>WNGI01002506.1_pt1 | contig 21375 bp, 20 predicted proteins | sample 5400621 | NCBI WGS metagenome assembly WNGI01 (sample SAMN13153374, study PRJNA577476) | soil metagenome | isolation source: 20 cm soil or saprolite under Garry oak tree replicate 1 | place: USA:California | collected 2016-06-15
TCCAGCCGCCGTCGGACAATTGGCGTTTAAGAATGTGACGGACGCAACGCCGTTGCAGTTGCGCATCCACTTCACCGCCCCAGTGCATAAACACGACGTAGTCGGAGCACAGCGTGCTATCGACCACCAGCTCGCCGCACCAATGCCCGTCAGCTTTTTGCTGCCGCAAAAGATTTTCCTGAGCGAGTGAAATCGCGCGCGAGATCGTTTCGTCCGCTGGCGAGTAGGATTCGCATATCTCGGGCGAGCTCGGTAAGACTATCAACTGATTCGACGGCATCTCGATGCTTCAGGAGGCTTTCACGGCTGGCTCAGCGCGCTTGCCGGTGAGATGACCATTTCCCGAACTGACACCGTTGTAGGCGAGCACTTCACTGCCGCGTCCAGCCGCCCTCGGCTTAGCGCCGAAATTGAACTTGATAGTTTTCCAAGTGTCGCCGCGCTGAGCTTGCAAACCCAGCGTTGCAGTGGGCTCATAGCCGCAATGCACCATGCAATTTTCGCACCGGCTATCGCGTGCGACACTATTGACGACTCCGTATCGGTCCCAGTCCGTCTGTTCCAGCAGCTCCGCGTAGGTCGAGAAATGGCCGTCGGTCATCAAATAGCAAGGAGCCTTCCAGCCGCGGATGTTGCGCGTGGGAATTGCCCAGGCCGAACAAGTCAGGTCGCGTTTACCAGCAAGGAATTCAAAATAGACCGGCGTTCCGAAGAACGTGTACTGATTCATCCAGTTCTCGATTTTTCGGAATTTCTGAACGGTCATGGCGCGGGTGAGAAAGAAATCTTCCGGCCGCAAATTCAGCCGTTTGGTCATGTCTCGCTTCGCAGCGTCATAGTCGTAGCCAGGAGTGATGGTGTGTCCGTCAACTCCAAGATCTGACAGGTAATCGAACATTCGCTCGATTTCCTGCATATCGGTCTCTTTGTAGATGGTCGTATTGGTCGCGACCTGGTACCCGAGGACCTTCGCCATTTTGATTGCCAGAATGCACTCTTTGAAAACGCCCTCGCGCTCGACGATCAGGTCGTGTGTCCGCTCCAAGCCATCAAGATGCACGTTCCAGTACATCCATTTGCTCGGCGCAATCGTAGGCTTCGCCGGGTCTTTTGGCCCCTTACGGATTTCAGCGGCGTCTTTCTCGGAAATCAATCCGCCTTTAAGGAGCACATCGATTTTCTCCTCGAATTTTTTGCCGCTGCCGTTTTGGGCGTTGCTCAATGCTTTCGCCAGCCATTCGCGCATTTTTTTCCGCATGAAAACGGCGTTGGTGCAGATGTAAACGATGCGTCTCTGAGCGAGCAATCCTTCCACCAGCGCTTCGATATGCGGATACACCAGCGGCTCACCGCCGCAGATGGAAACCATTGGCGCGTTGCACTCTTGAGCCGCCGCCAGGCAATCCTCCAAGCTCATGATATCCTTGAGAGACGTCGAGTATTCGCGAATCCGTCCGCAACCGGTGCACGTGAGATTACACGTATGCAACGGCTCGAGCTGAAGCACGGTAGCGAATTTCTTGGTGCCCCGCAGCTTGTGCCCGATCACGTACGCAGCGATTTTGGCTGTGAGCGGAAGAGGAAATCTCATAAAATGAGGATTTTACCGAGAGGGCTTCGGGGTGTCAATGAGCCGGCCCGTTTGTACTGTGAATCGGCCTCCAGCGATTATTTGGACTTGGACCAGGATTTGTAGCATATCTGTGGCAAACAGTAAAATAAACCTGCGACTGCGATGGATTTTCGTGGTTTAATAGTCGCAAGTAAGAGAAATCGAGGAATCAAGCAATATGAAAAGATTGTTCATAACAGCATTTGCCGTTGCGCTAGTTGGTTGCGCAAACCAATCCGCGCCCCCGCCTGGTCCGGCAGTGACGGGTGGCTACCCTTATTCCCGGTATGCTTACACGGCGGACGTATGGGGCCATCGTAGCCCCGCTTATAAGGATTGGAGCACGGCCCAATTGCAGCAGCGCCGGCTCGATCTCTACGCGACAGTCCCGTTCACCAGGACGCGCAATGAGGTCCCAGCCTACATCTACAACGGAATGGCGCTGCCACAGCAGGACGAAATTAAGGCTATCGAAACCGAGTTGAATTGGCGATATCAGCACGGTGACAACAGCGCAGAGCTGAAGGAATTCTGGCCTTCGGCACGACGACATATTGCAAGCGGCGCGCGCTTCGAAACAGGCTTTTGACGCACGCCGATCTTGCGGCAAGGGAATCGAGGCGAGCTGGCGAGATCGTCGCTGCGCAAAATTCGTGCGCTTAAGTCGTTCGCGGCACTCATACGCCATGCCAACCGCGGCGAATCAGACTGACGGCAATAGCTGCCAGCAGAAGCGCCACTATTTTCGATACCCCGCGTAACCCTTGTCTCCCCATCCAGCGCGCGACTAAATCGGCATTCCAGAATGCGACCACGACCAGTGCGAGATTCACCAGAAGCGCCGCGACGGTAAACACCAGGCCGACTGTGTCGACCAGGATCAGCACCGCTGTCAGTAGCGCCGGCCCGGCTATCAAAGGCATCCCAAGCGGGACAACGCCGAAGTCGTCAGTGGCTTCACGATTTGCCGGTGCCACATTAAGCAACTCCCGTCCGGCCAACCCGAGCAAAATCAAGCCGCCTGCGACCTGAAAATCCGCCACAGTGATTCCCAGCGCGGTAAAAATGATCTTCCCGAGAAATATAAACCCAACCGAAATGCAGAGGGCCGTGAAGATGGCGATAAAACCCTGTCGCTGACGGTGTTCGCGCGGAGCGTCCCCAGCCAGACCCATAAACATGGCCACCAGCCCAACGGCATCTATCGCGACAAAAATTGGAATAAAGGCAACGAAAAATTTGTGGACCATGTTTTTAGGCGTTCTCGCAGAGTCGCGGCTTTCGCCCCAGATGAACACAGTTGAAACACAGATTCATCAAAATTCCTTCTGCCATTAGTGAAAATCTGTGCAAATCTTTTGGCCGATTTTGCTCTTCCATGCTTATGTCGAACGATTCCAGTAAAGCCGCATTTGTTCACGTCCTACTCTTTCTCCTCGCGTCGAACTTAGGCGTTTCCGCGGCCCAAATGAAAACAGTCGATGATTTTCGTGCCGCTGCGACAAAAGCGAACGCCGTATTGACGATTCCTGATTGGGAGCAAACGCCGGAAGCTGTTGAGGCTGCAATGAAAAATGCGATTGCGAAAGCCAACGCATCGCTGGATCGGATTGGTGCGCAAGACCCCAGCAGGGTGACTTTCAGGAGCACTGTAGTCGCTCTGGATGGTGTCACGTACGAGGCGAATCTAGCGGCAAATAGAGCCACCATCATAAAGGAAACGAACACGAATCCCGCCATGCGTACTGCTGCGGAGAACGCCGTGAAAGCGTTCGAGGACTGGGCGGTCGGTGTCGATTATCGTGAGGACGTTTACAAGGCGATCAAGGCATTTGCTGACACGCGTCCAAAGCTCAGCGGAGAAGACGAAAAGCTGCTGAAGGAAACGCTGCGCGATTATCGCCGTGCCGGTTTGGAATTGCCCCCTGATCAGCGCAAAGAAGTCGAGGAATTTCGCAAGGAGCTGTCGAAGCTCGGAACGGATTTCGACACCAATATCGTTAAGTCCAATGCTCCAGTGATGTTCAGCAAAGCCGACCTCGATGGGCTTCCGGAAAGCTTTTTTGCCTCGCCTGGAATCAAAACCGGCGACGACGTTTATACCGTGATGGCGAATGTCACCTGGCAATTCAACACAGTGCAGGAGAACGCCAAAAGCGAAGTGACGCGTAAACAGCTGTACCTCATTCGCGAAACGCTTGCTAAGGACAAAAACGTTCCTGTTCTTAACCAAATGCTGGACCTCCGAAACAAAATTGCGCTGCGCCTCGGTTACAAGTCATGGGACGATTACCAGACGGAAGTCAAAATGGCCAGGACCGGCACGAATGCGGAAAAGTACATTAACGATCTGGTCACAGGCATACAGCCAAAATTCGGCAGTGAAGTTGCGGAACTTCAAAAATTGAAGGCTGCCTGCACCAATGATCCTAACGCCAAGATCATGGTGTGGGACTGGCGGTACTACAGCAACCAGCTTAACAAGCAAAAATACGCCGTCGATAAGGAAGCGTTGCGTGCGTATTTCCCGTTCCAAAAAGTCTTCGACGGGATGTTCAACATTTATCAGAGCATCTTTGGTCTGAAATTCGAAAAAATCGTCGCACCGTACAAATGGATTGACGATCTCCAGCTGTATCTCGTCACCGATTCAGCCACGGGCGAGCCACTCGGGATGTTTTATCTCGACATGTTCCCGCGGGAAGGAAAATTCAATCACTTCGCGCAATTCGTCATCATCAGCGGCAAGCTTTTGCCGAACGGAAAATATCAGCGGCCCACTGTTGCCTTGCTCTGCAATTTCCCGCCGGCGAATGGCGATGCTCCATCCTTAATGACGCATCAGGACGTCGAGACGCTTTTCCACGAGTTTGGGCATGCTCTGCATTCCATTGTCACTCGCGCCAAGTATGGCCGCTTCGCCGGAACGAATGTCCCAGGTGATTTTGTTGAAGCGCCATCGCAGATGCTGCAAAACTGGGTTTGGGACAAAAAAGTGCTGGATACTTTTGCTGCCGATTACCGCGATCCGTCCAAAAGAATTCCCGCCGAAATCGTGAAGAAGCTCAACGACGCAAAGCTGGCAAGCGCCGGCGTGCTTTATCGGCGGCAGTTCGCGTTCGCTTCACTCGATCTTGCTCTGCACGATCCACATCCCGAAGAAATGCCATACGATTCCGTTGCGATATCGAACCCGATCTTGGAAAAAGTCTTTTTGCCGATTGATCCGAGTACAACGTTCGTCTCGTACTTTGGTCATCTGAACGGCTATGATGCGGGTTACTATGGCTATGCCTGGGCGGACGCGATTGCCGCGGACATGGCAACCGTTTTTGAAAAGGCAAAGGACGGTTACCTCGATAAACAGGCCGGAATGAAATTGCGCCGCGAAATTTATGAGCCCGGCGATTCGCGCGACGTCAACGAGTCGATCGAAAAATTCCTGGGCCGCAAACAATCAATCGAACCATTTCTGAAGAAAATCGGCATCGGCGTGCAGGATAAAAAGAAATCAGCAGCCGGGCCGTCACAGGAAACCAGATAGCGAATCCCCGACTACGCTTGCACTGCGGTGAATTAGATGATTCAATCGAATCCCGATTACTACTAGAAATCTGAATGGGCTCGCTTAAAAAACGAAGGAAAGCCAAAATTGCCAAGCACAAGCGCCGCAAACGCATGAAGGCACACCGGCATAAAAAGCGACTGCGGTATAAGTTGTAAGGAACGTCTAATTTTGCCTTCGCTGGCGAAGCTAAGACACTGGTTTGCCGAACCAGTGCCGGAAAGATAAGATTAAGCGTGAGGGAGCAGAAATCGTCCGTGTGCCGCGCCTGCGGAAAACTTCTTTTCGCGCTTAGTTTTCTGGTTGCAGCAACACTTGCGGAGGCACAGGCGCCCAAGGCTTCGCCTGCGAAAGTTGCTCGCGCCCATCCTGGAAAATCTGTGCCGCGTCACGATGATTCGGTTGCCTCAAAACCGGCTCCAGACCTCGCGTTGCGACCGCAAGCCGGGCACAAAGCAGACGCACTCGCACGTTTCGTTGAAGGAATGGCGTTCGAGGAAAATGGCGAGATGGAGCGCGCTCTGGACGCGTATCGCAAAGTACTCAACGTCGATCCGGGCCAGTCGGAGCTCGCCTCGCGCGTAGCCGGTTTGCTGATACAGCAGGATGATTTTCCGCAGGCAATCGACGTCCTGAAAGATGCAATCAAGGCAAACCCGAATAACGCCGAGCCATATCAGCAGCTCGCTTTCATCTACACGAGGTATCTAAAGAGAACGGACCAGGCGATCGATTACGCCAATCGCGCGATCGCTCTGAATCCCGGAGATGTGGAAGGTTATCAGCGCCTGGTTGAAATCGAACTCACAGCCGGCCAAGAGAGAAGGGCACTTGAGGCTCTGGATCGCGCCCTCAAAGTGAATAGCAGTGATCCGAACTTTTGGATACGCCTGGGAAAGCTTTACGTGGCCATTCTTTTTAAATCCGATTCACAGCCGAGGCCCGACGAACTGAAGAAGACCAACGAGGTTTTCAAAAGAGCGGCAGAACATGCCGGCGATGATCCAGGCACCCTCAAGGAAGTAGCAGATTATTACGCAGCATCCCAGCAACTAAAGGAAGCAATCCCGCTTTATTTGCGTGTTCTCGAACTGCAACCGGACGACGCAAATGCGCGAGAGAAATTGGCGACCGGCTTTGTCCTGACAAACCAAAGAGACAAGGCGGTTGAGATGCTTGAGCAAATTATCAAGGAACACCCCGAAAAATATCAAACGTACGACTTACTGGCCCAGGTGCTCGATGAGGAAGCGCGATCGCTTCAGCGCGCGAATCGGATCGAGGAAGCGCAAGCGAAATTCGCCAAGGTCGCCGCCAATTACGAGCAAAGCCTCTTGATCAATCCAAACCACGCCGGCACGTACGTGCGTCTGGCGGAGTTACTCCTCGGCGTCCTACGAGACCCGGAGCACGCAGTGAAATTGCTGGGCGAGGCCCGGCGCCGATTTCCAGGGGCGCCGGAGATCGTTTATTACCTGGGGATCGCGCAGCGTGAAGCAAAGCAAAGCCAGCAAGCGGTGGCGACGTTCGAGGAGGCGCTGCATGAAGCGCAACTCGAAGAGGACGATGATTTCGTAAATGCGAAGTTTTACTTCAACTATGGAGCGGCTGCCGAACAAGCGGGCTTATACGAGAAGGCCGCTGATTTACTTCGTAAATCGATTGCGCTCGACCCCGAGAACTCAGCCGAGGCTAGCAATTACCTGGGTTACATGTGGGCTGATCACAAGATGAATCTCGACGAAGCTGAAACGATGATCAGATGCGCGCTGGAGAGCGAACCGAACAATCCTTCTTACCTCGATAGTCTCGGCTGGGTGGAATTTCGGAAAGGTCAGTTTGATCGAGCCTTAGACAACCTGCTCCGCGCTGCGAAGACTGCACAGCGCGAAGATCCGGTCGTGCTTGAACACATCGGCGACACGTATCTGAAATTGAACCGGACCCGGGAAGCCTTGGAAGCCTGGCAGAAAGCTCTGGCACTGGACCCGAAAAACAAGAATCTCACGGATAAAATCGAGACCACGAAAAAGACCATCGGCAAGAATTTTATCGGAAAACACCAATCCCACCTAACGAGTGCTCTAACATCGAAAATCGAACACTGAACATTTGCCGCCGACATTTCGATTACGTTGAGAAATGAAGGATTACCCCACATCGTGGCAACGCAAGATGATGTGGGCGGCGCTGACTGCCTGTTTCATCGTTGTTCTCGTCGTCATTGTTGCCGCCGTGATCTGGGCCGGCGCCAGCATAATCAGTTTTCTCCAACCGATTCTGATCCCGGTGGCGATCGCCGCAATTCTCACCTATTTGCTCGATCCGCTGGTGACGAAAATGTCTCGCGGAGCGCTTACTCGCACCAAGGCAATTGCGTTGCTTTTCGCAATAGCGCTTTTTGCATTGGGCGGTTTGGCAGCATGGCTCGTTCCGACGATCTCCGTTCAGAGCGCCAATTTCGCCAGGCAAATCCCCTCATACACCGAGCGGGCTCGTGATTACATCGTCGATCTTATTTATCGGTTTGACCAGACATTCGGGTTGCTGGGCGCAGGACAGACCAAATCTGCGTCGAAAAATCTTACTAATTTTTTGATCGGTCCAGGGCCTTCTCCTTCTCCCAACCGAGAAACGAGGGCGAGTCCAGCCGCATCGCCGCAACCAACTGCGCCTGCCACTCAAGTAATCGCCCCAATGCAACCCAAGCTGAGTAACGCCGAACGCCAGCGCATCCAAGCGTACGTGGAAAAACAAATGCCGAAGTTGCAGGAAGCGCTGCCGACTTTACTCGGAAAGCTGTGGGATATCTTGAAGACAAGCATAGGCGGATTTCTCGGCGCTACCGGCTTCTTGCTCAGTCTTATTTTGGTCCCCGTCTATTTGTTCTTTCTGCTCAAAGAAAAGCCGCGCATCGAGAAAAGATGGACAGATTACCTGCCGTTGCGCGCGTCGCCGCTGAAGAACGAACTGGCGGATGTAATATTACAAATCAATTCCTACGTTGTCGCGTACTTCCGTGGTCAACTACTTGTATGTCTGATTGACGGCATCCTCATTGGCATCGCGTTGACACTGTTCGGCCTGAACTTTGCGGCAGTAATCGGCGCGATGGTGGTCGTTCTCACCATGATTCCGTATATCGGGATCATCATTTGTTGGGTGCCGGCTGTTCTCATCGCCGCATTTCAATGGGGTGATTGGACTCACCCGATCATTGTAACCGCGATTTTTATCGTGATTCAGAACCTGGAGGGCCTCTTTTACGCGCCACGGATCGTTGGAAACTACGTTGGCTTACATCCGATGACTGTCATTGTGTCGATCTTTGTCTGGGGCTTGATAATTGGCGGAGTGATCGGTCCGCTCCTTGCTGTGCCGCTCACAGCCACACTAAAAGTGCTTTTCGGACGTTACGTTTGGGGTCGGCATTTGGAGGACCAGCTTCTACCGAACGAAACGGCTCTCACCGCTGAAGAAATTGAAATGCCGACTCATCATTAGCGCAGCAAACAACGCATGAAAGGGAGAAGTGTATCGACGGACGTCGAGAAAGCGCACCACATTCCGGGTCAACTTGAGCATGCCGAACGCGGGAAAGGCCGGCAATCGTCTGGCAGAACGCACTCGATGTTTCAGGGGCAACTTACGAGGCATCGCCTGTGTATTGCGATTGCGGGATTGGCAATCGCTCTCTTGGTAGGCGTTTTCTTCATAACTTACGGCTCTAAATTGTACGAGAACTGGCGCGAACGCCGTTTGCTACAGCAAGCAACTACACTCTCGCAAGAGGGAAAGCTCAGCAAAGCCGCGCAAATCGCGCAGGAACTCGCCAGCCGCCATCCGGATTCTCTCGCAGCGCTGTCGATCCTGGCAGACACAGCGGAAAGACAAAACCTTGAAGAAGCCGTTGCATGGCGGGAGCGGATAGCGCGATTACTGCCAGGAGACGCAGAGAGTCAGCTCAACTTTGCCTCCGCGGCGCTCCGCTTTGGGAAGCTCGATGTCGCCCGCGAAGCGCTTCATCGAGTCTCTCCGAGAGATCGGGACAGCGCAGCCTTTCATGTCGTTGCTGGTTGGCTGGCGCGCGGAGAAGGCAATTTTGCCGAGCAGGAGGAGCAATTCGCTGCTGCGGTAAAGAAAGAACCAAAGAACGAGCTCTATCAATTCAATCTCGCGGCACTACAAATTCGTTCCAAAGACGCGGAAAAGCGCAAGAACGCTCGGAACACGCTCGAGCGACTTAACACCATAGTGTCGTACCGAACTGGTGCCCTGCGAGCATTGCTCAATGATGCTGTGGAACGCAATGACCTGACCGCGGCTGATGGCTTTGCCCAACAGCTCCAAATGTCGCCAGAGGTCACATTCGGCGATTACCTGCTTTGCCTGAATTTTTACCGAAGGCTAGACGAAAAAAAATTCCGGCAGCTGCTTGAAAAAGTGAAACCGTTCGCGACGCGTAATACATCTGATCTCGCATCTTTGATCGACTGGATGAATCAGAACGGACTCGCCGGAGACGTTGTGAAGTGGGTGAACAAGTTGCCGACTGCACGACTGAATTCGCCGCCTCCGTCTGTCGCAGTCGCGGATACTTATGCAACCGTGAAGAATTGGTCGCGTCTGAAACGCTGGACACGGATCGGAAGTTGGGCTGACGCCGAATACCTACGTCTGGCGTACGGTGCAATCGCGGAGCGGCACTTGCGTTCTCGCAGCGGTTCGAGGACGAACTCGGAGTTCGAAACGCTTTGGCAATCTGCCGATGGATTGGCACTGTCCCGGCCGGAACGTGAACTTACGCTGGCCCGACTCGCCACGAAATGGCAATTGGCGAACCAGGCCGAAGACCTCTGGGTGCGCGTCGAACAAAATCCGACGAGGCGCCGTGAAGCGCTCGACAATCTTCGGCAGCTGTATCGCGCCAAGGGCGAAACAACCAAACTGTACGAAGTTCTCCAACGGCTTCATGAGAGTTCGCCTAACGAGGCGCCGATCACGGCGGACCTTGCGCGGCTCGGCCTGGACATTGCCGAAAATATCGAACGCTCACATCAACTCGCGAAAGAGGCTTATGACCGTGCGCCGAATGATGTCGATTGCGCGGTAACCTACGCATTTTCACTTCATCGCCTTGGCAGAAATGCAGAGGCTCTTGCCATTATCCAAAATCTGCCGCCTGACCAGCTCCACGATCCGCACGCAGCCGTTTACGTCGCCCTTGTGCTGCTCGCGGGAAGCGAAGTCGAGGAAGCAAGCGGTTACATAGACGCCGCCGAAAACGGCAAACTTTACCCGGAAGAGAAAAAGCTGATCGAGGAAGCAAAGACGAAGCTCATCGCGGCGTCTACAACTCCGGTACCGGTAGACTCACCATCGCCCAGCGCAACACCTCCGCTATAGCATCACTGTTCTTTTTCGATTGCATCTGTCCAATCCGCGATGTCTTTCTCATTCATCTGAACACGCTCTTGCAAACGTGCATCCCGAAGTCCCCACTCCTGTACGTCCACCAAATATTGCTGCCGGGAAAGTAGCGTACCGCGGCATAATCGTTCTGGCCCGGCCGTCCCCGCTTCACTCCGGAGCCGCGTAATCAAATCCTCCATAATCGGCGCCGGGATTCGCGCGCGTTCACCGGGATAAATGTAGCCGAACAGAATCAAATGACTGAGCAGTACGCGCCAATCAGAACCGAACCGGCGAACCAGGTGCGCCCAATCGATCTCTGCCGCGCAGCAGCGAAGAATGTGCGCGATGTCGGCGCCGTCGAACCGTTCGCGTTCCATGATGTAAGCCTTCATCCAAATCATTTCCTCCGGCGCGCAAAGTTTCACCGGCACGCCCAGCAGCTCGTCGTCGAGCGCGCGGTCAAACCACGAATCATCCACTTCGCACAATCCATTGCCGGCTCGAAAAATCAGATCAAGGATATCTCCTTCGTAAGTCGCCTTCGCCAACCAATGCGGGAATGTCAGTTCGGTTTTGTACCCCCCGCGGGCTAGCGCACGGAGGGCAGCCTTCACATGATTTGGCCGCACATAAAGATCGAAATCCTTCGTGCTACGCGACACACCTCCGCACACCTCCACCATGTACGCGCCGCCGATCAGGAACGGAACCTCGGCAGAATGCAATGCTTCCACTGATCTGCGATGAAACTCATCGCGGCGGCCTTCACCGTGAGTGGTTCGAACTGCCGTGGCTGTGCTCGCAGTCATTACTCATCAATTACGCACTGGAACCCCGCCACGCGTGCATAGCGGGGGGTGATCTTTACGCGAAACGTCCATGCTGAGTCGCCATTTCGTTTCTTAAAGCGATGGCAAAACGAACGTTGCGTATCGCTGCGACCGCAGATCTTCACTACGGAAAGCATTCGCGCGGAAAAATGCAGGAAGCGTTTGCCGAGATTTCTGGGAGCGCAGATGTGCTGCTTCTCTGCGGCGATCTCACCGAGTACGGACTGCCCGAAGAAGCGGAGGAACTCGCCGCCGATATTCGCAGTGCGGTGAGAATTCCGTGTATCGGCGTTATTGGTAATCATGATTATGAATCCGGAAAGCCGGAAACCGTCGCGAACATTCTCGATCAGACCGGCGTGACCATGCTCAACGGTGAAGCGGTCGAAATCGCCGGTGTTGGATTCGCGGGCATCTGCGGGTTCGGCGGCGGTTTCGGCCGGCGGATGCTGAACGCGTGGGGCGAGCCGCTGATTAAACAATTTGTGCAGGAATCAATCAGCCACGCCATTCGTCTTGAGCAGGCGCTAGTGAAGCTGCAAACGGAGCGCAGAATTGTGGTCCTGCATTACTCTCCAATTCGCGCAACGTTGGAGGGGGAAGATCCAGAAATCTACGCGTTCCTCGGTTCCAGTCGCCTCGAAGAACCGATCAACCGATTCCGCACCACCGCAGTATTCCACGGTCACGCACACAATGGAGTTACCGAGGGGAAAACTTCAACTGGCATTCCCGTCTACAACGTCTCAGCGCCAGCACTGCGCAAAATCGGAACGCCCTATAGAATTGTCGAACTGTAGAGCGTCTGTCAGACGCAATCGCCAGATAAAGAAACTGCTGCAACTACGTGCCAAGCCTTAACGTCTGCGGCGGATTTCGTAGGCGAAACGCAGCGCACAGCTTTCATTGCATCGAAAGTCACCTCGGAAAGCGGAACCTTGGTTGAAGCTGCGAGTTCGCTCCGGGTTGCGGCTACGAGGTTCCAGTAGAGCAAACTCAAGTGCGGCTTTAATTCGTACTGCGATGAATCGTTCGCCGCATCGCGGATCAAGTCATTGATTTGCCGTAATTCTGCGCTCACCGCGAATTCCACAAAGAGCGTTTTGATAAACTCATCGGACTGATCAATTCCAAGCGGTGTTAGGCCGATAAGTTTGCGTTCGCGTGCCACTTCCCCGAGCGCTTTCTCAGCTGCATCAGCCTGATCTGCTCCAACGTGAACTGTCACGTGCGGCTCGAAAACAGGCGCATCGTATCGGCGGCTCAGATCGTTGATGATTCGCTGAAAGAAGCTGTGTGCCGGCTCGGATGGGATAAGCCAATACGCAATGACGGTTTGCCTGGTCACGAGACCACAATGGGTTCGGGTTCAACTCCACTTCTGCAGCTCTACAATGTTACCTTCGGGATCTCGGGCGTAAACGACGCGAAGCAGACCGACGCCTTTTACTTTCGCCGTGGCAATTTCTCCCACTGCGCCACCGCCGGCTGCAATCACCGCTTGTAGCGCTTCATCCACATTGTCCTCCGCGAATGCAATGTGGCCGAATCCGCACTCGTTAGCTCTCGGCGGTCCGCGTTCGATTAACTGATCGTAGCTGAAAATCTCCAGCGTCGGCCCATCCTCGTCGTATCCAGGTAACCTGAGATGAACGCCACGAAGACGGGCGTTCGGAACACAATTCACTCTGTCAAGCCACGCCGCAGACAAGTCACGTTCGGGACCTTTGGGTTCGCATCCGAACACCTCGCGATAGAATCTGACCAGTCTTTCCCAATCTCTGGCTATCAGATTTGTGTGCACGTATTTCGCGCGGATTGGCATTCGCTTTTCTTCCGGTAAAGTTTCCGCCGATAGTAACATCAACTTGCCTATGCCGACGAATGTTTTGGGAACGGAATTGAAATGTTGTTGTCGCGATCCGATGACCGGGTTTTACCGAGACGGCTATTGCCGAACAGGACCAGAGGACGTGGGGCAGCACACGGTTTGCGTGCAAGTCACGGAGGAATTTTTGGATTTCTCCGTGCTGGATGGAAATGACTTGGTCACACCGCGTCCGGAATGGGGTTTTCCCGGATTGAAGCCGGGCGACAAGTGGTGTGTATGCGTCACGCGCTGGAAAAGCGCGCTTGATCATAACCGCGCAGCACTTGTGGATCTGGAAGCAACGCATGCTTCTGCGCTTGAGTTCGTCACGCTGGAGGAACTAAAGGCACACGCGGTAACACAAGCCTAACAAACTCTCCAGACCGGCTGCGGTTGAATCGGATTGGGTTTGCCGCCAACCTAAGGGCAATTGAAGCTTCCTTTTAGTCTTTTCCTGGCGCTGCGGTATTTGAAACCGAAGCGCACATTTCTCTCGATCATCACATTGATCTCGGTCATTGGTGTGATGCTCGGCGTGACGGTGCTGATCCTTGTAATTGCGGTCATGACCGGATTCGATCGGGAACTGCGCCAGAAGGTGATCGATTTCGACGCGCATATTCTAGTGAGTTCCGAGGACGTGTTCCGCGATTGGCGCCCGCTCAAGGCCAAAATCGATAAGACTCCCGGCGTGGTCGCCACCGCCCCTTTTGTGCAAGGACCAGTGATTGTGGAATTCCACGGCCGTCGCCTCGCACCGATGATTCGCGGCGTTGATCCCGGACAGGAAGAGAAAGTCATTCCCCTCCAAAAATTCATCAAATTCGGCAAGCTCGATCTGGAAGGTGAATCGACGGTGCTCGGGATTGAGCTGGCGCGAAAACTCGGAGTTAGCATCGGCGACAAGGTAACAATCTATTCACCGGGCAATCTCGGCCAGGTCCTTGACAGCATTAAAAAACTGGAGAACGCGAAGGGCGAAGAAGAAAAAAAAGCCGTCGACGAATTGCGCGATGTGATTCTCCCGAAAGAACTAACTGTCACCGGCATTTTTGAGACCGGCCATTACCTGCACGATTCCGAATTTCTGCTCGTGCCCGTTTACGTGGGCCAAGAGCTATACGGTCTGGACGACGCGTTGCACGGAATCACGGTGAAGACCGACAACCCGTACGGCGCCGAACGCGTGAAACAGGAGATCCAGCAATTCCTTGAGCCGCCGCAATACGCCCAGACCTGGATCGACATGAATCGCCAATATTTCGAAGCGGTGCGGCTGGAACGCACGGTGATGTTTTTCCTTTTGTTCTTCATCGTGATCGTGGCGGCTTTTGGAATCATGAGCACGCTCATCACCGTAACAGTGCAAAAACGGCACGAGATCGGAATTGTGAAAGCGCTCGGGGCGAACATTGCGCAAATTATCTGGGTCTTTCTTGGTCAGGGAACGATTGTCGGTCTGTTTGGGACGATCACTGGTTTGGGCTTGGGAATGACGTTGATCCGTTATCGTAACGAGTTCAGTCACTGGCTGGCATCGACGTTGCACATCGAGATTTTCCCGCGCGAGGTCTATCAATTCTCGTCCATTCCGGCGGAGGTCATTCCGCACGACGTCGCTATCATCTGTATCAGCGCCTTCTTAATCTGTTCGTTCGCAGCCCTAATCCCTGCGTACTTTGCTGCGCGGCTCGATCCAGTGAAAGCGCTGCGTTACGAGTGAAGTTGTAGAGGCGCTTGTGCCAAGCCCGCTTCGGCGTTTGACACAAACACGGCTACAACTTGAGAAAAGCGTCGAGCGCGCGAGAAGCATAATCGTATCCTTCCGGCCATTCGCTTTGGCGCGGGCCGGCAACATTCAGAATGCCGATCTTATTTTTGCGGACAAAATCGGCAATGAGCTTAGCAGCATCTTCAGCGGAGAACTTTGACGCGTCGATCAGTTGGTACGGCCGCTCTAGTGCAACACAGAAGCGAATTGTCTGTTCAGTGCCGCCGCGAAGTTCTACCTGGTAAATGACAACGGTTCCATCGGAATGTTTCACATTCTGCAACGTGCGTTCGCTGAAACCGCCACCTTGCAATTCCCGAACTGGATAGTGATCCGGAATTTTGCCGAATTCGTCGAGCCGTCCGGCCGGACACCATCCGCCGCAATTAATCCCATGCCTGAGCGCGACATCGAGCGCGGCGCGATCCACGCCTGTTTGCCCGCCAGAAATGATCTTGACTGCCTTCACTGTAGCGGCAGTCTCTGACCACCGACCACGCGCAATCGGAGTTCAGTCGCCGGTTGGAACAATATCAGCGCGCTCGATCATTAGGATCACCGTTCGTTCGGGCGCGCGTGTACGATGGCGCACGCCTTTCGGTACGACGAAGCCCTGTCGTGGCGCAAGATCCACGACGCGATCTTCGAGATCGATCAGGAACCGGCCATCGAGCACGAAAAAGAATTCATCGATGTCTTTGTGTTCGTGCCAATGATATTCCCCCTGAACGACGGCCATCCTCACCACTGAATCGTTCACCTTGCAAAGCGTCTGGTTGTACCATTTGTCTGTACAAGCGTCGGCCAGCTTCTGCACATCAATCAATTCGAGCGGCCCGTGCAGAATGTTCAGGTACGTTTTGTATGGAAATTCTTCAACCGGTGTTTTCGTGCTCATAAGCTCGGATACGCGATCAGCGGCTGACGACTTGTTCACCTTCCATTTACCGCTATCTGGATAATAGGCTGATTCGCCGACCGGGTTATCGGCGATGACGTAGTACGTTAAGTCTTCCTCACCAGAGTTGATCACTTGATGCGGCTCGTCCGGGCCGAAAATGAGCGCGTCGCCGGCCACCACTTCGATCCTGCCATCCTTGTGGCGAACAGTGGCTTTTCCGGAAATGACCAAATACAACTCCCATTGAGCCGAGTGCGCGTGGTAAGGGAAATTGCATTTTCCCGCCGGCACCCGGTTCCACTCCAAATCAAACGGGTGTCGCTTGGACAGATCGAGCGAAGCCGGCTCTCGTCCCAGTGCTTCGGAAATTCCCTTGAAGGAGATTGCGTATTTTCCGCCTGGCGATTGCCACGGCTCCTCTTTGATTTGCGTGAGGTTTACCTTCTTCATTGCGCGAGTTAGGGGCGATTGACCTCAATCGCCCGCGGTCGGTTCGGTAAACCGTCCCTACCAAAATCATTCTTCGCCATCGAAGTAATCCGCCTCCGTTCCTTTTACGATCAGTTCCTCGGATCCTTCCCTCGCCACGGCCCACTTGCCGCTGTCAGGATAGTAACAGGAATCTCCTGTTGCGCCGCCGCTACGCGGATTGTCGGCGATCACGTAATAAACAAAATCCTCATTGCCGGCATTGCTAAGCTGATGCGCCTCGCCAGGCTGAAACAGAAACGCGTCGCCAGGTCCAACTTCGGTTGTTCCGTTCTTATCGCGGACACTGCCGCGGCCGGAAACGACGAGATAGAGCTCCGATTCCGCCGCATGCGCGTGATAGGGGCAAAGGGATTCGCCTTTCGGTATCCGTACTAGCGCCAGATCAAACGGATGGCGCTTCGACACATCGAGCGACTCTGGTTCGCGCCCAAGCGCAATCGAAATGTTCTTGGTAATCCGACCAAACTTTCCTTTCGGCGATTTTCGTTCCTCCTCGGGAACATCTTTCAAATTGATCTTTCGCATTTGGAAGAATCCCGCAGCTATGTCGGTTAAACTAACGAGACGAAACTCGCTTCCTCGTGGCGATTGTGAAAATGGCAATGGCTGCCCAAATGAGGTTCACAAACGTGGAGGGATACGAGCCATAAAAAATTGTGTTTGCGGCCAGGAGAAGGCTGCCGCCGATGTTCAGGAATTGAAACGCAGAGGAATGTCCTTGCCATTTCCTAGAGGAGATCATCGCATACGCCACAAGCAGAGCTGCCGCTCCGATCCATCCAATCGCATCAAACCATAAGTGATTGCTCATAAATTCGTTGATCATTTCCGCGCCGGTTCGGTCAGACGTCCCATTTCTTCGGCAGCTTTTGTTTGAGTGTCTCCACTGGCTCGAACAGGTCGCCGTGTTTTTCCACACGCGCGAGTGTCTGATCGGAACGAAATCTTAAGAGCTCAGCGTTTTTGTTTTTCAAACAATTCTCGACCTCAGTCCAAGTGACGGGGGTGGAAACGGTGGGCTCTTCCTTTGCGCGCAATGAATAAACGCAGATCGTGGTTTTATGTTCATCATTCTGGCTCCAATCGACGAACACTTTTCCTTTGCGCACGGCCTTGGACATGTTGGACGTGACACGATCAGGATGATCGCGTTCCAGACGTTGCGCTAACGACCGCGACAAACCTTTGGTCTGATCATAAGTCACTGCCGTATTCAGCGGCACATAGATTTGTAAACCTTTTGAGCCGCTGGTTTTTGCGAACGCTTTCAATTTCATTCCGCCCAGCAGCTCGCGCAGCCAAATCCCAACCTGACAGCATTGCACGATGTCCGCGGGCGCACCGGGATCCAGATCGAACACCATCATCGTCGGACGTTCGATGTTGTTCTTGCGCGACAGCGATGTGTGCAGCTCGAGATCGGCGAGGTTCGCTGCCCAGACCAGCGTAGGCAGATCGTTGGCGAGGCAATAATGCATGATCCGCTGGTTGCCCTCGCTCCACACCTTTGCCGTCTGTACCCATTTCGGCCGATGCGCGGGGCAGTTCTTCTCATAGAAAAACTCACCTTCCACGCCATCTGGATAGCGTTTCATTGTGAGGGGGTGGTCCTTCAAGTGCGGCAAAAGCACCGGCGCGATCCGGATGTAGTAATCGATCACCTGTGCCTTGGTGAAACCTGCCTTCGGATAAAGAACCTTATCCAGGTTTGATACCTGAAGCTTGTGATCGTCGACGATCAGTTCCTCTTTCTTGGACATCGATCTAAACCTCGCACAACGTCCATAAAGGACGCAAAGGTTCTAATTTTGCCGTACTTGGGTTGCCTTTGTGCTCTTGATGCCAATCTTTATCAAGCGAAGAAGCGCTCGGGCGGGAGCACCGGCTTGGGTTTGCAAATTCGGGCGACGCAATGTTCCCAGCTTTCGTGGCCGCTCAGGATATCGATTTCCACCCGCAGAAAATAAATCGGCACTTTCAGTTCCGCCTCCGGCAGACGCGGCATGCGCACCGAGTCTTTTTCGGTGGTGACGATCATCGCCAGGTCGCGGCGGATACAACGGTTGATAAAGCCGATCAGTTCCGGTTCGGTGTAGTAATGATGATCGATGTAGCGCTTCGCGAGATCGACGTGCGCGCCAAGTTTGGTAAGCGCGCCTTCAAAACTTTCAGGGGCTGCAATTGCGCACAGCGAACCAATGAACGCGTCGCGCAAAGCCTCAAGCGGCAATTGTTCGCCCGTAAAAACATTCTGCAAGTAAAGCGGTTTGTGCGCGCATTCGATAACTTCCGCCGTGCGATTGTAACGCCGGATTCGTCGCATCAACTCGAAATTAGCGTCGCCCGTATTCTTGGTAATAAAGATGTAGCTGGCGCGCCGCAGATTGCGCGGCCCCTCGCGCAACGTACCCCGGGGAAGCAGGAATTCGTTTCCAAAAGGTGCTTGTCGATCCACGAGCACCATATCCAGCCGATGTTTTAAATGGAGATATTGAAATCCGTCGTCGAGCAGCAGTGTGTCGACCTGCCATTTATCAATGGCGAACCGGCCGCTTTTGACCCGGTCCTTGTCCACCAGCACGATTACGTCTTTTAAGTTGTGGGCGAGCATGTAAGGCTCATCCCCGGCCATTAGCGAATCGAGCAGCAGGGATTTTCCATCGGAAACGATTCGTGGAGGCTCGGAATCTCCACGGAACCGGCTCCGCCAATCGCGTCTTCGCGGAACGCTTTTGTAACCGCGGCTAAGAATCGCCACTCGCCGTCCTCCCGCCTGCAGAGCGCGGGCAAACTTCTCAACAATCGGCGTTTTACCCGTTCCACCGACAGTAAGATTGCCGATGCTGATCACGAGACATCCCAGCGTGCGTTCGCGGAAAACTCTTTTGCGATAGAAATAAAGCCGGAGTTGCACCAGCCAGTCGTAAACGAATGAAAGCGCGTAAAGGATACCGCGCAGGATGGAAGCGCGAACGCCATGACGTCGTTCGAGGACGACCTCGATCCCGAATTCTTCTAACTGTTCAAGTCGGCGTCCCATCTTAATGGTCGATTCCACACGGTCGACGGCGGATGGGCAACACCTGCGCGCCGCGGTTGTCAGCGTGTGTGATAATTGTATGAGCGGGCACGGACGCAGCGCGCGCCATGGCAGTTGCGATTTTTTCGGGCGCTTTGACCGTAATAGACCCTATCGCGGATCCGCTTCCGCTAAGAAACGCGCCGAGCGCGCCGGCTCGCTCAGCGGCCTCAATCACACGCGGGAGAAACTGAATCAGTTCCGTGCGAAATGGCTGATGAAGGTTGTCGAAAAAACTGCCACGCATTTTTTCGTAATCCCGCGATGCAAACGCTGCGGTGAGCGCACACGCATTCGCACAGTTTTCTACCGCAGCAACGCGCGGGATTTTTGAAGGTAAAATTCTTCGGGCGCGTGCGGTTTCGATTTGCAGGTCGGGGACGAGGAGAATGAAATATAAGCGCGACGCCACGTCGAAACGCTGCACGGCAGCGCATGTCTTCCGGTTGCCCGGCGCAAGCGAGACGCTCGCGCTACTCTGCACCACGGTGAAGCCGCCGAAGGTGGCCGGTGCAGCGTTATCAGGATGTCCTTCCAGCTCGGCGCATAATCGGAACATCGTTAATCGATGGAGGGGCTTACCACTGAGGTGGTTCAGCCCAAGCAGGATGCCGAGGCGAACCGTTGCACTGCTGCCCAAGCCGCGACACCGCGGAACCTGTTCCACAATTGAACACGAAAACGAGAACGCACGGCGCCGCGTTTGCTTGAAAAATCTTTCTGCCGCATCGGACACAATTCGTGAATGAGAACGTCGGCGCGCCTTGCCGCAGCCGACCGTGACGCTGTTATAAAGTCGGAGCGCAACGCCCAGACAATCGTAGCCAGGACCGAGATTGGAAGTGCTCGCGGGAACACGAACGGTGACTTGTTGCATAGTTACGCCGCCGACACGCGGCCGTTGATTCGACGGCGCGAACGTGATCGCGGCAGTGTAGCAACGCCGCGTTTCCCGGCAACCCATCCGTTGCGCCATACTTATTTCGAAATATCCCGTTGGAGCACAGACACAAAATGATTACGGGATGGATTGATCCACGCTTGCTCCGCGATTTCCAAGCGGAGGGTACAGACGCGCACCGGCTTTGCACTATTGAGGATGGGTGGGTCGAACGCTTCGGCAGCGACGTCCTGATCTCGTTCAAAAGACTGTTAGCCCGCGAACGGCTGCTGGAAGAGCTCCAAACCTGGGCCGATTCGGTCGGCTTCCAGGTGCGACGCGTCTTTGCGCGATTGATTCCGACAAAAAGTGAACGTCGCGAATCACCGGCCCTGGTCATTGGCGATCCCAGCGAGAGTTTACAGACCGTCGCCACCGAGTGGTATCTGCAGTTCGGCATAGACTTCGGCACAGGCTATTCGCCAGGTTTGTTTTTGGACCAGCGGGAGAATCGCCGGTATGTGCGTTATATCGCGCCAAAGCGATTGCTGAATTGTTTTGCTTACACTTGTTCCTTTTCCGTGTACGCGGCATGTAACGGAGCGGGCACTCTCAACATCGACCTTTCCAAAAAATATCTCACCCGTGGACGCGAGAATTTCGCGCTGAACAACCTGTCAACGATCGATCATCGCTTTATCACGGACGACGTGCGATCCGTCCTGCCGCGCCTCGCCCGAAGAGGTGAAAAATTCGATGCCATCATCCTCGACCCTCCGACTTTTTCGCGTTCTCCAGAAGGAAAAACGTTTCAAGTCCAGGACGATTTCGAAGGTTTGCTCATTAGCGCCCTTGCAGTGGCGAAGCGGGACGCGCACGTTCTCGTCTCGACGAATTGTTCTGCATTAGGCGAGCGCGCGCTGAAAGTGATGGCCCGCTACTGTCTGAAAGAAACGCGTC
>WNGI01003357.1_pt1 | contig 21375 bp, 23 predicted proteins | sample 5400621 | NCBI WGS metagenome assembly WNGI01 (sample SAMN13153374, study PRJNA577476) | soil metagenome | isolation source: 20 cm soil or saprolite under Garry oak tree replicate 1 | place: USA:California | collected 2016-06-15
GGGGAAGACGACGACGTCCTTGTGGTCCGGAAGGAAGATGACGCCGCGCCGCTCGAACGAGCGAAAGTCACGCGTTGTCGCAAGGCTCGTGGTGATGCCCCACCGTGAGACCGAGACGTACGTGATGTAAAAGAGCCCGTCGAGGAAGGTCGCGCGCGGGTCCTCGACACCGTACTCCTCGACATCGACGTGAGGTGAGATCGCGGGCTTCTCTTCGACCGTGAACTTGACGCCGTCCGGGCTCCGCGCGACGCGGAGGTGGCTGATCTGCGCGAGGTAATCCGTGTACCCCTCGTTGGTCATGCCGAGGACACCGGTCCGGTTGCGATAGCGGATGGACCGCGGGTCCCGGAGGTCGAGCCCGGGCAGATCCTTCGGTATGTACGCGACCACAACGCGCGGCGGATCCCAGTTCGTGTCGAGAAAGCACATGCCGATGACGTCGTGTTTCGTATAGCCCTCAGGCAGCGGGCGCAGGATCGGGTGCGGCCCGTCCAGGTCGAGCGTCATGGCGCCCGGCGGGGGATCGATATCGCTACGCGGACGCTCCGCGACGCGGAGGAGCAAGACGAAGTCACCGTCAACCTTGGCGGTCGCCGCATTGAAGACCGAGACCACCTCGAGGTCGGGCTGCGTCGGCTTTACGTCCCGCGCCGTTATCAGGGGGTTCTGCTCGAGGCGGTGACCGAGGACGGTGCGATCCAGGCGTGCCGTCGTCATGCGCTGTGGATGGGAGCGTCGGACTCGGCGGGTTCTTCAGCGGGCTCTGGAGCGTTACTCGCGTTCTGATCCGGCGCAAGCACCTCGCGGGTTAGAGCAAGGACGCGGCGGCCCACGTTCGGCCACGCCATCTCTTTGCCGTAGTCATACGCGCGCCGCTCGAGCTCACCTTTGAGTACGGGATCATCGAGGATCGCGAGCACCGCGCGCCCGATTCCCTCCGAGTCCCGCACGTCGACGAGCAGGCCACGACCGTCGGCGAGGGCCTCCGCCGCGTGCAGGTAGCGCGTCGACACGATGGCCTTACCGGCTCCGAGGGCGTACGCCAGCGTCCCGCTGGTGATCTGGTTGAGATCGAGGTACGGCGTCACGTACACGTCCGTCGCGAGCAGGTAATCGACGATCTCCCGCTGCGTCAGGTACTGGTTCACGAAACGGACGTTGTCCGCCATATTCGCGCTCTCGATCTGCGCCACGAGCTCATTCCGGTAGTGCTCGCCTTCTTTCTTGAGAAGCTCTGGATGGGTCTGGCCAACGATGAGGTAGAGCACATTCGGATGACGGGCGAGCACCGCCGGCATCGCGGCGATCATGTACTCCAGACCCTTGCGAGGATCGACGAGCCCGAAGGTCGAGAGGATCGTGCGCCGCTCCATGCCGAGCTGACGCTTCAAGCGATGACGGCCGCGCGGAACGATCGCCGGCATCCCGTGCGGTATCACCACCGGGGGGCGAGGCACGCCATAGACGTCTCTCAGCAGATGCGCCGCCGTCTCGGCCATCACGACGATCCTCGTGCTGTGCTCGGCGATCCGTCGAACGACCTCGCGGATCTGCGGCTCCGGCTTCGGCAGCACCGTGTGCAGCGTCGTGATGACCGGCTTGTGCAGCGCCTCGAGGAGCGGCGCGCAGTGGTCCTCGTAGACCCCGTCACGCCAGAAGCCGTAGATGCCGAACTCGTGCTGCAGGTTCACCACGTCGGCCGAGGACTCGTTGATCGCCCGCGCGGCACCGCGATAGCTCTCGCGGTCGCCCTGCTTGATCCGCCAGCGGACGTCCGGGCCGTAGGCACGCGCGGCGTTAGGCTCGTCGATGGCGGCAGCGATACAGCGGACCGCTGGGTCGGCCGCCTTTACAGCCGCCATGAGATCGGCGGTGAACGTGGCGATGCCGCAGCGACGCGGGACGGCGGAAGCAACGAAAGCGATCCTCACCAGACCATTCTGCGGTGTGAGCGCTGTCTCGACTGGCAAAGCGAGGCTGGGGAGCGGCGCAGAGGGGTCGGCCACGGTCATTTTGGCCGAGCAGGACGCGTGCCTCGGCTAGCGCTAGCCCTCGTGGGCTATGGGAAGTCCCGCGCCACGCCACGCGGTGAAGCCGCCGCGCATATTGGCCACATCGCGACCGGTTGACTCAAGGAGGCTCGCGGCGAGACTCGAGCGGACCCCGCTCGCGCAGTAGGCCACGATCGGCCGGCCCGCCGGGATCTCGCGCGCTCGGTCGCGCACGTGCTCGTACGGCATATGGATCGCTCCTGGCGCGTGGCCCGCCCGCCACTCCGCTTCTTCGCGGACGTCGAGGAGCACCGCTCCGTCGCTCGCCCGACTCGCGGCGGCCCGAGCGTCAAGCTGCTCGATCCGGAGAGGATCGTCTCCAGAGGCCGACTCGGGCGAGACATATCCGCGCACGTCATCGAATCCGATCACGGCAAGCTGCGCCCGCAGCCGTTGCGCCTGCTCCGCATCGCGCGTGAGGATGACGACAGGGCTGCCGAACGGGACGATGGCGCCGACGCGCACCGCGAACGAATCGTTGCCGACCACGTTGAGCGCCTCACGGCGATGCCCCGCACCGAACACATGCGGCGGCCGCGGATCGATCAGCGCGGCGCCGGGAGGTGCATCGCGGAGAAACGGCAGGGGCGAGCGTGAGGAGAGCTCGGCGCCCTTCGCGTTCAGCGTGCGGACGTGCGGGTAGTAGGCCGGTGCGACGGGGAGCCCTGCGGCGATGGCCGCGCGAAAGGATCCGTAATCGGCGGTCGCGGAACGCGCGATGTGGTTGTGCAGTCGTTCGAACCCGAGCGTCGTCCAGCGCGAACCCGCCACGTCCGCCGCGCAGGCGCTTCCGCCGCCATGGGTCGGAAAGACCGCGACGTAATCGGCCAGTGGAAGCAAGCGCTCGCGCAGCGTCTCGTATGCCGAGCGCGCGAGCTGCTCCGCGATCTCGGGTCCCAGGAGATCGACGCGCGCGATCTGGCCGACGAGGAGCGCGCCGCCTGAAAACAGGTACTGCGGATCGTCCGACCGCCGCAGATCCGCGACCAGATACGCGACATGCTCCGGCGTGTGCCCCGGGGTCGCGATGCAATGGACCGCGAGCTCGCCCACCCTGGTCACCTCGCCGTCCGCGTGCCCCTCATGGGCGTAGGCCAGCCCCGCCGACTTTCCCGCATGAACCGCGATGGGGCGCAGCTGGGCGAGAGCCCGCGAACCCGAGACGTAGTCGTTGTGCACGTGCGTCTCGAAGGAGTCGGTGATGAGCACGCCCAAACGCGAGGCGGCTCCCAGATACACGTCGATGTCGCGATCGGGATCGACGAGAAAGGCAACCCCGGCATCCGGGTCGGCGACGAGGTAGCTCGCGTGGCCGAGGCCGGCGTCGAAGAACTGCTCGATCAGCACGCGCGGTTCAGATCGCGCCGATCCCGGCGACGCCGAGAAGGCCAGGCAGGAGTGATCCGAAGAAGTAACCGGCGATCCCCGCGAATCCCGCGAGCGCCACGATCTCCAGCCCGCTGATGACCGGGTTCCGTCTCGTCCAACGCGACTTCACCACCCCGATCCCGAACACGACAAGAGCGCTGAGGGCAAGCGACGGGACGATGGCGGCGTTCGGTGGGAGGAGCAGGTACGGCACGATCGGAACGAGCGACGCCAGCCCGAACGAGGCGCCCATGATGAGGGCGCCCTGCAGCGCCCCGTGACCCTCCTCCACGACAAGGCCGAGCTCCTTTTCGACCATCGTCTTGAGCAGCGCGTTCGGGGCCGTGGTGAGCTCCGCCGCGACGCGCCGCGCGGACGCCTCAGAGAGCCCCTCCGCTTCCAGCAGGTACGCGACTTCGGCCTGGGCTTCGTCCGGCCGGTCCTCGACCTCGGCGCGTTCCTTGTCGATCTGGGCGAGGTAGATCTCTCGTTGGCTCTTCGACGAGAGGTATTCGCCGGCCGCCATTGAGAACACGCCGGCGAGCGCCGAGGCGATTCCCGCGACGACGACCGGGTAGCGATCGCCGGTGGCCGCGCCGACGGTGCTGACCACAGCGAGCGTACTGACGAGTCCGTCCTGCATGCCGAAGAGCGCCTCGCGGATCTCGCCGAGGAGATCAGCCTCGCGGCGTTCCTCAGCGAGATGCTGACCGAGCCACTCGCGATCGAGATGCCGCTCGTCGAATGGCTTCGGCTTGGCCACCGCTTACTAGCCTACCCAGTCCGAGCGCGTGAGCTTATGAGGGTTGCTGATGGACCGCTTTCGACTCTTGCTCCAGCACTTCCTCGCCGGGACCCAGCCCCTCGTCGTGAGGTGGGATCACCGGTGGGATCCGCTCGTCGACGCTCTTGCTCTTCGCCTCGGCCTCTTCCAGCGAGTCGTCAGGGCGCGGCTTGTCTTTATCCATGCCCGCCAGTCCGGCAAGGGCCGTGCCGGGAGCCTTTTAGATGACGCGACCGGCAGCGCCTGTCTTGGCGACGAGCGGCAGGCCCGAGCGGACCCAGGCCGTGACGCCGCCCTCGAGATTCTCGGCCCCATAGCCGCTGGCCCGCAGGCCTTTCGCCGCACGGTCGCTCCGCGAACCGCTACGGCAGACCGCGACCACGACGCGGTCCCTCGGGACCTCGGCGAGACGAGCCCCGAGCTCGCCGAGCGGGATGTGCTGAGCTCCGTCGATGTGGCCCGCGTCCCACTCGTCCTGCTCGCGCACGTCCAGGAGGTGAAGCTCGGAACGCCGCTTGCTGACGTCCTGGGGAAGCACGGGTCGATTCTGGCGCACGGAGGCGAAGAACGTGGATCGCAAAGCGATGAAGGAGCGCCTGGTGCGTGAGCGCGCGGACCTCGAAGGAACGGTCGACCGCATCCGCGAACGGCTCGCGGTCCCGCAGCGCGATAGCGGCGGGGACCTATCGCTCGTCGATCAGCATCCCGCCGACGCCGCCAGCGAGACCGAGGCACGCGAGCTCGACCTCGCGCGGCAGACCATGTTCGAGGCGAAGATCGCGCTTATCGATGACGCGCTCGTGCGACTGGAGCGCGGTGAGTACGGGCGCTGCGCGGTGTGCGGCCGGCAAATCCCCGAGGAGCGCCTCGAACTCGTACCCGAAACGCGGTACTGCGTCGAGGACGCGGAGCGGGAGCAGCAGAGCTCAGCACGCTGAGCCAGGGCACAATGACCGCGTGAAGCCACCTTTCCCCGTCAAGATCCCACCGCTGCTGTCTGAGTTCCTTAACAAAAGGCGCTCGAAGATGACGTTTCCGCTGAAGAAGATCGAGGAGCTCGGCCTCGACCGGCCATCTTTCACCTGGACGATCAATCTCTCGTATCGCGGCCCGAAGGGTGGCGCCACCGAGCCAGGCGATCTCGTGAGTGCGTATGCGACGATCCCCGATCGCTTTCTTCCGCAGGCCGCGGCGGCGCGCGGCGCGGGACTCGCGCAGGAGCGCGATGGCCGCTGGCAGCTGACGGACAAGGGTCGCGGTCTCGCGCAGGCGATGCATGAGGCGTCGCGCGCGCACTACGCGACGCTCGCCGTGCTCCCCGAAGAAGAGCTCGCCGAGCTCGCGCGGCTGCTCGACCGCGCCTTTCTCGCGGCGGCAAAGTCGCCCGAGCCGCGCGATCGCAAGCACACCCCATTCGCATTCGCTTATCGCGGCGACGATCCCCCCGCGGGGTCGTTCGCGCAGCTCGACGCCGCCGTCTACGGGCTCTGGCAGGTCCGTGACGACTGCCACTTCGCGGCGTGGCGCGCCGCCGGCCTTAGTGGCCCGGATGTCGAGGTCCTCACGCGGATCTGGCGGCACGAGGCTGCCGATGAGAAGGCTCTCGTGGAGCTGCTGCCGCATCAGCGTCCCGAGGACGTGCGCGCGACCGTCGCGCGACTGCGCAAAGTGGGACTCGTCGACGGTGACGCGCTCCGCGCGACGGAGCAAGGCGCATCGAGGCGCCAGGGGATCGAGGACGAGACCGACCGACTCTTCTTCGGGCCGTGGCCCGACGAGGTCGGCGCGAAGGGCGGTTGGATCGCTGACCAGCTTGCTCGGGTGAACGCGGCCCTCGCCTAGAGGCCAATTCGGAGCAAAAGCGGCCGACCGGGCGCTCGTCTTCACAATGGCATGCCGTTTGCCGGGACTTCGTTACAGATGCTCGACCAGGAAGCAGCTGCTGCTGCTCGCCCCGCGTCCCTGGGCGGACGCGTGCTGGTCGTGGACGACGACCGGGACGTCGCCCAGCTCGTCAGCACCGTGCTCGCGGAGGCGGGGCATGAGGTCCGAGCCATCACCGACGCGCGCCAAGCGATGGACAGCTTCAACGACTTCCATCCCGACCTGGTGACTCTCGACGTGCTCATGCCGAGCGTCGACGGCATCAGCCTCTGTCTCCAGCTTCGGCATAACTCCGACGTGCCGATCCTGTTTCTGTCGGCGAAGGACGACCCGCCCGACCGGGTCGTCGGTCTTCGGATCGGCGCGGACGATTACCTCGGCAAGCCGTTCGACAACGACGAGCTCGCCGCGCGGGTCGAGGCCCTGCTGCGACGCGACCGGATCCACGGCGATCACGGCAAGGATCGGCAGCTCCGATTCGGCCGGTTCATCGTCGATCTCGCGAGCCTGCAGGCGATCGCGGGCGACAAGCAGCTTCCCCTGACGCCCACGGAGTTCAAGCTGCTGCGGACGCTGGCGAGCGAGCCGGGGCGCGTGTTCACGCGCGACGATCTGCTGGTCGGTGTCTGGAGCTACGAACCCGGGAGTGACACTCGACTCGTCGACGTGCACGTCGGCCGGCTCCGTAAGAAGCTGGAGCAGGCTCTCGTCACCGAGGTGTCGATCGAGACGGCGCGGGGCTTCGGCTATCGCCTGATCGAGCGCCAGAACTAGACACCACGACGCGGCGAGCGCGAACCGCGGTCGCGAGGTGTCGCAACACGTCGACGGTCGTCTCCCATCCGATGCACGCATCGGTGATGCTCTGCCCGTAGACGAGCGGCTCCGCGTCAGCGTCCTGACGGCCTTCGATGAGGAAGCTCTCGGCCATCACCCCGACGATCCCGCGCTCGCCTTCGGCGATCTGCGCCGCGACGTCGCGGGCGACCGCCTCCTGGCGCCGGTGGTCCCGGCCGCTGTTCCCATGCGAGAGATCGATGACGAGGTGAGCGGGCAGCCCAGTTGAGCTCATGGCCTGGAGGGCTTGGCCGACGCTTTCTCGTCCGTGGTTCGGACCCGGAGTGCCGCCGCGAAGCACGACGTGCGCGCCCGGATTTCCGCCCGTCTCGACGATCGCGGCCAGCCCCTGTTCGGTGACTCCCATGAAGCTGTGCGGCTCGCGCGCCGTGCGGACGGCGTCGATCGCCACCTGAACATTCCCGTCAGTGCCGTTCTTGAACCCCACGGGCATTGAGAGCCCGGACGCGAGCTCGCGATGCACCTGGCTCTCGGTGGTCCGCGCGCCGATCGGCGAGCTCGCGATGCACCTGGCTCTCGGTGGTGCGCGCGCCGATCGCAGCCCAGGCGACGAGGTCGCTCGTGTACTGCGGCGAGATGGGATCGACGAACTCGCAGGCGGCGGGAACGCCGATCTCGACGAGGTCCAGGAGGAGCCGACGCGTCATCCGTAAGCCGTCGTTGATGCGGAACGACCCATCTCGGCGCGGATCGGAGATGAGGCCCTTCCAGCCAATGCTGGTGCGCGGCTTCATGAAGTACGCGCGCATCACCACAACGAGGTCGTCGTGGAGCTCCTCGGCAACCCCGTGGAGGTGGCGCGCGTAGTCGAGTGCGGCGACGGGGTCGTGTATGGAGCACGGGCCGACGATCGCCATGAGGCGGTCGTCCTCGAGATCGAGGATCCGCGCGAGCTGGTCGCGCCAGCCGGCGACCGCGCGAGAGCCGCGCTCCTCGAGCGCGAGCTCCTCGAGGATGATCGCCGGCGGGACGAGCGGCCGATAGCCGGTGACGCGAAGGTCACGCGTCTTCATCGCACTATTGTTCCCGACGTGCCACTTTATGGCTACCGCGGCAAGATGCCGAAGGTTGCCCCGGATGCCTTCATCGCACCCACGGCCGTGCTGATCGGCGACGTGACGGTGCAAAGTGGCGCGTCGGTCTGGTTCGGGACGGTCCTGCGCGGCGACATGGATCGGATCGTCATCGGCGAGCGCACCAACGTCCAGGACAACTCGACGATCCATACCGATGAAGGCGAGCCGACGCTGGTCGGCCCGGACGTCACCATCGGGCACAACGCGCTCGTGCACTCGAGCGTGATCGCCCGCAATGTCCTGATCGGGCAAGCCGCCGTGCTCGTTGGTGGGAATGTCATCGGCGAAGAGACGATCGTGGGCGCTGGAGCGGTGCTCCCGGAGGGGTTCTCCCCGCCCGCACGCTCGCTCGTGCTCGGGGTTCCCGCGAAGGTCGTGCGCGAGGTACGGCCGGAGGACGCCCGGTGGACCGTGGGCGCGGCCGCGCATTACACCGAGCTCGGCCGCTGGTATCGCGAGAACCTGAAATAGCTACCCTCCGCCTCACGGGACACGACCTCTCGATCGCCGACGTCCTCGCGGTCGCCCGCCGTGACGTCGCGGTCGGCCTCGATCGATCCGCGGAGCGGCAGGTCCAGCAAGCCGCAAGAGTCGTCGCCGAGATCGCCGAGGGCGATGACCCGGTGTACGGCGTGAACACCGGCTTCGGCGATCTCGCGACAGTCCGCGTCGCGCACGAGGATCTGCGCGCTCTGCAGCGCAACCTGGTACGAAGCCACGCCATGGGCGTCGGACCCGCGCTTCCCGAAGATGTCGTGCGCGCGGTCCTACTCCTTCGTGCGAATACGCTCGCGGCCGGACGGTCCGGCGTGCGCACGGACGTGGTCGACCTGCTCTGCGACATGCTCAACCGGCGCGTGCATCCGGTGATCCCGCGACACGGGAGCGTCGGTGCATCGGGCGACCTCGCCCCACTCGCGCACGCGGCGCTCGTGCTGATCGGCGAAGGCGAGACGGTCACGGAAGGAAGGCAGCGCCCGGGGGGTGAGGGACTCAAGGCGGCCGGACTCAAACCGATCGAGCTCGCGCCGAAAGAAGGCGTGTCGCTGATCAACGGAACGCAGGTGATGACCGCGATCGGCTGCCTCGCGCTGCACGACGCCGAGGTTCTCGCGACTACGGCCGACATCGTCGGCGCGATGTCGGCCGAAGCCCTCCGCTCGACAGACCGCGCCTGGGACGCCGAGCTGAACGCGACGCGTCCGCACCCCGGCCAGCAGGCGGTCGCGGCGAACCTCCGCTCGCTCATGGCTGGCAGCGCGAACGTCGCGTCACACCGGGTCGGCGACCCGCGGGTGCAGGACCCTTATTCGATCCGCTGCATGCCGCAGGTCCACGGCGCCACACGAGATGCCTTCGCCTACACCCGGCGGGTCCTCGAGATCGAGATCAACGCGGTCACCGACAATCCGATCGTCTTCGCTGAGGATCACCGGGTCGTGAGCGGCGGAAACTTCCATGGGCAGCCCGTCGCGATCGCGCTCGATCTCGCGACGATCGCGGTCGCGGAGCTCGCGGACATCAGTGAGGCGCGCGTCGATCGAATGACCAACGGACACACCAGCGGACTGCCGCCGTTCCTCACGCCTGATCCCGGGACGAACTCCGGATTCATGGTCGCTCAGTACACCGCCGCGGCCCTGGTGACCGAAAACCGCCTTCGCTCCTTCCCCGCGTCGGTCGAATCCGTTCCCACATCCGCGGGGATGGAAGATCACGTGAGCATGGGTGTGCATGCTGCTCACAAGCTGGCGGACGTCGTGCGCAACACGCGGGAGGTCCTGGCGATCGAGGCGCTCTGCGCGGCACAGGGACTCGACCTGCTCGACGCCCGGACAGGCCCCGGCGTCGAGGAAGCCCGGCGCGTCGTTCGCGAGCGTTCGGCGCGACTGGATGAGGACCGCGCGCTCTCTGGCGACATCGCGGCGATGGCCGACGCGATCGCCCGCGAGATCCTGATCGCCGCGGTTCGCATCCGGCTTCCCGAGCTCTCGTGAAGCTCGCGCTCACGATCAACGGGGCGCGGCGCGAGGTCGACGTCCCCCCGAACGCGACGCTCCTTTCGGTGCTGCGCGACGATCTCGGCCTCACCGGCACCCGCTACGGCTGCGGTCGCGGCCAATGCGGCGCCTGCTACGTGATCGCCGACTCTCGTGCGGTCGCGTCCTGCCTGCTCACGGCGGACCAGGCCGCGCGGATGGAGATCACGACGGTGGAGGGGCTCGCCAAAGGAGACGAGCTTCATTCCGTGCAGCGCGCGTTCGTCGAGGAGGACGCGATGCAGTGCGGCTACTGCACGAGCGGGATGCTCATCTCCGCCGCCGCGCTCCTCGCTCGCGACGGAGAACCCGACGAGGTCGCGATCCGTGACGCCCTCGCGAGCAACCTCTGCCGGTGCGGCGTGTACGGTCGGGCGATCCGTGCCGTGAAAAGAGCATCGTCGTCCTGATGTGGGATCGGAAGGATCCGGAGCGACTCGAGCAGCGCATCCGTCTCGAACGCGACGGGACGGTGACGGCGTTCTCGGGAAAGATCGATTTCGGGCAGGGCATCCGGACGGCGTTCGCGCAGCTCGTCGCGGACGACCTCGACGTGGCCTTCGAGCGCGTACACGTCGTCCTCGGCGACACGGCGCAGGTGCCCTTCGACTTCGGAACCTTCGGGAGCCACTCGATCGCGCAGGAGACGCCGCGCTTACGCAAGGCCGCAGCATTCGCGCGGCGGCAGCTGCTCGAGCGCGCGAGCGCGAAGCTTCGGACGCCCGTCGACCGGCTCGACACGGCTGACGGCGCGGTCGTCGACGGCGGGGGCCGGCGGATCCCATATGTCGACCTGCTCGACGGCACGCCGCTGACCGGACCCATACCCGACCAGCTGCCGCTCATGCCCGAATCCCGGCGGCGCTACGCGGGACAGCCGATGCCACGCGTCGAGGCGCTGGACATCGTCACCGGCCGCGCGACGTTCGTCGCGGACGTCCGCCTTCCGGGCATGCTGCGCGGAGCGATGGTCCGACCGCCCGGCCGCGGCGCGAAGCTGCGCTCGTTGAACGACGACGCCGCCCGAAAGATGCCGGGCGTCGTCGCGGTCGTCAGACAGGGCGACGTCGTGGGTGTCGTCGCGGAGCGGGAAGAACAAGCCCGCGCGGCGGCCGCCGCGGTCGAGGCGGAGTGGCACTTCGTCCCGGTCGAGGGGCCGAGCGCCGATGTGCCCATGCGGAGAGACCCTGGTGTCGAGCAGACGCTGACGCGTGCGTCGCGCCGGCTCGCCCAAACCTATGTGTTGCCGTCGATCGCGAACGCGCCGATCGGCCCGAGCGCGGCGGTCGCGGACGTGCGACCGGACGGCGCCTCGCTGTACGTCGGCACGCACCGCCCCTTCGGCGTGCGCGAGCAGGTCGCCGAGGCCGTGGGATTGCCCGAGGACAAGGTCCGCGTGCTGCCACAGATCACGAGCGGTTCGTATGGGCGCAACAGCCATCCCGATGCCGCGCTCGAAGCCGCGATCCTGTCGAAGGGCGCGGGCCGGCCCGTTCTCCTGCAGTGGACGCGAGAGGAAGAGTTCGCGTGGTCCCCATCGCGGCCCGAGGCGCTGCTCGAGGTGACCGCCGGGCTCGACGCCGACGGACGCATCGTCGCCTGGAAGTACGACGAGCACACCAACGTCCACACCGCGGCCGGCCTGGATCCGCAGGTCCTGGCGGTGACCTCCGGACGGAACGCCATCCCGCCGTACGGGCCCTTCGCGGCGAGCGTGATCCTGCATGTGGAGCCGACGCGCCTGCGTACGGCGAACTTCCGATCCCTCGCCGCTGCGGAGAATGTGTTCGCAATCGAGTCCTTCATCGACGAGCTCGCGGCCGCGTCAGGCCAGGAGCCGCTCGCGTTCCGCCTGCGGCACATCGAAGATCCTCGTCTCCGGCGCGTCGTCGAGCGCGTCACCGAGCGGAGCGGATGGACCCAGAAGCTGCCGGCGCGGCGCGGACGGGGTATGGCGTGCACCGTCTATCACGACACCTACGTCGCGCAGGTCGCCGAGGTCGAGGTCTCGGGCTCGGGGCAGGTCCGTCTGCTCAACGTGTGGTGCGTCGTCGATCCGGGCCAGACCATCAACCCCGACGGCGTCCGCAACCAGATCGAGGGCGGTATCCAGCAGTCCGCGTCGTGGACGCTGCTCGAGGAGCTCAGGCACCGGGATGGCCGCGTGGTGACGACGGGCTGGGACGCCTACCCCATCGCGTCCTTCAACGATGCGCCGGCGAGCATCGAGGTGCTCGTCGAGGGCGACGCCAGCCGGCCGCCGACAGGCGTCGGTGAGCCCGGCGCCGTGCCGACGGCCGCGGCGATCGCGAATGCCGTGTACGCGGCGTGCGGCGCACGCGTTCGACAGCTTCCGCTCACGCGCGACCGCGTCCGGAAGGCAACCGCGGCTACGTAGGAGACAGCAGGTCGCGCTCGATGGCGGACCAGCTCGAGACCCGAAGCATGTTCGCGGGCAAAGCTGGGCTGGCGCCGGAATCACTTTGGAAGAGGTAGCGCCGCGCGACCGTGCCCAATAGCTCGAGGACCTCCAGGCGATCGTCGACGAAGTGGCTGATGCCGAGCTCCCGGCAAGTATCCGCCTTTCCCGCATCCGTCCCGCACATGACTACCCGATCGCGGCCGACGAAGTGGAGGATCCCGTGCTTGTCGAGGATCTCCAGCGCCTCTCGGCGCCGCCGGATGTTGGTGGAGATGAGATAGACCTGCGAGCCAAAACGCGCGCGCAGCCGGACAAGACTCCCCAGTACGCCGGGCACCAGAGGTACTTCGAGGTATCGCTCCGAGAAGAAGAGCTCGTTTGGGCTCGCCATGATCGGTCCGCCGATATCGACGCCGAGCCGCTCTACCGCGGTCAGCCCGGTCCAGTCTTGCGCGGCACCGCGGGCATGGCCGGCGCGTACGGCAGTGGGATGAACTCGACGCCCGGACGACGCTGACTCGTCTGGGGGAAGAGATCCATGAGGTCGTAGACCTCGCGTGGCATTTCCTCCTGGACGGCGACACCCAACGCGCGCAGCTCTTCCGGGTCCAGCGCGTAATCGTGGGTCCATTCCCCCGAGCTGAGCTTCGTCGCGATCCGCTCGGCGTCGGGTTCGGCATGATGCTCGAGCATCTGTTTCTGGTACAGGGGGACGAAGAACTGAGCCAGGACGAACAACCAGAAGAGCCAGCTCAGATCCGGCACTGACACAGGATGCGCCCTTCGCGCGTCGGCTGCTCATCACTATCGTGACGCGGGATGGCGATGCCGCGCGCCGTGATCTTCGACCTCGGGGGCACGCTCGTCCACTGGTCGGACTGGGACGCTGGCGCCGACGAAAAGTGGGCAGCTTCATACGACCACCTGGTCACCCAGTTCGCCGATCGCCGGTGGCCATCCCGCGACGCGTACGTGATGGCGATGCGCGAGGCCGAGCGTGAGCACTGGAAGCGAGTGGACACCGAGCGGTGGAGCGGACCGCCCACCGGTTTGGTTCGCGACGGTTTCGACCGGCTCGGCGTTCCGGTGAGCGGCGCGGAGCTGCTCGGCGCGATGGACGGCTACGCAACCGCGATCGCCGGCTGGTCGACGGTCGATCCGGACGCGATCGCGACGCTCACGCTCCTGCGGGACCGCGGCTACCGGCTCGGCCTCCTCTCGAACACCTGGTGGGCGGCCGACTGGCACAACGCCGACCTCGCGACGCACGGACTCGCCGCTTTGATCGACACGATCGCGTACACGTCCGATCTTCCGCACTCCAAGCCCCATCCCGCGGTCTTCGAGGAAGTTGCGCGAAGGCTCGATGTGGGGCCGGACGAGTGCGTCATGGTCGGGGACCGCATGGTGGACGACGTCTCCGGTGCACTCGAGGCGGGCATGCGTGGCGTCTGGCGGAAGAATGAATCCGGCTTCCCATCCTCGATCGCTGTGCCCTCCGCGGAGATCACTCGCCTCTCGGAGCTCCCTGAGCTGCTTCAGCGATGGGGTGGTGCGTGACTGCGACGGCCGCGCGGCGGCGCCGCTGCGCGTGGGCGTCGCGGGAGCCGCTCCTCTCGTATCACGATCGCGAGTGGGGTGTCCCGCAGCACAGGGATCGACAACTTTTCGAATTTCTTGTCCTCGAGGGCATGCAGGCCGGGCTCTCGTGGGAGACGATCTTGCGCAAGAGGCCGGCCTTTCGTCGAGCGTTCGCGCGCTTCGACCCTGTGAAGGTCGCGCGATTCGGAGCGCGCGACCTGGCGCGGCTCATGAACGACGAGTCGATCATCCGCAATCGCGCGAAGATCGAGGCAGCGATCGCAAATGCGAAGGCGTTCGGTGACGTACGCCGGGAGTTCGGTTCCTTCGATCGCTACGTGTGGGAATTCACTGACAAGCTTGTACTGTCCAAGGACCTGAAGCGGCGCGGCTTCGGGTTCGTCGGCCCCACCATCGTCGAGTCGTTCATGCAGGCCGTCGGCATACGCAATGACCACGAGCTGACGTGCTACCGCCGGCGCGATCTAATCAAGGCTGCGCGAAAGCCCAAACCCGGGCGCGACGATCGCAGCGATGGCGCCAAAGATGGCAAGCGAAGGAGCAGTCCTTGATGTCGATCAGCGCGAAATGCTCCGTCGTATGCCGGGTTCTTGTTCACGCAGCCACCACCGGCAACGATGGGCGCGGCACTCCTTAGAGCGCTCGGCAAAGGCTCGGTTCCCACCGGCGCAGGATCAGGTATAGGTATGCGCTGCCGCGATCGACATATCCCCCCGTTCGAGGGATAAGCGGGCCGGCGCGCGCGTGCAAACCTCCTAGAGAGAACCTGGGAGGCGCGACATGACGTTCATACCCGAGCCCGACCCGACGCCCCTTCGCCTTCGGCTGGGACCACGCGCGGACTTCTGGCAACAGTCGGACCTAGATCGCGAGATCGTCGACGCCTTGGCCGATTCCCTCGAGTATCAGGGAGCGGAGGCCGACTACGTCGCGGCCCAAGAGACGACACGCGCTCCGGAAGTCTCTACGCAAGACACCGGCGAGCCGGTCAGTAAACCGGCACGCGGTATGTGGAGCGAAGGCCTCGATCGCGCGGTCGCGAAGACCGACCGCCGCGTGGACCAGTGGCTTGCTGATCAGCAGCGCCGGCTCGTTGCGGGCCTCGATCTGATGCTGGCGCAGCTCAAAGAGCAGCGAAAGGCCGAGGCCGCGCGCCTCGAAGCCTGGAAGATCGAAGAGCGCGAGCGGGTCCAGCAGCATCTCGCCGAGGAAGAGGAACGGTTTCGCGAGCGGCTCCTGGGTGAGCTCACCGCCTTCGAGGAGCAGCTGGCCCTCCGGCTGTTCGAGCAAGAGGAGCGTCTGGCGCGCTGGTGGGACCAGGCCGAGCAGGTCGCGAAGACGCGCTTTGCCGACCTGGGACTCACCGCGACAAAGGAATCGGTCCAGCCCGAATAGCGACTCCAGCCTGTTGCGGGGCAGGATGGTGCGGCTCGCGCGTGACGCGTGGGACCATCACGTAGCGCGAGAGAAGGAGAAGCTCCGATGAAGTGGATCACCCGCGAGCACCCACGGGTCGACCGCGTCGCTTGTCCGTGGCTGATCGAGAGGTTCGTCGACAAGAGCGCCGAGTTCCTCTACGTGCCGACCGATCAGGTCATGGCGGAGGCGAAGAGGCAGGGCGCCACGCCCTATGACGTGAAGGACGTCGAGCTCGGCCACAACGGCGCCGAATGCAGCTTCGATGCATTCGTGCACAAGTACGGTCTCGACAAGGACCCGGCAATGGCCCACATGGCCAGGATCATTCGCGGCGCGGACACCGCCGACAAGACCATCACGCCCGAGTCACCGGGCGTGGAGGCGGTGCTGGACGGACTTCGTCACGTCCACCACCCGAACGACCAGAAACAGCGTGAGGCCTCGCGTCCGGTCCTCGACGCGCTCTATGCGTACTGCCAGGAGAAGTCCAAAGCGAAGGCGGCCTGAATCTTCAGTCGGCCCGCCGATGGATGACACGACCGCCCAGGATCGTGACATCGACCCGGGTGCTCCGAATGCCCTCCGCTTTGAGTGCGAGGATGTCCCGCGAAAGGACGACGAGATCGGCGAGCTTGCCCTCGCTGATGCTGCCCTTGCGATCCTCCTCGTACGAGGCGTAGGCCGGATTCGCGGTGTAGGCGGCCACGGCCTCCGCCACGGTCAGCGCCTGCTCGGGGTGCCACTCGCGGCCGACCGCAAGTGCGATGTTCTCGAGCGGCGCGAGCGGGATCTTCTGCTGCTCGTTGAAGGATCCCGGCCAGTCCGAGACCAGATCAAGGCGCGCACCCGAGTCGCAGAGAGACCGCCACGCGTGCGCGGTCCTGGCGCGCTCCGGCCCGAGCCTGCGCTCGACCGAGCCCACGTCGTTCATGAGGTGCTGTGGCGTGACGTCCGCGATGAGCCTGAGCTTTCCGATCCGTTGGACCTCTCGCGCGCTCGGGTACCAGGCGTGGATCACGCGTAAGCGCCGGTCGCGCGGTGGGTTCGCGCGAACGGCCGCCTCGTACCAGTCGAGCAGCAGCCGATGCGCGCGATCGCCGATCGTGTGGACCACCGGATCAAAGCCGGCGCGATCGGCGCCGATGATGTCCGCGGCCATCGTCGCCTCGTCGACGAAACGGAAGGTGAAGTCGCCCGCATAGTCGGAGTCGTTCGCATACGGCTTCTCCATCAGGAAGCCATCGATGAAGGCCTTGAGTCCCCCAAAGCGGATCAGGCCGTCGTCCGAACGTGGCGCGATGCCACAACCGACGATGTCGCGCCACACCGCGAGGGTGAGGAGCGCGTACACCCGCACAGTGAGCTCGTCGCGACGCTGCAGCTCGCGGAAGATGTCGAGGTCCGTGGCGCTGCGCTCGACGTCCGTGTGGAAGACGTGTCTGCGCGAGACCTCGGGCAGGCGCGCCACGTCGTGGATCGATGTGATCCCGACGGTCCGGAGGTCCTCGAGAGCAAGGCGAGCGCCCGCGAGGATGTACTCGAGGCTCGATGGCGAGACCAGCTCGACCATTCGCTCGCCCGCACGACCGTGAAGAACTCCCGTCGGCTCGCCCGTGACCGCATCGCGTTCCACTCGTCCGCCTCGTGGATCGGGAGCGGTGCGGCCGAACCGCGCGCGCGACAGCGCCTGCGAGTTGGCGACGTAGGCGCCGTCCACGCGCCGTAGCAGGACCGGGTTTCGCGGAGCGGCCGCATCCAGAGCGTGGCGGTCGATCGCCGGCGGCGCCGGTCGCGGCCTTCCCGCGGTGTCGGCGCTCCAGGCCGCGGCGGCGCCGAGGTCCCCGCCGGTGATCCAGAAGCCCTCCGGCACGCGCCGGGCCGCGGCCGCCACCTTGTCGATCGCCTGACGCGCGTCGCTTTCTTCGTAGAGACCCAGGCGGAATGTCCACGCCGCGGCGTTCCCGAAGTGCGTGTGCGCGTCGATGAACCCCGGCAGCAGGAGGCGTTCATTGAGATCGATGACCTGCGTCGCCGATCCCTTGAGCCTCAGCACGTCCTGCTCCTGACCGACGGCGACGATGCGGTCGCCGCGAACCGCGACCGCACGCGCCTCCGGCTTGCTCGGATCGACGGTCCAGACCCTTCCGCCGCGAAGGATCAGGTCGGCTGGTTCGGCTATGTGAGGCGGCGCCGCGCGTTGTGCCCCGCGCGGTACAGGTTCGCGATCACCAGGGCGAGGACCAGCACGAGCAGCACCCAGCCCGCGTTCTCGCGGACCGCCTCGGAGCTCGACCCCGCGATCAGCCAGGCGATAGCGAGCGCGACGATCGCCCCGATCGCGAGTTGACCGTCGTCGACGAGCAGCCCGTACGTGTTGTCCCAGATCGCCCGAAGCACGCTAGACATTTCGCGCCTCCACGCGCGCACCCTGCGGGAGGAGGCCGTTCAGCAGGCGCACGGCAAGCCAGCTCGCGACGAGGAACGCGCCAAGGATGATCGGGATCGACGCCGCGTCGCCTGGCCATTCGGCCCCGATGCCTTCGCCGAACCAGAAAACGCCGAACGTCGAGAGCATCGCGCCGACGCCGAACTTCATCCAGTTCTCGGGTACCGCGGTGAGGGGATGACGGAGCGCGGCAGCCAGGGCGATGACGATGATGCCGGCGGCCAGAGCGCCGAGGATCGCGGCGTTCATGGCGCCGAGGCCCTTCGCGCCGAAGGCGATGACTATGAAGGCCACCTCGATCCCCTCGAGGAGCACCGCCTTGTAGGCCACGATCATGCCGATCCAGTCCCACTCGGACTTCTTCAGCCCCTGTGAGCGAAGCTCGGCGACCTCTCTGCGGTAGATCTCCTCTTCGTCGTGCAGCGCGACGATCCCCGCGAAGCGAAGGACCGCCTTCCGCAGCCAGCGAAGGCCAAAGAGGAGCAGCAGAGTACCGACGAGACCGAGCAGCAGGTGCTCCGGTACGACCGTAACGAGCGCAACGCCAAGCGTGCCGACGATGACGGCGAGCGTGAGTGCGGCGAGCGCGCTGCCGGCGAGCGGAGCGCGCCAGCCGCGGGTGATCCCGACGGCGAGGACGATCGTGGTCGCCTCGACGAACTCGACCGCGCTGGCGATGAACGACGGCGTGGCGGCGATGGCGAGAGTCGTGAAGTCCATCTAGCTCTCCAACCAGACGTCGTTCATGGCGGTCCCGGTGAGTCCATCGGGGCCCGGCCTGAAGTCGTGCACCTTCGTCGACATGGCTTCGACTCGCACCTGGCTCATGACGCCGACGAACGGCAGGATCTCCATGACGCGCTTCTGCGCGTCGACGTAGGTCTGCTTGCGCTCGGGTGTGTTCAGCTCCTGCGACTGCCCCTTGACAAGCAGCGCGTCGAGCTGCGGGTCGCTCGTATTGGAGAAGTTGCTTCCGGAGACCCGGTTCGCCGAGTGGTAGCAGACGCGGAGGATGCCGTCCGGATCGATGCTCGTCGACGACGTCGCGGCCATGTTGTGCTTGTACCCGCGGACATAATCGAGGTACGGCCCGCGCTCCATGACCTGCACCTTGAGGTCGATGCCCGCGTCGCGGAGCTGCGACTGCATCGCCTGAGCGATCTCGGTCCAGGGACTGCGGAATGTAGCGAGCGCGATCTCGAGCTTCTGTCCGCTCTTCTCGCGGATGGGCCCCGACGCTCCGACCTTCCAGCCGGCGTCGTCGAGGATCTTCTTGGCCTTGGCCGTGTCGAAGCCGAAAGACTTCTCGATGCTCTCGTCGCGCGCCCAGACGCCCTCGGAGAGTGGCCCCATGGACACGTGATGGACGCCGAAGAAGATCTTGTCGACGATCGACTTGCGGTCGACGGCCCAGTTCACCGCCTCACGGACCGCGTGGTCGTCGGTCGGCGCCTTGGTGATGTTCATGCTGAACCCCAGCGTGTGACTCGCGCGGGGTGACTGGACGAAGCGGAAGCGGCGGTCCTCCTTGAGGCGCGCGTAGTCGGCCTCGGGGATCTCGTCGATGAACAGGTTCTCGCCGCTCTCGAGGGTGGCGACGCGGGTCGAGGGTTCGGTGATGGCGCGGAATTTCAGCTGGTCGAGGTACGGCGCGGCGCGGTTCTTGAAGAGCTCGGTGCCCCAGGTGTAGTCGGGGAACGCCTTGATCGTGACGACGCCGTCCGTCGATCGGCCGGCGAACATGAATGGCCCCGAACCCACGGGCTCGGCCGCGACATCGCCGGGCTTGAGCGTCGCGAGATATTTCGGCGAGAGGACGCCAAAGAAGTACCGCCAGATCTGCAGCATGAACGCCGGGTACGGCTGCTTGAAGCTGAAGACCACGGTCCGCTCGTCGGGAGTGGTGATCTTGTCGATCGGTCCGACCAGCGAAACGACAGCGCCGGCTTTCGTCTTGGGATCGAGGATCCGGTCGAAGGATCCCTTCACCGCAGCGGACGTAAGGGTGCTGCCGTCGTGGAACTTTACGCCGTCGCGGAGGGTGAACAGGAAGGTCTTCGAGGAGTCGGTGATCGTCCACTTCGAGGCGAGCGCCGGGTAGAACTTCTGGTCGCTGTCGATCGTGATGAGAGTGTCCAGGATGTTCTGCGCGACCTCGCCCGCTGCCGCCCCCGTGGTGAGCGCGGGGTCGATGACGTCGATCTTGTCCCAGAGGCCCCACGTGACCGTGCCGCCCTTGACCGGCTTGAGCGCCGCCGAGGCCGCCGGACCGGTCGCGCTTGGCGCGCATGCGAAGACCGCGATGCTCGCCGCCGCGAGCGCGGAACGCCGGAGGAATTCGCGCCGGTACATGTTCGCCTTCACCGTGAGCCTCCCCCATCCTTGGTGTTGGCCGCGAGTGACGCCTCTAAGACGTCGAGCCCTTCATTGAGTTGCCCGTCGGTGATCGTGAGCGGGACCAGCGTGCGGATGACGTTCGAGTAGAGGCCCGCCCGCAGCAGCAACAGGCCACGCTCGCACGCCGTGCGGATCGTCGCGTCGACCACGTCCGGCGCGGGCGCCTTCGTCTTGCGATCGCGTACCAGCTCGATCGCTTGCATCGCGCCGATACCGCGCGCTTCTCCGATCGAAGAGAACCGCTGCGCCATCGCGTCGAATCGCTCACGCAGTGCGCGTCCAATCTCGCCGGCGCGTGCGATCAGTCCGTCGCGCTCGATGATCTCGATGGTCTTGAGCGCCGCGGCGCAGGCTATGGGATGACCTCCGAAGGTGCTCCCGAGCGTCCCGGGGCCGAGCGCGTCGAAGAGCTCCGCGCGTCCGGTCACCGCGCCGATCGGGAAGCCGGCTCCCAGCGATTTCGAGGTCACGAGCAGATCGGGCATGACCCCAGCGTGCTCGATCGCGAACATGCGCCCGGTCCGCGCCATGCCGGTCTGGATCTCGTCGGCGATGAAGAGGATGTCGTGACGGCGGCAGATCGCCGCGACGCGCTTCAGGAAACGGGCCGGCGGTACGACGAAGCCGCCCTCGCCCTGGATCGGCTCGATGATGACCGCGGCCACGTGCTCCGGCGCGAGGTTGGTGTCGAGCGCCTGCTCGAAGAGGCGCACGTAGAGCTCCGCGAGCTCCTCCTCGCCCACCGGCGCGATCGGCCGGTAGGGGTAGGGATACGGCAGGTGGGCGATGTTCGGCGTCGTCGACCGCATGAACGCCATGCGCGAGTTCTTCGTCTTGCCGGTTGCGGTCATGGCCGTGTAGGTGCGGCCGTGGAACGAGTTCTGGAACGCGACGATCCACTCGCGCCCGGTGGCGACGCGCGCGATCTTGATCGCGTTCTCGACGGCCTCGGCGCCGCTGTTCGCGAGCAGCGTCTTCTTCGGGAAGTCGCCCGGGGTGACCTCGTTCAAGAGCTCGCACAGCGCG
>WNGI01002479.1_pt1 | contig 21365 bp, 16 predicted proteins | sample 5400621 | NCBI WGS metagenome assembly WNGI01 (sample SAMN13153374, study PRJNA577476) | soil metagenome | isolation source: 20 cm soil or saprolite under Garry oak tree replicate 1 | place: USA:California | collected 2016-06-15
ACACGACCCAGCATGCCGCACGCAAGGTCCGGCTCCTGAGCATCAACACGAGCTCCCTGTCCTACAACTTCGAGCAGGCGAAGCAGCCGGGTCACACGGGCTGGCAGACGTCGTCGATCAACAACTCGTTCGCGTCGGATCTGCTGCCGGGCTTCAGGCTGAGTCTGACGCACGACTTGTGGAAGGGTCAGGTAGGCACCGACACCGCCCGGTTTGATCCGTTCCTGACGAGCGTCTCGGCCGGGTTCGCCATCACGCCGGCGACCATCCATGGCATCGCCGCCCTGCTTGGCCTGGGACGCTCCGCCTCGGGACAGCCCCCGGCCCCGCCTCCCGGCGGGACCGAAAGCCCGCCGGGTGGCGGCCCCGGTGGGTTCGGTCAGAAAGGCTTTGCAGGGCCGGGGGCGCTGCCGATTGGTACCGGGGGCAGGGGCTTCAACCTGTCGCTCAACTACTCCAAAATACGGACCCGCCCACAGACGGACTCGGTATCGATCGGCGGCAGCAACGGGAGCCAACAGCTGGGATTCACCCTCTCGTTCCAGCCGACGGCGCACTGGTCGGCGACCTGGGATTCGAACTACAATTTCGACACGCGGCAGTTCGGCTCCCACACGATTCGCCTGGAGCGCGATCTGCACCGCTGGCACGCGAGCTTCTCGTTCCTGAAGGCCCCCAACGGCAACTTCGCGTTCAGCTTTTACGTCGCCCTGCTCGATCAGCCCGATATCAAATTCGATTACGAGCAGCAGTCGTTCGCCCGCTAAACGTCACCTCCAGGTGACACCGCCAGTCCGGCTCGGGTTGCCAACTGCCGGACTGTCCACCACTTACCTTCCGGCACAGCCCGTGCCCTCTGGCGGGCCGACCTGAAGCCCTGAGGATGCCATGCGGCTCTCGCTGCGCTATCTCCTGGTCGTTGCCGGCCTCGCCGCCGTCGCGTGCCAGAACAACACCGCGCCCAGCTCGGCGGGCCCGCTCGAGGCCCCGGCGAGCCTCAGCTCGATCTCGCTCGACAGCGCGATTCACCTCGATTGGGCGGACAACGCATATCAGTCCGACCCGACCCGCTTCTCCATATACCGTGTGTACAGTGCGAGCTACGACCTCGACCGTGGGCTGTGCGGCATCGCTGTTTTGCCACGTCAGCCATCAGTACCGACCAATTGGAGAGCGATTGGTCGCCGCTGTGGCAGGACACCCCGCGGCCCGACGCGCGCAACAAGCTGGTGTGGGCGTTCGGCGTGAACACGCCGCAATCGGGGTTCCGGTTCTGGCAGGACGTCAACGCCAATGGCTACGGCGACGCGGGCGAACTGGGGCTGGTGCAGGACGGCAACGGCACCACGATCGACTTCTGGGTGTACGTCCAGCCGAGCGACTCGACGCTCTGGCTCGTGCCCGAGTTCGCAGGGGACTCCATGCGGTTGTACCAGACCTCGCCGGTCGACGATCTGACCTCCATCGACTTCGCGCCGGCGACAGGCTACGACCGCGCGATGATCCAGGCCGTGCCCGGTTACGGCTACGTGTTCCAGCGCAACGAGGGTGGTGCGTATCACTACGCCGCGCTGCGCGTCACGGCGGTCAGCCGCCAGTACGTGATCTTCGACTGGAGCGTGCAGACGGATCCGGGGAACCCGGAGCTCATCGTGCTCAAGCAGCCGTCGCTGACGGGGACGCGGGTGACCGGGTCGAGGTAGACGCCGAGGCGCCAAGTCGCCCAGTGGACGTCGAGGAGCGAGTGACGAGGATGTACCTCGTCACTCGCTCACTCATATCCACTCCCTTGGCGTCTCGCCCCTCGTGGACGTAGCTTCCTCCCGCATGCCCGCCTCTGTCACCATCGACGGTCGTTCCCTCTCGATCGCGGACGTCGTCGCAGTCGCCCGCCATGGCGTGCCCGTCGCCATCGCCCCGCATTCTCTCGGAGCGGTGAGCGCATCCCGCCGCACCGTCGAGGCCGCCGCCGGGCGTGGCGACACGATCTACGGGGTCAACACCGGCTTCGGGAAGCTCGCCCACGTGCGGATCAAGCCCGAGCAGACGCGAGCGCTGCAGCTCAATCTGATTCGCAGCCACGCCTCGGGCGTGGGTGACCCGTTGCCGGTGGATGCCGTGCGGGCGATGATGCTGTTGCGCGCCAATGTGCTGGTGCGCGGCACGAGCGGCGTGCGACCGGCGCTGCCCGAGCTGATCGTCGAGATGCTGAATGCGCAGGTACATCCGCGCGTTCCTTCGCAGGGGAGCGTCGGCGCCTCGGGCGATCTTGCGCCGCTCGCGCACCTGGCCCTCGCGATGATCGGCGAGGGCGCGGACGGCGCCGCGCTCCGGGCGAATCGGCTGCGGCCCATCACCCTGGAGGCGAAAGAGGGGTTGGCGTTCGTGAATGGGACGCAGGCGCAGACGGGGATGGCGGCGCTGCTCGTGCACGACGCCTGGGTGCTGTGGCGCACGGCGCACGCGGCGGCGGCGATGAGCCTCGAGGCGGTACGCGGCACCCCCGAGCCGTTCGACGCGCGGATCCACGACGCGCGCCCGCACCCGCTCCAGCAGCGCTCGGCGGCGTTGCTGCGCGGGCTGCTCGCCGGCTCGGAAATCCGTGAGTCGCACCGAGAGAACGACCCGCGCGTGCAAGATGCCTACTCCCTGCGTTGTACGCCCCAGGTGTTGGGCGCCGTGGGAGAAGCGCTGGCCTTCGCCGAGCGGCTGGTCACGACCGAGCTGAACGCGGCGACCGACAACCCGCTCGTGTTCGGCGACGACGTGCTCTCCGGCGGCAACTTTCACGGGCAGCCCATCGCCCTGGCCCTCGATGTGATCGGTATCGCGCTCGCCACGCTGGCGGGCCTCGCCGAACGGCGCATCGAGCGCATCGTCAACCCCGACCTGTCCTCCGGACTCCCGCCCTTCCTCGCCCGGGATCCGGGCGTCGAGTCCGGGTTCATGACTCCCCAGATCGCGGCCGCGGCTCTGGTCGCGGAGTGCCGGGTGCTCGCGACGCCGGCGAGCATCCAGTCCGTGCCCACTGAGGGCAACCAGGAGGACGTCGTCCCGATGGGGATGACCGCCGCGTGGAAGGCGGAGCGGATTGTCGGCAACGCCGTGCGGATCGTCGCGATCGAGCTGCTCGCGGCCGCTCAGGGCCTCGAATTCCTGAAACCGCTCAAGCCCGGGCAGGGGGTAGGGCGCACGTACGCGGCCGTGCGGACGGTGGCCGCCGCACTCGACGGCGATCGACCATTCACCACCGACATCGAGCAGATCGCGAGCGGCGTGCGGGCGGGGGCGTTCGACCCCGAGGCATCATGAATGCGGAGTGCGGAGTGCGGAATGCGGAATGTAAAGGGAAGCGTCATGAGGCGAACGACCTTTCCTTTCAATTCCGCATTCCGCATTCCACATTCCGCACTATGCAGGATCGGGAACCGTGACAGCGGTTCGAACCGTGCGTGCCCCTCGGGGACCCAATCGGACTTGCAAGGGCTGGCTGCAGGAGGCGGCGCTCCGGATGCTGATGAACAATCTCGACCCGGAAGTGGCGGAGCGTCCCCAGGACCTGGTGGTGTATGGCGGCACCGGGAAGGCGGCGCGCGACTGGCCCGCGTTCGACGCGATCTGCCGCACGCTGCTCACGCTCGCCGACGATGAGACCTTGCTGGTGCAATCGGGAAAGCCGGTCGGTGTCTTCACAACCCACCCCGAGGCTCCCCGCGTGCTCATCGCGAATGCGAACCTGGTCGGCCGTTGGGCGACGTGGGACGTGTTCCACGAGCTCGAGCGCCAGGGCCTGATCATGTACGGCCAGATGACCGCCGGGTCGTGGATCTACATCGGTACGCAGGGAATCCTCCAGGGCACCTACGAGACGTTCGGCGCCGTGGCGCGACGGCATTTCGGGGGATCGCTGCGCGGGCGCATCGTCCTCACCGGCGGCTTGGGCGGTATGGGAGGTGCACAACCGCTGGCCGCGACGATGAACGACGGGGTGTGCCTGGCGGTGGAGGTGGACGCGGCGCGCGTTCAGCGTCGTCTCGAGACCCGCTATCTCGATCGCGGTACGGCCTCCCTCGACGAGGCGGTGGGCTGGTGCGAGGAGGCCAAGCGCGCGGCGCGACCACTCTCAGTGGGTCTGATCGGCAACTGCGCCGAGGTGCTGCCGGAGCTGGGGCGCCGCGGGTTCGTGCCGGACGTGCTGACGGACCAGACGTCCGCCCACGATCCGTTGCATGGGTACGTCCCCGCGGGGATCACCGTGGAGGAGGCGGCAGCGCTGCGTCGCAGCGCGCCGGCGGAATACGTGCGGCGCTCGGTCGCGAGCATCGCGGCGCACGTGGAGGCGATGCTGGCGCTCAAGCGTCGCGGCGCGGTCACCTTCGACTACGGTAACAACATCCGCGCCCAGGCGCGGGACGCAGGGGTGACCGACGCGTTCGAGATCGCGGGGTTCGTTCCCGAGTACATCCGGCCGCTGTTCTGCGAGGGCAAGGGGCCGTTCCGGTGGGTGGCGCTGTCGGGCGATGCCGCCGACCTGCATCGCACGGACCGACTGGTGCTCGACCTCTTCCCCCAGAACGAGCACGTGCGCCGCTGGATCCGGCTCGCGCAGGAGCGGGTGGCGTTCCAGGGACTGCCGGCGCGCATCTGTTGGCTGGGTCAAGGGGAACGGGCGCAATTCGGCTGCGCACTGAACGATCTGGTGAAGCGGGGCGAGATCAGCGCGCCCGTGGTCATCGGACGCGACCACCTGGACACCGGCTCCGTCGCGTCGCCGTTCCGCGAGACGGAGGGGATGCAGGACGGCTCGGACGCGATCGCCGACTGGCCGATTCTCAACGCGCTGCTCAACACGGCGTCGGGAGCGGCGTGGGTCGCGTTTCATCACGGCGGCGGCGTCGGCATCGGAAACTCGCTGCACGCGGGGCAGGTGAGCGTGGCTGATGGGTCGCCGTCGGCGGGGCGGCGGCTCGAACGCGTGCTCACCAACGATCCGGGTATCGGCGTGGCGCGCCACGCCGACGCGGGGTACCCCGAGGCGCTCGCTTCGGCCCGCCGCCATGGGATCCGACTCCCGATGCGGGAGGGGGGAGCGGGCGACTGAGCACGCTGCTCGTTGGCGCGCGCCAGATCGTCACCTGTCGCGGCCCGGCGCGGGCCCGCCGGGGCCGCGAGCTGGCCGAGGTTGAAGTGCTGCGCGACGCCGCGGTGCTGCTCGAGGGCGACCGTATCGCGGCGGTGGGCCCGTACAAGGACTTGCGACGCGCAACGGACAACGCGCAACGGGGTGGGGAGGTGGTGGAGGTGACGGGCGTCCTGTTTCCGGGGTTTGTCGACTGCCACACTCACGCCGTGTTCGGCGCACCCCGGCTCGACGATCACGAGAGCCGGGCGCTGGGCGAGGATTACAAGACCGTGGCCGCCCGAGGCGGAGGCATCCTCGAGTCCGTGCGACGATCGAAGTCAAATCGGGCTACGGGCTCGACCGCGCGAACGAGCTGAAGCAGTTGCGCGCTATCCGCAAGACAGCGGCGTCGGAGCGGGCGGCGCTGGTGCCCACGTTCCTCGGCGCGCACGAAGTGCCGCCCGAGTTCCGTGACCGCCGCGCCGACTATGTCCGGCTGGTGTGCGACGAGATGATTCCCACCGTGGCCCACGAGCACCTGGCGGCGGCATGCGATGTGTTCTGCGAGCCCGGCGTGTTCGATGTCGCCGAGACACGCACGATTCTCACCGCCGCCCAGCGGCACGGCCTGGCAGTGAAGCTGCACGCCGACGAGCTGGAGGAGTCGGGGGGCGCCGAGCTGGCCGCGGCCCTCGGCGCCGTGTCGGCCGATCATCTCGCCGCGATCTCCGACGCCGGGATCCGCGCGCTTGCAGCGAGCGCCACAGTCGCCGTCCTGCTGCCCGCCACGATGATCTTCCTCGGCAAGCGCACGCAGGCGCCGGCGCGGCGCCTGGTGGAAGCGGGAGCGGCGGTCGCGCTCGCGTCCGATTTCAACCCGGGTTCGTCACCGACCGTCGGTCTGCCCCTCGTAATGGCACTGGGCGTGTCGCAGCTGGGGTTGCGCTACAGCGAGGTCGTAAGCGCCGTCACCGTCAACGCGGCGGCGGCGCTCGGCCTGGCCGCCGACCGAGGCCAAATCGCACCGGGGTTTCGTGCGGACCTGGTGTGCTGGGGCGTGTCCGACTGGCGGGAAGTCGCGTACTGGATGGGGGAACAGCTCGTAACCGCCGTCTGGACAGGAGGTTCCGCTTGTCCGCTCCCGGTGGGGCCGGTATCTTTAGGGCTCCATGTCAAAGCTTGAGAAACACAAGGAGAAGGCGCGAAGCCTCGAGGGGAAGGACCCCAAAGGGGCCATCGAGGCGTGGGTCGAAATCCTCAAGGGACAGGAGGAAGATCCCGACCCGAACCCCGATCTGGCGATCTTCAATCGCATTGGCGACCTCTATCTGAAGCTGAGGGAGCCGGCCCAGGCGGCCGACTACTACGACCAGGCCGTCGACAAGTACGCCGAGCTCGGCTTCCACAACAACGCCATCGCGATGTGCAACAAGGTGCTGCGCAACGCGCCCGGCCGGCAGACCACCTACCTCAAGCTCGCCAAGCTGTATGCCTCCAAGGGCTTCATGGCCGAGGCCAAGCAGAACTTCGTCGAGTACGCCGAGCGGATGCACAAGGTCGGGAAGATCCAGCACGCCTTCGCCGCCCTGAAGGAGTTGGCCGACATCTCCGCGGAGAGTGCACACCTGCGCGAGACGCTGGAAGAGCACCTGCGCATGTACGGCGATCCGGAGCGTCGCCCGACCGCCGGCGCGGCGGGGCCGACGGCTCCCAAGATTCAGCCGCATGACGACCCGGCGAAGACGGGCAAGCGGAAGACGTCGAGCCTGGTGTTCCTCGACGTGGATGCCCCACCCGTCACCAAGACGTCCCCTGTGAAGGGGCGCGCCGCGCCCCCATCCCCCCCGCCCCCCGCGAGGCCGGTGCCCGAGCCCGAACCGGAACCGGTGGCCGAGAGCCTGATCGAGTCGGTGACTGCCGAGCCCGATACGTCGCTCGAGATCGAGTCCACGAGTCTCGGCGATGCGCTCGAGCCCACGACGGCGGGGGAGAGGCTCGAAGGGTTCGAGACCACGATCGCGGAATTCGGCGACATTCAGCTTGACGCGCGGGACGCGCCGTCGCTGCGGGACGAAGTCTCCCCGGAGGATATTCCACCCCCGGCGGAGTTCGAGCCGACCGTAGCCGAGGCCGAGAGCGCGCCCGAGTCGGTGCTGGAGCTCGAGCCGTTGCCGGAAACGGAGATTGAGATCGAGGTGCCCAGGATGAACGCTCCGCCGCCCGTGGCCCCGGTCGTACCGAAGCGGCCCGGGGTCGGGGCACCGCCCCGGTTGGGAGGGGGGGCGAGTCCCAAGGCGCCCGAGCCGCCCAAGGTCAAGCCCGTCGTGCCGAAACGACCAGGCCCACCACCGCGCAAGAGCATGGTGGAAGTGCCGCCGCTCGAGCTCGAGCCGGACTTCGATACCGGCGCGACCGACGAGAAGCACGACATCGACGATCAACCGCTGGCGATCGAGGATGCTCGCGCGAGGGGCGACACGTCCATTGGCTCGGGGAGAAGGCGACGCTCGGGGGCGATCGACTTGAGCCTGGACGGCGTAGTGATCCAGGGGGATGAATCCGGATCGCTCGTGTTTGCCGAGACCGACGCGGCGGCGGCGAAACCGACTATCGAGGAGCTGGAAGGGCGGGTGGCTGACGACCCGGACGATCCTGAAGCGCACCAGGCGCTGGGGGAGGCGCTGATCGAAGCCGGCGAGCGGGAGCGGGGCGTCGAGGAGCTCGACCTGGCGACGACGGGTTTCGAGACCCGGGGCAACCTGCCGCAAGCGCAGGACCTCGTGGACGAGATCCTGCGGCTCGATCCCAACAGCGTTCGGCACCGGCAGAAGCAGGTCGAGTTCGCGTTCAAGTCGGGCGACAAGGCGAAGCTGATCGACGCGTACGTCGAGCTGGCCGACACGCTGCTGCGGAGCGACCTCCCCGACAAGGCGCGCGCCGTCTACAAGCGCGTCGCCGAGCACGATCCTGCCAACGAGCGCGCCAAGGCGGCGCTCGCGATGCTGGCGCCCGTGGCCACGCCGCCGCCGGAGCCGCCCGCGAAGCCGAAGGCGAAGGCGCGGGACACGGAAGGCAGGACCGCGGCTCGGGACGCGAAGATGAAGGTGCGGGACGAAGCGGCGGAGGCGGGAGACTTCGTGGACCTGAGCGCGATGATACTGGAAGATGACCTCCCCGTGCGTGACACACGCATGAAGGTCGCGGACGAAGAGCCGACCGGGGATGAGGAGCGCGACTTTCAGGAGATGCTCGCGCGCTTCAAGCAGGGGATCGACGAAAACATCGACGAGGGCGACTTCCAGTCGCACTACGACCTGGGCGTGGCCTTCAAAGAGATGGGGCTCTTTGACGAGGCGATTGCCGAGCTCCAGAAAGCGCTGCGGTCGCCCGACGGGAAGCTGAGGAGCTCCGAGGCGCTGGGCGTGTGTTTCATCGACAAGGGTGCCTACGTTGTGGCGGAGTCGATCCTACGGCGCGCGCTCGACCTGCCCGCGTCCGGCGACCAGGAGCGCCTGGGCGTCCTGTACTGGCTGGGCCGTGCGCTCGAGGAACTGGGTAAGCGGGTCGAGGCGCGCGAGCTGTACGGCCGGGTCTTCGCCGTGGACATTCGTTTCCGGGATGTGGGCGAGCGCTCCAAGGCGCTCGCCAAGGCGAAGTGACGTGAACCAGCAGGTCGTTCCGTTCGCGCTGCGGGACCTCCAACGACCGGTGGCGGCGGAGCTCGAGCGCGTCGGCGACGAGCTGGCCCGGATCATCGCGGCCGACTTCCCGATCATCGCCGAGGTGAACGAGCACCTGGTGCGTATGAAGGGGAAGCTGTTCCGCCCGACGTTGCTGCTCCTCTCAAGCCAGGCGGCGGGCGCGCTCGACCCACGAGCCGTGACGCTCGCCGCCGTCGTCGAGTTGATTCATCTCGCCACGCTGGTGCACGACGACTCCGTCGACCACTCCGTGCTGCGGCGCGGCATGCCGACGCTCAACGCGCTCTTCTCCCACCAGGTCGCCGTGATCATGGGGGACTACCTGTACTCGCGGGCGATCATCGAGCTGGTCCGCCTCGACGAGCGCGAGCCGTTGCGCGTGTTCGCCCGGGTGACGAACGAGATGACGATCGGTGAGATGCGCCAGCTCGAAGCGCACGACAAGCTGGCGTACGGCGAGGAGCAGTACGACCAGCTCATCCGCGCGAAGACGGCCTCGCTCCTGTCCGGGGCATGCGAGGTCGGGGCGCTCCACGGGCCGACCGCGTACCGCGAGGCGCTGGCCCGCTTCGGCATGCAGCTCGGCATGGCGTTCCAGATCGCCGATGACCTGCTCGACTACACCGAGGCAGAGGCCGTGACGGGCAAGCCGTCGGGGCTCGACCTGCGAGAGCACAAAGTCACGCTGCCGCTCATCGCGGCACTCGGCGCGATGCCGCCGGCCGACCGCCGCCTGGTCGCCGAGCTGATGGCGGCGCCGGAGCCGTCAGACGCGGTGGTCGCGGAGGTGGTACGATGCGTCGCCGCGGCCGGCGGCCTGGATTATGCCCGGCGGCGTGCGCTGGAACTGGCGCAGCAAGCCGACGCGGAGCTGGACATTCTGCCCCCGTCGCCGGCGCGGGATGCCCTGCGCGACAGCATCGCATACGCCGTGGAGCGGCGCAGCTAGTCCCGTTCCAAGTGACGCAAATGCCCTGCGGATCGCATCCGACGCCCCCGCACTTGGAACGGGACTAGCCCGTGGCGCAAGGCCCGCGCAGGCCGCTATTTTACTTCGGCGTGCTGGCCACCGGCTTCGTGCTGGGCGGCTTCGTCCACTCGCTGCTGCGGCGCTTCCTGCCGCAGGGGCCGGCGAAGGAGATCTTCACCTGGTCGGTGACCCCCACGCTCGGGCCGGTCCACATGGACCTGCTGGTGGTGTCGATCACTCTCGGGCCGATCGGACTCGATGTGTCGCTGCTGGCGCTCGTGGGAGTGGCGATTGCCTACTATGTCGCCCGGTCGATCTTCTGAAGCGAGGCGCGTTATGTTCGGGGACTTGTCGTTCAGCCACATCCTGATCCTGCTGCTCGTGCTGGTGCTGGTCTTCGGCGCGAAGCGGATCCCGGAGATCGGATCCTCGTTGGGGCAGGGGATCAAGGAGTTCAAGCGCAGCCTCAAGGACGCCACGAGCGACGACCCACCCACCGCGCCGCGCGGCGTCCAGCCGCCCACCTCGACCTCGAGCCCGCTTTCTTCCGGCGACCCGAAGCGCCTGAGCGACTAACTCTCGCTGGCGGCCGCCGGTCGGAAGAGTTCGCTCCGGCGGTCGACGATCTTGGCGTCCGCGCGCAGCGCGGCGATGAATTGCTGTAGCCGCGCCTGCTCGACGGGCCGGAGCAGCGCCTCGCGTTGCTGCTCGCGCTGCTTCAACCACGCGGCAGAGTCGGCGTCGACGTGGGTCAGGCCCTGGAGCACGAACCATCCCGTCTCGTCCGCGATCACGCCGCTGCGCTCGCCCCGGCGCAGCCCGAAGGCGGCTCCCAGCACGAGTGGATCGCGCGCGAACTGCACGGGCGCGGTGACGCGCGTAAACGGACCGAGCTTCTCGACCCGGTACCCCCGCGCCCGGCCGGCCGAGAGCAGATCGCCGGCGTCGCGTAGCGCGGCGGCCGTCTGGTCTGCGCGGTCGCGCGCGACGACCTTCTTCTTCTCGAAGCGCGCGGCGGCGAGCACGCGGGCACGGATGCTCACGAGCGGCGGCACGCCGGCCGCCTCGAGTGAATCGAGGCGGAACACGTAGCTCGCCTGGGCCGCGTCGATGACGGGGCTCGTCTCGCCCGGTCGGGCCTCGAACGCCCACACGCTTACGTCCGGTATGGTGGACGTGCCGAGCGTCAGCCGCTCGCCTTGCACGAGCTTCGACGCGTGGGCGAGCGGGAGGCCGAGCCGATGTGCCGCGCTGTCCAGGTGGCTGCCGTCCGTTTGATCCGCAGCCAGCCGGTCCAGCGTGTCGGTGCGCGCATCCACGGCGTCGAGATGCGCACCGTGCAGCACGATCGGAGCCAGAATGTGGCGGACCCGCAGGGAATCGCCCTTGACGGAGTCGACCCGGATGACGTGGTAGCCGAACTCGGTGAGCACGGGCTCGCTGAGGACGCCGGGTGCGAGCCGCCGCAGCGCCGCGGCGAATGGCGCGACGAAGCCTGAGCCGTTGCGCTTCACCCACCCCAGATCACCGCCCCGCGCGGCGGTCCCCGAGTCGGCGGACTCTCGTTTCGCTACGTCGTCGAACTTGGCCTTCCCGCGCGCGATCTCGGCCCGCAAGGCCCGAGCGTGCGCGAGGGCCGCCGCGCTGTCGGCGGCGCTCGGCACGCGCGGCAGCTCGACGTAGCTGAGCCAGGCGGCCGCGCGTCGCTTGAAGTCGGCCTGGTGGAGGGCGTAGTAGCGCTCGAGCTCCGCGTCCGATACCGGGGCGAGCGTGTCAGGGATGTCTTCCGGATGCACGGCGAGCAGCGCGACCGTCACCGACTCGTGTTGGTCGCGCCAGATGCGCCACAACTTCGCTTCGGAAACGTAGACGTCTGCCGTGAGGTAGTCTTCCAGCTTGCGCTGCGGGAGGTAGTCGCGATACAACTGCTCGACCTGAGAAGCGAACTCGGAGCCGGCGCTCGAGATGTAGCGCTGCCACTTGGTGATGTCGAACTGGCCGTTCGTCTGGAAGGTCGGATCCTGCAGCACCTGCTGCATGATCTGCGGCGGCGGCGAGCTCCTGGCGGCCTGGATGATCTCGTCGTCCGACACCGTGATGCCGAAGCGACGGTACGCCCGCTCGAGCAGGATCTTCTGGATGAACTGGTCGGCGACGCGATCCTGAACCTGCCGCTCGTCCTCGCGCGTCAGCCGCCCGCCGCCCTGCTGCCGTCGATACTGCTCAAGGGTTGCCTGATACTGCTGCTGAAACGGCTGGGAGCGGACGATCGTCCCGTCCACGCTGAGGACGACGTCCTTTCCGCCGCCTACGATATCGGTGATTTGCCCGTACGCCATCCAACCGATAAAAGTGATCGCCACGACCCAGAAGACAGGCTTCGTTATCTCGCGCATCGCGCGCATCATATCCGACAAAACTCCTAGGAGAGCATGTGAGAAGGGGCATAAGTCTAAAAACGACAACGCGAAAACTCAAGCGAGCGGAAGCGATTCCGATTGACAGCGCGCCTGAGCAAACACTATCTTTGTCCAACTCCCCCAAGCACTTAGGCTGTGGCCTACACGAGCGAAATAGAAAAGCTGGAAAAGCGGTGGGCGGAGAACCCCAAGGGACGTAACTTCGCCCCCCTGGCCGACGCCTATCGCAAGGCAGGAGAACTAGATAGGGCCCTCGAGCTGTGTAGCGCCGGCCTAGAGCTCCACCCCGACTACGTCAGCGCGCACATCGTCTTCGGGCGCTGTTTGATCGATCAAAAGAACGACACCGGTGCCTCCGACGTGTTTCGCAAAGTGCTGGTGCTCGATCCCGAGAACGTGCTGGCGCTCAAGATCCTGGCCGACATCGCCGCCCGCGGCGGCCGGTTCGACGAGGCTGCCGAGTGGCTCGGTCGGCTGCTGGCGGCCGACCCGATGAATGGGGACGCGGCGGAGGCGCTGACGCGAGCCAGGGGCAGGGCGGCGCAGGCGGCGAAGCAGACCCCCGAGCCCGTCGTGCGGCTCGTCCCGGACGCGGCCCCGCATTCCCCCCCTCCCCCCCCGGTGGCGGCCGCGCCGTTCCAGCCGCTGCGGGGCTTGGTGATCGATCACGCTTCGGAAGAACCAACCTCCCCCAAGCTGGACGTGAAGGGCGCGCCCGCCGACATCGAGACGTTTGACGGGACGCTGGACTTCAACGCCGTGGCCCACAGCGCCGCCAAGGCGGACGGGATCGAGGTGCAGGAGGAGGTGGAGCTCAAGCCCCAGGACTTGGTGGTCGAGGGGCTGGCGCACACTCAGTACGAGAGCGGCCTGTTCGGTGCGCCGCCCGATCCAGCGGCGCCGGAAGACGAGCCGACGATCGACTTGCCGCTGATCATGCCCGACGACGTGGCGGAAGCGGCGCCCCCCGCGCCGCCGTTCCCCGCTCCGGCAGCCCAGCGGGCACCCGCTGCTCCGCCAACCCCCCCGCCTGCGGCGGTCGCCTTGTCGGATGACGATGGTGCGGCCGACACGGCGGCGCTGTCGCGCGCCGAGCCGGTGCTCACCGAGACGATGGCTGAGTTGTATCTGCGACAGGGTCACCAGGAGGACGCCCTCCGAGTGTACAAGGCGCTCCTGGCGAAGCGGCCGGCGGACACGCGACTGCGGGGGCGGGTCGAGGCTCTGACCGGCGGTGGAAACAGGCACGGCGTGGCTGGGACGGGCGAGACGGTGCAGGTGTTCCTGAAGCGCATCCTCGCCGGTCGACCGGGAGCTCCCGGGCCCGTGCCATCGGGTCTGCGGGTGGGGTCTCCGCTGGACGACGCGTTCGCGTCGACTCATTCCGAGGTCGAGCCGGGCCCCGGTCCGAGTGTGGTGTCTCCGGGCGAGGCGACCCGGCCGGCGGCCGACGCCATCTCGCTCGATGAAGTGTTCGGGGACGACGGCCCGCGTGACTCGGTCGCGGCGCTCGAGCCCCCGCCTCCCGCCCCGCCACCGGCTCCGCAGCAGAGCGGCGGATTTTCATTCGACCAGTTCTTCAGCGCCTCCGAGCCGACGGATGAAGGGGGTGGGGAGGCCGGACGCATGGGGGGAGCGGGCGCCCCCGGGACGCCCGGCGAGGGAGGCGCGACGCCGCCAGCGCGGACTTCGGGCGGCAGACTCCGGCCGCCGATGGAAGACGAGGGCGACCTCGATCAGTTCCAGGCCTGGCTCAAGGGCCTCAAGTCCTAGTGCACATCGCCGTGCTGAACGGCCCGAACCTGAATCTGCTGGGGGAGCGAGAGCCGGAGCTGTACGGGCGGCTCACCCTCGCGGAGATCGAGGCGCGCACGCGCGAGCAGGCGCGCGCGCTCGACGTCGAAGTGTCGTGGACGCAGACCAACCACGAGGGTGAGCTGGTCGATGCGATCCAGGGCCTCAAGGGAAAGGCGGACGGCCTGATGATCAACGCCGCCGCGTTCACGCACACGAGTCTCGCGGTGCGGGACGCGCTGCTCGCGGTGCGCGTGCCGTTCGTGGAAGTGCATCTCTCGAACATCTTCGCGCGCGAGGCGGAGCGACGCCGCTCGGTGCTCGCCGACGCGGCGGTGGGCGTGGTAACCGGCTTCGGCGCCGAGAGCTATCGGCTGGGACTCGAGGGCCTGGTCGGCTTTCTCCAGGCCCGCCATGGCGGCTGACCGGCGGCGCGACCGGCAGGAAGCGCTCGTCCGGACGCTGGAAACGGAGGGCCTGGACGGGCTGGTCGTCACGTCGCACGCCAACATCCGTTACCTCACGGGGTTCTCGGGCTCCGCCGCGGTCGTGGTGGTCACGAGAGCCGACGTGCTGCTGGTGACGGACTTCCGCTACGACGCGCAGGCGCGGGGGGAGGCGGGTGCGGTGGCGCGGGTCGAAGTCGACAGCACCAGCGTGTGGGACCGCTTTTTCAAGGAGCTCGCGACGCTGGGGCTGCTGACCACGTTCGGGTACGAGGCACAGGCGCTGTCGGTCCACGACGCCGGGCGGTTCGCGCAGGCCGGCAAGGCATGGCGGTGGATACCGACGACGGAGCTGGTAGAGCGGCTGCGCGCGGTGAAGGACGACGGCGAGGTGGCTGCTATCCGGAGCGCGGCGCTGCTGGCCGGCGAGGCGTTGCGCGAAACGCTCGCGCAGGTGCGCCCCGGCGCGAGCGAGCTGGCGATCGCGGGCGTGTTGGAGGGGGCGCTGCGCCGGTTGGGCAGCGAGGGTCATCCGTTCGCGACCATCGTGGCGTCGGGACCGCGCAGCGCCCTGCCGCACGCGCGCTCGACTCGCCGAGCGGTGGCGGCCGGCGAGTGGCTGCTGCTAGACTTCGGGGCTCAGGTAGACGGCTACTGCGCCGACATCACGCGCACCGTGGTGGTCGGGGCGCGCGCGACCGAGCGGCAGCAGGTGTTGTACGGGTTGGTGCGCGAGGCGCAGCAGCGTGCGCGCGTCGGCGTGCGCGCCGGCATGAGCGGGCGGGACGCGGACGCCCTGGCGCGCGATCCCATTGCGGCGCGTGGATTCGGTGAAGCATTCGGTCACTCGCTGGGTCACGGGCTCGGGCTGGAGGTGCACGAAGCGCCGCGCCTCTCGAAGATCAACCCCGATCCCCTCCCTGCGGGCGCGGTGGTCACGATCGAGCCCGGCGTGTATTTCCCGGGCGACGGCGGCGTGCGGATCGAAGACGACGTGCATCTCGCTCCGGCGGGGCCGGAACTCCTGAGCGACGGCCTGACGGACCTCTTGGAGCTCGTGTAACTTTGGGAGCCATGAACCTCGACATCATCGCGCAGCTGGTGCAGATCCTGAGGGAGGCGCCCGAGCTTGGTGCGATCGAGGTCCGCCGGGGTTTGTTCGGGGCCTGGTCGTCGGTGCGGGTGAGCAAGGCCGGGCATACGACCAATGAGGGTGGCCAGCACGCGGTCGTCGCCCAGCTGGCGGCGGGGCCGGCGGTGGGTCCCGGATCCCCGGGACCGGCGCCCGCCGCTGCGCCCCCGTCCCATCTGGTCGAGATCAAGTCTCCCATGGTCGGGACATACTACTCGGCCCCGGAGCCCGGTGCCGAGCCCTACGTGAAGGCCGGGAGCCGGGTGGCGACGGGCCAAGTCGTGTGCATCATCGAAGCGATGAAGATCATGAACGAAATCGAGTCCGAAGTGGCGGGCGTGGTGCGGGAGGTGCTCGTGGAGAACGCCCAGCCCGTCGAATTCGGACAGCTCCTCTTCCGGGTGGATCCTCATGCCTGAAGCACCCCAAGCGGGACAAGGGACGTTCAACTTCAAGGCGGCCATCACGCACATGGTCCAGCGCAATGCGTCGGACCTGCTGCTCAAGGTCGGTCGGCCGGCCACGATCCGGGTGAACGGCGAGCTGGTGGCGCTCGACTCGTCGCCGCTCAAACCGGAGGAGTTGAAGTCGCTCGCCGAGCAGATCATGACCCCTCGCCAGGTGAAGGAGTTTGCCGAGCACAAGGAGGCGGACTTCGCGATCGGCGTGCCGGGAGTGGGGCGGTTCCGGACCAACGTGTACCAGCAGCGCGGGACCGTGGCGTTCGCGTTCCGGGCCATTCCCTATGAAGTCAAGACGATCCGGGACCTGAACCTGCCGACGGTTCTCGAGGAGCTCGGCCTGCGGCCGCGGGGGTTGGTGCTGGTGACCGGCGTGACGGGGTCGGGAAAGTCGACGGCGCTCGCGGCGATGATCAATCACATCAACACCAACCGGCGCGTCAACATCATCACGATCGAGGATCCGATCGAGTTCCTGCACCGCGACAACCTCGCCAACATCTCGCAGCGCGAGGTGGGGAACGACACCCTGTCGTTCAATGCGGCGCTGCGGCACGTGCTGCGGCAAGCGCCCGACGTGATCCTGATCGGCGAGATCCGCGATATGGAGACGCTCGACACGGCGCTGAAGGCGGCGGACACGGGGCACCTGGTGTTTTCGACGCTCCACACCACGGACGCGACCCAGACGATCAACCGGGTGATCTCGTTCTTCCCACCGCACCAGCACGACGAGGTCCGGCACCTGCTTTCGACCGCGCTGCAGGCGATCGTATCGCTGCGCCTGGTGCCGCGCAAGGACGGCAAGGGGCGGGTGCCGGCGGCGGAGGTGCTGATCAACACTGCGGCCGTGCAGGAGAACATGCGCGATCTCACGAAGTCGCTCAGCATCCCCGACCTCATCGCGCAGGGGTCGGTGCAGTACGGCATGCAGAGCTTCGACCAGTCGCTGTTCATGTGGTACCAGCAGGGGACTGTCAGCTACGAGAGCGCGATCTTCTACGCCACGAATCCGAGCGAGTTCGCGCTCAAGGTCTCGGGCGTGGACTCGGGCGAGAGCCAGGCGTTTGGCGGCAGCACCACGGCCGCGGCCGGGCTACGCGGCGACATCACACCCTGATGTTCAAGAAGGTGCTGATCGCGAACCGCGGGGAGATCGCCCTGCGGGTGATCCGTGCGTGCAAGGAGCTGGACATCCATACGGTCGCCGTGTATTCGGAGGCGGACCGGGACAGCCTGCACACCCGCTTCGCGGACGACGACGTGTGCATCGGGCGCGCGCCCTCGCGCGACAGCTACCTCAACATCCCGCGCATCATCGCCGCGGCGGAGATCACCGGGGCCGACGCGATTCACCCGGGCTACGGCTTCCTCGCGGAGAACGCCGAATTCGCCGATATCGTGCGTACCTCGAACATCACGTTCGTGGGCCCGAGCGGGGACCAGATCCGCCAGATGGGCGACAAGGCCGCGGCGCGCAAGTTGGCCCAGAAGCTCAAGGTCCCGACGGTCCCGGGCTCCCCCGGACCGGTCGAGGACGCGGAGGCGGGCCTGAAGGTCGCCGAGAAGATCGGCTTCCCGGTGATCATCAAGGCGGCGGCGGGCGGGGGCGGGAAAGGGATGCGGGTGGCGCAGGACGAAGAGCAGTTCCCGCAGGCGTTCTCCCTCGCCAAGCAGGAAGCACTCGCCGCGTTCGGCTCGGACGAGGTGTACATCGAGAAGTACCTCGCCCGGCCGCGCCACATCGAGATCCAAATCATGGGGGATACGCACGGGCGCATCATGCACCTGTGCGAGCGCGACTGCTCGGTCCAGCGACGCCACCAGAAGCTGATCGAGGAGGCGCCCAGTCCCGCGGTCGACAGCACACTGCGCCAGGACATCGGCGACGCGGCGGTGCGGCTGGCCGAGGCGATCGCCTACGTGGGCGCGGGGACGATCGAGTTCCTGCTCGACGAGGACGGCTCGTTCTACTTCATGGAGATGAACACCCGCATTCAGGTGGAGCACCCGGTCACCGAGATGTGCACCAACTTCGACCTGGTGAAAGAGCAGATTCGCGTCGCGGCGGGTGAGCCGCTGTCGTTCGTGATGAACGGCAACCGGCTGCGCGGCCACGCCATCGAGTGCCGCGTCAACGCCGAGGACCCGTCTCGCAACTTTCAGCCAAGCCCCGGAACGATCACCGTGTACCACCCGCCGGGCGGTCCGGGCGTGCGGATCGACACCCACATCTACGCCGGCTACTCCGTGCCGCCATACTACGACTCCCTGCTCGCAAAACTGATCGTGCACGGCAACAGTCGCGCGGAGGCGCTCGCGCGCATGCGGCAGGCGCTCGACTCGTTTATCATTGAAGGCGTGACCACGACCATCCCCTTCCTCAGTCGGGTCATGCGCCATCCCGACTTCATCGCAGGCCGGGTGGACACGAAGTTCCTCGAGCGCGAGCCCCAACTCCTCCAGCCCCCCGCTCCGGCATGAAGATCGACGTGCATTTCACGCCGCTCGGCCTCGCCGCGGGGGATCTCGCCGCCCGTGGGGTCGTCGTCATCGACGCGCTGCGCGCCACGACCACCATCGTCACGGCGCTCGCCAACGGCGCCAAGGCGGTGATCCCTGCGGCGACCTCGGAGGAAGCGGTGCGCCTCGCCTCGAACCTCGAAAAGGACGGCGTGATCCTCGCCGGCGAGCGCCGCAGCGTGAAGATCGAAGGGTTCGCCCTCGGCAATTCGCCGCGCGAGATGACCGCGGCAGCGGTGGCGGGAAAGACCATCGTGCTCGCCACCACCAACGGCACGCCCGCCCTGGTCGCCGCGCAGGGTGGGGAGCCGGTGCTGGTGGGCGCTCCGGCAAACTTCAAGGCGCTGGTAGAGCGCGCCCGGGCGGTGCTGCTCGAGCCGCGCGATCTGGTGGTCATCTGCGCCGGCCGCGAGAAGGACTTCGCCATCGAGGACGCCTACACGGCGGGCCGTTTGATCAAAGCCGTGAAGAAGGGCCTCCGCAAGCTCGCCTTGAACGACGCCGCCCGCGCCGCCCTCGCCCTCACCGATGAGCTCGCGAGCTGGCAGGAAGCGCTAGAGGGCTCCGAGGCGGCACACCAGCTCGCCGACGCCGATCTGGGCGAGGACGTCGCCTTCGCCGCCCGGGCCGACCGGTTCGGCGTCGTCCCGGTGTACGCGGACCGCCGCATCACATGAACCGCAAGGCGCGCCAGGAGCTCATCGGCATCGGCGCCCTCGCGGTCGGGCTGTTCCTCGGACTCACCTTGCTACGGCTCCCCATCACCGGCAGCTGGGGCGACCAGATCGGCTCGCGGCTGTGGCGCGTGCTGGGGGTGGGCTCGGTGCTCCTGCCCCTCCTCGGCATCGGCTGGGCGTTGGCGGCGTTCGAGCGCCTCGGGAGCCTCTCCGCCGGGCGGGCGGCAGCGCTGGGCGCGGGGCTGATCCTGCTCCTCCCCTATGGGATCGGCACGGTGACCGGCGCCGGCTTTCCGGCGGCGTACGCCGCCTGGAGCCCGACGCAGAAGCTCGTGGGGCTAATCCCCGCAGTGCTCGCCCACGGGGTGCATCAGGCGGTGGGGACCGCCGGCGGGACGCTGGTCGGCCTGTTCGTCCTCTCGGCGCTAGGGATTCTGACGGTCGGCTGGCATCCCCTCGTGGCGTTGAGAACGCGTGAAACGGCGATCGGGAAACGGGATGCGGGAAGCGGGATGCGGGATGGGAAGGGCGGGACGCGAGACGCGACGAAGCCGGAGAAGCCTCAGCCCGTCGCTGCCGACGAGGAGCGGGACCGGAGGGTCGCGGCGCTGAAGCAGGCGAAGGCGCGCAACACCAAAGCCACGCCTCCCGCCTCTCGCATCCCGCATCTCGTCCCCGCCGGCGTCCTGATCCCCCCCATCGATCTGCTGCATCCCGCTCCTCCCGAAGACGGCGACGCCGGCCTCGTGCAGATCGATCAGATGGGGCGGAAATTGATCGAGACGCTACAGACGTTCCGGGTGGAAGGCTCGATTGCCGGCCGTACGGTGGGCCCCGTGGTGACCCAGTACGAAGTCGCGCCCGGCCCGGGCGTGAAGGTGGGCCGCATCGCGGCCCTCGCCGATGATCTGGCACTCGCGATGCGGGCCCCCTCGCTCCGCATTGTGGCGCCGATCCCGGGGAAGGCCGCCGTGGGCATCGAGGTCCCGAACCCCACGCCGCGCATGGTTCACGTGCGCGAACTGATCGAGGGCGCCGAATATCATCGCCCGACGCGCGCCCTCCCGATCGCCCTCGGCAAGAACCTCGAGGGGGATCCCGTGGTCGCGGATCTGGCCAAGATGCCGCACCTCCTGATCGCCGGCGTCACGGGGTCGGGGAAGTCGGTCTGCATCAACACCATCATCACGAGTCTGATCTACACGCACCCGCCCGAGAAGCTCAAGCTGCTGATGATCGACCCCAAGATGGTCGAGCTCTCGATGTACGAGAAGCTGCCGCATCTGGGTCTGCCGGTGGTGACCAACCACCACCGGGCAGCCAGCGTGCTCAAGTGGGCGGTGTGGGAGATGGACCGGCGTTATCGGCTGTTACACGCCAACCACGCGCGCAACATCGTGGATTTCAACAGGAAGGTCGAGGAGAAGAAGCCGCTCAAAGGCCCGCGCGAAACGCTGGCCACCCAGGCGGGGATTCAGAAGGAGCTGCCGCTCGACGGCGACTACACGGGTGGGATCTTCCCCTACATCGTGCTGATCGTCGACGAGCTGGCGGACCTGATGCTCACGGTGCAGGGCGAGATCGAAACGCCGCTCGCCACCCTCGCGCAGAAGGCTCGTGCCATCGGCATTCACCTGGTGCTCGCCACTCAGCGCCCCTCGGTGAACGTCATCACCGGGCTCATCAAGGCGAACTTCCCCTGCCGTATCGCGTTCCGGGTTTCGGCGAAGGTCGACAGTCGTACCATCCTCGACCAGAACGGCGCCGAGACCATGCTCGGGAACGGAGACATGCTGTTTCTGCCGCCCGGCAAGAGCGAGCTACTCCGCGTGCAGGGGGCCTTTATCTCGACCGACGAAACCGAACGGCTGATGGACTGGTACAAGGCGCATGCCGCGAAGACGGCGGCTGCGGGCACGAGCATCGATGAACAGGTGACGGCGCTGGAAGCAGCGGAAAAAGCCGGGGAAGACGGAAGCGGGAGGGGCGAGGAGGGCACTCCGGGCGAGCGCGATGCGCTGTTCCGGCAGGCCGCGGAAGTGTGCATCCAGAACCAGCTCGGCTCGACCTCGCTGCTGCAGCGGCGCATGAGCATCGGGTACGGGAGGGCGGCGAGGAT
>WNGI01001164.1_pt1 | contig 21364 bp, 24 predicted proteins | sample 5400621 | NCBI WGS metagenome assembly WNGI01 (sample SAMN13153374, study PRJNA577476) | soil metagenome | isolation source: 20 cm soil or saprolite under Garry oak tree replicate 1 | place: USA:California | collected 2016-06-15
CATTTGCTGGTGAGAAGGGCCGTCCTTGGCGGTCCCGAAGAAGAACCAGCTTCTGCAGGTTTCAGGGTAAGCTTTCGGTCGATATGACAAACTTTGAGCGCGCGATACGCACGCCAAGTTTTGGCATCTTGTCATTTCGACCGCAGTGGAGAAATCTCTTTCTATTTTCGAGCTGTGCCACGCGATTACAGTTCTGGGTTTATATCGTCACAAAGCGTAATAGTGAGAGATGTCTCCACTTCGGTCGACATGACAGAGCTACGCAGCACGGCAACATCTCACATCTTGTTGCCAATGAAGCGTTGAGGCATTCGCTGGTGAGAGAGGAGGTTCATTGACCGTCCTGAGGAAGCCAACCTTCTGGAGGTCTCAGGGCTGGCTCTGTCTGCCGAGTCAGGCTCGCCACAGGACGAGTCCGTCCGACTGGCGGACAAGATGCCTAACCTCCACGTAACGAACTTTTGATTGACCATTTGGTGCCCAAGCCGACTGATGTGAAACATGTTTAAACGCATCTTGAAATGGTTTTTCGGAATCATCGCGGTTGCGGCAATTATCCTTGCGGTTTTCCTGATCAACCTCATCTGGTTTCGGCCGTGGAGTCTCAATCTCTTCTACGAGAAAGTTTTTGCCGAAACGGTTTTCGGTGAACCGGAACTGCTTTCTCAACTCGGGTTGGTCGAGCAATTCGGCATTACCAGACATAACGGGAAACTGAACGATGAGTCCCCGGCACATCAGCAGAAAGTTATCGACCAGTGGAAGAAGGACCTGGCGCAGCTACGCGAATATCCGTTGGATCGGCAAACGCCTTCGCAAAAACTTTCGACGCACGTCCTCGATTGGTTTCTCGAACGGCAGGTCGAGGGCGAGAAATGGCAGTGGCACAATTATCCGGTCAACCAGCTCTTTGGCGTGCAGAACCAATTTCCCTCGTTCATGGCGAATACCCATCGACTCCTGGCGAAACGCGATTGCGACTATTACCTGATGCGTCTCAACGGCGTGCCGCGCAAGTTCGATCAATTGCTCGAGAACCTAAAGGCCCGTGAGGAAAGGAACATTTTGCCGCCGCGCTTCGTCGTGGCCGAAGTGCTCAAGGAAATGAGCGACTTCGTTGCCAAACCGGCGCCGCAAAATATCCTCGCCACTTCATTCAAGGAGCGCACAGCTAAGATCGACAAGTTGACTGAGACCGAGCGCACCGATTTTCAAAAGCGCGTCGAGGCATCAATCACGAATAGCGTCTATCCGGCGTATCAAAGGCTGATTGATTACTTCAAAAGCATCGAACCTAAAACGACAACCGACGACGGCGTCTGGAAAATGCCGGATGGCGATGCGTTTTACGCCTACGTGTTGCACGAGAACACGACGACGACGCTTCCGCCGAATGAAGTGCATGAGCTCGGGTTGCGCGAAGTCTCGCGAATCGAAGCTGAAATGCGCGCAATTCTCGACGGCAACGGATTCGCGAATACACCGATCGGCCAAGCGATGGAAAAGCTCGGCAAGGATCCGCGGTTTCTTTTTCCAAACGATGACAAAGGCCGCGCCGAAGCGCTCGCGGAATACACGCGTTTGCTTGACACGGCGACGGAGCGTTCGAAGCAATTATTTTTGACCGTGCCGAAGGCGAAATATGAAGTTCGCCGCGTCGAGCGATTCAAGGAAGCGACTGCGCCCGGCGCCTACTACCAACCCGCGGCCATGGATGGATCGCGACCGGGGATTTTCTACGCCAACCTGCGCGACATGAACGAAGTACCAAAGTGGGGAATGAAGACGCTCGCCTATCACGAAGGCATCCCGGGGCATCATTGGCAGATTTCGATCGCACAGGAACTAAAAGGCGTCCCGCAATTTCGCAAAGTGATTCCGTTCACCGCTTATGCGGAAGGCTGGGCGCTTTACTGTGAATGGTTGGCGAAACAAGTCGGCTGGTATGAAAACGATCCATTCGGCGACCTCGGCCGATTACAGGCGGAACTTTTTCGCGCCGTCCGGCTGGTAGTAGACACCGGGATTCACGCGAAACGTTGGATGCGGGAGCAGGCCATCGCCTACATGCGAGAAAAAACCGGCATGGGCGAAAAAGAAGTGAAATCGGAGATCGAACGTTACATCGTGGCCCCGGGCCAGGCCTGTGCCTACAAAGTAGGTATGCTAAAGATCCAGGAATTGCGCGCGCGCGCGGAAAAGGAGCTGGGCCAAAAGTTCGACCAGCGCGAATTCCACGAAACCGTGCTAAAAAACGGGGCTTTACCGCTCGAGATCCTCGAAGAACAGGTCAACGATTACATCCGGCAAAAAAAGACCTAATGATTAGCCACAGACGCCGTGGTGAGCGGAGTCGAATCCATTTACACAGATGAAACACAGATAAGGAAAGAAGTCAGGGCCTGGACTTCGGAACTTCGGAATCTGTGAAAATCTGTGTCAATCTGTGGCTTATAGTCTTTTGATTGTGCGAAGGATCTTGCTCACGACTGCGATCTTCATCGCGCTCCTGGCCGCGCTGTCACTCGCGTGGATCTTTGGCGGCCGGCATCTTTCGTTATTCCTTGATCGGTTCGGCACGATCGAATCTACCGGCATGCCCGTGAAGACGATCGTTTATGAAGGGAGCGGCACCGGCGGCTTTCTTCGGATCAATGACCTGGTTTTAACCCTGAACCAATCCGATTCAAAAGTACCGGAGATCAAACTCGGAATAATAAAGGATGGTCAGCTCACCTTGTCGTTTGATGGCAAGCTCTTCGTGTTCGATACAGTTCGAGAAATGGACAATTCATCCATTTCGGTTCGACACAGTGCACTTAGCTGGCCCACCCCGTTCGATTTCAATTTCATGACTGGCCATTCGCCCTCGTGGAAGCGGCACGCTTACTATCGGCTGCGCTGGAAAAAACAGGATGGTAGCGAGCTCCGAATGGCGTGGCGCTACGAACAATATTTTTACCCTGGAAATGGCTGGGCCAGCGGATTCATGACGCACGAAGGCTCTACCGGTTTGATCCGAGTGGATCTTGAGAATTAACCGCGGGTTACGCAGCACGGCTCCGCCGCAACCGGAGTTTGACCGCGGATTACGCTGATAGCGCGGATGGGACAGAGGAGTAGAGACAATGACGGCCAGATAGGATAAAGTTGGTCGAATTCCCATAACCGATAATCGGTCGAGCGTGAATGAATTCGCAGTGAGCCCGAAAAAATCTTCGCAAGCCACGATGAATTTCGCCTATAGCATTGCAGATATATATCGCGGATGAGGAAAGCATTCCTTCATCCTTCTTCCATATCCGTGTCATCCGCGTAATCCGCGGTTAAAATGCTTTCGTGATGGATTTCGAAATTGTCCCCGCGCACGAACTCTTGCTCGCCGAACAAGCAAATATTTTTAATCGGGCCTTTGCCGGTTATCTGGCCGGCTGGAGCGAGATGGACGCGGGAGCGTTGGCGCGATTTCTTTGTGCCCAAGGCGCCGATCTTTGTTATAGCCGGTTTGTTCGGGCAAAGGGCGAATTGGCAGGTTTTGGTTACATCAATCGCACAGGCAACATCTCGCGATTGGCCGCTATGGGAACTGTTCCGGAGGCGCGAAGGACCGGCGCGGCCGCCCATTTGCTTTCGCAATTAGTCGACGAATCAAAAACGCGCGGAGACGCCGCCATGATGCTGGAGGTTTTCGAGCAAAATTTGCCTGCGCTAGCGCTTTACCGTCGATACGGGTTCCACGAGCTTTCGCGGCTTTTTGGTTGGCGACGAAGCGCTCAAGTCGCGGTGCCGAAAAGTTGCTCTAATGAGGTTGGTGAAATTTCAGTCATTGATGCCGGTCAGATACCGAGTGAGTCCGAATATCCCAACATTCCTTGGCAAATTTCGCGACATGCCGTTCTCAAGGTGCTGGGTGCACGCGCATTCGGAGAGGGCGCGGCCTGCGGTGTGATCAGTGACACGGCGGTGCAACATATTCGTGTGCATGGCTTTCTTGCTGCGGAACAAGATTGGAATGCGTTACGAAATATTTTAGCCGCAGTGATTCAGCAGTTTCCGAATCGCGAATTTTTCGCGCCTGCGATTTTCCCGGAGCAGTTCGGTCTTGAGATTTTCGCACCGCTTGGCTTCGCCCGCGAACCTCTCAATCAGCTCTTGATGCGGTGCGAGCTGTAATTTCGAATCAAACCGCGGATTACCCAGCGCGGCTCCGCCGCAACCGAAGGTTTAACCGCGGATAACACGGATGGCGCGGATAGCATAAAGAGAAGCAAACTAAGCAAACGAAGATTGTAGGTTCCTCGGAAAGAAACTTTGTTTTCTTCGTTATCTTCTGTTCAGAGTCTGTTGGGGCGCGGTCAATGGACACCAGGAGAAGATTAAGTCCGCTAAAAACGCCAAAGGACGCGAAAAATTCAGACCAACGCGCGGTTCCCACTTTGTTGGTCTTACTTCGCCTGTTTAGGGGATAATCAGCCGTCCTGACCTGATTTTTCCACCAAAATGGCCTCGTGAAAAAATCTTCGCAAACCGCGATGAATTTCGCCTATAGCATTGCGGATGACGCAAATTATTCTAAAGCTCTCGCGCGCGAGCCTAATTGCGAGGTCGCCCCGACCGCGCCCCGGGGATGCCCTGCGCTCCGGCATTGATGTTTTGCGGCCAACATCGCTAAGATTCCGGGCGCTATGTGGAATCTGTCGCTTGTTTGGTGGGAGTTCATCCTTCGCGGCATCATCGTTTACTTTTTTGTTCTGGTGCTGCTGCGTTTCACCGGCAAACGCCAGGTCGGCCAACTCGCGCCATTCGACCTTGTGTTGCTTCTCATCCTGAGCAACGCCGTGCAGAATGCGATGAACGGCGGCGACAATTCCGTCATCGGTGGAATGATCTCAGCCGTCACGTTGGTTGGCGTGAATTGGCTTGTCGGCGTCATCACCTACAAGAGCAAAGCCGCAGAGCGTTTGATCGAAGGCACTCCCGAGTTGTTGATTCACAATGGCAAGTTGTCGTCAGGATCGCTCGCGCGCGCACAACTGACACACAACGAGTTGATGAGCGCGCTGCGCGAAGCCGGTTGCATGGAAATCGAAGAGGTCCGGGCGGCGTTTCTCGAGAACGACGGCACGATCAGTGTGATCACCCGGCAAAAATGAAAGACGCAGAGATGGGCGCTGCCGGCCGCTTCTTTTGAAATTGCGATTCGGAATGTTGATCGCTAAACCAATTGCATGCCGCGCGTAGTCGCTGCCATTGCCTGCGCATTGTCGATCTTCGCCGTGAGTTGCGCATCGCACTCCGCGGCGAAAGCGGAGAAGCGTGCCGATGAGGATGCGGCCCGACTCGCTGCGTCGAAATGGTTGAACCTCGTGGACGAAGGCGATTATGAAGAGGCTTTCGAATGGGAAGCACAGGATTTTCGCATGTCTCGCACCCAGAAGCAGTTCGTGCGTTACATGCAGGCGCGCCGGCAACCTTTCGGACATACCTTATCGCGCAAGTTCATCGGCGCCGCGTCCATCCAAAAACTCGTCGGGCTGCCGGACGGCAACTATGAAAGCATTATTTTCAAAACGGTTTTCGAACACAAATCAGCTACGGCGGAACGGGTGATACTCGTAAAACAACCGGTCGGCTGGCGAGTGATCGATTACCGCCTCTACTGATTATGAGGTCTCAAACGCAACTTCGCCCGTTCCGCAGGCGGCGACGGCGGCTACGACGATTGTCGATCCTGCTCGCCATCTTCGTAACATTCAACTATCCCGCGCGCGGTGCCGAAGGCGAACCAGCCAAGAAGAAACCGGCGGCGCCCGGCTTAGCGCAGGTCCCCACGTGGTCGAAGGACGATCTCAATTTTTTTCTGCATGGCACGATGAGCACCGAAGTCTTTCCGGAAGCTGTCCTGCGCGCATTTATCAAAACCTATCCGGACTTGTTCCCCACCGCTGATTTGGCTCATCTGGGATTGATTCCCGATTCCGAATTTGGGTGGCCAATCGGGTTCAGCCGCAAAAAGGAGGTGAAACATCTCGGCGGACTTTCGGCGGTTGGAATTAACTGTGCCTCGTGTCACGTTGTCCAGCTTACCGCTGCGGACGGAAGCGAACCAATTTGGGTCCTTGGAGGCACAAGTCATTTCAACGTGGAGGCCTTCTTTGGTTCGGTCCTGGTAGCGACGTTTAAAACGTCGGATCCAGCCAACATGAAAAAGTTTTTGGCCGAGTATCTCGGGAACGCCACGCCGGTTAGGTATGATGAGGAATGGGGTGAACAACAGACAGAGATCCTCGCGGTCATGAAATCAGATCCGTTTGGGGCAAATGGTGTCGCTTCTGGCGAACTCCACGAAATGACCGCGCAGGATGTGCGGCTGCATCCCGACGAAGCACATGGCAGCCTGGCAACACTGGCGCATTCGATGTTGAGGCTGTTCCACAACATGCGCGCCGCCCTCCACGTGCCTGATCAACCACCCGCGAAACAGCCGCCACAATCCGGCCCTGGCCGCAACGACGCATTCGGAATTCTGTACGCCAGTCTGCTTAACTCCCCCACCCTGTACGCGCCGATCAAGTTCGGTCTGGTTTGGAATGTGGATAAGCGGACCTGGGTGCATTGGGACGGCAACACGCGTTCGCCCATCGCGCGGAATCTTCTGGCGTCTTTAGGCCTGGGCGCGCCGATGCAGGGGAAACACGGCGATTTGGAATTTGCCATGGTAAAACGGCAAACCGATTTGTCGGAGAAAATCCGGCCACCGCGTTATCCATTCAGCATCGATACTGTGGCGGCGAAGCGAGGGGCGCCAATTTTCGAAGCGAACTGCAACTCGTGCCACAGTGGACCGGAGAACGACAAGCGATTGTATTCGGTCGCCGAAGTCGGAACCGATCCACATCGTGCGGAAATGTTCACCCAAAAACTAGCCGATGGTTTCAACACATTTCTAGCGGAACTTGAAACGCAGGGTTACCAGCCGCCGAAAGAATTTGGCGTGCGCAGCACCGGAAAATATTTTGCGGCGACTTTGAGTGGAGTTTGGGCGCGCTCACCGTATCTGCATAACGGTTCAGTGCGGACCATGCAGCAATTACTGATGATGCCGGCAGAACGCGCGACGAGTTTTCATCGCGGTTCGACAGCATATGATGAGCACAATCTCGGTTATACCGACGAAGGCAATTACATGCTCGATACCGCTACCTCGGGCAATTCCAATTCCGGGCATGATTACGGAACAAAATTGTCGACTGAAGAGAAGCAGGACCTGATCGAGTATCTAAAAACGCTGTAGCCACGCCGCTTTGTCGCCGCGTTTAACTCTCCCGACCCGCCTTCGTCCGGCAGGTGCCGGACTATGGCGTGGCAAGCAGAGCGAGGAGGCTACAAGCCTGTTTTAGATTGTCACTGACGCGATCCGTTAGAATACTGATTCAATGATCACGAAAAACATCGGAATGCTTTTGCTTGCGATTTATCTAATTCTTGTCGGGTTAGTCACGCTTCTCGGTCTCGGAATCGGCTATATCGCAGGCGCTATCGCGCTCCTCGCTGGCATTTTCATTCTTATCGGAAGGTGAAGCGGAGGATTCGCATCCTGCCTGTCATGGCAGACATGCTTCCAGCATGTCGGGACGACGGGTAAACACCGATCACGCCAACCTGGAAGGTTGTCGGCCGAGTCAGGCTAGAAGCCTAACCTCCGGGTGGCGGCCGAGCTCGCGGATTTTCGGAGTGTCTATAATTCGAATCTGATCTGGTGGATTTTCCACCGCCCAAACTATCGTGCTCACCATTTGGTCGATTGTGACAAAGCCGAGCCGCCGCGCCGTTTCACGCGTGGGTGGCAACTGCTCGAGTAACCAGAAAAACGGCAAGAGCGGGTAAGGCCAATAATGGCCCGGCCCCAACACATACCAGGGTCGAACAAACGTGGCTGTCATTCCGCTGGCGCGAATCATTTCTTCACCGGCATGCCGAACTTCCAGGAATGTTTTCATGACCGGAGCTGGTTGGGCCACGCTCAGATAAATAAAGTGCCGGACACCGGCTTCGCGCGCTGCTCTCACAGCAACACGAATCGAAACAAGGTCGATGTCCCGAAACTGGGCTGCTTTCGCCGGACTCGGGTGCGGCACGCCGATCAAATGAACGAAAGTGTCCGCCGGCGGAATTTCGCTCGTGTACGAATTCATTCGCAGCGGGTCAGCGACAACGTGCGCAACGGAACCCGGGAGCTTGTTCTCCGATTCTTTTCGAACCAGCCCTTTAACTCGATGTCCGCGCTGCGTGAGAAATGGTATCAGTCGCTGCCCCATGTAACCCGTGCCGCCAGTGATAAAAATCGAATGAACCATGGCTAAAACCTGCGGTAGGCGAGTTTCGCATAGCCGAAACGAGCGCCCACGGTGCGATTACGTTCTAGATGGCTCGCCGTGAAAAAGTAAGCAGCAAAGAGAGACTGATCGTTTCAAACCCGGATAAGGTTTTGTATCCGGCCAGCCAGTTCACCAAAGCGCAAGTGATCGATATTACCAGGGCGTCGCACGTCTGCTCAAACCGTTGAAGTCCGATTTTCCCGCTGTGGTCGCGGGTACCGCGATGACGGAAATTCGCACGAAGTGGCGAAGGAGTTGCTTGTCAGGCTGATATCTTCCTCACGAGAACGGCCAGCGGTTGCGCAGCTGTGTTTCGCTGCCGGCAAACTGATTTCGGTCACACTTGCCGATGCCCGAGACGGTGTGCGGCGGAGGACCATCGTTGCCATCAGTGAATTGCCACAAGGTATATTTGGTCCAACCAACTGGCAGGGTGGGTTTGGGCGCATATTGCGAAAGCCACAGTGGACATTTGGTCAGCTCGTCCGGCCTGCCGTTTAAACTCTCCTTCAGCCAGAAACCTCCATACAGCACCGGATAACGACCTGTGAGATGTTGGAATAACGAGACGAACTCGCGAGCTTGATTAAGCGTCATGGTCGGTCCATTTGGGTTCGGCTCGAAGTCCAGGCAGACAAGTTCTCGGTCAGTCGGCTCCGTAGTTTCAAGATAGTGCTCAATCTGCACATCGATCTCGCTGCCTGTGCCGAAGTGGTATGAGCCCCACAAAAAGTTGTACGGCGCCGCGGCTGTCTTGAAGGCCGCATAGGCGGGATCGATTCCCGCCGCGCCCGTAGTCGACTTGGCGATGACGGCGACAATGCCGTCATCGAAAACCTTGGCAAAGTCGACCGGCTCTTCCCAATGCGAGATATCGATGATGTTCTTTGTCACAGCGAGCAATCTCGAGATCGGAAAGGAGCACAAGCCGGAGGCTTGCGATTACACAAATCACACGCGAGACGCCCTCGGTCACCAAAAGAATGACCCGCCGGTTGCGCTCCCACCACGGCGGGCAAGGGGAGGCTTTCGATGGTTCGACATAACACAGCTGGTGCGGGCCGCTCACTCCACTCTCTGGGTTTGGCCTTCCACCTGGGTCGCTTCCCAGCGGCTCGAGTCTCGTGGGCCATTTTCCATGCTTGAGTGCACTAACTGGCGTGCACCTGGTTGGCGATCGCCATTATTTCCGACCGTAAGCGTGGCTCGGTCGGAGCGATGAAAATCGCGACGATAGGAAAAGTCATGCACTGCGCAAACGTCCTTCGGGAAGAGAAGGTCCAGTGTCCAGTCGAATGCCACACGGACCTTTTTGTCCAAGCCGGGCAGTTTGCTCAGGTAAATCGTCCGCCATATCCACCAGGCGAAGAAGCCCGAAAAATTGAAACCAAAGATGCGCGCTACGCCCGTCCGACGACCGATTGAGGCCAGCAACCCGATGGTCCTGAACGAAAATGATTTTGGAGGGCGCCCTAAGAATGCAGCCGCGATATTCTGCGCCACAATCTTGCCTTCGCGTATGGCATGTTGCGCGGTTGGCGGATGAGACTTCCCCGGGTTTCTGATGTCTGGCACAAACGCACAATCCCCCACGGCCCAAACGTCAGGCCAATCGGGAACTCGCAAGAATTGGTTCACGACTATTCGGCCTCGTTCCTTGAGGCAAGGAAGCGAAGAGACAATCGGACTGGGCACGGTTCCAGCAGTCCAGACCAGATTGCAGGATGGAATTGGGGCGTTATGAGCTAAACACACTTCGGTCTCCGTCACGCTCCTGACCCGGGTGTTAAGCCGGATTTCCACACCACGCCGCGTGAGCACCTTCTGGGTGTGCCGTCCCAGGCTTTCACCCAGTTCCGGCAGGATGACCGAGCCAGAATGTACCAGTATAACTCGCAACATGTCTTCAGTCAGATTGGGATAGAACGGCAGCGCCTCCCGCACGAAGTCATTTAGCGCCGCAACTGTTTCCACGCCGGCGAAGCCGCCGCCCGCGACTACAAAAGTAAGTAACGATTGGCGGTCGGCGGGGTCGCATTCGGAATTTGCCTCTTCCAAATGTCGGATGATTTGAGTGCGCAACTGAATGGCATCGCCAAGCGATTTCATCGGCACGGCCAGGTCGGCGAGACCTGGAATGTTATAAAAGTTGGTGACCGATCCTAAGGCAATGACCAGGTGGTCATAATCGATCTGGAGGGAGTGGTTACGGTAACCATGCGAAATCAAGACCCGCTTATTTGGCAGGTCGATCTGGTTCACGTCGCCCACCAATACCTCAACTTTACGAAGTAACTTCCGGAGAGGGTTTACGATATTTGTGATTTCGAGATCGCTCGCTGCGATCTCGTGTAGCATCGGCGTGAACAAGAAAAAGTTATCGTGACTAACGAGGCAAATCTCTACCCCACTTTGTCGTGCCAAAAATTTCTCAAGATGAATGGCGGCATAAACTCCGCCGAAACCCCCGCCGAGAACGACGATTCGTTGCTTGCGCGGGTTATCGGTTGCAGGATCGATCATCGAGTTCCTTCTGTAGCCAGGCGGGCGGTCCGAACTGCAACTTGAATTGAGTCGCTGGACTATTCCGGAGACAGTCGCTGGCTTTTTGTATCCAGCAGTTTTGCTTGCGTTACTCCGCTGGGGCCGGACTGACTTAACCCTTTCTCGATTTCGTCTCGGGCTGCGCCGAATTCCTTTATCGCCCGACCCATCCCTCGGGCGAGCTCAGGCAGCTTCTTCGAACCGAACAGAAGCAAGACAATGAGGAGGATTACTATCGAGTCCGGCCCCGCAAGATTCAGGATACTGGCGATCGTTGGAGTCATAAGCGTGTTTCGTTAAACGGCAGATTGTTCTTCACTCATTCAACCATTTTGGCGGATTTATATTCCCGGAGAGTGATTGTGCGGCATCGTCTGCCTCGCTGATATCTGTGAGACGACCTCCTCCCCACGGAGTCTTTTTCTTGCGAGGATGGAATAAAACGGGGCCGCGCCAGTCTTATTAAAGTGTGAGACTAGAGATTACACCCTGGAAATCGTTATGGCGTTATTGTTGAACGCGGAACATGCTTCTCAGCTCGAAGATTTCGAAGCGGGTGCGAAAATCGTGAAGTTTACCGTACTCAAGAAGCGCGAAGAACAGGATCACTCTTCGAAAGAGGAGTTAATATCTTTTGAAGAAGCGATGCTGCCTCATCTTGATGCAGCTCACAATTTAGCCAAATGGCTGCTCCGCAATGAAGAGGATGCAGAGGATGTTGTCCAAGAGGCATATCTGCGTGCGTTCAAATCTTTTGCCGGATTCCGTGGCTCCAATGGCCGGGCCTGGTTGCTGACAATTGTCCGAAATACCTCCTACACGTTGCTGAAAAAGAACCGGGTGGTTGATTTCACCACCACTTTTGATGAGGAGATACACGTGTCCGGGCACGAGTCGGTGAGTCCTGTGACGATTCTGGAGCATAGTGAAGATGCAAAACTAATTACAGAAGCAATGAATGAATTGCCTGCGGAATTCCGTGAGATCTTGACGCTGCGACATCAGGAAGGGCTCTCCTACAAGGAAATAGCCGACATCGCGCAAATTCCGCCGGGTACAGTCATGTCGCGGCTTGCCCGGGCGCGCGCCAAGCTTAAGGAATGTTTGGGGGCTCGCATCGGTAAGGAGATATAGATGGACTGCGAAGAAGCTATAAAACTGATGGATGGTTATTTGGATGGCGAACTGGATCCGATTACTAGCCAGGCAATCGAGCAGCACTTGCGAGACTGCGGCAAGTGTGAGCAAGCTTACAAAACGCATGGCTCGCTAATTCGCGCGATTGGTAACGCCACTCCTTATTTTAAGGCACCGGCAGCGTTACGTGAGCGAATTCAATCTTCGTTGCGAGGAGAGATCGCCGAACAGCCCATGCGAAATGGTGTGCGAGGGTCTCAAGTGCTGTTCCGAAGAAGGCAGCCAGATCTGCGGACAATTCTTTGGGGGACGCCATGGAATTGGCTCGCTCTCGCCGCAGCCATACTTTTGGCCGCCATCATCGGTTGGAACTTATTCCCTCGATTGCAGCGACCTGGGGCAGATCAATTCCTGGCGACGCAACTCATCGCCAGTCATGTGCGCTCGCTGATGGCAAGCCACCTCACTGACGTCGCTTCCTCCGACCAGCACACGGTAAAGCCGTGGCTAGACGCAAAGCTCGATTTTGCCCCTCCAGTGGTTGACCTTTCCAGCGAGGGCTTTCCTTTGATTGGTGGCCGTCTCGATTATCTCGATAACAGGCCGGCGGCTGTGTTAATTTACCAAAGGCGCAAACATTTCATTAACCTGTTTGTTTGGCCGGCAGAACCGAATGCGAGCAGGGCCACGAAGACGATATCGCGCCAGGGCTATCAGCTTCTGCATTGGGTTGACTCCGACTTCAACTACTGGGCTGTTTCCGATGTTAGCGCTAACGATTTGCAGACTCTTAAGCAGCAGTTCGAAGCACAAACGTCGCACCATTGACGACGGACAAAGGCTTTGTCACCGAACCAGGCTTAGCTCGTTGAGAGCGTTTAGTTCCGTGTTCCCATAACAGCGTTCGGCCCTTTCTCTGGGCGCGACGGGCGATTCACCTTCTTCTGTCGCCAAACCTCAACGCGTTGTCAGGAGTCGCCACGTTCTGGCGCAGCATCAACTAACGACGCGGGAATATCAGCGCCACAAACAGGTATGTATAGCTGAAAGCAATTTACAAACTGCCGATTATCGAAACCAAAACACCGAAAAAACCCACGTTATGTCAGCTTCTATTGCTCACTATCAGAAGCCCGCTACCAGGTGCGTGACCGTATTCACCCCGTTTATGAGGCATGTGAATACGGGCACCCTGGCGTTTGTTATGTTCGTTGCTCTCGCGCTTCTGAGCAGTACCCGCGGCAAGGAATCCGAAATCAAAGAGCTGGCGTCGGCTGGAGCAACAAAGACTGAGATTCTCATCGATAACTTCAGCTTCTCACCCAAGACATTCACGGTGCCGGCCGGCGCCACGGTGACTTGGACTAACCACGACAACACGGCGCACACGGTGACGAGCGCCGACAATCAGTTCAAGAAGTCCCCTGCATTGAAGACGGGGCAGCGCTTCTCCAACACCTTCGCGACTGCAGGAACTTACTCTTACTTCTGTTCCATTCATCCTCGGATGACCGGAAAGATCATCGTTAACTAACTTCAACCACCTCGAGGCAACATGAAATCACTACTCTCTTCAATTTTTTGGAAGACTGCGCCATTAATTGTTCCACTGGCCTTGTCCATTGGCGGCTCAACCATTGCCCAAGCAGGAGATAGAAACCCGCTATCTCCGGGGCCGATAAGGCCAGGGAACTTGGATTATCCCGCCAAGTCGTCCCAAGGGTACCTGACCGTCTATATCACGACCGATGAATTCAACGATGGCAGCGCGTGGTACTTTCCGCGCGGCTTTTACTCCATCTACACGATCGGTGGAAAGCTCTTTAAAAACGTCAACAGCCAACATTCCGCGGATGATGAAATTCCCGATGTCGTGGCGCTGCCGGTTGGATCTTACATGGTCGTTGCTCGATCGGAGAAGAACGGATATATCCGCCTCCCCGTTGTCATCAAGGCAGGCCAGCGGGCGATTCTCGACCTGGATCTCAGAGAAAAGGGCTCGCTCAGGCGGATAGCACATAACTGACGGTTGGAGAATCCAGGCAAAGTTTTACTCAGGACCGCATGAACCCGTTCGACCTAAAAGCTGCCCTGCTGGCAAGACATGCGCAGCACCCCGTAATCATTCATTTTCCGATCGCTTTGTTCATCATCAGTGTGGCGTTCGATCTGTTTGGGATCTGGAGAAAGAACCCAACGATGGGGAAGGCCGCATACTATAATCTTGTGGCGGCGGCGCTGACGGCGCCAGTTGCCATTGCCACCGGGTTGACGGCGTGGCAGTGGCAACTGGAAGGCGCGAAACTTAAAGGAAACCTGCTGTTGCATCTGATTTTCGCACTGTCAGCGAGCGGAATGATTTGGCTTCTTTGCGGATGGCGCATCTCCCAGCGGAAACTTCCACAACGAACGCCGGGACTCATCTATATCTTCCTTGCACTTGCTACGGTCCTACTGATCGCAATCGCCGGACATTTGGGCGGTTTCGTTAGCGGCGTTGAGGGCGGCCCCACCTGAGCGTGACCTCTGCCGTTTTCTATCTTGAAAGAGGAGATTCGATCACTTCCAAAGTGTCGAGAGAACCGTATGACTTCCGAAGTACGCCACGAGTTTGACGCAAAGTACGACGATCGCTTGCGGAAAATCCGCGAAGCCGCCACCGCGGCGATAAAAGAATTAAGCCTTTTTCGTTCAGCAGGATCCGTTACACAAGAAGCACTTGACGCAGAAGTCGCGCGCATCGCGCAAGAAAAGCTACAGCCGTACGGATGCGATCTCGTTGTTCACCGCAGGGATGACGGCGTAACCCGATTCTTAATCAAAGTCCAAAAAACTGGGAGAAGATACGACCTAATCAAGAGTTTTTTCCATCGTGACAATGGATTAACTCCAAGAGCGAAGGCCTGACTATGGCGCTTAACCTTAAAGGAAATGACGCCGCTGCAACCGGTGGGAAACATTCTGTTGGGCCAGTAGCGGCGGTCACTAACTTCGTAGCAGGATAAGTCGTAGTTTTCTCTAAGAGTGACTTGGATCCTGGGCGGTGGGTCCTTTCTTGAGTAAGCGCCCGTGCAGATATGTTGCGTTGCTATATCCGACGCTCTTCCAGCAGCCCCTATTTCCGAAACACCTTCTCATACGCTGGGAATATTAGTTCAGCAAAAATGGTATGAATAACTGAAGGCCATTTTACCGATGACACCATCATTAAAACCAAATCTCGGAAGGACTCATCTAATACTCGTTTCCTTCCTTCACCATCAGAAACACACCGCCAGGCGCGTATTCGCACTCTCTCCGATTCTGAAACATTTGAACACAGGCACTCTCGCGTTTGCGATGTTTGTTGCTCTAGCGCTTTTAAGTAGTACGCACGGCAAGGACCCCCAAACAAGAGAGTCAGCTCCTGTCAAAGCGACAAAGACTGAGGTTGTTATTGATAAGCACCAGGACAACACCTCCCACGCTGTAACCGAGGCGGCCCGGCAAAAGATGTTCCCGCCGCTAATCGCATGGCAGTTCGTGGGCAGGATCTTTAACGCCTTCAACGGGGCGTTCAACGACCCGTCTGTAATCGCCTATTTGAAGCAGCAGGGAACAGATCTACCCGACTCGCCGGCAACTTCCCTTCCTAATACCTCTGGCCAGCCACCCGCTCCCTCGAAGTCGTTACCAAGTCAATCGAGCAGATCCCCGTCAAGTTACTAGCATCACACTCCGACTATATGAAATCACCAGGCTGTTCGTCCCTTTTGAAAGCCGCGCGCTTGATTGTTCCGCTGGCCTTGTGCTTTGGCAGTTCCACGGTCGTGCAAGCCGGAGGTAAGGATCCGTTGTCTCCAGGCCCAGTAAGACCAGGGAATTTGGATTATCGAACTGAGTTACCACAGGGATATCTCAAGGTCTATTCCGCCACCGATAAATTCAAAGATGGCGACGCGTGGTATTTTCCACACAGCCCTTACGCCATCTACACGGTCGGCGGAAAGCTTTTTAAAAACGTCAAGAACCAACGCTCCCCGGACGATGAAATTCCCGAAGTCGTGGCGTTGCCCGTTGGAACTTACGCCGTCGTAGTTCGGGCGGAGAAGCATGGATATATCCACGCGCTCGTCGTTATCAAGGAAGCTCAGCAGACGATCCTCGACTTGGATCTCTGGGAAAAGACGATGTCAGCGCACTTAGCGCACAACTGACGAGGTGCGATCTAATGAGCTCGGAAAAGGGCGAGAATGGTCCAGATAGTAGCAATGGCCGCGCTCGAAAAATCCGAGTGGCGGCTGCCACTGCATTAAAGGAATTAGACCAACTGCGTTCAGCTTCACCTGTGGGGCGGGAAGCGCTCGACGTTGAGGTGGCGCGGATCGCTCACAAGAAGTTGCGACCCCATGGGTACGATCTGGTTGTTCAGCGCCGGCGAGATGACCTAGCCCGCCTGTTGATCAAGATCCGGCGCGGCGAGGCCGGATACGATCTAGTTAAGATGTTTCTCCATGAGAACAAGGGATTGCCTCCAGAAACAGAGGTCTGACTTGTGACCCTCGATCTTAGAGGAAAAAAGGTCGTTGTAATCGGCGGGAAACACTCCATTGGGCGCGCCATTGCGGAAGCAGTGGCGCGTGAAGGAGCCGACGCGGTAATTTGGCTGCGTCAATGGAATGATGAGGTTAACGAAGCGAAAGTACTACCAATAGTGCAACTAGAAGTCGCATCGCAGCAGGCCAATGGAGCAGCGCGAACGTCGCTCTGGCGCCAAACAATGGCGCAGAAATCTTATTGGTGATCCGGCTGGGTAACGCCAGAACCTCACGTCTCACGCTCAAAGATTTTGGAATAAAACTGCGCCGAATCGGTAAGGAAAGGGTGTGAGGCAATCTGCCCGCACACCTAAACAAACCCCAAACCCAAACAAACCAAAATAATAAAACCCACATTGTATGCAATTTAATACCGATCACTCCGACGACAACGGCGCCAAAGAGGCAACAGAACCATCCCAGTTAGCGACTTCGTTCTCAGCGCCCAACCGCCTCCCCAGGCGGTCCTTTCTCCGAAAACTCGGGCTGGGCGCAGCCCTTCTCGCGCCGGGCGCCGCCTTACTGAGCGGTCCTGGCAAGGCATGGGCAAAGAATGATAAACAAAGGAAGAACCGCGTCCTTACCCGTGGAGATGTTGCGATCCTCCAGCTCCTTGCGGCCGCAGAATTGATCGAAGCCGACTTGTGGCAGCAATACAACGAACTTGGAGGAGTCGATGCGCCAGATTCAGGGTACAAGGAAGGCCTCGTGATTCTGGATGGCGATCAGCCCCAGTATATTGCCGACAACACCGACGATGAGATGAGTCACGCGGCTTTCCTAAATGCCTATTTAAAATCCAAAGGCGAGCAGGAAGTTGACCTGAAGCAATTTGCCAATTTAGCGCCCAGCCAAGTTTCATTTGTCCCGCAAACTGGACGGCTTACGAACCTTAAGCAGCTCTCGGTGGATACCAGCTGGTGGACCCGCTATCGAAGCACGACCAACCCTGACTTCGGAGCGACCTTCCCGGATGCAGTCCCGAGCTTGAAAACCGGGCAGCATGCTGCCATTCCCCGAAATAATAACGAACTGGGCGATCCGAACAACCCCAGTGACCACGTCAAGGCGATTGCCTTCACCGCGGGATTTCACTTTGGCTTTATTGAGCAAGGCGGCACCAGCCTTTACGCAACCCTGGCTCAGAAAGTAACCAGTCTCGAAGTTCTACGAATTCTCATCAGTATCGGCGGATCCGAGATCATGCATTTCCAGACCTGGCAGGATAAGGCAGGCAATGCGACTCCGTTGACCGATTTTGACCCGATCAACAATTCAACGGTGACATTTGCGGATCTGACCACAGGGCAGCCGGAGACGCTGCAATCGAACCTGATCATGCCCGAGCCGTGCGAATTCATCAGTCCCAACCTGCCTCCCTGTGCGATCATTCGCCCGAGCGGTCCGGGACAGTTGGATGCCAGGGGCGCTATCAACAGCTTCATTGAAGACGGGCTTTTCCAAGGACAACCCGCTCAGTTTTTGCAGCTAATCAATTCTCTGGCCCGCGCAGCGGACGCGGCGCGGCGGGAAATCGACGACGATTGATCACACTCAGGATTTCGAATGCCGCGCTGGGCCCAAGCTCAGCGCGGCGTTTTTGCAAATACTGCGAGTCCCGCGTCTAAGCGCCCAAGATTTCGGGAATAAACCCGAACCAGATCGGTAAGGACAGTTGTAAGACAAACACCAATCAATTAACCGAAACAAAAAATTATGTCCGATTACATTTCTCACGACCACGAAGGCGACGGGATTGATCGCCGCGGCTTTCTTCAGTGCATGGCTTGGGCCGGTACAGGCCTGCTTTGGACGGTCAGCGGCGGCGTGCTTGCGTCGAAAACCCTTGCCCAAATCGCAAAGGCGGGAGAGCCCTTGCCGGCCACGGATCTTAGCTTTCTACAGATCAGCGATAGCCACATTGGCTTCAGCAAAGAGGCGAACAAAGATGTTACCGAGACATTCAAGATTGCTCTCGATCGCATCAACGCGATGCCAACGCCACCGTCTTTCCTTATTCACACGGGAGATATTACACAGCTGTCGAAGCCAGAGGAGTTCGACACCTTTGATGAGGTGCTCAAGAGCTGCAAAACAAAAGATGTCTTTTACGTGCCGGGCGAGCACGATGTCTTAAATGATGGCGGCAAACTTTACCGTGACCGATATCTAAAGCGTGTCGAAGCGAAAGGCTCCGGCTGGTACAGCTTTAACAAGAACGGTGTCCATTTCATTGGTCTGGTTAACGTCTTGGATCTTCAGGCCGGCGGTCTAGGGCAGCTCGGGGACGAGCAGCTCGAATGGCTTGCGGCCGATGTGAAGGATCTCAGTGCAAGCACGCCTGTTGTCGTTTTTGCCCATATCCCCCTCTGGGCGGTTTATCCGCAGTGGGGCTGGGGCACCAGTGATAGCGAGCGGGCCTTGGGATTTTTGAAGCCTTTCGGCTCGGTCACGGTCCTGAACGGACACATCCATCAAGTGCTTCAGAAGGTTGAAGGGAACGTGACGTTCCATACTGCCATGTCTACTGCGTTCCCCCAGCCGGCACCTGGAACGGCACCCTCTCCCGGCCCAATGAAAGTGCCGGCGGAAAAGCTGCGCAGCCTGCTTGGCCTAACCAGCGTCCAATACCAACAGGGCAAGTCGTCGCTTGCCGTTGTCGACTCCAACCTTAGCTAAATCTACTCGACTATGATCACACTGACCTCGCAAAACAAGAGACGTGCGCTGTTGTGCGCCATCAGCTTTCTCAATCTATCAATCTTCGCCTTAGCTGGCGAGATGAAGGATGTCGATAGCGTCGCTGCCAATAAAAACACAATTGAGATCAAGGATTTCAACTTCAGTCCTAAGACAATAACAGTGAAATCCGGTGAGAAGATTACCTGGATCAATCGGGACGAAGAACCGCACACAGTCGTCAGCGTCGAGAAGCAGTTTAAGAAATCGTCCGCGCTCGACACCGACCAAGAATTCACGATCACAGCAGGCGCTCCCGGCACCTACACCTATTTTTGCTCAGTTCACCCAAAGATGACTGGAACGATCGTGGTCGAGAAGTAGTGAGGCGCGATTTTGCTGATCTGTTTTACTTCAGCAACTCCATCATCTGCTTCGCAACTTGGGGCCGAGACCGGCTTCCTCGTGTTTGAAGTAGGCAAAGGCCTCGGCCCAGAACAAGCAGAAACGCCCAACGCTGAACATCCAACGCCCAACATCGAACTCAGAGTCTGCGTTTCGGCGTTCGGTGTTCGGCGTTCGATGTTTGATCACTTGTCCTCTTTCAGCAATTCCGTCATCTGCATTGCCAGCTTCGGTCCAATCCCAGCCTCCTCGTGCTTGAAATAAATGAACGTATCCTTCCAGTGTTCGTTTTGTCCGCGAACGATTTCCGCCCAGCGTTCCACGTCAGCCTTCGCGTAATCTTCGCGCCTGAGTCGTAGATAACCGTAATCGGCCGTCGCCATTTGCGGCGTCGTTAAGTCTTCGGTATCAGCGATGCATAAAGCGACATTTCGCGCCTTCAACGCGTTGAAAACTTCGTCTTCAAACCAGGATTGGTGACGGAACTCAAATGCGGCCCGCATTCCGCCGGGCAAGGAATTAACAAAATCAGCCAGCAGCAACGTGTCCTTTTTGAAATTAGGCGGGAGCTGGAACAGCACCGTTCCCATCTTGTCGCCTAGCCCTGAGATAACATCGTGAAAGTAGCGCAGCGTGTCCGCGCAATCGCGCAATCTGGCGAAGTGCGTAATTTTCTGCGGCGCTTTGAGACTAAAACGAAACCTCGGTGGCGTTAAATCATTCCAGTTAGCGATCGTCTTTGCCGCGGGAATGCGGTGAAAAGTGTAATTGATTTCCGTGGTAAGAAGCCGCTCGGCATAAAAGGGCAGCATCTTGGCTGCCGGAAGATCTTCCGGGTAAAAGTTTCCTTTCCACTCGGCGTATTGAAATCCCGATGTGCCGATCCACGTGTTCATCGAAAGATATATCTAATCACTCCTGTCGCCGGCAGACGCAAAATCCTGGATGGCGCGGCCAATCGCATCGATAAGGCGTTTGCGGTAGGCCAGGCTGTTCAGTTTTTCTTCCTCGGCGCGATTTACGATGACTCCGCACTCGAGTAAAACGGCCGGCATCTTCGCCGTTTTCAAAACGACCAGGTCATTAAAAGTGTAAATGCCTTTCTCCTTGTCGATGATAGGTCTATTCTCCTGATCGACGTGGTGCAACGTGGGCGTAAACCCTGCCTTGAGCAATGCCTGACCAAGCCGGCCGGCAAACAGGCGACTGCCGGCCGGCTTCGTGTTCTTATCGGAAATGAAAATCGAGTAACCATGGAAGTCGTCGCAATATTTCTGGGTCTTCCCATCGTGCTGCCAGGTTTTGAGATACTTGTCCTTGACCGAATCGTGGTGGATCGCAAGGAGCAGATCGGCGTTTTGCTCGTGCGCTTTGGCGGCGCGCTGTGGGAGGCGAATTTCGTCTCCCTGCGGATTAATGACGAAGCAACTAGTAAAGCCTAACGACTGGAGTTGCGGCAACAATTCGGCGACGAGGCGGCGATTAAATTCGTACTCGAAAACGCCACGGGCGCTGATCGCGCCACCCTTCAACGGAGTGTGACCAATGTCGAGCGCAACGACGAAATTTGAAAGTAGCTCGCTTTTGCGCGCAGGTTTGGTCGGCCTGGCCGAAGGTTTCGATGTCGATTGTGCCGTAGGAACT
>WNGI01001654.1_pt1 | contig 21359 bp, 16 predicted proteins | sample 5400621 | NCBI WGS metagenome assembly WNGI01 (sample SAMN13153374, study PRJNA577476) | soil metagenome | isolation source: 20 cm soil or saprolite under Garry oak tree replicate 1 | place: USA:California | collected 2016-06-15
GCGATGCGGTCGCACGCAAGGTCTGTCGCGCCGGCATCGGCATGGCTACCGCGCTCGGTGTCACGCCGATCGCGACCGGCGTCGACGACCCACAGCAGCGCGATGCGCTGCTGGCGCTCGGCTGCCGGCTCGGCAGCGGTGACCTGTTCCGGGACGCCGCGGCTGTCATAACAACACCGCCCCGCGCCGCCGCCCGGGCCTGAGCCGGTGCATCGTAGGGGCATGAGCAGGAACTCCCCTGGCGGCTTGCGGCCTGCGACGGTGATCGCCGCCGCAGGGGTGTGCCTGCTCGGGTTGTCTGCCGGCGCGCGCGCCGCGGATGCGCCGCTCATTCTCGAGCACCTGACGACCTCGGACGGGCTGCCGCAGGGAACGGTATTCGCGACCCTGCAGGACTCGCAGGGATTCGTGTGGCTCGCCACCGAAGACGGCCTGGTCCGCTACGACGGCCATGAGCTGTTCCGCTATGCCTACTCGCGCAGCGCCCGTGACGGGCTGCCAGGCAACTACATCCAGACCATCGTCGAGGACGGGCACCACGATCTGTGGATCGCCATCAAGAACGGGGGCCTGGCACGCTGGCGGCGCGCGACGGACAGTTTTACCGTCTACCGCCACGATCCCGACGATGCCGGTTCGCTCGCCAGCGACGCCGTGCACACCGTGCTGGTCGATGCCCACGATCGTGTCTGGGTGGGAACAACCAACTCGGGCATCGACATTATCGAGCCGGCATCCGGACGCATCGAGCATCTGCGCCATGATCCCAGCGATCCGAGCTCGTTGATCGACGACCGCATTTTCACCCTGGCGCTCGACCGTTCAGGGACGCTGTGGGTGGGGACCGAGGTCGGGCTCGACCGCTGGCAGCCCGAGCACCGCGCGTTCATCCATTTTCGTCACGAGGCCGGCAATGCGCGCTCGCTCAGCGGTAATCAGGTCTCGCGGCTCCTCGAGGATCACAGCGGCGCCCTGTGGGTCGGCACATTCGATGCGGGACTTGATCGCGTGGACCGCAACGGCCAGGTGACGCAGGTCTTCCGTCACGATGCGGCGCAGGCGGCCTCGCTCGCCAACGACGACGTGCGCGCGATCCTGGAGGATCAGGCGGGCCATCTGTGGGTGGGAACCGCGGCCGGGCTGGACATGCTGAACCGCGCCACCGGACAGTTCAGCCACTACCGCCATGACCCGAGCGATGCCGGCTCGCTGCGCGACTCCTTCATCATGTCGCTGTACCAGGATGCAACCGGCCTGGTGTGGATCGGAACGCGCGCCGGCGGTGTCAGCCGCTGGAATCCCCGCAGCTGGGAGCTCGGCGGCCACCGCCCCGACTGGCTCGGAGACAAGCTGGTGACGGCATTCGCCGATGCCCCCGACAAGCGGGTGTGGATCGCCTCGCTCGGAGGCGGCCTCACCCTTTACGACGATGACAGCGGCAAGACCACCGACATCGACGCCATCACCGGCCGGCACAATGCCATCGGCGATGCGCGCGTGATGTCGCTGCGTCAGGACCACCAGGGCGCGCTGTGGATCGGCACCCGCGAGAGCGGACTGCGCAGACTCTCGCCCGACGGGCGGCTGCAATTCATCGCAGTGAAGCCGGGGGATCCGCGCTCCCTGAGCGCCGCGGGCATCATGACGATCTTCGAGGCGCGCAACGGCGCGATCTGGATCGGCACTCACGGCGGCGGCGCGAACGTGCTCGACCCCGCGAGCGGACGCATCCGCCAGCTGCCTTACGGTTCGACCGCGCCGGGCGCGCTCAGCTCCCCGCATGTCACGGCGATCGCGGAAGACTCGCACGGCAACATGTGGATGGGGACCGACGGCGGCGGACTGGACCTGGCGCGCGCCGACGGCACGGTCCTCAGGGTGTTTCGTCACGACGCGCGCGACCCGGGGACGCTGCCCGCGAACACGGTCTACGCGCTGGCGGTGGATGCGCGCGACCGGGTGTGGGTGGCGACCGACGGCGGCGGCCTCGCCCTGGCGCAGGGCTCCGCGGCCGCACCGGATGCGATCCGCTTCAAGGTACTCTCGCGCGAGGAGGGCTTGTCGAGCGACACCGTGTACGGGGTGGTGGCGGACGCCGGCGGGCGCATCTGGCTGAGCTCGGACGCCGGCCTGGTGCGCTACGATCCCGAGAACAGCGGTCTCAAGACCTACCACCGCGAGCACGGTCTGCAGGGCGAGGAGTTCAACTTCGGCGCCTACCATCGCCTGCGCGACGGGCGTGTGTGCTTCGGCGGGCCCGGCGGATTCAACATCTTCGATCCGTCGCGACTCACCGAGAACCGCCAGCCCCCGCACGTCTATCGGGCGAACATCGTGTCACTCGACTTTGGCGCGCTCGACTTCGCCTCACCAAAGCGCAACCGCCTCGCCTACCGCATGACGGGCCTGACGGACCGCTGGCTCGACCTGGGCGCGCAGCGGCGCATCACGCTCACCAACCTCGAGGCCGGCGATCACGTGCTGGAAGTACGGGCGGCGAATTCCGATTCGGTCTGGAGCGCGACACCGTTGCGGCTGACCATCCATCGCGAGCCGGCCCCGTGGAAATCATGGTGGGCCTGCATCGCCTACGCGCTCGCGGCACTCGCCGCGCTCGGCTACCGGATGCGCCTGCAGCGGCTGAAGTTCCAGCGCGTCGTCAGCGCGCGGCGCCGTCTCGAGTCGCAGGTCGAGCTGCGCACCCGGGAGCTCACCGAAAGCAACCGCCAGCTCGCCGACGCCGTGCAGGCGAAGAGCAACTTCCTCGATCGCATGAGCCACGAGCTGCGCACGCCGATGAACGGCGTGGTCGGCATGACCGAGCTCCTCGCCCGCACCCCGCTCTCCTCGACGCAGGCGCGGCTCACCGACACCATCCGCTCCTCCGCCCGGGTGCTGCCGCGTGCGGCAGATCCTCATGAATCTGATCGGCAACGCCGTCAAGTTCACCGCCCAGGGCGAGGTGATCGTCAAGGCGGACGTCCATGCCGCCGCACCAGGGGGCGCGAGCCTCGAGATCTCGGTGAGCGACACGGGAATCGGCATGGACGCGGCCACGATCGGCAAGATCTTCGAGCCCTTCACCCAGGCGGACGAGTCGACCACCCGCCGCTTCGGCGGCAGCGGGCTCGGGCTCGCCATCTGCCGCGAACTCGCCCAGCTGATGGGCGGCAGCATCGGTGTCGAGAGCCGGCCGCAGGTCGGTTCGACGTTTCATCTGCGGCTGCAGCTTCCGGCCGGTCCGGCACTGGCAACTGCGGCGCCGGCGTGGCCGCAGTGCCGCGTGCGCATTCTCACGCGGCGCCCCGCGCTCGCCGAATCCCTCGCGCGCCACGCCCGCGCGCTCGGTCTGGTACTCGCCGACGACGCGACCAACGATGAGGACCTGGTCCTCGCCGACGCAAGCAGTCAGCGCGACTACCTGAGGGCGCGCCTCGGCGCCGGCCAGGCGGGGCATCGGAACCTGATCGTGCTCGCTACCGCGGCCGAGCTCGATTCACCTGACCTGGCGGGCCTGGAGAGCCAAGCGGTGGTTCTCAAACCCGTGCAGCGCGGCGCACTCTACGACGCCCTCGTCGCGGCGAGCGGCCGCGCGCCACACGCAGTGGTTGCGCCGGCTGCGGCGCCCGGCGCCGCGGCCCTGAGCGCGCACGTGCTGCTGGTGGAGGACGAGCCGGTGAATGCGGCGGTCGCCCAGGGCTATCTCACGGCTCTGGGGTGCACCTCGGTGTGGGTCAAGGACGGCTCCGAGGCCGTGGCCCGCAATGCCGCCGAGCGCTTCGACCTGATCCTCATGGACCTGAGCATGCCGGTCATGGACGGCTTCGCGACCACCGCCCTGATACGCCAGCGCGGCGTCGCGACCGCGCGGGTGCCGATCGTGGCGCTGACGGCGCACGATGCGGCCAACTATCGGGACGCGTGCCTCGCGGCGGGCATGGACGACATGCTGAGCAAGCCGTACACGCTGCAGGAGTGCGCACAGGTGGTGCGCCGCTGCAGCTCGCGCGCCGCCGTGGCGGCCAGGAACAGTACGCGCAGCGATCCGCTCGCGAGCGTGGACGCCGCGGCCGTGGCGACCCTGCGCCGCCTGCGCGGCGATGAGCGGGTCGACCTGTACTCCGAGCTCGTCGAGCTGTTTCAGGCCGGCTCCTCGCAGGCGCTGGCGCAGCTCGCCGCGACGCTTGAGGCGGCGGACCTCATCGCAGCCGCCGCCGTCTGCCACAAGTTCGCCTCCAGCGCCGCCAACGTCGGCGCCACCGCCTTCGCCCGCGACGTTCGCGAGCTCGAGCGGCTGTGCGCCGCCGGGGAGGCGCGAGGCGCCCGGGAGCTGCACCAGCGGCTCGCGGCGGCGCACCCGGCCCTGATCGAAGAGCTGTCGGCGCTGCGTCTGCGAGCGAGCGCATGAGCGAGGCGCGCGCCACGGCGCCGATCGCCATCCTCGCCGACGATGAGGATCTCGGCCGGCTGCTGCTCGCCGAAGCCGCGGGTGCGAGCGGCCTGACGCCGCTCGCCTTCGACAACGGCACGGCCGCGCTCGAGGCCGCCTTGTCGCAGGACGTCGCCATCGTGCTGCTCGACGTCGACATGCCCGGCATGGATGGCTACTCGGTGTGCCGCCGCCTGCGCGCGGAGCCGCGCTTCGCCACCGTGCCGATCGTGATGGTGACCGGCCATGAGGACTCCCCCGCCATCACCCGCGCCTTCGAAGCGGGCGCGACGGACTTCATCTCCAAGCCCGTCAACTGGGCGCTGCTGCCGCGGCGGCTCGAATACATCCTGCGCAATGCCGCCGCCGCCGAGCGCATCGAGCGGCTCGCCTACTTCGACCCGCTCACCGGGCTGCCCAATCGACAGTGCTGCATCGAGACCGCCGAGCGGCTGGTGCGCGATGCGGCGCAACTGCGGGAATCGGTCGCGATCATCTATCTGGACCTGAACAGCTTCAAGCGGGTGAACGACACCTTCGGGCACTCGGTGGGCGATGCGGTGCTGCGCGAGGTCGCCGGCAAGCTCAGCGCCCTGCTCGAGGGGTTCAAGGCCGAAGACCAGCAGCTGGCTGTGGCCCGCTTCGGCGGAGACGAGTTCGTCATCCTGCTGCGGCACCCGGCGGCGCGCGCGCTCGCCACGCGCATCGCGCATGCGTGCGCCGCGGCATTCAAGAAGCCCACTGTCTACGACGGCCTGGAGTTCTACCCGGCGCCCAGCATCGGAGTGGCGGTCTATCCGGACGACGGCGGCGACGTCGCCACGGTGCTCAAGCACGCCGACACCGCGATGTACCAGGCCAAGACCGGCGCCGCGGAGCCCGTCGCGGTCTACACCCCCGCGATGAGCAGCCGGCTCGCCAACTGGCTCGAGCTCGAGGGGCGCCTGCGCCGCGCGCTGGTGGAGGATCGTCTCAACCTGGTGTTTCAGCCGAAGTTCCGCCTGCACGACAATCAGCTCGCGGGCGTGGAGGCGCTGCTGCGCTGGTGCGATGCCGAGCACGGTGAGATCCCGCCGCTGCGCTTCATCGAGATCGCCGAGGACAGCGGCCTCATCCTCGACCTGGGCAGCTGGGTGGTGCGCGCGGTATGCCGGCAGCTGCGCGCCTGGATGGATCGGGGCTTCACGGTCCCGGTGGCCATCAATGTGTCCGGCAAGGACCTGTTGCACGGCGACCCGGCGCGCGTCATCCAGAGCGAAGCGGCGGCGGCCGGCGTTCCCGCCTCGCTGATCGAGATCGAGATCACCGAGTCGTTGCTGGTGAAGGACTCCGCCGCCGGGCGCAACGCGCTCAAGAAGCTGCGCGAGCTCGGCTGCCGCATTGCGCTCGATGACTTCGGCACCGGCTATTCCTCGCTCGCGTACCTCACCCGCTTCCCCCCCGACCGCATCAAGATAGACAAGGCGTTCGTGCGCGACGTGGACCGCTCGGCGAGCGATGCCGCCATCGCCAACGCCATCCTGTCGCTGGGCGAGAGTCTGGGCATCACGGTGACGGCCGAGGGCATCGAGCGTCCGGGGCAACTGGAGTGGCTGCGCGGGCGCGGCTGCCACGAGGCGCAGGGGTTTCTGCTGTCCCGACCGCTGTCGGCGGCGGAACTGGAGCGCCAGTTCCTGGCGCCGGCGGAAGGATCGACGGCGGCGCAAAGGCGGCAGCGCGGTTGACCGACACCTAAGGCGGGAACGGCTGTCGAATGGTGGGGCCGCTTGCGCGAGCTTCAGGCCCGGCCTACGATCCTTGGCGAGGTCCCATGCTGAAGAAACTCCTCATAGGCGCCTGCCTCGTCCTGCCGCTCGCGGCGTGCACGACCCCGTCTGCGACCCGTGAGCCGCGGACGAGCGCCTTCCTCGCGCCCGCGCGCACCCCGGGCTGCGTCCCGGATACGGCCACCCGCATTCCGATGACGCAGGGAGACTGCGCCGGATTCGGCCGGATTTATACCCAGGAGGACCTCCTGCGCACCGGCGCGGCCGACACCGGCCAGGCCTTGCGGCTGCTCGATCCCGCGCTCACGGTGCACGGCCACTGAGGCTCTGAACGCTTAGGTTGAGGAGTCTGCGCGGTCGTACCGCGCCGCGCCCGTCGGTCTCGCCGAGGCCCAGGAACGTACCCGCCTCGTCGTACAGGCGTACCGCCGCCGCGGCGCCGGCCACCTCCGCCATGACGCTCTGACCGCTGCGCAGGCGCTGCGCCTCCCTCGCGCTGAGGCGAACCGCAGTCAGGTGGCCGAGCGGCCAGTCGCTGGGCAACAACGCGGGCCAATCCCCGCGCGCACGCGTCTCGGCCAGTGACTCCAGCGTATGCATCGGCTCGTTGTCAAAGGGCTCCACGTACAGGCGCCGCAGCGCCACGACGTGCCCGCAGGTGCCGAGCGCCGCCGCCAGATCCTCGGCCAATACTCGAATGTAGGTGCCCTTGGAGCACAGTGCCTCGAACTCGATACTCGCCGGCCCGAGCGCGAGCAGCCCCAGCTCGAACAGCTCGATGTCGCGCGGCGCGCGCGCCACGGTCACGCCCGCGCGGGCGAGCCTGTAGAGCGGCTGTCCGGCGCGCTTGAGGGCCGAGTACATGGGCGGAATCTGCGTCTGAGGGCCGCGGAACCGCGCCAGGAGCGCCTCGACCGCCGCGCGTTCGAAGGGCGGCACCGGCGCCGTCCTCGTGACCGCACCTTCGACATCGCCGGTCGCGGTCCCGGTGCCGAGTGCCAGCGTGAAACGGTAGCGCTTGCGGCCGGCGAGGATCTGCCCGGCGATCTTGGTGGCCTCCCCCAGGCAGATCGGCAGCATGCCGGTGGCGAGCGGATCGAGGCTCCCGACATGCCCCGCCTTCTGCCGCAGGAACAGCGCGCGCACACGCTGCAACAGCGCGTTCGACGACAGGCCGCGCGGCTTGTCGAGCAGCAGGATGCCGCTGGGCATGAGGCGCAGTTCAGCGCCGCGCGGGATCGGCGCCGGAGGGCGGCTCGGAGCCCGGCTCGGGCGCGGGCGCCGTGGCGGCGCCGGCACGGTCGCCGGCGACGGCGCGGTCGATGAGACTGCTGAGGCGGGCCGCGCCCTCGACGCTGTCATCGAACACGAATTCCAGCCGTGGCGCGTGCCGCAGCGACAGCCGCCGCCCGAGCTCCCCGCGCAGGAACCCGGCGGCGTGGGTGAGTCCGGTGCGCACCTCCTGCGGGGGGTGGCGCGAGGCGAATGGAGTGAAGAACACACGCGCCGTGCTCATATCCGCCGCGACGCTGACCGCGGTGATGGTCACGTTGCCCACGCGCGGATCCTTCACCTCGCGCGCGATCAATGCCGCGAGCACACGCTGGATCTCCGACTCGATGCGTTGGGCGCGGGCTGGCGGCATTACTGCAGCGTTCTCGCGACCTCGACGCGCGCAAAGCATTCGATCTGGTCGCCGACGCGCACGTCCTGATAGTTCTTCACGCCGATGCCGCACTCGGTGCCGGCGCGCACCTCGCCCACGTCGTCCTTGAAGCGGCGCAGCGACTCGAGCGCGCCCTCGAAGATCACCACGTTGTCGCGCAGCACGCGGATCGGATTGTTGCGCTTGACGAGGCCCTCGGTCACCAGGCAGCCGGCCACCACCCCGAACTTGCTCGAGCGGAACACCTCGCGCACCTGCGCCACGCCCACGATCTGCTCCTTGATCTCCGGCTGCAGCATGCCGGACATCATCTGCTTCACGTCGTCGATGGCTTCGTAAATGATGCTGTAGTAGCGGACCTCGACGCCGGTCTCCTTGACGGCATCGCGCGCGCCGGCATCGGCGCGCACGTTGAAGCCGATGACCAGCGCCTTGGAGGCCGCGGCCAGCTGCACATCCGACTCGGTGATACCGCCCAGGCCGCTCGAGATCACCTTCACCTGCACCTCCTCGGTGGACAGCTTGGCGAGCGCATCGCGCAACGCCTCGGCGCTGCCTTGCACGTCGGCCTTGATGAGCACCGACACCAGGCCGGCCTTATCCTCGCCCATCTGCGAGAACGCATCCTCGGCACGGGTGCTGTGGCGTGCCAGCTTCACGTCGCGGAACTTGCCCTGGCGGTACAGCGCCACCTCGCGCGCCTTGCGCTCGCTCTCCACAGCCAGCAGCTCATCGCCCGCGTTGGGGGCGCTCGAGAGTCCCAGCACCACCACCGGCATGGACGGCGGGGCTTCCGCTACCTGCTTGCCGTTCTCGTCGAACATCGCGCGCACGCGCCCGAACTCGGAGCCGGCGATGATCGGGTCACCCATGCGCAGCGTGCCTTTCTTCACCAGCACGGTCGCCACCGCGCCGCGCCCTTTTTCCACGCTCGATTCGATGACCACCCCGGAAGCGAGCCCGTTGCGCGGCGCGGCGAGCTCCAGCACCTCCGCCTGCAGCAGGATCGCTTCCAGCAGCTGATCGATTCCCTGACCGGTGCGCGCCGATACGCTGACGAACATGTTCTGCCCGCCCCACGCCTCGGAAATGACCTCGTGCTTGGACAGCTCGGTGCGCACGCGATCGGGGTCGGCGTCGCTTTTGTCGATCTTGTTCACGGCCACCACGATCGGCACGTTGGCCGCGCGCGCGTGCTGGATGGCCTCGATGGTCTGCGGCATCACGCCGTCGTCGGCGGCGACCACCAGCACCACGATGTCGGTGGCCTTGGCGCCGCGCGCCCGCATGGCGGTAAACGCGGCGTGACCGGGGGTATCGAGGAAGGTGATGACGCCCTTGGGGGTCTCGACGTGATAGGCGCCGATGTGCTGGGTGATGCCGCCCGCCTCGCCCGCGGCGACCTTGGTGCGCCGGATGTAATCCAGGAGCGAGGTCTTGCCGTGGTCGACATGACCCATGACGGTGACGACCGGCGGGCGCGGCGCCACCTCCGCCTCGGCCTGCGCGCCCTGCAGGTCCTGCTCGATCTGGTCCTCCTTGAGGACCTTGGGCGTGTGACCCATCTCCTCGACCACCAGCACCGCGGTGTCCTGGTCGATCGGCTGATTGATGGTGGCCATCACGCCCATGTTCATCAGCGCCTTGATGACCTCGTTGGCCTTGACGGCCATCTTCTGCGCCAGCTCCGCCACCGTGACCGTCTCGCCGATGCCGACCTCGTGCACCACCGGCGCGGTCGGCATCTCGAATCCATGCCGTCCTTCGGCGGACGCCGGCACCGGCCGCGCCTTGGCGCGGCGCTTCTTCTTGTAGCGCGAGCTGACGTCCCCGGTGACGTGCAGCTCCTGGCGGCCATAGCGCGTGTGCTGCTTGTCGTCCGCCACCGGTGCGGCGACCGCGGCGGCAGCCGGGCGTTCGCGTGGCGCCGCCGGCGGCGGGGTGAGCGCCTGCGGCCGCTCACGCTCGCCGACCCGCTCGTGCTCCTCGCGCTCGCGGGCGTGCCGCGCCTCGTCCTCGCGGCTGCGCTGCTCGGCCACCCGGCGCGCGTCCTCCTGGGCGCGGCGGCGCGCATCCTCCTCCTCGACGCGGCGGCGGTTCTCCGCCTCGAGCCGCTCGCGCTCGCGGCGCTCGGCTTCGGCGCGCTCGCTCTCCGCGCGCGCCGCCGCTTCGGCTTCCTGTCGGCGGTGGTCGAGCTCGTCCTGCTGGGCGCGCGCCTGCTCCTCGAGCACGTCGCGCTTGATGTAGGTGCGCTTGCGGCGCACTTCGACATTGACGGTGCGCGCGCGCCCCTGCACGCTGGCGAGCTTCAGCTCGCTCTGGGTCTTGCGCCTGAGGGTGATCTTGCGCGGCGCGCCGTCGCTGTCGGCGTCGCTCCCGTGGCTGCGGCGCAGGTGCGTGAGCAGCTCGAGTTTGGCGTCGTCGCTGATGCGCGCGTCCGGACCGGACACCTTGATGCCCGCCTGGTCGAGCTGCACCAGCAGCCGGTCCACCGGGACCTTGAGAACCTCGGCAAACTGGGAAACGCTCACTTCGGCCATACGCTTGAACCCTCGTCCCGTTTCTGTCAGTTACCCGCCTCGAACCACGGCGCGCGCGCCGTCATGATGAGCGTGGCCGCCTTGTCGGCGGCGAGCCCTTCGATGTCGGCCAGCTCATCCACCGACTGCTCGGCGAGATCCTCGCGGGTCCGCACGCCGCGCCGCGCCAGCGTCAGCGCCAGGTCCGGGCTCATGCCCTCGAGCAGCAGCAGGTCATCCGCCGGCATCGACTGATCGAGCGTCTCCTCGCTGGCGATCGCCTGCGTGAGCAGCACGTCGCGCGCGCGGTTGCGCAGCTCCTTGACGATGTCCGCGTCGAACTCCTCGATGGCGGCGAGCTCCGCCTGCGGTACGTAGGCGATCTCCTCGATGGTGGAGAAACCCTCCTGCGCCAGAATGGTCGCCACGTCCTCATCGACATCGAGCTGCTTCATGAAGTTCTGCACCAGCTCCTTGGCCTCGGTCTCGCTCTTCACCTCGGCGTCGGATTCGGTCATCACGTTCAGATCCCACCCCGTGAGCTGGCTCGCGAGGCGGATGTTCTGGCCTCCGCGGCCGATGGCCTGCGACAGCTTCTCCTCGGACACGGCGATGTCCATGCTGTGCGAGTCCTCGTCCACGACGATGGACATGACCTCGGCGGGGGACATGGCGTTGATCACGAACTGCGCCGGGTTATCGACGTACGGGATGATGTCGACGCGTTCGCCCGCGATCTCGTTGGAGACCGCCTGCACGCGCGAGCCGCGCATGCCGACGCAGGCGCCGACCGGATCGATGCGCGGGTCGTTGCTCTTCACCGCGATCTTGGCGCGCACGCCCGGATCGCGCGCCGCGCCCAGGATCTGGATGAGCCCCTGCCCGACCTCCGGCACCTCGAGCTTGAAGAGCTCGATGAGAAACTCGGGCGCGGTGCGGGTGAGGAACAGCTGCGGGCCGCGCGGCTCGGAACGCACTTCCTTGAGGAAGGCCTTGATGCGGTCCTGGGGCTTGGCCTGCTCGCGCGGGATCATGTCGGTGCGCGGTACGAACCCTTCCGCGTTGCCGCCCAGGTCGATGTAAATGCCGTTACGGTCGACGCGCTTCACCACCCCGCTCACCAGCGTCCCGACGCGGTCGCGGTAAGCGTCGACGACCTGGGCGCGCTCGGCTTCGCGCACCTTCTGCACGATCACCTGCTTCGCCTGCTGGGCGGCGATGCGCCCGAAAGCCACCGACTCGACCGGCTGCTCGACGTAGCCGCCCACCTGCGCCTGCGGGTCGATCTCGAGCGCATCCTCGAGCCGCAGCTCGCGCTCCGGGACCTCGAGCTCCTTGGAGTCGTCGGCGAACGCCTTCCAGCGCCGGAAGGTGTCGTAGTCGCCGCTCTTGCGGTCGATCGACACGCGCGCGTCCCACTCCTCGCCGTGCTTCTTGCGGGTCGCGGACGCGAGCGCGGCTTCGAGTGCCTCGAAGATCACTTCCTTGTCGACGCCCTTCTCGTTGGACACGGCATCGACCACCATCAGAATTTCTTTGTTCACTGTCGCGCGTACCTCTTAAGACGCCAGCCTCGCCGTGCCGATCTCCCCGAACGCCACCGCCACGTGCTCCCGGTCGACCTCGAGCGCGATGCCGGTATCATCAACCGTCAGGAGCTTGCCGGTGTAGCGCCGGCGCCCGGCGCGCGGCTCGCGCAACTCCACGAACACCCGCGAGCCGACGAAGCGCCCGAAGTGCGCCCGGGTGCGCAGCAGCCGGTCAAAGCCCGGCGACGACACCTCGAGGGTGTAGGCGCACGGGATCGGGTCCTCGACGTCGAGGAGCGAGGCAACCTCGCGGCTCACCCGCTCACAGTCCTGCAGGCTCACGCCCGCGGGCGCGTCGATAAAGAGCCGCAGCACCGCGCGCGCGTGACCGGAAGCGTACTGGAGCTCCACCAGCTCGAAGCCCAGCCGCCCGAGCAGCGGCTCGATCAGTGCGCTCAACCGCTCCCGCAAGATCACCGTCACGGCCTCTTTCGCGGCCCGCAGGCCCGCCCGCCAAACAAAAATGGGCCTCAAGGCCCACCAAAAAGCAAAAAGCCCCGCGGGGGGCTTTCCGATCACACCTCTCTCGGGGGCGCCACGCGTCGAACCTACGCCCGCGCGACACCAGCCACCCGTCCCCGCCCGGCCTGCAGCCCGTGGGGGGCGCGCATTCTACCGGAACCGGGGCGGCCAGGGAACAGCAGGATGGAAGCGGCCCCGCTCCGCCGCGCGCGCGCCTGGCGTCTCCACCCTGGACCTGTATAGACAACTAGCTCCCCCGGTGCCACCCTAGCGCCCCTACGAGGATCCCCGCCAGGGCGCTACCGTGTCGTTACCGCAGGCCGCCGCGCGCTACCTTCAGGTGAAGGACTTCATTCTCGAGCGGATCGCGGGCGGGACGCTGCGCGCCGGCGAGCGGGTGCCGTCCGAGAACGAGCTCACGCGTACGCTGACCGTCTCGCGCATGACCGCGAACCGCGCGCTGCGCGAGCTCGCCGCCGATGGGGTGCTGGTGCGGGTGGCGGGCGTCGGCACCTTCGTCGCCGAGCAGCGTGTGCATGCCCATCCGCTCGAGGTGCGCAACATCGCCGATGAGATCCGCTCGCGCGGCCACGAGTATCGCGTCAAGGTCCTCGCCCTCGAGTCGGTAAGCGCCTCGCGCGAGCTCGCCGAGCGCTGCGGGGTCAAGATGGGCGCGCAGCTCGATTACTCGCTCCTCACCCACTTCGCAGACGCCGCGCCGCTGCAGGTCGAGGAGCGCTACGTCAACCCGCAGGTCGCGCCCGGCTACCTGCGCAACGATTTCTCCCGCACCACGCCCCACGAGTTCCTGATCCGCGTGGCGCCGCTGCAGCGCGCCGAGCACATCGTGCGCGCGCTGGTGCCGGAGCGGCGCATACGGCGCCTGCTGAGGCTCGAGCCCGGCGAGGCCTGCCTGCTCATCATGCGCCGCACCTTCTCCCACGGGCGCATCGCCAGCGTCGCCGACCTTTATCATCCTGGTTCCCGCTACGAGCTGGCCGCGAACTGCCAGCCGAGGTAACACCATGTCCGAGCCGGCCCCCCGCCCGCCGCTGCGCGCCCCGCGCGGATCGACCTTGAGCTGCCGCAGCTGGCTGAGCGAGGCGGCGCTGCGCATGCTGATGAACAACCTGGATCCGGAGGTCGCCGAGCGGCCTCAGGACCTGGTGGTCTACGGCGGTATCGGCAAGGCGGCCCGCAACTGGCAGTGTTTCGAGCAGATCGTGGCCGCGCTGCGCGCCCTGAAGGACGATGAGACGCTGCTGATCCAGTCGGGGAAGCCCGTCGGGGTGTTCCGCACCCACGCGGATGCGCCGCGCGTGCTGCTCGCCAACTCCAACCTGGTGGCGCGCTGGGCCGACTGGGAGCACTTCAACGCGCTCGACCGCAAGGGACTGATGATGTTCGGCCAGATGACGGCGGGCTCGTGGATCTACATCGGCAGCCAGGGCATCGTGCAGGGGACCTACGAGACCTTCGTGGAGATGGGCCGCCAGCACTTCGGCGGCAACCTCGCCGGCAAGTGGATCCTCACCGCGGGCCTGGGCGGCATGGGGGGCGCGCAGCCGCTCGCCGCCACCATGGCGGGAGCCTCGATGCTCGCGGTGGAGTGCCGCCCGGAGCGCATCGCGAAACGCCTGCAGACCCGCTATCTCGACATCCAGGCCGGGAGCCTGGATGAGGCTCTGGAGAGCCTCGCGCGTGCGCAGCGCACCGGCAAGCCGGTGTCGGTGGGCCTGCTCGGCAACGCCTGCGAAGTGCTGCCCGAGCTGCTGCGTCGCGGCGTGCGGCCCGATGCGGTGACGGATCAGACCTCGGCGCACGATCCGGTCAACGGTTATCTGCCCGAGGGCTGGACGCTCGATAAGTGGGACCGGCTGCGCGTCGAGAACCCGGCGCAGGTGGCGCAGGAGGCGCGCGCCTCGATGGCGCGCCACGTCGAGGCGATGCTCGCCTTCCAGAAGCTGAAGATCCCGGTGTTCGATTACGGCAACAATCTGCGCCAGGTGGCGTTCGACGCCGGCGTCAAGGAGGCGTTCGCCTTTCCGGGCTTCGTGCCCGCGTACGTGCGGCCGCTGTTCTGCCGCGGTCTGGGGCCGTTTCGCTGGGCGGCGCTGTCGGGCGACCCGCAGGATATATACCGCACCGACGCGAAGGTCAGGGAACTGCTGCCGGATGATGCGCACCTGCACCAGTGGCTCACCCTGGCGCGCGAGCGCATCCAGTTCCAGGGACTGCCGGCGCGCATCTGCTGGGTGGGCCTGGGTGACCGGCACCGACTCGGGCTCGCGTTCAACGAGATGGTGGCGGCGGGTGAGCTCAAGGCGCCGATCGTCATCGGCCGCGATCACCTGGATTCCGGCTCGGTCGCCAGCCCCAACCGCGAGACCGAAGCGATGCGCGACGGCTCCGATGCCGTGGCGGACTGGCCGCTGCTCAATGCGCTGCTCAACACCGCCAGCGGTGCGACCTGGGTGTCGATCCATCACGGCGGCGGTGTCAGTATCGGCTACTCGCAGCACGCCGGCGTCGTCATCGTGTGCGACGGCACGCCCGCCGCCGCGCGCCGCATCGAGCGCGTGCTGTGGAACGACCCGGCGAGCGGGGTCATGCGCCATGCGGACGCCGGCTACGAGAGCGCGATCGAGTGTGCCCGCGCCCGGCACCTCAACCTGCCGTTCCTGCCTGAGCGGTAAGGGCGCGCATGTCCGAACCGCTCAAGCTGTGGCGCAACGCGCGGCTCGTCACCTGTGACGCAGCGGTGCGCGTCATCGCGCGCGGTGCGCTCACGACCCGCGCCGGGCGCATCGAGTGGGTGGGAGAGGAAGCGGCGCTGCCGGCGGGTGCGGCGGATGAGGTACATGATCTGGCCGGCGCCTGGGTCACACCAGGGCTGATCGACTGTCACACCCACCTGGTGTTCGCCGGCACCCGCGCCAGCGAGTACGCCGAGCGCCTGCGCGGGCGTTCGTACGAGGACATCGCGCGCGCCGGCGGCGGCATTCTCGCCACCGTGCGCGCGGTGCGTGCGGCGAGCGAGGAGCAACTGTTCGACGAGAGCGCACCGAGGCTGGCGGCACTGCTCAGCGAGGGTGTCACCACCGTGGAGATCAAATCCGGCTACGGTCTGTCGCTGGCGGATGAAGCGAAGATGCTGCGCGTGGCGCGCCACCTGGGACGCGCGTTTCCGGTGACCGTGCGCACGACGCTGCTCGCCGCCCATACGCTGCCGCCGGAATACCGCGGTCGCGCCGATGAGTACATCGAGGCCATCGCGCGCGAGTGGCTGCCGCAGTTGTGCGCGCAGGGACTCATCGACGCGGTCGACATATTCTGCGAGAGCATCGCCTTCAGCGTCGCGCAGGCCGAGCGGCTGTTCGCGGCGGCGCGCGCGCAGGGGCTCCCGGTCAAGATGCACGCCGAGCAGCTCAGCAACCTCGGCGGCACGCTCATGGCCGCCCGCCAGGGCGCCCTGTCGTGCGATCATCTGGAGTACGCGGGTGAGGCGGAGGCTGCCGCGCTCGCCCGCGCCGGCACCGTGGCGGTGCTGTTGCCGGTGGCCTTCTACTGCCTCGGCGCTGAGCGCCAGCCGCCGGTTGCGGCGCTGCGCGCGCACCGGGCGATGCTTGCCATCGCGAGCGATTGCAATCCCGGCTCCGCGCCCGGGGCATCGCTGCTCACCGCGATGAGCATGGCGACCCGGCTGTTCGGGCTGACGGCGGAGGAAGCGCTGCTGGGCGTGACGCGGCACGCGGCGCGCGCGCTCGGGCTGCAGGGCGAGCGCGGCACGCTCGCCCCCGGCCAGGTGGCCGATTTCGTGGTGTGGAACCTGCGCTCCATCGAGGAGCTCGGTTACTGGATTGGCTTTAACCCGCGCCGGACCGTGGTCCGCGCGGCAGAGGTCCTGCGATGGCCGAACCCGATTCTCTGAAGCTTGGCTCCCGGCCGCTGCACCTCGCGGACCTGCGACGCGTGTACGAGGGACCGGTCAGCGTACAAATCGACGCGACGGCGCTCGGAGCGGTACGCGATGCCCACGCCGTCACCGCGCGGCTCGCCGCGGCCGATACGCCCGCTTACGGCATCAACACCGGCTTCGGCCTGCTCGCGAACACGCGCATCCCGTCCGCGCAGCGCACCCTGCTGCAGCGGAACATCATCCTGTCGCACAGCTCGGGCGTCGGCCCGCTGCTCGATGATGCGGTCGTGCGCCTCACGCTGGTGCTGAAGCTCGCGAGCCTGCTGCAGGGCTTCTCCGGGGTGAGCACTGAGCTGGCGCGCTTTCTCGAGCGGCTCATCAACGCCGGCCTGTGCCCGTGCGTGCCGGCGCAGGGATCGGTCGGAGCCTCCGGAGATCTCGCGCCGCTCGCGCATCTGTCGCTGGCGGTGCTGGGACTCGGCGACATCCGCCGCCACGGCGAGGTGTTGCCGGCGGCGGAAGCGCTGGCGCAGGAAGCGCTGACGCCGCTCGCCCTCGGACCCAAGGAGGGATTGGCGCTGCTGAACGGCACCCAGGTGTCGACCGCGCTGGCGCTCGCCGGGCTGTTCGAAATCGAGACGGTGTTTGCGGGCGCGGTGGTGAGCGGTGCGCTGTCGCTTGATGCGCTGCTGGGAAGCGATGCGCCCTTCGATCCGCGCATCCAGCACCTGCGCGGCCACGACGGTCAGGCGCGCGTGGCGCAGGTATACCGCGAGCTGCTCGCCGGGAGCGAGATCCGCGAATCGCACCGCAGCTGCGCGCGGGTGCAGGATCCGTACTCGCTGCGCTGCCAGCCCCAGGTGATGGGCGCGTGCCTCGACCTGATCACGCAGCAGGCGGCGACCCTCACCACCGAGGCCAACGCCGTCACCGACAACCCGCTCATCTTTCCGGACACCGGCGAGGTGCTGTCGGGCGGGAATTTCCATGCCGAGCCGGTGGCGTTTGCGGCCGACATCCTCGCGCTCGCGTGCGCGGAGGTGGGCTCGATCACCGAGCGCCGCCTGGCGCTGCTCGTCGACCCGAAGATGAGCGGACTGCCGGCGTTCCTCGCGCCCGACAGCGGCGTGAACTCCGGCTTCATGATGGCGCAGGTGACGGCCGCCGCGCTGGTCGCCGAGAACCGCATGCTGTGCCACCCGGCGAGCGTCGACAGCATCCCCACTTCCGCGAACCAGGAAGACCACGTGAGCATGGCGACGCACGGCGCACGGCGGCTCCTCACCATGGCGGGCAACGCCCTCAACATCGTCGCACTCGAGTTTCTCACCGCCTGCCAGGGTGTGGACTTGCGGGCGCCGCTCAAGACCTCCCCGCGCCTGCAGGACGCCCACGGCGCGCTGCGGCTCAAAGTGCCTTTCGCGCAAACCGACCGCCTGCTCGCGAGCGACATCGCGGACGCCGCCGCCACGGTGCGCCGCTCCGAGGTGCAGTCGCTCGCCCGCCCGCTGCTACCGAGCTGGCGCTGACTCAGGCTCGGTGAGGCCGTGGTGCGCGCCGCCTGCGCGCTTCTCTACATATCGCTCGCGCCGATTCAGACCGGCGCGTATTCGGTGGCCTTGGGCGTGTCCGAGAGCTCCGACTGCTGCTCGCGCTTGATGCGCTCGTAGATCTCTTCCCGGTGCACGGCCACGCTCTTCGGCGCATTGATGCCGACCCGTACCTGATTCCCCTTGACCCCCAGAACCGTAATGGTCACGTCATCGCCGATCATGACAGTCTCGCCAACCCGGCGTGTGAGAATGAGCATCTTCCAATCCCTCTGTCTTTATAGTTTTAGGTATGCCACCGCGACTTGAAGTTCGCTCCCGGCACGTTTATCTCCTGTAGGGTACGCGGAAACCGCCGCAAAGAAAAATCCAGCCCCTGCCCTACAAGCGGAGGCTTGAACGTTCGCGCCATGGGTATACCACCCACCGGCCATACGCCCCCTTTACCCCAGTAACCCCCTGAGCGCCGCGCAGGCCGCGTCCGCGGCGGGCCCCACGATCACGTGCACGCAGTCCGCGGCGGGTATCGCTACCCCGCGCAGCCCGAGGCCCCGAAGCGCGGCGCGGTCGATGAGCGCGGCATCGCCCACGCTCACGCGCAGCCGACTCGCCGCGGCTTGGACCGCGCGCACGTTGCCGCGTCCGCCGAGCGCGGCCAGGAGCGCCGCCGCATCCGGGGCAGGCGTCGCGACCGGCTCCGGCGCAGGCGTCGCCCGCAACGGGGCGGCGGCAGGGGCGCCGGCCGCAGAGCCCGCGGACCCGTGAAGCGCGCTGCGGATCTCGCCGGCGACCTGATCGGCACTGGTGCCGATCACCACCTGCAGCGCGTTGGCCGAGGGGCGCACCAGACCGCGGACGCCGAGTTGCCTCAGCGCACCCTCATCGACCGCCGCCTGATTCGCAACCAACAACCGCAGGCGCGTCGTGCACGCGTCTACCGACACGAGGTTGGCCGCGCCGCCGAGTGCGCTGATCCAGGCGCGCGTGCGCTCGGCCGGCGGCGCCGGCGGCGCGGCGGCGCCGCGCTCGAGGGCGTCGCGCCCCGGAGTCTTCAGATCGAAGCTGACAATGACGAGGCGGAACACTCCGTAGTAGAGCGCGAAATACAGCACGCCCACCGGCAACAGCCACAACGGCCGGGTGGCGCGGCTGAAGTTCAGCACATAGTCGAACAGGCCCGCGGAGAAGCCGAAACCGAGCCTCACCTGGAGAGCGTTCATGATGATGAACGCCACGCCGGTGAGCAGCGCGTGCAGCGCGTACAGCACCGGCGCCAGGAAGATGAAAGTGAACTCGATCGGCTCGGTGACGCCGGTGAGGATCGAGGTCAGCGCGATGGACGCGAGCAGTCCCCCTACCGCGCGGCGTCGCTCGGGGAGCGCGCTGTGATACATGGCGAGACAGGCGGCAGGCAAACCAAACATCATCACCGGAAAGAAGCCGGACATGAACGCGCCGGCGCTCGGATCGCCGGCGAAGAAGCGCTTGAGATCGCCGGTGACGCCGTGGTAGTCCCCGAGGAGGAACCAGGCGATGTTGTTGATGATGTGGTGGAGCCCCGTCACGATCAGCACGCGGTTGAGCACGCCGTAGGCGAACAGGCCCAGCGCCCCGGCGTGCAGCACCGAACGGCTGAGCGCATCCATCCCCTGCTCGAGGTGCTGCCACTGCGTGCCGAACGCGCCCGCCAGCAGCAGTCCCGCGACACCACTCGCAATCGGCACGAAACGCCGCCCGCCGAAAAAGGCGAGGTAACTCGGCAGGTTGATGTTGTAAAAGCGGTTGTAGAGCGCCCCGGCGGTCAGACCCGAGAGGATGCCGACCGGCACACTGAGCTTGGCGAGCTCGTGCGCCTTGTACGCCGCGACCGCCAGCTCGCGCGCCCGGCCGCTGACATCGGCAACCGCCGCGGCCGGCACCGCGATCAGGACCTCCGCTCCCCTGGTCGCCACCAGGTAGGCGACCACGGCCGCCAGTCCCGCGGCGCCGTGATTCTCGCGTGCGAGCCCCACCGCGACGCCGATCGCGAACAACAGGCCGAGGTTCGAGAAGATGGCCTCGCCCGCGGCGGCCACCGACGCCGAGTCGAGCAGATCCGGCTGCCCCAGGCGCAGCAGCAGCCCCGCGATCGGCAGCACCGCGATGGGCAGCATCAGGGCGCCGCCCACTTTCTGCAGACTCGCGAGCGTCCCCTTCACGACGGCGTCCCCGACAGCACCGCCGCCAGCGCCTGCACGGCGAGCGCGGCGTCGGGCCCGGTGGCACGGATCTCGATCTCCTCCCCGCGCTCGACGCCGAGCGCCATCAGCGCCACGATGCTGCGCGCATTGGCCTCGCGTCCGTGCGCCGCGATGCGCACGTCCGCGGCGAGACTCCTCACCGAGTCCGCAAGCAGCGCCGCCGGCCGCGTGTAAATGCCGTGCTCAAAGCCGACCTTGAGGCGGCGCACCGTTGTCGCATCGCCCGACGCAGCCGGCGCGGACACCTCGGCCGCTTGCGAGGCGACTTCCATGAGGAAGTTCCCGACCGCGAGCTCGCAGCCCGAGCTCCGGCGCACAATCCGAAAGCCGCTGTCGGCGGTCACGATCACCGGGGTGAGGACGCTCTTGGCGCGCCGCGCGAGCAGATCCAGATCGAAGCTGAGGAGCGGCTCGCCCGCTGTTACCCGGGCGCCCTGCTGCGCGTGCAGCTCGAAACCCTGCCCCGCGAGTTCCACGCTATCGATGCCGACATGCAGCAGCACCTCGCACCCCTGCGGAGTGCGCAGCGTCACGGCGTGGCGCGCGGCGGCGATCACGATCAGCTCCCCGTCGCAGGGGGCGCAGAGCGTGGCCGAGGTCGGATCGATGGCCAGTCCGTCGCCGAGCAAGCGGCTGGCGAACACCTCATCGGGCGCCTCATCGAGCGGGGTGCTCCAGCCGGCGAGCGGCGCGAGCAGCCTCACGGTGCGCACCCGCGTCATGGCGCGAGCTGCACCCAGTCGATCGCCCACATGGGATCGAGCGCGCGCTGGGTGAACCTGAAACACAGGTCGTGCGGCCCGGGCGCGCTCGACAGGGTCACCGGCGGCAGCACCGTCACCGCGTCGTTGTCGGCGGCCGGTGCGAGCGGCAGCAGCGCGACCGGATCTCCGTCGCAGGAGTCGAGGCGCACCTCGAGCTCTCCCGCCGCGGTGCGTGGCGCATTGAGCTTGATCGCCTCGAGGTCCTTGCCGATCTGGAAGTTGAACGGCACCTGGCCCACTGCGGCGGTCAGCGTCGACCCGTGAGACAGATCCGCAGCCGGCAGAATCCAGCAGGGATTCATGATGTCGACGAGGAATACGGCGCGCTCGCCTTCGATCGGCGCGTCATCCTCGAGCGACAGGACCAGCTTGTCGGTGCAGGTCTTGAGGTCCTGGCTCATGTGGCGCTCGTACGATCCCACGTTGCGCGCGCTCGCGAACACATCGTCCGAATA
>WNGI01001166.1_pt1 | contig 21347 bp, 20 predicted proteins | sample 5400621 | NCBI WGS metagenome assembly WNGI01 (sample SAMN13153374, study PRJNA577476) | soil metagenome | isolation source: 20 cm soil or saprolite under Garry oak tree replicate 1 | place: USA:California | collected 2016-06-15
TTTTCGGCAATGGCATGCTGCTCTCGCCGGTGACCAGGCTCGTCGCGGCTTTCGATCACCGCGACATCTTCATCGATCCCTTGCCCGACCCGGCCATCAGCCATGCCGAGCGCCTGCGCGTGTTCAACCTCCCGCGGTCGAGCTGGCAGGATTACGACAAGTCGCTGATCTCGCAGGGCGGCGGCGTGTTCTCGCGTTCGCTCAAGGCAATCCCGCTCGCGCTGGAAGTGCGGGCCTTGCTCGATCTCGACAAGCCGCAAGCCACGCCCTTCGAGGTGATGACAGCAATCCTGAAGGCGCGCGTCGATCTCCTCTGGTTTGGCGGCATCGGCACTTATATCCGCGCTTCGGGGGAAAGCGACGATCATGTTGGCGATCGCGCCAATGATCCGATCCGCATCGCGGGCGCGGATGTGCGCGCCCGGGTGATTGGCGAAGGCGCCAATCTCGGCTTGACTCAGCGCGGCCGCGTCGAAGCGGCCCAGAAAGCCATCAAGCTCAACACCGACGCCATCGATAATTCGGCCGGGGTCAACACCTCCGACGTCGAGGTCAATCTCAAGATCGCGCTGGCGCGCCCGGAACGCGATGGACGCCTCAGCCAGAATGACCGCAACAGCCTGCTTGCCGCCATGACTGACGAGGTCGGCACGCTGGTTCTGCGCAACAATTACTTGCAGACGCTGGCGCTTTCGCTGGCCGAACGCAAGGGCCTGGCCGAGACCGGCTTCCTCACCCGCCTGATGCAATCGTTCGAGCAGCGCGGCCTCCTTGACCGCGCCGTGGAATTCCTGCCGGACGATGTGGCGATCGCCGAGCGCACCCGCCGCGGCCAGCCCTTTACGCGACCGGAACTCGCCGTGCTGCTCGCGTATGCCAAGCTGACCCTTTACGAAGACCTGCTCGCCACCAGCGTGCCCGACGATCCTTATCTCGCCCGCGAATTGTCCCAGTACTTCCCGCACGAGGTTCGAGACAAATTCCCGGATTCGGTGGAACATCATCGCCTTCGGCGGGAGGTCATCTCGACCAATCTCGCCAATGCCGTGATCAATCGCGGCGGGCCAGCTTGCGTCGTGCGCCTGATCGACGAGACGGATGCCGACATGTCCATCATCGCCAGGGCCTTCGTGGCGGTGGACGAATGCTACGGCCTCAAGCGGCTGAACGAGGCGATTGATGCGCTCGATAACAAGATCGACGGTCAATTGCAGCTCGGGCTCTACGCCTCGGTTCAGGATCTTCTGCACTCCCGCATGGTCTGGTGCGTGCGCAATGTCGATTTCAGCGCCGGTCTGGATGCGGTGATCTCGCGCTTCGGCCCTTGCATCCGTGAGATCGCCGCCGGGCTTGACAATGCCCTGCCGCAGGACGCGCAGGCCGGGCGCACCAAGCGCCGGCAGGACCTGAGCGATGGTGGCGTCCCGCTGGAACTTGCCGGCGAACTCGCCGACCTCGATGCCCTGGTTTCCGCACCCGATATCGTGACGGTCGCAGGGCGCACCAATCGCGCCATCGGCGACACGGCCACGACCTTCTTCGCCGCCGAGGCCAATTTCCATCTCGACCGCATCATTGCCGCCGCACGCAGCGTGCCGGCAAACGATTATTTCGAACGTCTCGCTATCGACCACGCCTTCGACCGGATCGCAGCCGCCGAACGAAGACTGGTCGCGGATATGCTGGCAACCGGCCAGTCCGGCCAGCAGGCCGCCGAGAACTGGCTCGCCGCCCATCCTGAAGCTACGCGCATCCGCCGTTCGGTCGAGGAGATCGCTGCCAGTGGCCTTACGCTCGCCAAGCTGACGGTGGCGGCGAACTTGCTGGGGGATTTGGTGAAGGGCTGAGAGGGCGCGCTCACGCGATTGCCGCAAAGGTGCAGTTCAGTTGTGCGGACGCTCGCCGCTGAATTCCATAAGGAAGGGCGTGAGGTAAACAACACAAACCTCCGTATACTTCATCGATCCCTTTCGATATCGGACGCTTACCTACGTACGATTGAGCCCTCAGTTTCAATCATTAGCCTCGCTGCAATCAGGAAGAGCCGATTGCAGGTGGCAAATGTCGACGAACCCGACCGAAAAGATCGAGCGCGAGGACAACACTCGCAACGGTGGGACTTCAACGAAGAATACGAAGCCATTCCGGTTCAGAGCGGCGCAAGTAACTCGTGTCGGAGTGCCCGTCCGACTGGGCGCGATCGCTGCGGTGATGCTGAGCGTCGGCGCGGCATTCGCCGGCGTCGGCGGCTGGCTGTCGCCATCGCGACTGACCCAGGACCGGATGATGGCCGCTTTCGAGGATGCCAACGGCACCCACGCCGGCTTCCGCCGCAACCACGCCAAGGGAGTTTGCGTCACCGGCTGGTTCGAAAGCAACGGGCAGGCCGCGGGCCTGTCGAAAGCCGCTGTCTTCAAGCCCGGCCGTATCCCGGTGGTCGGCCGCTTCGCGCTCGCGGGCGGCATGCCCTTTCAGACGGATAAGCCTGCGACCGTGCGCAGCATGGCGCTGCGCTTCCTGCCACCCGGCGGCGAGGAATGGCGCACGGGCATGAACAACATCCCGGTTTTCGCGGTCAATTCGGCGCGCGGCTTTTACGAGCAGTTGCTCGCTTCCAGCCCCGATCCGGCAACCGGAAAGCCCGATCCGGAAAAAATGAAGGCATTCCTGGCCGCCCATCCGGAAACAGTGCGGGCGCTGCAGTTAATCAAGAAACGCCAAGTCACCTCCGGTTTTGCAAACTCCACCTTCAACAGCCTCAATGCCTTCCGCTTCGTCGACGCCGCCGGCGCCTCGGTCCCCGTTCGTTGGTCCACGGTGCCGGTGCAACCCTCCGCGGCTGACAGCGCAGAGCCGTCGGCGCCAGGCGACAAGAACTATCTCTTCGACAACCTGATCGCCCAAATCGCGCAGCATCCACGGCAATGGCGGCTGATCGTGACGGTCGGTCAAGCCAATGACCCGACGAACGACGCGACGCTGCCCTGGCCCGACGGCCGCCGGCAGGTCGACGCCGGCACGGTAACCATCGATCACGCATCGAGTGAGGACGGTGGGCGCTGCACGGCCGTCAACTACGATCCTCTGGTGCTGCCGTCCGGCATCGAACCATCCGACGATCCGTTGCTCAGCGCCCGCTCGGCGGCCTATGCGCGCTCCTTCACGCTGCGTGCCGAAGAGGAGCATGAGAAACCACCCAGCGCAGTCACGGCGCGGGAAGTGCAAGCCGGAGGCAATTCATGAACACCCAGGCACGCTTCCCGACCGCGTCCCGGCTTCTGCACTGGCTGATGGCGCCGATGATCGTGGCAATGCTGTTCATCGGCGTGGGCATGGCCGCTTCGCTCTCCCCACGTTACGAGCTTCTGGTCTCGATCCACCGGCCGCTCGGAATAGCGGTCTTCGTGCTGTGCCTGGCCCGTATCGTGAACCGGTTCATCAACCCGCCGCCGGAATTGCCCGATACGGTTCCATCCCTGCAGCGGTTCGCCGCCAAGGCATCGCACGTCGTACTGTATGCGCTGATGTTCATCATGCCACTGGTCGGCTGGGGCATGCTGTCGGCGGCGCGCTATCCGATCGTGCTCTACGGGCCGCTGCGGCTGCCGCCGATCCTGCCGCATGATTTGACGCTCTATGCGTGGCTCCGCGACCTTCATACCGGCCTTGCCTACGCGTTCTTCGCGACCTTCCTCGTGCATTTCGGGGCAGCGCTTTTCCACGGCCTCGTCCGGCGCGACGGCGTGCTCGGGAGCATGGCGTCGTGGTAGGTGGGGGCGGCCAGAGTTGTGAGCACCGGTCCCTTGCGTCTGCAATGTCTATTCGATTACCCCAATCACTCAGGAGTCTGCACATGCACACCCTCACCAGGATTCGCACTGCTACCTGCCTGATCGTGCTGGCGTCCGCCGCGACGCTTTCCGTCCCGCTGACGGCGAACGCGGAGGGCGATGCGGCGGCCGGCGAAAAGGTGTTCGCCCATTGCGCCCCCTGCCATTCGACCAAGCCGGGCGAAAACAAAGTCGGACCGTCGTTGGCCGGCGTCGTCGGCCGCAAGGCCGGAACGGAGGCCGGCTTCAGCTATTCGTCGGCACTGAAGGCGCAGAACATCACCTGGGATGAAGCAAGCTTGAATGAATGGCTCCAGGGCCCCAGCAAGTTCGTCAAGGGCACGAAGATGATCTACTCGGTGCCGGACGAGAAAGACCGGCAAGACGTCATCGCCTATCTGAAGACGCTGAAATAACGCGGGCAGGATGTCGCGCTGCCGAACGACCTTTTCACACGCAGTTCGATTCAGCAAACGGAAATCAAACGATCGCACGCCTGCGAGCGCGATCGCAGGTGCTTACAATTTCGCGGTCCAATTTCAGGCTGATGGTACCCGCCCGACTTAGCGAAACGCGCCTGCCGCGAGTGCGACTATGCCAGAGGTTACCAAGACAGCAGCTGTAATGCGGCGCAGACCGAAGCCTTCTTTAAGCACCACCGCGCCGATGATGGTGCCGAAAATCAGGCTGCACTCTCGCAGGGCCACGACCGGTGCCAGGGGCAATACTTTAGCTGCCGCCAGAAAGACCAAATAACCGCTCACCGAAAGCACTCCCGCCAACAATCCCGTGCCTCCGCTGCTTCGCGCGAAGGCGCGAATTTGGCCGGAGCGGCTAATCGCCGCGAAGATAAGTATGCCAAGACCGGTTAGAATTTCGAGCCAAGCCTGAAAGCCGAGAACGCTCGCGCTGGAGCGGACTCCTAAGCCGCCGAAGAAGGAGTAGGTGGCTATGGAGATTCCTGTCGCTAACGCCAAACCGACAGTCGTCGAGTCGCTTCCCTTACCGATCACCAGTGCAAGGATACCACCCGTGATGAGGATGACCGCGGCGATTTGCGCTGGAGCAAGACGCTCGTCGATTGCCATGAAGGCGGTGAGCGCCAGGAGAACTGGTGCCGATCCACGCGCGAGCGGATAGACCAAACTCAAATCGCCAACTCGGTAGGATTGGATGAGGAGAGCGTGGTAGGCAAGGTTCGCTACGCATGCAAGTCCGAGCCACATCAGAGCCGTATCGCTTGGCCATGGCACGAACGGCAGCACAGCAATCCCGAAGAGCAGGCCTACGAGCCGGATCACGGCCATCGTCAGCAAGCGATCTGTTGCGCTCTTAACCAGCGCGTTCCATGTCGCATGAGCCACCGCGGCGAGCAGGATGAGGGCGTAAAGCAGATCTGGCGACATGTCCTCCTTCTACGCTGCCTTGTTTATTGCGCCAGTAACGCTGGCGATTCAAAGTTGCGTATAGTCGTGAGGGCAGTGGCGCAAAGCGTCTCTTCCCCGTTCCGGACGGAGAAAACGTCGGCGGCAGCAACCGACAGAGTGCGTCCTGATCTCAGCACACGGCCGCGTGCAACCAGCTTCTCGCCGACAGCCGGCGCCAGCAGTTTCAGAGTGTGGTCGACAGTGGAGGTTGCCCAGCCATCAGGCAACATCGTCGCACCTGCGCAGGCCGCTGCCATGTCTGCCAAGGTGCCAATGGGACCCGCCTGGAACACCCCCTCGCGAAAAGAGAGCTCGCGGCGAAACGGCTGGGTGATCTCGAAACGGCCAGGAGCCACATCGGTGATATCGAATCCGAAGTGCTGGGCAATCGGCATTGCCATCAGGAATTGCTTCGTCGCCTCGATGAAATTCGGGTTGGGCGGCGTACAGGACGAAGCGGACATTGGCTGTGTCTCCCGATTTCGTTCGCGCCGGCCGTAGCGCTTGCCTGGCTCGGATTCCATCTGTATACCTCTTTTAGAGGATTATCTCTAGAGGATATAATCTAATAGATGAGACCGGCTTTCGGGCGTGCTGCATTTCTCACTGCGGCGCGCGACCTCGTCGCCCAAAACGGCCCAGCGGCCGTCACGGTCAGCTCAGTAACCGAACGGCTCGGCGCGCCCAGCGGCTCCTTCTATTATCGCTTCTCTTCGCGCGACGTGTTGCTGGCCGAACTATGGCTAGCCACGGCGTTAGCGTTTCAGCAGGGCTTTGTCGCCGCGGTTAGAGCCGGCGACGGTCTGACCGCAGCATTGCACACGCCAGTTTGGGTGCGGGCACACCTCGATGATGCGCGTGTCTTTCTGCTTCACCACCGGGACGACTTCGTGCAGGGGGGCTGGCCGCCGGCACTGGCGGCGCAAGTCGCCCGACAAGCGCGGCGTGTTGATGCTTGCTATCGCCGTTTCGCGGGCGACGCCCTAGGTGGTGTTGATGCCGAGCGGCTTCGGCTCGCCAGGTTCGTGCTTGCGGATGCGCCTAAGGCAGCTGTCGGCCCGCACCTTCACCGTGGCGACACCCCACCTCTGATTGTAGACGAGATGATCACGATCACCTATCACGCGATCCTTCGTCGATACGGCCGTGCGAAACAAAAAGCTGATAGGTAAATCCTGTCCCGGAAATTTGGGTGGATCCGTCGCCTGGCCCTGAAGGTCGAGATTGAGCGCGCGCCGTCACGCTTCGCCATCATCGCCGGTGTCCCGAACAATGCGAGGGTGGCGGCCGATCCAATCAGCTCTTGGGAGGGACCACCTGACCGCGCAGCTCGCACGCCGGATGCGATTGCGTGTGGATATTCACGTACCATTCGCCCGCTGCGAATTGCTGGGCCTGCTCGGGCGTCAGCGTGGCTTGCCCGGCGATCGGATTTCCGGGCTGGGTGCCTCGCTCAGCCAGCCAGACCACCACCGGTGCGCTCTTGCCCGGCGGGGACGGGCCGTGGAAATGCGCCAAAGTGACCGCAGTCGATAGTCCGCTATATGGGATGTTCCAGGTGACCACCCGGGTTGCCGGGTCGTAGGTGAGCTCAACCTCTCCCGTGCCGCTGGTTGCGACTGGCGGCACGCATTGCTCGCCGGTCAACGGAAACTTGAAGGTGTCGGCCCGCGTCGGCCCGCTCGAGGCGACTGCGGTCAGGGCGGCGGCAAGGACGAGGACTCGCTGAGAGATTGTGGTACTCATGATCGCCCCCCACTGTGCCGACCGCCAACCACGCGGTAGATCATACTACATGCCGATATCCTGTCATTTCAAGGTTTACCCCGATTGAACGTTCTTTGTTGGTTAGAGAAAGGCATGGCATAAAGCCAAAGCTCTGGATAAGCGGGCCCCGTGCAAGGGCAAACGGGCTCGCGTGAAAATCGGCTCGTTGCCGGGCGCCACGCACCCGGCGCGGCATGCGGGCCACCTGATCGCGTAGCCGTAAGGGGCACGTACAGACCTGGGACAAGCTCGATGTCGCATGTATCGATCCGCGCACGGCTGATTTTCCTCTCGGTCCTGTGGCTTGTGATCCTCGCCGTGTCTTCCGCGCTGCTGATACGAGAACTGATGCGGCACTCGCAAAGCCTTGCCGAACAGGCCCGCCTGGTCTCCATTGTCCGCACCGCCACCACGGCGAGCAAGCACTTCGGCGATCTGAAGTACTGGCTGACCGATCTGGCGATCACCCAGCTTGCGCGCTCCCAGGAAAATGCCGCCGCTGCCAAGGCGCATCTCGATGAGGATCTCAAAGCGATTGCCGCCGTCCATTCCGAGGGCGTCGCCGCCATCGGACGCGAAGTCGATACCCTGACCGATTTGGCGCGCCGCGCGGGCGAGGCCTATTCGGGCGACGACAGCGCTGAGGGCAACGCGTTGCTGGCGCAGGCGCGAAGCCGCATCCTCAATATCGATGACGAGCTCGACAAGATCGTGGCTCAGGTCGAGCAACAGGCGCTGGCCGGGCGCGACGCGTCGGCGCGCGAAGCTGAGCGTGTGGTCGACCTCTCGATCATCGGCGGGATGGTCGCGCTTGCGATTGCGCTCGGCTTCACCGCACTAATCGTGCGCTCGATCACCGTCCCGCTCAAGAAGCTGGAAGGCAGCATGGCGGCGATTACCCGCGGCGAACTTGACGTCCAGATACCGCCGGCAGCCGCCCATGAGATCGGGGCGATGACGAAAACCCTTGGCATGTTGCGCGACAGCCTGATCGAGCGAGAGCATCTGGAACGCGAACGGCGGCTCGCCGACGCCGAGATCCGCAGAGCGCGCGACGCCGCCGAGGCGGCGCTGCGCGAGCTGAAGGCGGCGCAGGCTAATCTGATCCAGGCCGAAAAGATGGCATCGCTCGGCCAGCTCACGGCCGGAATAGCGCACGAGATCAAGAACCCGCTTAATTTCGTCAACAATTTCTCCGCGGTCTCCGCCGAGCTGATTGGCGAATTGCAGGACGCACTTGGCGGCGCCTCTGTTGACGGCAAGCTGCGGGCCGAGATTGGCGAGATCACCGATACATTACGAGGCAACCTCGAAAAGATCGTGCAGCACGGCAAGCGCGCCGATGGCATCGTCAGAAACATGCTGCTGCACTCGCGCCATGGATCGGGAGAGCACCGGCGTGCCGACATCAACGCTCTCGTCGAGGAAAGCCTCAATCTGGCCTATCACGGAGCGCGGGCCGAGAAAGCGGGATTCAATGTCACGTTGGAGCGCTCTCTTGACCCGGCCGCGGGCGAGGCCGTTCTTTTTCCGCAAGAGATTACGCGGGTGCTGCTTAACCTGATCTCGAACGGCTTCTACGCGGCGACCAAGCGCAAGGCGCAAGCCGGTGCAGGCTACGAGCCCACCGTCGTTGCCGCGACCAAAAACCTCGGTGACCGCATCGAAATTCGAATCCGCGACAACGGCACCGGCATTTCGCCCGAGGTGAAGGAAAAGATGTTCGATCCTTTCTTTACGACAAAACCCGCCGGCGAGGGAACCGGCCTTGGCCTCTCGCTGAGCTACGACATCATCGTTAAACAACACGGCGGCTCTATCGAGGTCGAGACGCAACCGGGCGAGTTCACGGAATTCCGGATCATTTTGCCGCGCACGGCAGGCTCCCCTGCCGGATCGGGAGGACGGACATGATCCTTCTCAATCGCCATCCCTAAACTTGGCAATGAGCGGCCCCAACAGGTTGGAAAAATCGTCACTCCAGGGATGTTCGCCCGGCGCCGGCGTTTGCAATTCCCAATCTTTCAACAGGCCAAAATCGTCGTCGTTCCTCGCCAGGATCATCACGGTCGAAAACTTGATCATCGGGTCGGCACCGGAAACTTCGTCTTCGTCATACAGCCTCGCGACCAGTTTTTCGCTCGCGGCTGTCGCGGTTACCACCTCTCTCAAGTCGAGGTGATTGTTGGAGATGTGGGTGATGATGATGCCACCGGGATTGAGCCGCGACAGATAAATTCGCAGCGCCTCCCGGGTCAGCAGATGAACCGGTATCGAATCCGATGAGAAGGCGTCAACGACGATCGCATCATAACGTGCATCCGTTGCATCGGCGATCGTCAGCCGTGCATCGCCGAGGATGATATTCGCGTCCGGTTTGCAGTCCCGCAGGAAGGTAAAGCGTCGGGTATCCCGGGCGATACGGATGACCTCGGCGTCGATTTCATAATAATCGAGATGGTCGTCCGGCTTCATCAGGCAGGCAATCGAGCCGGCGCCAAGGCCGATGACCGCGGCGTGAATGGGCCCTTTCTTCTTGTCCTGCACAGCGTCGATCGCTTCCGCGATGGCGGAATCGGGATGATAGTAGGTCGACAGTTGCGGCCGGCCTGTGACCGGCCTGCCGTCGTCGGTGGTCAATCGCTGCGCTCCGTGCAATTCCATGCCATGGCGCAGCACGCGGAAGCGGCCGTCCGGCGTCACCTCGATCTTGTGGACGCCAAAGAAACTACGTGCGGTTTCCAGGTTCCTCGCATTCGGCGGGTAAGTTCGAGTAACCACGAAGACGGCGGCAAACAGCACGGCCAGCCGCAATGGAAAGTTACGGACCGCAACTGTGCACGCGACCAGTGCAACCACGGCACCCCAGACAATCCAGTTATAGGGTGGAATGACGGAAAAACCCTGATGCAGCCCGGGCAGCGCGACGATCACAACAAGCGCAACAAGCATGACAAGAAGCCGGGCTTCCTTTTGCTTCGGCCAGCCGAGCCCGGGCCGCGCCAGCGCCGCTGCAACCACCAGAAGCGGGTATTCGGCGGTCCATGAAAAGATCCGGGGCGCGATCAGACCTGAAAAAATTCCACCGAGCACGCCGCCCAGCGACATGCAGAAATAGAACCGCGTGAGATAGGCAGCCTGCGGACGCGTGGCGGCCATCAAGCCGTGGCATATCATCGCCGTGACGAAGAACGTCAGCAAATGGAGCGCAACATCGACGGTCAGCCAGGTGCGGATATCGAGCGCGAGCGTCAGCACGAGCAGAGCCAGCAGGAACGGCTGGAGCTTGATCCAGGTGGCTTCCCGGACAAACCTGCGCTGGCTGAACACCAAAATGAAGCTGATCAGGTAGAGCGATAGCGGAAGCACCCAAAGAAATGGCGCGGCAGCGACATCTGCCGTGATGTGAGTTGTTGCCGCGATCATCAATGCTGACGGCACGAAGGCGAGCGCCACCCAATAGGCCATGCGGCCAAACACCGGGGCGGCCTCTGTCGACTGCGCCCTCGGCAAAACGGCCTCGCCTTCGCGGCGGAAGAACACCAAAGCTCCGCACAATGCGATCAGCGCGATAAGCAGGTAATAGCCGGAGCGCCAGATGCTGCCCTGGAAGCTGAGTGTTGAAAATGGTTCGGCAGCGAACGGGTAGGCGAATAATGCCAGAAGGCTTCCGATATTGCTGGCCGCATAAAGAAAATAGGGATTTTCAGCCTGTGCAAGACCGGAGCGGGCGAACCAGGCTTGCAGCAGCGGCCCGTTGGCGGACAGCGCGAAGAAGGGAAAGCCGATGGAAAAACTGAACAGGCCGAGCAAAAACAATTGCTCGCGGTCGGGTGGCGGCAAGCCCCAGCCTTTGGCAATGGCAACCGGGAGAAAAACAGCTCCACCCAGCATCACCGCAAGGTGGATGAGCAAGGCGAGCGGACCACGTACAAAGCGGGTCAGGATATCGGCATAGGCGTAACCGAGCAGCAGGATGCCTTGAAAGAACACCATGGCCACCGACCATACCGATGGGGAGCCGCCGAACCGCGGTAACACCATTTTCGTGAACATGGGCTGCACGGCGAACAGCAATGCCGCACTGAGGAAGATCGCCGTGGTATAGATCGGAATGATTAAAACGGAAGAACTGGTTGTCTTGAGGGGCGCGGCCTCGCTCCGGTTGCTCGCAGACATTCGTGCCACTCTAATAATTCCTTGCAGGCTTATTGCTATAAAGTGACCCTATCGTGCGCAAGCTGAGCGTCGAATGAACAATATACCGACGTCTCTGAAAATAAGCCGCTGATTTTTGAACTCAATTGCGTTTGGGATTTGGGAATAGATCGATTTCAGGTCCGCCAGTTCGATGGCGTGGGGTGATCTGTTCCTGGCGAGCCGCCAGATTATTTTCGGCGATGAGGGGCCGGGTACGGACGAGGAGGCGAGCAAGCCTGGGCTTTCCATGCCAACGCGCTTCGCCTCGGCGAAATTTGACCAGAGGAAAGGAAACGCGCACAGTACCGATTGCGGTGCAGCCGGAAGTGGTGGTGGCCGTGAAGAGAACGGCAGCAACCAGTCCCTGCTTCCCAAGGCTGCACGACAACCAGGGAGATGGAACATGCCGCTTTACATGTATCAGGCAGCCTATACTGCAGAATCCCTAGCCGCCCAGCTCAAGAAGCCGGAGAACCGAGTTGAAGCCGTGGGCCGCGCTGCCTGCGAGGCCGTCGGGGGCAAGCTCGTTGGCGGCTGGTATTGCTTCGGCGAGTACGATCTCTTCATCATCGCCGATGTCCCGAACAATGAGGCCATGGCGGCCATCGCGCTGGCCATCGCCGCAGGAGGCGCCGTCAAGTCCGCCAAGACGACTGTGTTGATGACCGGAGCCGAGGCGGTAGCTGGCATGAAGAAGGCCGACGCGGTCGCCAAGGTCTATAAGCCCGCCCGTTAGACAAGTCGCGGGTGCGTTGCCCTGGCGGCAAACAGCCTTCAATAAGACGAACTTGCTTTAGCCCCCTGATTGAACGCGGCCACAAAGCGGGGCATGTGGCCGTGAGGGGAGGTTTGCACTCTATTGGAAACGATTATCGCTGAACGGCCGCGGCAAATGCTGACGGCGCCACTCTTCGAGGTAAGTCCCGCAAATTGCTACGGGGGCGATCAGAACGTGCTTGTAAATCTTGCGGTCGATCACGCCGTCGCCGAGGCGGACAGCAACGCGTTCTCTTCATCCCCTAATGTTCCGAGCGCCGGGTCGCTCGCAATGTAGCATTTTCGATCGACGCAATTGAAATTGTCGCATTACTCAAACACATCATAGTCTACAGTTAACTCTTCCCCCTTTTTTATATCTCGTAGTGAAACATCATACATTCCTCGAACAGTCTGAATGTTGGGCTTGGATGAATGGTTCATAAACCTCGCATCATCGGTACAGAATATCCATTTTTTTGTAAACCTGCATCGGTAGATATGATGGTCAATGTTCTTGCGAAAAATCTTTGGTAACTTTTTATACTCTGAGGCTGTTATAACCAAGTCAACTTTTGGATTTAGTTTCCAGGTCTTAGTTCCTTTTGAAACAAACTGAGCGGCAAATAATCCAACTCCTTGAATTTTGCTTTTCCTTACCTTGGCTCTGATTAGCAGCATACTTCAGCAAGCCTTTTTGACCCGAGCCCTGGTTTCATCCTCCAGTTTTGGTCGGCATCGTCAAGCGTCTGGAACCAGTGCGCGTTCAGCGATTCCGCTCGGAAGCGTCCCTAGATAAACGCCTTGTCGGACGGGCCTGGCGTGCTCGTCCCGGCGAACGCTCAGGGCCGTTTCTCAGGATCGAGTCAGCTCAGCAGCGGCTTTGCTTCCAAAGACCAGGGGGGCAGCCGTGGCCACGCCAGCCGACTTTTCGCCCTCGGCTCCATCCGTACGCGCGGCCAAACCCTCTGCCCCAGGCATGACCGTGACCGTGGCCAAATTTGGCGAGAATCACAGAACTGTCGGTTCCGTCGATGACCGGGTGTGCCGGAGCAATCGGCATAGCTGACACAGAGAATGCCGACATTGCCACAAATGCACAGGCGGCAAAGCCGATCAACATTGAGCGCTTCATTGGGTCTCCTCCCTTCGCAGCCGCCGCAGCGGCGGTTTCAGGATAATGCTACCGCCTTGCAAGAGTTCCCCAGGCTGGCGCCCCGAGACCTCACGCGTCAGTTGACCGGCTGGACAAATCTACTTGGACATCACCTCATAGACCCTGATGCTCGATATGAAGGGATTGCTTTGTGCCATCTTCTCTGCGTGTTCAAGGCTGCCGGCGCTCACGATCGTGAAGCCGGTGATCGATTCGGGTCCCAACGGCAACTCCCTGGTTCCGGCTTTCGAGATTTCTCGACCACGGCTGAAATGACCCCCCATGTCGATGATATTGTCTTTCATCGCCTCGAACCACTTACCCCAGGCTGTCATGATTTCTGGCGTGGGCTTTTCAAATCCGTAGTGCAGCAAAACAAACTTCTTCATGATCTTCTCCTCGATCTTGTTGAGGCACAGTCCCGGGATTCTCCAAATGATCTCCGACGCATTCCCGCTTACGTCGCTGCCGTCACCCCACGCCTGCGTTCCGCCAGGTCGAACAGTTGCGGCAACTTGCGAACAAGGGTTGCCGAGCCGCTGACCCTGGCGCGTTTCGCTGCCGTTGCATCCTCAAGCGACAGGTTCCTACCTACGATCTGGAGCACGGTGTCGAACGGCGCCTCCAGGGTCGCCTTGCAGTCGGCCATGCCCTTATGGATGGCTGTTCCGCTGTCGCCGCCTGTAACCGTAAACTCCGCAGATTTCCTTCCATGGGTTACGACAAGGCCAACGCTGACTTTGGCGACCGGTGTGCGTTTCGCGATCGCATCAAGGCCAAGCAGGACCCAATCCGGCTCGAACGCGTCCCCGGGCACCGGCGGAAACAGAAAGCGACCTCCCCAGCGGATCAATTCCCGGATTGCCGGTTGAATCTCGCGACCGATATCGGTCAGTTCATAGAGCTGTGCATTCACCGGCCTCGGCAAGGTGATGCGGCGAACCACATTGCTGTCGATCAAGGCCGCAAGGCGCGCTGTCAGCAAGGTCGGGCTCATGCCGTCAAGGTGCTCCTGAAGATCGCCAAACCGCTTCGGCCCAAGCAGAAGCTCTCTGATGATCAGCAACGTCCAGCGCTCGCCAATGAGCTCCGCAGCACGGGCGAGCGCGCAAAACTGCGGGTAGTGCAGATGGCTCATTCTTGAAGAATCGTCTCGTCAGTCCTCAGCATCAATTATTTCAGTGAGCAGGCTCGTGTACTACATTTATTATAGTATCAAATACAGAATATGGAGTCAAATTGGCGCTTCGAATGGCGGGCGCCGGCCAGCTCGAACCAGCATCCTGACCGTTATGGGCGGAGATCTTTAATCGGCGTGCTGGTAAAGCTGCGTAGCTTTATGGCATCACTGCCTGCCAAGAAACGCGAGGACAGACTCATCATAAGCTGAAAGGGGCGGATCTGTTGGGCGAATGCAAGCATCCAGCAAGAAAATCAACATGGACGACGGCGCGCTAAACAGGCCGGGCCTTGTAGCACGCCGCGGCTCATCCGATTTCCGGGACTGGTTGTTTATTGCGCGGCGATCAATCCGCCAGCCGTTGCTACGATCCAACGGTTGCCCCAACGCACGATCGAATCGATGCGGCCCACACCCGGCACCGTATCCCCGCGTGTCACCGTCCAAACGCCGTCGGGGCCCTCGAGAATTGCCGCGGCGCCGCGCACCTCACGCACTGTCCAACCTTCAATGGTCGTTGGCCTGGTCTCGGGTACCGCCACCATCGTCTCGCGCGGCGGGACCAAGGCTCCGGGCGCTGAGGTGTTTGCCTGCACGATCGAAGCTGCGCGCGAGGATGCGGCGACCACGGGCGTGCCCAGCGAACCCGTCGTTAATGGTGTCTTGCGACCAAGGCCGTCGGTCTTGCCGGCTGACTTTGTTTCGGCGTCGGGATTACGACGCAAATACGTGACCTTATGCGTCGCTGGGCTGGAGGCCGCATCAATATTTGAAAAACGATACCAGTTTGCGCCGCCGGCCCATCCCAGTCCAAACACGGCGACGAAAGCGGCTGCCGCAAGCCAGGCGTTGCGTCGGCGTCCGCCATCCCCGTTGGCCGATATCAAGACGTCGTCTCGACTGCGACTGGAAAAATCCAGTGGGCAGATGCTGGCAGGCTGCGTCGGGTCCTCCCCCAGCTGGCCGACGGCCGCATCCGCTATCGGCTCAATCTGGCCAGGGGGATTGTGCTGCTGGTCTTGCATGATCTGACCCTCTTGCGATTACCGAATAATCATGCCTGCGGCTAAACGGAATCTTAACGAGGTGGGGCCAGGCCGAACCGAATCCGGCGGAGTCAGGATGCACGCCGAAGCGAGAACGCATGCCACAGGTCAGTCGCCGTCAGCGCCGGCCGACGTCCCGCGCGTTCCAGCTGCTCCAACTCACCGTGGAGAGGCTTTGAAGGTCGGTCGCGACCGGCCGCTTGGTTCGCCGCTCATGGGCAGCGATGCATCGCTCGGATTCCGCAATCTTCCGCTTCAGGGTGGCTATGGCTTTTTGGGTCTGGCCGCTCGAGCCGGCCATCTCGCCGATCGTAAACCGAACCGTTTCCAAGGCCTTCACCGCCTCACGGTTCTTCTTGAGCTGAACCCTGTGCCAGGCGATGTTGCTATTGCTGTCAGCAATCATGTAGCAGCCCCCGCGATCGATCTTTGGACTCGCTATTTTTCGAATAGTTAAGGATGGTCGGGCGTGGTTAACGGTTGGTTAATGCGCGGCTTTCCGGCCACCCGGCAGCCGTGCACGAGACGGATGAGGATTTCCACGTTCAAGGTCGCACGAGGTCGCGAAACGGCAATTGCACGACATTCGCGAAATGGCTCTGTTAAGCCTCATTCCCCACCTTTGCCGGCCGGTATAGTCTAACGATGCCGAGGTCACGTTATGACAACCACACCGATGACACTCTATACCTGGTGGCGTTCGCAAGCGTCGTTCCGCGTGCGGATCGCGCTGCACCTGAAAGGGCTCAAGGCCGAGATGGTCTTTATCGACCTCTCAAAAGATGACCATCTCACGGCGCCTTATCGGCTCGTCAATCCGGAAATGGTTTTACCCACATTGATCGACGGCGAAGGTCCGCCACTTAGGCAATCGCTTGCGATCCTCGAATATCTCGAGGAGCAGTATCCGGAGCAACCGCTGTTGCCGACGGATGCACATGCACGCGCCCATGTGCGTGCACTTGCGCAGGTGGTGGCAGTCGATGCGCATCCGTTTGTGGTGCCGCGAGTGCGCAAGTATCTCGAGCAGAAACTGGGCCTTGACGATGAAATACGGATGGAGTGGCTACAGCATTGGCTGGACTCCGGGACCCGCACAATCGAAAATATGCTCTCGAATGATCCGCGAACAGGACGGTTTTGCTGCGGCGATGCGCCCACCATTGCCGATATCTGTCTGGTACCGCATCTGACGAGCGCGATGATGCTTTACGGTTGCGACCTTGAGCCGTACCCGACCGTGCGGAAGATTTTTGAAGCTTGCATGCAGATCGATGCATTCACCCTCGCGCATCCGCTGCAACAAGCGGACGCATCGAAGCTTCGTTGATGTCACTTTCCGTGGTCGACGATCAGCGCGCCCGCCGGCGGCGTCGCAGCGCTGGTTCCTCATGCCCCGAGCCCGGCCATGACGGCGGAATACGCAAGCAGTCTCACATCTCGTGCGGCACATCTCGAAACGATTGACCACGATGTCGCGTTTTGTCTCGTCGAGCCGCCGCATCTGGTGCCAACAAGCGGCCGGGCGACTGCCGCGAGTTGTGGCACAATGACAACACTGAAATGAAATCGCATGATGGACGTCGTGCCTGGCCATGGTTCTGCCCTTATTGGGTTCCGCCCTTATAGCCTGTCGGATTTCGGTAGGTTGGGGGTACGACATGTCTTCCATCAGCTGTGCCAGAACTTCATACGTCGACATCGAAGCGAACCGTATTCATCTTGATGCGCCCTCGGTCTCGCCCGCCGGTACGCGGAATGTCATTCAGCTGTTTGCCGTCGCTCTGGCCGCGGCTTCGCTTGCGGCTTGCGCCCAGTCCTCTGTGGTTAGCAGAATCTCCGAACCACCCCTCGCCAGTCGGCAGGCGTCGCTTGAACACAACCGAAAGACATCATTCGTAGTGAACCGGCGCGTGGCGGTCACGAAAAAGCATACCCCGTTCGCGCCGAACAAGAATGCAGCCCAGACGCACGTCGCGTCGCATGGACTTGCCAGCTTCTACACAGAAGGAACACAGACCGCGAACGGCGAAAAGTTCGATACGCAGGAATTGACCGCCGCTCATCGCACGTTGCCGTTCGGCACCCGGTTGCGCGTGACAAACGTCACGACGGGGCGGTCCGTGACCGTCCGGGTCAATGACCGCGGTCCGTTCGTTCCCGGCCGGGTTGTCGACGTCTCCTATGCCGCGGCCGAAACGCTGGGAATGGTTGGAGGAGGTGTTGCCAAGGTCAAACTTGACGTCGTGCAATAGCTGAAATCCGACCTCGCGCGATATCCGAAAAGGGCCATGACCCGAGGCTGCCGGGATGATTCAATCGGCTTCCTTCATCCAACGCACAATCCTCGGCCAATTTTCTTCAAGCGTCCGCCTTCCCATAAACAGACCGAGATGATTACACGGCGCGATCTCGTGGCGGATAGATTCCGGCGGCGACCTCACCAGCCGTTCCGCTGCCAGCAATTGTTCCGGAGCAACCACTTCGTCGGCGCCGCCGGCAAGAAGATACATTGGAAGCCGCAGGCGCGAGAGGTCGATCTTTTGCCCCAGCGCGACCAAGCTTCCGCTGGCGAGTTCGTTGCGCCTGTAAAGTTTCTCGATCACTTCCAGGTAGTACGTCCCCGGAAGATCGATGGTCCAGGAATTCCAGTTCTTGAAGGTTGCTTCGAGCTGCGTGAATTCCGACGAGCCGATCGGCTGGACTGCCTGCAAGGATTCGCGAATAGCGTTTGCGTCAGTGTCGTTTCCCCAGAACTTTGCGATATTGCGGCCGATCACGCGACCATCGCCGAGATTAACCAGGCTCTGAAACATGATCAGGGGAGTAGCCTCGGCCATCGCCGACAATCGGGATTGCCGAGCCGCAATATCGACCGGCGCGCCGGCCATCACGAGCTTGCGGACCTTGGCCGGGAATCGTCCGGCATAGACCAGCGATAGCCAGCCTCCCTGGCAAAGCCCTATCAGATCGACCAGGCCACCGAGATGATCGACAAGGACATTGAGATCGGCAAGATATTCATCAATTCCGAGGAATCGCATTTCCGCGCTGGCCGAGCGCCAGTCGGTCATGAACAGTTGTCCCATTCCAGCATCTCGGAGCGCGGCAACGAGACTATGTCCGGCGGCAAGATCGGCAATAGCGGCTCCATGCAGCGCAAGCGGCGTGCAGAGTAGGGTGGGGACGCCGCCTTGGGCCACTGTAAAGTCACGCAGCCGGACTGCCTGCAGCTCGAGCGCAATCTTGCCTGGCGTGGCTCCTTCCGGTTCCTGCGGGGTTTGGCCGCCATCAGCATCGCGCGAGAATCCGAGAAAAAGCGCGCCCCAGGACGACGCAAGTTCGCCGGCTGACGCGGCGGCGAGCGCGGGCCAGAAGAACGCCGAATACGGGAATTGACCTCCTGGATACCGATCCATTTAAGGAGTGCCCGGTTCGTCCCTGCTATCTTGAACTAGATCAATTATATCCCGCTTCAATCCAGGCCGGCCAATTTTGGCGCAATCGCGATCCGGGCGCATGGCCTCTTCGGAAGAGGAAACTGGAAGGAATAGCAGACAATGCGCAATGCGGCGGCGCGAAAAATCGGCAGCCACCCACCATAGCTTCGCACCAAGCCTCCCGCCGATTGTCGCCCATGTCCGGACGATTCAACCCGCGGTCCGGCTGACTACCAGCACAAGTCGCTTCTCACGCCGCGTTCTTTCGGCTCGGCCGGATCAGCACTTCTGCCGAGATTCCCAAGCGTTCATGCAAACGCCGGATCATCCCCACCGACAATCCTCTTTTCCTGTTCAAAACCTCGGCGATGCGGGTGCGCGTACCAATGATCTCCTCCAGGTCCCGCCGGGTGAGACCTTGCTGCTCCATACGGAATTTGATCGCCTCGATGGGGTCGGGTGGGTCCATCGGACAATGTTCAGCCTCATAGGCATCGATGAGCGTGCGAGCACATCGAGACGGTCGCCGTCGCGCGTTCCCGCCTTCGCGCTCCAGAGGCGCTCAACTTCCTTGAGCGCGGCCTCATAATCCCGCTTGGTTCGAATCGGCTTCACCTCACCCGCCATGCTGCACCTCTTTCACATTAATCTTGTCGTAGTCCTTATGCGTGCCGATCCATTTGATCCACACGATACCCTTGTCGAAGTCCGTGGCCACGACCAAACGATAGTCGTTTCCCTTGATATTGAAGACGATCCGGTCGGCTGAGACGATGCTGGCCGTCCCATTGGTCGGCAAGGCCCTTCAATTCATGCGAACCGCATTCGGTAAACTTCAACGCGGCCAAAATCGGCAGCTACCCCCCATAGCTCTGCACCAGGCTTCCCGCCACCAGCGACCAGCCGTCGACCAGCACGAAGAAGATCAGCTTGAACGGCAGCGACACCACGATCGGCGGAAGCATCATCATGCCCATCGACATCAGCACCGAAGCGACCACGAGGTCGATGATCAGGAACGGCAGGAACAACAGGAAGCCGATCTCGAAGGCGCGTTTCAATTCGGAGATCATGAACGCCGGCACCAGGATGCGGAGCGACAAGTCTTCGGGCGTCGCCGGCGGGGCTTCGCCGGAAAGATCCATGAACAGTTTCAAGTCCTTTTCGCGCACGTTTTTTTGCATGAAGCCGCGCAGCGGCACCGAAGCGCGCTGTAGCGCGTCCTCGACGCCGATCTGGTTGGCGACCAGCGGCTTGATGCCGTCGTCGTAGGATCTCTGCAGCACCGGGCCCATCACGAACGCGGTCAGAAATACGGCCAGTGCGATGATGACGGAATTCGGCGGCGCGGTCGCGGTGCCCAGGGCGGTGCGCAGCAGCGACAGCACCACGACGATCCGGGTGAACGACGTCATCATGATCAGGATCGACGGCGCGATCGACAGCACCGTCAAAAGCGCGATCAGCTGGATCGCGCGCTCGGTGACGCCGCCATTGCCCTGGCCGAAATTGATGCTGACGTCTTGCGCGAGCGCGGGATCCGCCAGCGATCCGGCGGCTATCAGGGTGGCAAGATATAAAACTCTACGCGGAAATGCCGCCGGCCTCACGAAGGGGTCTTTGGGCGGCCCAACAATGACGCCATCTCGTCTTCGAGATTTTCAAAACCGCTCTTTTGCGAAGGCGGAGTTTCCGGCGGCGCCGTCGACGGCTCGCTGCGGGGTGGCGCGCCGCGGCTCGGCGGCGGCTCCGGCGCCACGGGCGGAGCGCCGACCCGGGGCTCGGTGGCATCGCTGGCCGGCCGGCGCAGCGCGGCTTCAAGGCGTTGCGCCATTTCGGCGAGGTTTTGGTCGGCGGCCGACAGCGCAGGGGACGGCGGGGAAGGCGGAGGCGGCGGTGGCGCGGCGGGACGTTCCGCCGCGCGAACCGGGGGCACCTTTGGCGCTTCGCCCGGACGCGGCGGGCGCGGTATCAGCGGCTCGTTGCGCGATGTGACGCGCGACGGCATCGGTTCGGGACGAAGCTCGGGGCGGGGCTCGGGGCGGCCGCCCAATGGCTCCGGGGTAAAACCTGCCAGCGGATCGCTACGCAAGGGCTCGCTGCGCCGTTCCGACAGCCCCGGCATCGGGCGGCGCACTTCGTCGGCAAAAGAGGGCCGCATCGGGCGCGGCGGCGGTTCCGGCATTTGCGGTTCGACCTGATCGAACCCGCTCGACCTTGAATCGGCTCTTGCGCCATCGCCCTCGTTCCAGCCGGAGTCGGCCAGCGGCGGAAGCCGGGGTGCTGGTTCGGCTCCGGCAACAGGGCGTTGCGCTATCTGATCCCGTGCCGGCGTCGCGCGCACAATATTGGGTTCCACGACGATGTCGGTCGGGCCGCCGATCATCAGCAGATGTTCGATGTTGTCGCGCCGTACCAGCACCAGCCGCCGGCGCCCATCGACCGCGGCGGCATCGATCACGGCCAGGCGCGGCATCCGTCCGCGGTTGGGGTTGGCACCGAGGCGATTGCCGGCGAATCGGCGAACCAGCCAGGCGGCCACCCC
>WNGI01008532.1_pt1 | contig 21341 bp, 25 predicted proteins | sample 5400621 | NCBI WGS metagenome assembly WNGI01 (sample SAMN13153374, study PRJNA577476) | soil metagenome | isolation source: 20 cm soil or saprolite under Garry oak tree replicate 1 | place: USA:California | collected 2016-06-15
GCACCAAAAACTTGATCCCGAGGCTCTCGACGTGGTCGCGCATTCGTGAGAAATCGTCGTTCTGCAGAAATGTGAGCCCGAAATGCCGCGGATATGCCCGTGGGTTGACTTCGGTCGCACGCCTTTCGAGATGACAGACCAGTTGCAGAACCCCGCCGAAGCTGAATGTGACGCGGTCTTTGAGGATCCGTACCGGCTGCGCACCGAGCACTTCGGAGTACCAGCGAGCAGCCTCCTCGAGCGCGCGGCACGGCACCGCGATGTGCGCGATGTAGCGTCCCGCAATTACCTGGGTGTTGTCCAGCAAGCCGTCGGCGAGCTCGAATTCGGTCATGTCGCAATCAATAGATCCCAACAAGAAAAGCGTATCAGCAACGGCGTGTCCGTAGCGCGGTTCTATTTATTCGGGATGACAAACGTTAACATCCGCTCTCCCAAGCGAGCGAACCTGCTGCTGCAGAGAACATGAAAAACTCGGGCGCGAGCCAGGGCCAGTCGGCATCGGAGCTCATCTCGAAAAGAATCGCCGAACTCGGGGACTGGCGCGGGGAAACCCTCAGCAGGATGTGCAAGCGCATCAAGGAAGCCGACCCGGACGTCGTCGAGGAGTGGAAGTGGATGGGCACTCCGATTTGGTCGCGCGACGGCATCATCTGCACTGGCGAATCCTACAAGAATGTCGTGAAGCTTACCTTCTCCAAGGGCGCGTCTCTGAAGGATCCGGCCCGTCTCTTCAACTCGAGTCTCGACAGAAACGTGCGCCGCGCGATCGACATCCACGAAGGAGAACAAGTTGACGAGTCCGCCTTCAAGGCGCTCGTTCGCCAAGCGGTCGCCCTCAACAGTTCTGGCAAGTCGAAACCTTCGAAGAAAGCGAAGTCCTAAGGGATGTGTTGGTCGCGTACGCAAAGGGCTATTTGGAAGGAGACCCACGATGTCCGTTAACACGCTGATCGCAACGTTAGCGACTGTTGCCGCTACCTTTGCGGCCCCGACGATCGTTCACGCAGCCCAGAAGAAGCCGACCATGCAAACCGCAACGCCCAAGCCCACCAAGAGCGGCCATGCCGCGGTCAACGGGGTGAACTACTACTACGCCGTCTATGGCACGGGCGAGCCGCTGTTGCTCCTTAGATCAGCCTGGTCGACATGGGCAACGACATGGCCGGCGTGGTGAAGAAGCTCGGCTACGACAAGGTCGACGTGCTCGGCTATTCGTTGGGTGGCGGCGTCGCGCTCCGATTCGCCGCTCAACATCCGCAAATGGTTCGCCGCCTGGCGCTGGTCTCCACCCTGTTTGCGCAAGACGGGTTCTATCCGGAGATGCTGCCGCAGCAGGCGGCAGTCAGTGCCGCGATGGCGGAGCAGATGAAGGAAACGCCGATGTACAAGTCGTACATGGCGATTGCGCCGCATCCGGAAGAGTTTCCGAAGCTGCTCGATGCGATGGGCGCATACATGCGCAAACCGTACGACTGGTCGGCGCACGTCAAGAAGCTGACCATGCCGGTGATACTCATCTACGGCGACAGCGACATGATCCGGCCGGAGCACATCGTGAAGTTCTACCAGCTGCTCGGCGGCGGACTGAAGGACGCGGGCTGGCAGCGCGAGCACATGTCGCAGAATCGCCTGGCGATCCTGCCGAACATCACGCACTACGAAATGGGCCTCGCACCGCAGTTGGTCGACGCCGCCCTGCCGTTCCTGAACGGCCAAGGCCGCGCCAAGAGTTGGGGCGAGCAGGTGAGCGCGAAGTAAACATGGGCCGTCGCACACCACCCTCTAACCTGGCGGTGGTAACGGGAACGACTTCCGGCATCGGGGCCGCGCTCGCCAAGCAGCTCCTGCAGCGGGGCTGGGAAGTTGCGGGCGTTGCGCGGCGGACGCCGGTGCTCGAGAACCCCCGCTACCATCACCTCGCGGTCGATCTTGGGGATGTGCCGATGGCGGTCAAATCGATCCAGAGCAAGTTCGGCCCGCTCCTAAGCGAGCGGGCATGGCAGCGCGTCGGGCTCGTGAACAACGCGGCCAGCGCCAGCCCGCTCGGGCCGGTACAAAACCTCGACGCGCACGAGCTGGTCCGGCTGTATGCCATCAACGTGGCGATCCCGACCTGGCTCATGGGGTTCGTGGTGCAGAACCGCCATCGCGGCGCAATGATTCGAATCGTGAACCTGTCCTCGGGCGCCGCTGTGCGGGCGTTTCCGGGGCTTGCCGCCTATTGTGGCGGCAAGGCGGCGCTTCGGATGGCTGGGATGGCCTTCGCCGCAGAGCTGGAGTCGCCGCGCTCGACGGCGACGCCGGACGTGGCGATCCTGAGCTATGAGCCAGGGGTGGTCGACACTGAAATGCAACTCGCCACGAGGTCGAAATCCCAGGAGGAATTCCCCTGGGTGGAGACGTTTCGAGGTTTCGCGGCGCAGGGCGCGCTCGTCGCGCCCGAAATCCCGGCTGCCGAGATCGTGGAATTTCTCGAAGCCGACGGTCGCGCTCATTTCATCGAACGTCGCCGCGGCGGCTAGTATCATGGGCGCCTCGCGGAGGTCGATTGAAGGATCAAGCTACCGACATCCATCCCGCTACTGCACGGCGCTGGCCCGATCTCGAGAAGCTGTTCGGGCCGAACGGGGCTTATTCGAACTGCTGGTGCATGTGGTGGCGCTTGCGCCATCGGGACTTTCGCGTCCTTCGGCCCGCGGAGCGCAAGGCGGAGCTGCGCGGCTGGGTGCGCTCGGGCGCCGAGCCGGGACTCATCGCGTACCGCAAGGGCGTGCCCGTCGGGTGGTGTGCCGTCGCGCCCCGCTCGGAGTATGCCGGCCTTGCCGCTTCGCGCAGCCTGAAGCCGGTGGACGGCGCCGCCGGGGTGTGGAGCGTTACCTGCTATTTCGTCGCCCGGGACCGGCGGCGTACCGGCCTCATGACTGCGCTCCTGGGCGCTGCCGAGAGCCACGCTAAGCGACACGGCGGACTTATCCTTGAAGGCTATCCGGTGGCGGCCGAGAGGCTCGCGGGTTGCGCCGGCTACACGGGTGTCGTTCCAGCGTACGAGCGCGCAGGGTTCCGCGTCGTGGCGCGGCCAAGCCGCGCTTTGCGCATCATGCGGAAGACTCTCCGGCCAACGCCGGAGTAACGGGCCTCAGCCGGGCTTGCGGCGCCGACTTCCCGCCACCATCTCGAATTCGTACAGCCGGCACTCGAGCCCCCCGTTCCACAGGGGCTTGCGGGCCGAGGGCTCGAGGCGGATCAGCTTGGGCAGGCGCAGGTCGGCGGTGAAGACATGGCAGCGCCAGCCGGCGAATTTTTTCTTCAGCGCGTCGCCCAGCTCGGGGTAGAAGCGCGCCAGTTCCTCTTCGCTTCCCATGCGCTCGCCGTAGGGCGGGTTCATGACCATCACCCCGGCGGGCGCCGGCGCGCTTCGCCCCAGGACATCGGCTTGCTCCAGTTGCACCCAGCGCTCGACGCCGGCGGCAGCGAGATTGCGCCGCGCCGCCGCGAGGGCGCGCGGGTCGGTGTCGCTGCCGTAAAGCCCGAGATCTGCCTCGGAAGAAGACCCCTGCGCGTCCCGTTTCAGTTTTTCCCATAGGGCCGGATCGAAAACCGCGAGCTTCTCGAAGCCGAACGCTCTACGCGCGCCCGGAGCGCGGCCGCGCGCCATGGCGGCCGCCTCGACGAGCAGCGTGGCGCCGCCGCACATCGGATCGAGCAGAGGCTCGTCCGGCCTCCAGCCGCTGAGCATGACGATGCCCGCGGCGAGATTCTCGCGCAACGGCGCCTCTGCCTGGGCGGCGCGCCAGCCCCGCTTGAACAGCGGCTCGCCCGACGTGTCGAGGTAAAGGGTGCCGCGCGCGCCCTCCAGGAAGGCATGCACTCTTATGTCTGGGTTGGAGCGCTCGACGTCCGGCCGACGGCTGCTCGCATCGCGGAAGCGGTCGCACACGGCGTCCTTGATCCGCAAGGTGGCGAACTCCAGGCTCTTGAGCGGGCTTTTTTGCGCCGTGACGTTGACGCGCAGCGTTCGCTCGACGCGGAAGTAATTCGGCCAATCGATGGCTCGCACGGCCGCATACAGGTCGTTCTCGTTGCCGTATTCGAATTGGCCTACGCGCCATAGCATGCGCGAGGCGATCCGCGACCAGAGGTTTGCCGCGTAGCAGACTTCCCAGCCGCCGGAGAACGAGACACCGCCGGGCACGACCTGGGCGCCTTGCGCACGAAGCCCCTCGAGTTCCTCCTTCAAAAGCGACTCGAGGCCGCGCGGGCAACTCGCGAAAAACGCTTCAGAACGGCTTGAGGACAACCAGGAACACCGTGGCGAACAGTACGAGCGCCGGGAACTCGTTGAACCAGCGATACCACACGTGCGTTCGGGTATTGCGATCGGCGGCGAAGTCGCGCAGCAGCCGACCGCACCAGACGTGATAGCCGACCAGCAGCGCGACCAGGGCGATCTTGGCGTGCAGCCAGCTCGAGGCGCCGCGGAACCAGCCGAGCCACAGCCAGACGCCGAAGACGATGGTGAGGACCGCGCCCGGCGTCATGATTCCCCAGTAGAGCTTGCGCTCCATCAGCTTGAAGCGCTCGATCGAGGCGCGGTCATCGGCCAGCGCGTGATAGACGAAGAGCCGCGGCAGGTAGAACAGCCCTGCGAACCAGGTCACCATGAAGACGATGTGCAGCGATTTGACCCAGAGCATGCCCTACTCCGAGAAGCGCCTGCGCGCGAAGTAGATCGCCAGCGAGTAACCAGCCGCAGCATAGCCGAGGAGCACCAGCACGTGCAGGAGCGGCTGCCCGGGCAGGCGTCCCGCGATCACCGGCCGCACCAGCTCGACGCCATGGTAGAGCGGCAGCGCCTGCGCCACGGCGAGGAGCGGCGCCGGCAGCCGCTCGGCCGGGAAAAACACTCCGGAGATCATCATCATCGGCGTCATGACGAGCGTCATGTAGAAGCTGAAGAAGTCCCAGTTGCGCGCGAGCACCGTCATGACCAGGCCGATCGAGGAAAACGCGAGTCCGACCAGGAACGCCGCCGGCAGGGTGAGCAGGACGAGCGGCGAGGCAGCGAAGCCGAACACCACGATCACGGCGAGAATCGTCGATCCGGTGAGCCAGGCCTTGCTCGCCGCCCACATCACCTCGCCCGCCACGATGTCGTCGATGACCAGCGGCGCATAGAGGATCGCATCCCAGGTCTTCTGCCCGTGCATGCGCGAAAAGCCCGAGAACATCGATTCGAACGACGCGGTGTACATGGTCGCGGTGCAAAGCGACCCGGCGGCAAAGAAGGCGATGTACGGCATGCCCTCGACAGAGGGCAGCAGAGCACCCAGGCCGTAACCCAGGCCGAAGAGCATGATCAACGGATCGGCGAGGTTGGTCAGCACGGAAGCTGCCATCAGCTTTCGCCAGACCAGCATGTTGCGGCGCCAGACCGCGACCCAGCGCAGGCTCATCAATCCCTCAGATCGCGCCCTGTCAGTTTCAGAAAGACGTCCTCCAGGCTCGCTGGGCGGTGCAGGTAGGCGAGCTCGCTCTGCCCGGCGAGGCTCCGCAGGACGGGCTCGGCGTCCTCGGCGTAGCAATAGACCGTGTCGCCCGCGCGCTCTACGCGCGGGCAGATCGCCTTCGCGCGCTCCATCCACGCCTCGTAGCCCGCGCCGTGCACCTCGACCACCTGCGATTCGATGTGCTCGGCGATCAGCGCGCGCGGCGAGCCCTCGGCGATGATGCGCCCGTTGTCCAGGATGGCGAGGCGGTGGCACAGCCGCTCGGCCTCCTCCATGAAGTGCGTCGTCAGCACCAGCGTCTTGCCTTCCTGCGTCAGCCTGCGCAGCCGCTCCCAGATCAGGTGACGCGCCTGCGGGTCGAGGCCGGTGGTCGGCTCGTCCATGAACACGAGCTGCGGATCGTTGACCAGCGCGCGCGCCAGCGTCAGCCGCCGCTTCATGCCGCCCGAGAGCGTGTTGATGCGCGAGTCCGCCCGGCCGGCAAGACCGGCGAAGCCGAGAAGCGCCGGGATCCGCGCCTCGATATCGCCCGCTGCCATGCCGAAGTAGCGGCCGTAGACGAGCAGGTTCTCGGCGACGGTGAAGTCGGGATCGAGGTTGTCGGACTGCGGCACTACGCCGACGCGAGTGCGCGCCTCGCGCGCGCGGCGCGGAACCGGCTCGCCGAGGAGCTCGATTTCACCCGCGTTGGGCCTGATCAGGCCCAGGCACAGCTTGAGCGTAGTCGTTTTGCCGGCGCCGTTCGGCCCGAGCAGGCCGAAGCATTCGCCGGAGGCCACCCGCAGGTCGACTCCGGACACGACTTCGTTGGCGCGGTACGCTTTGCGTACGCCGCGCACCGAGAGGACGCTCATCGGCAATAGGACTCGACGATGTCGCGCAGGAGATGCAGCCGGCGATGGAAGAAATGCTCGGCACCCGGCACCACGACGAGCGGCAGGTCCTGCGGCCGCGCCCAGTCGAGGACGGCGGCGAGCGGCACCGTGGTGTCTTGCTCGCCGTGTATCACGAGGCTGCCCCGCGGCACCGGCGGCACGTCGAAGTTGAGCACCGCAGTTCCGACCAGAACCAGCCTTTCCGGCTTCACGCGCGCGGCGAGCCTGGCCTGCATCGCGGCGCCGAAGGAAAAGCCCGCCAGAACGATTCTCTGGCCGGCGATCTGCGCAACGACAGCGGCGAGATCCTCTACCTCCCCCCGCCCCTCGTCGTAGCGCCCCTCGCTTTGCCCGACGCCGCGGAAGTTGGGCCGCCACGCTTCGTAGCCGAGCTCGACGAACGCCCGGGCCAGCGTCTGCACGACCTTGTTGTCGAGCGTGCCGCCGAACTGGGGATGCGGATGCGCGATGACGGCGTAGCCGCGCGGGCTGCCCTCGGGCGAATCGACGGCGCACTCGATCCGTCCCGCCGGGCCCGCGACGAATACGCGGCGGGTGGTGGCACGCATCTACATGCGCAGGCGCTCGACGATGCGGCCGTGCCGCAGGTGCTCCTCGATGATCTCGTCGATGTCGGCGCGGTCGACGTAGGTGTACCAGACCGCCTCCGGGTAGACCACCACGCAGGGGCCTTCCTCGCAGCGATCGAGGCACCCGGCCTGGTTGATGCGCACCTTACCGGGACTCGCAGCGATCCAGGCACCCGGCCTGGTTGATGCGTACCTTGCCGGGGCCGGAAAGCCCGAGTTCCTTGACGCGCTGCTTGGCGTAATCGCGCATCGCGGAGGCGCCCTTGTCGTTGCAGCAGGTGCGCCCGCCGTCGCGCTGGTTGCAGCAGAAAAACACGTGCCTGTCGTAGTAGGACATGCGCGATTTTACCCGGGCGTCTCGCGGCTGCGCCGCGAGGCCAGAAATATCAGGTAGCCGAGCGCCGCGAAGGGCCACAGCACGCTCACCAGGCGCGTGAGGCCGTTGAAATTCAGGAAATGGCCCTGCTCCCATACCTTGAGCGAAGCCGCGAGGTACGGGTTGGGCGGAGCCAGATTCACGAGCACCGTCGCCGCCATGATGAGCACTGCGGCGAGCCCGAGGCGCGCGGTGCGCGGCAGCTCCACCGCAGCGAGCGCGATGGCCAGCCCGGCAAGCAGCCCCTGCTGCGCGCCGGGCGTCAGCCAGGCAAACACGTGCTCGGCGTGCATGACGATGGCAAAGGCCACGGTCCTCACGGCGAGCGCAGCCCCGACCAGGGCCGCGAACAAAGCCCGTACTCGCGCGCCCGGAGCCGCGAGCGCGGATACCACCAGCGCCACGGCAACCAGATTGGCACCGGCGGCGAAGGCCTCGATGGCGGCGAAGAACACCGGCGCATGCGCCCGCGTTTCGTGCGGCGCGACGATGTCGCGCAGGTCGCCGGTGGCAAACAGCAGGGTTGCCGGGTTGAGCTGCGTGAACAGCCATAGCGCGATCAGCGCCAGGCCGACATCCGTCTCCACGCCTGGCATAAACGCGGCGCGCAGGCGCTTGAAGGGCCCTTCCTCGAGCAGCTGCTGCACCAGCGCAAGGCCGGCGAGCGCGCCCAGTGCGGCGCCGGCGACATTGCACAGCACGTCTAGGCCGGTCGCGACGCGGGCCGGCAGATAGCTTTGCGCGCCCTCGAGAACGAGCGACAGCGCGAGGCCGCTGAGCGTCGCAACGCCCAGCGCAGCGCCGCTCTGCACCCTCGGATACAGCGCAGCGACGCAGAGAAAGCCGTACGGCACGTAGCCGAGGAGGTTGGCCGCGACGTCGAACCCGGTGACAAAGCGCGGCCACGGCGCTGACAGATAGGCAAGCAGAGGCAAGCCGTGGTCGCGCCAGCCCGCGAGCGGGTAGAGCGAGGCATAGACCACCAGCGCGGCATAGACCGCGAACAGGATGCGCGCCAGCGGCGAGGCCGGCGCCGCGTCCTTCAGGTCAATGGCGTTCGCCGTGGGGATGCGCGTGCTGTAGCGCGCGCTCGCGTGGCACGAGCGAGCCGAGCACCATGCCGAGGATGGAAAAGGCGAGCCCGATGAGCGGCGGCGGTACGGTGGCTTCGGCGGCGGTCAGCTCCGCCACCGCCCAGGTCCCGAGCCCGAACAGCATCGACAGGCTCGCCCCCACGGTGTTGGCCCGCTTCCAGAAAATGCCCGCCGCGAGCGGCACGAAAGCGCCCACGAGTGTCACCTTGTACGCGCTCTGCACCATGTCATACATGGTGCTCCTGGAGTTCAGCGCAAACAGCAGCGCGGCGAGCGAGAAGGTCACCAGCACGATACGCAGCGTAAGGAGGAATTGCCGGTCCGTCATCCGCGGGTAGAACTGCTTGATGATGTTTTCCGTGCATAACGCGGTCGGAGCGATGAGCGCACCACTCGCCGTCGACAGGATTGCCGACAGCAGCGCGCCGAAGAACAGGACCTGGGCCCACATCGGCGTGTGCTCGAGGATCAGCGCCGGCAGCAGCTTTTGCATCTCGCGCGCATCCTCCGCCGAGAGGTAGCTCGCGAGCGAAGGCGCGATCAGCAATCCGGCGTACACGATGAAGATAGGCACAAACGCAAAGCTGAAGTACACGAGACCGCCAAGCAGCGTACCGCGCACCGCCGTCTTTTCATCCTTGGCCGAGGTCACGCGCTGGAAGATGTCCTGCTGCGGAACCGAGCCGATCGCCAGCGTGAGCCACGCAGTGCCGAACGCCAGCCACTCCTTGGCGCCGCCTTTCGGCCAGAAGTCGAACTTGCCGGCCTCGGCGGCCGCGGCGATCACCTTGCCGGCGCCGCCCGCCATGTCCCCGACCACCCAGGCGACGAGCGTGACGCCGATGATGATCATCACCGACTGGAAAAGGTCCGTGAGCGCCACCGACCACATGCCGCCCCACACGGTATATCCGAGCACGACGGCGGCGCCCAGCACGATGCCCAGCGGCAGCGGGATCGCCCCATTGGAGAGCGTGGAAAATGCGAGCCCCAGCGCGGTCATCTGCGCCGAGGTCCAGCCCAGGTACGAAAACGTTATGACCACGCTGGTGACGATTTCGATCGGGCGGTTATAGCGCTTGCGATAGAAGTCGCCGATGGTCAGGAGGTCCATGCGGTAGAAAGCGCGGGCGAAAAACAACGCCACGATCACCAGGCAGAAAGACGACCCGAATGGATCCGCGATGACGCCGCCCAGCCCGTTCTTCGCGTATTCAGCCGACACCGACAGCACGGTTTCGGCACCGAACCAGGTGGCGAACACGGTCGCGGTGTTCATGTACAGCGGCAGGCTCCTGCCGGCGACCACGTAGTCCTTGGAGTCATGGACGCGCTTGGCGGCCCAAAGACCGATGGCGATGGTGACCACAAGATAGAGGACAACGAACGCGATCAGCATGCGCGCGCCATCATAGCCGCGGCTGCCGCAGCTGCCAACGTTCGAAGAAGCATCAGAGCAGGCTGATGGCAAGAAGAATCAGCGCCGCGGTGAATACCACGAGGAGCGCCGACAGAAGGTCGTTGCGGCGCGCGTTCTCCTGCGTGAGGCGCTCGAGCGCGGCGCCGAGCTCGCCGAGCCGGTCCCGGGAGAGGGCGCGGTGCGCGAGGCGCGGCAGTTGCGGCAGGGTGGAGGCCCAGAAGGGCGCTTCCTGCCGCAGCGCGCGCAGCATGCCGCGCCAGCCCACCTGCTCGTTCATCCAGCGCTCGAGATAGGGCTTGGCGCTGCGCCACAGGTCGAGATCGGGGTCGAGCTGGCGTCCGAGCCCTTCGATGTTGAGCAGCGTCTTCTGCAGCAGCACGAGCTGGGGCTGGATCTCGACGTTGAAGCGCCGCGACGCCTGGAACAGGCGCAGCAGCAGCCTGCCGAAATAGATTTCCTTCAGCGGCCGCGCGAAGACCGGCTCGCAGACCGCGCGGATCGCCGTCTCGAACTCGTCGATCCGCGTGTCGGCCGGCACCCAGCCGGCGTCGAGGTGCGCCTGCGCCACGCGGCGATAGTCGCGGTTGAAGAAGGCGAGAAAGTTCTGCGCGAGGTAGTTCTTGTCGACCTCGGTCAGGGTTCCCATGATGCCGAAGTCGAGGGCCACATAGCGGCTGCTGCCTTCTCCTTCGGTCGTAACGAGAATGTTGCCGGGATGCATGTCGGCATGGAAGAAGCCGTCGCGGAAGACCTGCGTGAAGAATATCTCTACGCCTGCGCGGGCTAGCGCGGGAATATCGACCCCCTTCGCGCGCAGCGTCTCGACCTGCGACACCGGCGTGCCGTGCATGCGCTGCATCACCATGACGCGCTCGGAACAGAGGTCCCAGTGCACTTCGGGCACCAGCAGCAGCGCCGAGCGCTCGAAGTTGCGGCGCAGCTGGCTCGCATTCGCGGCCTCGTGCATCAGGTTGAGCTCGTCCTCGAGGTGGCGCGCGAACTCCGCCACCACCTCGCGCGGCTTGAGCCGCCGGCCGTCGGGCCAGAGGCGCTCCACGAAATCCGCTGCGGTGGCAAGCAGCGCGACGTCCTTGGCGATCTCCTCTTCGACGCGCGGCCGCAGCACCTTGACGGCGACTTCGCGGCCGTCGTGCAGCCTGGCGAGGTGCACCTGGGCGATCGACGCGCTTGCTACGGGCTCGCGCTCGAACGTGGCGAACACGGCCTCGATTCCTCTGCCCAGCCCTTTTTCTATCTCGGCGATCGCCAGATCGGATGGAAAGGGCGGCACCCGGTCCTGCAGCTTGGCGAGCTCGTCCGCAATGTCGAGCGGCACGAGGTCACGCCGCGTCGACAGCACCTGGCCGAACTTGACGTAGATCGGACCGAGGGTCTCGAGCGCCTCGCGCAGGCGCTGAGCGCGCGGCTCGCCGGTGCGCCGCGCAGCCAGCCGCACGAACGGATTGCGCGCAAACCGCGGGATGAACTCGTGCAGTCCGAAGCGCAGGCCGACCGCGAAAATGCGCAGCAGCCGCGTCAGCCTAGCCAAGGCGCGCGATCCGTTTTTCCAGCCGCTCGATGGCATCGCGCAGCTGCGCGACCGACGCGCCCAGCGTTTCGAGCTCCCGGCGCCGCACCAGCAAGCGGCCCTCCTCGCCGGCGTAGTCGGCGAAGCTGTCGGCGAGGCGACGCAGCGCGTCCGCCTGCCAGACCGCGAGATCGCGCCCGGCCTGCACCACGCGGCGGGCGGCGACGTCGCCGATCAGCCTGGAGAGGTCCTCCTCCACGTCCCAGCGCAGGTGTCGCACCAGCGCCATGATCTCGGCCGCGAGCCTGGCGTTGCCTGCGACCTCGACCGAGCGCATGAAATGCTCGCCGCCGCGCACGAGGCCCGCCAGAGCTTCAGGCCGCAGCGTAAGGACCAGCGCCGGCTCGGCCCCGCCTGCTGCCACGCGTCCGGCCGGCAATATCGTCAAGCGTACGGCGGGCAGGGGCGGAGCGCGCAGCTCGAGGCTCTCGCCGGCGAAGGGCGCGAGTCGCTCGCGCGCCCAGGGCGCGGCCTCGAGCAGATGATTCAGAGCAAAACAAAAGGCCACCGCGTGGGTGGCCTTTTCGGACGACAGGCGATGCCTCAATGCATCTGCTGGATGCCGGCGAGCAGCCAGCCGCTCGAGCCGTCGGCTGGCTTGACGAGGTTCCACACCTCTTCGAAGCCCACCGGCGCCGTGCCCGGCGTCTCGCGCACCATGCCGGAGAAGCGCACGCTCGCCCAATGCTTGTTGTTCTCGGTCGCCACCTCGAGCAGGTCCGCATTGAGCGCGACCACATCGGTCTGCTGCGCCTCGGCGCCGCGCGTGAGAATGTCCTGACGGAGCTCGTCGAACATCTCGCGCGTGGTGAACTCGCGGATCCCTTCCAGCTCCCCGACATCGTTGGCAACCTGCAGCTTCACGAAGTTAAGCTTCGCGGCGCGCAGGAAACCCGCAGTATCGAAGCCTGCGGGGACTGCACTACCTCCGGTAACGACGCTTGCGGGTTGCGCCGGCAGCGGTCGCGCGACGGTTTGCGCACCAAGATCTGCGGCGTATTGCATCGCCTGCGACGGCGCACGCCGGTGCGCAAGAGCACGCAACGCGAGCACCACGCCTATAGCGAGGAGTGCCAACAGGAGCATTCCGCCGAGTCCGCTGCCGCTAAAGAGGTAGCCAAGCAGGCCGCCGAGCGCGAGGCCGCCAAGGATCGGCATCCAGCTGCTGCCCGCCGGCTGAGCGGCTGGTGGCTGTGCGGGCTTCGCTGGCGTCGAGACCGGCGGCGGCGTGACATTTCGTTGCGTGCCGACTGAACGCGAGCCGCCCAGCCGCCTCGCCTCCGCGTCAGTCGCCGCCAGGGCGCCGCAAAGCAGCGCAATGCATAGGCCCAGTAACCACTTGCTCATAGCTCGTTTCCTCCAGGATGCCGATCCTATCAAATCCGGTAGCCGCGATGCACCGCGACTACCCCGGCTGCGAAATTGAATACCTCGACTTGGGACAGCCCTGCCCGCTCGAGCATCGCCGCGAGCGTCGCCTGGTCGGGGTGCCTGCGGATCGACTCGGCCAGGTAACGGTAGGCGGCGGCATCTCCCACGACGCGTTCTCCCAACCAGGGCAGCACCTTGAACGAGTACAGGTCATAGGCCTGCTCGAGCGGCTTCCAGACCTTCGAAAATTCGAGCACCAGCAGCCGCCCGCCGGGTTTCAGGACGCGCACCATTTCTTCGAGCGCGGCGTCCTTGCGCGTCATGTTGCGCAAGCCGAAGCCGACAGTGACGCAGTCGAAATAGCCTGCGGCGAATGGCAGCCGCTCGGCGTCGCACTGCACGGCCGGGGCGAGAGCGCCGGAATCGAGCAGGCGGTCTCGTCCCCGCTGCAGCATGCGGCGGTTGACGTCGGTCAGCCAGACCTCGCCGCCTGGCGCCACGCGTCGCACCAAGGCCCTGGCCAGGTCGCCGCTTCCGCTCGCCACGTCGAGCACGCGCTCGCCGGGCCGCGGGCGCGCAAGCTCGATGGCAAACGACTTCCACACGCGGTGCAGGCCGAGCGACATCAGGTCGTTCATCAGGTCATAGCGCTCGGCAACGCGGTCGAATACTTCACCCACCCGTGCCGCCTTTTCCGACTCGGCTACATCCTCATACCCAAAGTCGACACGTTTAGACAAAGTAAGTCATTGCTCCTAGTCGCGGCTGGCGCCCGCGGCCTTCAGTTTGGAAAGGTACTGCGACCAAAGCGCGTCCTGATTCTGGCCCAGCTCGTACAGATAGTCCCACGAATAAATGCCGGTGCTGTGCCCGTCGGAGAATACCGGCTGAACCGCGTACGAGCCGACCGGCTCGAGCACGCGAATCTCGACCTCGCGTTTGCCGGTTTGGAGCACCTCCTGCCCCGGCCCGTGGCCGCGCACCTCTGCCGAAGGGGAGTACACGCGCAGGAACTCGTACGGCAGCCGGAAGCTGCGGCCGTCCGAGAAGCTGATCTCCATCACGCGCGATTTCTGGTGCAGCTTGATCTCGATCGGAACGTGAGCGCCGGGCATCTAGGAAGCCGCTTCATAGCCGAGGCGCTCGAAATCCGTGCCCCGGTCGAGGACCTCGGTGAGCGCCACGCGCGTCGGCGGATCGGTCATCAGCTCGATGACGCGTTTCGGCTTGTACCAGCCAGGCGGCAGCACCAGGGACGCCGGCGCATTGAGCGCGGGCACCTTCGAGAGCGACAGCGCGGGGAGGTATTTTTCGTTCGGCGCGTTAAGGCCGGTGGCACGCACGGCGATGGCCTGCGGCAGACCGGGAAGCAGCCGCACCCCGGCAGAGACATCGCCGTTCCCGGCACCCATCAGCCAGCGCACCTGGCCGAGCATGAAGTTCTTCGCCTCGCCCGGGCGCACGGCGACCAGCTGACCGTGGCTGAGGCGCCCGCCCGGACTGGCGCCGCGCCGCACCATGCGCAGGCCCTGCGCGCTCTCGTCCTCGAGCTGCCACTCCTCGAGGACGAAGCCAGGCGCATCTTTCCACTCAGCCTCCTCGCGCCTGCTGACCCGGCCGAGCGTCTCCATCTCCTCGCGCTCTTTTGGCGTCAGCTCGCGTCGCTCGCCCGGGTCGCGGAACCGCTTTCCCGAGAGGGCGTAATGAATGGCCTGCATGTCGCTGGATACTTTCGCGGCATCGGCAGCCGGGCGGCGCTCGAGGCGCGCCGCCTTCGGCTGGCACCACTGGCGGAACAAGAACACCAGCAACTGCTCGCACGAGGGCTGCACGCAGTCCTCGCCCAGAGACAGCTGCGCCGGCGACTCGCCCTTGCGCAGCAGGTTGATGCGGTTTTTCAGGCTCTTCGCCAGCTTGCGGGCGTCGAGGTAGCGGATGCCGGCACGCGCCTGAGGCGGCGCACCGGCTACTCGCTCCGGGCAGCGCTCGCCGGCCAAGTCCGCGACGAGGGGCAAGCCATCGCCCTCGTCGATCGGGTCGCGGAGCACTTCCAGCTTCGCCGCCCAGCGCTCGAGGAGAAAGGCAATGAAGGTGAGCTGGCGCTGCGTGAGCTCGTTCGGATTGGACATGTGCATCAGCACCGCGCGCGCGTAGGCGATGCGCGGCGAACTGTCGTGCACGTCGCGGTTGAGAAAGTCCTTTACCGGCTCCTCGGACACTTCCAGCTCCTCGGCTTTGGCATAGGGCTCGTGCAGGGCCCGCCAATCCTCCGCCGGGATCTCGCAGTACGCCCGGTAGTGATGAAACATCCTGAGCCCGGCGCAGGCGAGCAGGCGCTGGCAGATGAGCGCGGCCTGCGCACGCAGCGCCGCATCGCCGCTCGCGGCGGAGTCCAGACAGCGCAGATAGCTCAGTCGCATCTGGGCCCACAGCGCGTCGGTATCGCGAAACACCGCGGCTTCCGCCTCCGCCAGCGGCAGCGCCCGGTTGGTGAAGCGCCTGGCCTGCTCGATCTGCACGAAGTTGACCGCCTCGCGCAGCGACTCCATGACCGCGAGCCGGTTCGCGGCGCTGATCGGAAAGCGGTTCAATTCCACCAGCTGGCCGAGCAGCTGCTGCTGCGCGACGCCGACGTTGGCGAGCGGCACGTGCTCCAGCCAGGCCTTGCAGCTCGCGGCATCGACGAATTCAGGCGCCGCGCTGGGGGACAGTTCAGGCAGCTTCACTCGCGTCATTGTGATGCAAACACGTCGCGGTAGCTGGCGTAGAAGCTCGCGAAGAGGGTCGGCAACAGCAGCATCACCAGCGGGAATGCTAGCGACACGACGGGCACCGCGAGCGCCCCGCCGGAGGCGAGCATCAGGCCGCTCAGCACAAGGAACGGCAGCACGAGGGTGATTGCCGCGGTCACCGTGCCATACGCGAGGAACGCGCGCCAGTTCATCAGGCAGGCGAAGAAGCTGAAGAACAGCGCTTTCCCCGCCCCGGTCGCGTGCCAGGCGGCGAGCGGCGGCGCGAACCAGAACAGCATCATCACCGGGACGTAGAACAGCGCTGCGCAGGCGAGCGCGGCGAAGAAGGTGTCCGACTGCAGCACGTCTTCGCTCGGGCGCTGCCCTGTCGTCATCCATTGCGCGAGCGCGCCGTTGTCGGCGAGCGTGGTGCCGGAGAGCACCAAGGCGAGGCAGGCGAGGTAGGCGAGGCCAAGGACGAGCTGGGTGCGAAGCACCGGCGCTCGAAAGCCCTCGAAGAGGAGCGCGAGCTCGAGCCGCTCGCCGGCGCCGACTGCGCGCGCCGCCGCCATGAAGCCGACCGAGAACGCCGGCACCAGCACCGGCGCGATGGCGACGCCCACGAGCGGAAGGAGCGACGCGAGGGTCATCAGCAGCCAATAGGCGAACACCATGGCGAGCCACCCGAGCGGCGCGGCGCGAAACAGCTGCCAGCCCTCGCCGAGCCAGCGCGCGCCGCGTTGGATGCCGACGATGCGCGGTTGCATGTCAGTCGATCCACGGCGCGCCGGCGTCGATGCGCGACTCTAGGATGCGCCGAAAGTGCCTCGGGTCGTGGGCGTGCGAAAGCCAGAAGCGCAGCGCCGCGGCGCGCAGCATCACCGGCCATGCGTCGCGCTCCAGCTCGGTAAACGGACGCATCGCGTGATAGCCCGCGAGCAGAGCGCGCGTCCGCTCCGCTTCGAGCCGCGCGTCGGACGCCACATCGACCAGGCACCAATCGTTGGCGCACACCGCGATGTCGTAGAGCAGGCAGTCCACCCCGGCGAAATAGAAGTCGATGACTCCCGAAATACGGCCCTTCTCGAACAGCGCGTTGTCGCGGAACAGGTCGGCGTGCACCGGGCCGCGCGGCAGGTCGGGAAAACGGTGCTGAGCCTGAAAGGCGATCTCTTCCTCGAGCAGCGGGTTCTGCCGTGAATCGAGAAACGGCTTCAACTCCCGGGCTGCAAGGCGCCACCACTTCGGGCCGCGCGGATTCTCGAGGTAGGCGGCATACGAGCGCGCGGCCAGATGCATGCGTGCAAGCAGCGCGCCGAGCTCGGCGCACTCGCCGAGCCCCGGCCGCTCGACCGAGCGCCCCGGCAGCCGCGTCACCAGCGCGGCCGGCTTGCCGTTGAGGCGCTGCAGGTACTGGTCAGCCAGGTCGGCGATCGGCGCCGGGCAGGGAATGCCGTGGCGCGCGAGATGCGCCATCAGGTCGAGGTAGAACGGCAGCTCCTCGCCGGGCAGCCGCTCGAACAGCGTCAGGACGTAGCGGCCCTGCGTCGTGGTGACGAAGTAATTGCTGTTCTCGATTCCCGCCTTGATCGGGTCATGGGAGAGCAGCGCGCCGACCGAGTAATTGCGCAGCCACTCCGACAGCTGGGCTTCGGAGACAGGTGTGTAGACCGACAAATCAGTCGAAGGTCTGGATGGGCCACATCGGCACGCGCACGCCGTCGTCGAGCGAATCGCGGCGCATCCAGTTGCCGTTGCCGCTGGTGTCCATGAGGTAGTAGGGCTTGCCGCCCGGCGGCGTCACCTTCAGCATCACCACGCGGCCGCCCTGGCGGATCTCCTCGACCTTGTCTGCCTCCTGCACCGGGATGCGCACGCTCGGCTCCTCCGGCCCGGGCATCGGCGGCGGCGGCGGCGGCTCGGGCAGCGGCTCGAGCCCGGGGGGCGGCTTCTGCGCCCAGACCGAAACTGCGAGGCCGGCCAGTGCGATCGCGAGTAGGCGGCGCATCAACTTCCATTCTACTAGAGGTTGCGAAGCACCTCGAGGAACTCTGCGATAATGCCGCACAGCTTCATCGTGTCGGGAACAAATCCTGAAAGAACATTGTTGCTGGTCGACGGCTCGTCGTACCTGTACCGGGCGTTCCACGCCCTGCCCGAGCTGAAGAGCCCGCAAGGCGAGCCGACCGGGGCGATCTACGGAGTGCTCAACATGCTGCGGCGCCTCGCTGCCGACTACGAGGCGCAGGCGCGCGCCGTCGTCTTCGACGCGAAGGGCAGGACCTTCCGCGACGACCAGTATCCGCAGTACAAGGCGCACCGCGCGCCGATGCCCGACGAGCTCTCGGCGCAGGTCGAGCCGTTGTCCGAGGCGATCCGCGCGCTCGGCTGGCCGGTGCTCACCGTCGAGGGCGTCGAAGCCGATGACGTGATCGCCACGCTCGCCGACGAGGCGACGCGGCGCGGATGGCGCTCGGTCATCTCGACTGGCGACAAGGACCTGGCGCAGCTCGTCGACAGCCGCGTGACGCTCGTCAATACCATGTCCAACGAGACGCTCGACATCGAGGGCGTAAAGCTCAAATTCGGCGTGCCTCCCGAGAAGATCGTCGATTACCTGACGCTGGTCGGCGATGCGATCGACAACATTCCCGGGGTCGACAAGGTCGGCCCGAAGACCGCGGCCAGGTGGCTCAGCCAGTACGGCTCGCTCGAGGGAGTGATCGCGCATGCGGGCGAGATCACCGGGAGCGTCGGCGAGAACCTGAGAAAGGTGCTCGACTGGCTGCCGAAGGGCCGCGGGTTGATCACGGTGAAGCGCGACGTGGCCCTTCCCGTGACGCTCGATCAGCTCGCCGATCGCCAGGCCGACCCGTCGCGCCAGCGCGCTCTCTACGAGCGCTTCGGTTTCAAGACCTGGCTTAAGGAAGTGGAAAGCGCGCCGCAGCAGCCGGCGCAACCCTCCCCGCCATCCACCCGGCAGAAGCGCAGGTACGCGGCGATTCTGACCGAAGGCCAGTTGCGCGAGCTGGTGAAGAAGCTCGAAGCCGCGCCGCTCGTCGGCTTTGACACCGAGTGCGTCGGCCTCGAGCCGATGACCGCACGGCTGGTGGGCATGTCGTTCGCTTTCGGCAACGAGGCGCTCTACCTGCCGCTCGCGCATGAATACCCCGCGGCGCCGCAACAGATCGATTTCGGCACCGCGCTTGAATTGCTGAAACCCTGGCTGGAGGGCGCCGGCTTCCGCAAGGTCGGCCAGAACGTCAAGTTCGACTGCCACGTGCTCGCCAACCAGGGCCTCCGGCTCGCCGGCTGCGTGCACGACACGCTGCTCGAGTCGTATGTCCTCGAGGTGCACCAGCGCCATGATCTGGGCGCGCTCGCCTTGCGCCATTGCGGCTGGCAGACCATCAGCTACGACGAAGTCACCGGCAAGGGCGCGACGCGCATCGAATTTTCCGCGGTCGAGATCGGCCGGGCCACCGAATACGCGGCGGAAGACGCCGATTGCACGCTCGCGCTCCACGAGATCCTCCACCCCAAGATAGAACAGGATAAAAAACTCCAGTTCGTCTATGAAGAGATCGAGATGCGGGTCCTCCCGGTGCTCTTCAGGATGGAGCGCAACGGCGTGCTCCTCGAGGCCGCCAAGCTCGAGGCGCAGAGCCACGAGCTCGGCAAGGAGATGCTGGCGATCGAGCAGAAGGCCTACGAGGCCGCGGGACAGCCTTTCAACCTCGGCTCGCCCAAGCAGATCCAGGAGATCCTGTTCGAGCGGCAGAAGCTGCCGGTGAGGAAGAAAACCCCTTCGGGACAGCCCTCAACCGACGAAGACGTGCTCGCCGAGCTCGCGCTGGAGCACCCCCTGCCCAAGCGCATCCTGGAGTACCGCGCCCTCTCGAAGCTGAAATCGACGTACACCGACAAGCTGCCGAAGAGCGTCGACGCCCGCACGGGGCGCGTCCACACCACCTACTCGCAGACCACCGCGGTGACCGGCCGGCTTGCCTCCAACGAGCCCAACCTGCAGAACATTCCCATCCGCACGCCGGCCGGGCGCCGCATCCGCGAGGCGTTCATCGCGCCGGCGGGCGCGAAGATCGTGTCGGCCGACTATTCGCAGATCGAGCTGCGCATCATGGCGCACCTCTCCGGCGACGAGAGCCTGAAGCGCGCGTTTGCGCGCGGCGACGACGTGCACCGCGCCACGGCCGCGGAGGTATTCGGCCTGCCGCTCGACAAGGTCACCCACGACGAGCGGCGCACCGCAAAGGTGATCAACTTCGGGCTCATCTACGGCATGTCGAGCTTCGGCCTGGCGCAGAACCTCGGCATCGAGCGCGCGACGGCGCAAGCCTATATCGAGTCGTATTTCGCCCGCTATCCGGGGGTGAAGCGCTATATGGACCAGACGCGCAGCCGCGCCCGCACGCAGGGCTACGTAGAAACGGTGTTCGGCCGGCGCCTCTGGCTGCCGGAGATGAACAGCGGCAGCCCCATGCGCCGCCAGGCGGCCGAGCGCGCCGCGATCAACGCGCCGATGCAGGGCACCGCCGCCGACTTGATCAAGCTGGCGATGGTTGCAGTTCAGAATTTCCTGGAGCAACGAAAACTGCGCACGATGCTCATCATGCAGGTGCACGACGAGCTGGTGCTGGAAGTGCCGGAGAACGAGCTGGAAGAGGTAGCAGCCAGGCTGCGGGAGCTGATGCAATCCGTGGCGAAGCTCGATGTTCCGCTGCTGGTCGACGTCGGCATCGGCGACAACTGGGATCAAGCGCACTAGAGCAGAGCGCCGAACACCTTCTTGATGATGTCGCTGCCGGCCCGCACCGGATCCTTGCGGATTCTCTTCTCTTCCTCGGCGACCATGAGGTAAAGGCCGTCGAGCGCCTTCTGCGTCACGTACTCGTCGAGGTCGGCGTCCTGCCTGTTCACCACGCCGAGCGCGACGCCTTTCCCGGCGTATTCGCTGTACTTGCGGGCGAGGTTTACCTTCGCCGTCGCCCGCTTCACGATCGGCAGGAAGCGGCCGTGCAGCGGGTCGCGCGTGGTGCGGCGGAAATACTCCGTTCCGGCGGTGTCGCCGCCGGCCAGGATGCCCTTGGCATCGCTGATCGTCATCTCCCTGATCGAATCGACGAAGAGCTGCCGCGCCTCGGGCACCGCCGCTTCCGCGGCGCGGTTCATGGTGAGGACCAGCTCGTCGGCGTACCTGCCCATGCCGACTCTGCGCAGCATCTTCTCGGTGCGGGTCAGCGAATCAGGCAGCGGGATTTTCACCTGCGGATTGCCGAAGAAGCCGTCGGTGCGACCGAGCTGCGCCACGGCGGCATGCGAGCCTTTCTCGAGAGCGGTCCTGAGGCCGGAAACCGCTTCCTGTCGCGTGATGCGTTCCAGCTGGCCGAGCGCGGAGGATGCCGACAGCATGACCGCCGCGGCGAACGAAGCGAGAACGGGTAAAGCGCTCAGCGACCCGGCCTAGCCCAGCTATGTATCCATGAGAATGCCGGGCGCGGGCTGGCGCGAACGGGTGCGGCGGTTCCTTTAGACCCGGCGGATGCTGCGGCGGCTTTTGGTCCGGCAGGTGCGGCAAGCTCGATGACTTTCGCATCGGCCCGGGGTTTTTGCTCGCCGTCGACCCACTCGACGATCGGCATGAATGCCTGGCGCTCGGCGGCGGACATCGAGGCGTCCAGCTCGAAGATCCCCACCCCTGTCTCGGCGGCTTTGACGTAGACGTCCGAATCGCCGAGGCGCGTGAGGAACGCGAGGCTGAGCGAGC
>WNGI01002449.1_pt1 | contig 21336 bp, 18 predicted proteins | sample 5400621 | NCBI WGS metagenome assembly WNGI01 (sample SAMN13153374, study PRJNA577476) | soil metagenome | isolation source: 20 cm soil or saprolite under Garry oak tree replicate 1 | place: USA:California | collected 2016-06-15
GCGGACGTTCCAGCAGCCGATGGTGCGACGGCCGTTCGTTGTCTCGCTCGGAGCCACCTCGTCAGGCACGAATGATCGACGGGCACCACACCGTCGAGCCGCCGCCACGCGGTGCCGCCGAACTCGCCGGTGCCCTGCAGTCTTGACATGACACCACGGACGCCGGACCCTCGCGCCGGATGCACGCCGAGCTCACCGACATCGCCCTCCACTACGACCTCCGCGGCACCGGCGCGCAGCTCGTCGTCCTGACCCACGGGCTCGGCAGCGACATCGAGTATTGGACGCCGCACGTGGAGGCGCTGGCCGCCCATCATCGCGTGCTTTGCTGGGACCTGCGCGGGGCCGGCGGCTCCGGAAAGCCGCCCGGGCCGTACGACGTCGCGCTCTTTGCGCGCGACCTGGCAGCGCTGCTCGACCACCTCGGCGAGCCTGCGGCGCATCTCGTCGGGCACTCGGGGGGTGGCGTCGTCAGCCAGCGGTTTGCGCTCGACTTTCCCGAGCGGACGCGGAGCCTCGTGCTCGTCAGCACGTCGAGCGAGGTCGGCGAGCGTGCGGCGCGGGCGTGGAGCCGTCTCGCGGACATGGTCGAGCGCGACGGCTTCGGTCCGGCGCGTGAGCCCGACGTGCGCGCCTTCGGCCCGACCTTCGCGGCGGGCCATCCGGAGGTCGTGCGCGAGCTCGCGCAGCGCACGCGGCTCGGCGATCCGCGCGCGTACGCGGCGACCACGCGCGCGTTCGGGAGCTACGGCTGGACGGCCGACCTCGGCCGGGTGCGCGCGCCGGCGTTGATCCTCCAGGGGCTCGACGACGCGCTCACAGCACCGGGCGGCTCCGTCATCCTGTCGCGAGGGATCCGCCGCTCGCGGCTCGTCATGGTACCGGGCGCGGGACACAATCTGCCGATCGAGATGCCGGCGCTCTTCGTCACCGCGGTCCTCGCGTTTCTCGCGGGCCTCGATCTATGACGTCGAAGCCGGCGATCGAGTTCTGGTTCTGGGGCAACGACCGGCTCGCCGACGCCGTCGCGTGGGCGCTCGCCGCTCAGGCGTGAGCCGAGCGAAGCGCGCGCAGCCGCTCGCGCATGGGCGGGTGGGAGTAGTGGAGCAACACGTAGAGCGGATGGGGCGTCAGGTTCGCGAGCGCGTCCGCCGACAGCTGTTTCAGCGCGCGCGCCAGCCGGTCGCCGGAGCCCGTCGTCGTGGCCGCGAAGGCGTCGGCCTGGCGCTCGTGGCGGCGCGAGACCGCGTGGAGGAGGATGGCGAGCGGTAGCCCGGCCGGCATCAGCACCAGCGCGGAGAACACGAGACCCGCGTAGACCGGGCGCGTCGCCATGCCGAACGCCGCGAAGAGTCCCGCGCGGTCGAGGAGCAAGGATATCGCGAACAGCAGCGCGCCGAGGTGGAGCACGCCGACGACGGTCCCCTGGATGACGTGGCGCCGCTTGTAGTGGCCGATCTCGTGCGCCAGGACGGCCACCACCTCGTCGGTGTCGAGCTTGTCGACGAGCGTGTCGAAGAGCGCGATGCGCTTGTGCCGCCCGAAGCCCGTGAAGAGCGCGTTCCCCTTGGTCGAGCGGCGGGACCCGTCCATCACGAAGACGTCCTCGAGCGGGAAGGACACGGATCTCGCATAGGTGAGGACGGCCTGGCGGAGCGGGCCGTCGCCGAGCGGCTTGAAGCGGTTGAAGAGCGGCATGATCCAGGCGGGCGCGACGAACTCGACGGCAAGCATGTAGGCGGCGCATGCGAGCCAGCACCAGAGCCAGGCCCGGCTGCCGGTGATCGCAAACAGCCACAGCACGGCCGCCACGAGCGGCCCGCCGAGCACGACTGCGAGGAGGATGCCCTTCGCGAGGTCCGTCCAGAAGGTCTTCGGCGCGGTCCGGTTGAATCCGAAGCGCTCCTCGATGACGAACGTCGACCACCAGCGGAGCGGCACGCCGGCGAGGAGCCGCATGAGCCCGAGCGCGCCGAGGTAGAGTAGCCCGGTGCCGACCGGTCCGAGCCCGAGCGGCTCGAGCACGCGATCGAGCCACGCGAAGCCGCCCGCGAACCAGAAGGCGAGGAGCAGGACGAGGTCGATCGTGGAGGACAGCAGCCCGAACCGCGCTCGCGCGCGCGTGTACTCCTGCATGCGCCGGTAGCGGGCCGCGTCGTAGACGTCGCGGAACTCCGCCGGCACCTCGGGGTCGAGCGCGCGGAGGTTCAGCACGTCGGCGACCCGTCCAAGCGCGAACTCGACGACGAGGGCTGCGAGGATGATCGTGCCGTAGACGTTCACCGGGTCGCCCCGATCGAGCGCACCGCGGCCGCCGGCGTGCCGACGCTCGTGAGCCACAGCTGGTGCACGGCGCGCGTGGCCCCGACGTGCAGGCGACGGCGCGCCGCCGGCGTGTCGGGGAACTGCGTGGTGCTCGTCTCCACCAGCACGACGTAGTCGAACTCGAGCCCCTTCGTCTGCTCGATCTCGGTCACTTCGACGCCGGGAGCGAAGGTGAAGGTCTGTTGCTCGACGCGGCGGAGCCGCGGTACCTCGCCGGCGACGAGGCCGCGGTGGTACAGCGCGCTCAGCTCGGCCGACGGCGTGAGGACGGCGACCGAGGCGAGCGGCTCGTGCACGACCAGCTCGCCGAGCGCGTCGGCGAGGAAGGCGACGCACGCGCCGTGGTCCGTGAAGCGGAAGAGCTCGACGGGCGGGCCCGAACGCACGGTCACCGGCGGCGCAGGCTCCTCGACGGCGTCGCCGAGGAGGCCCCGAGCGAACTCGGCGATCTCGCTCGAGCACCGGTAGCTGACGCGCAGCGTGTTCATCTCGGTCCCCTCGAGCCCGAGCTGCGCGAGGAACTCGCCCCACGAGGTAAATCCTCCCTCGGCCACGAGGTGCTGCTGCGTGTCGCCCGCGAGGGTGATGCTGCGGCGGTCGTCGAGGCAGTCGAGCAGCACCTGGACCTCGACCGGCGAGAAGTCCTGCACCTCGTCGACGGCGACGTGCCGGTACCGGAGCATGCGGCCGCCGGCGCGGACGAGCGGGCCGACGCGCAGTTGCCAGGCGCGCAGGAGAAGCGCCTCGTCCTCCTCGTCGAGCTCCGCCTCCGCTCCGCGCTCGCGGGCGCGCCAGGCGAGGAGCTCCTCGAGGCGCACGCGGTTCCAATCCGTGGCGCGCGCGAGCTGCTCGGCGCTGAACGCGCCCGGTGCCTCGCGCGCGAGGACCTGCTCGAGGAACGCGGGCCGGCAGAGGACGCTCGCCCAGTCGTCGATCGCCTGGTCCGCCGTCGCCGGCGCGGCGACCGAGCGGACGTGCTCCGCGAGCGCGATGCCGATCGCAGGGTGGAGCTTCAGCCGGGACACGATCGCCGGGGTGTACTCGCGGCGGGCGCGCGGCAGCGACGGGTAGAGCCGCGCGCATTGCTCCGCGGCCCATTCGCGGAACGTGCGGACGTGGACCCCCGTCACGCCGAGCGCGGGCAGCACGTGGCTCACGTAGTCGCGCAGCGCAGGAGAGAACACGACGACCAGCGTCGCGGACGAGTCGATGGCGGGGTCGTGGTACGCGAGGTACGCGATCCGGTGCAGGGTCACGGTGGTCTTGCCGGAGCCGGCGGTGCCGCGGATCAGCAGGAATCCTCCCGCCGGGCGGCTCACGAGCTCGAACTGCGCCGGGTCGATGAGCGCGACGATGTCGGGGAGGTGGGTGTCGGCGCGGCGGCGCCCGCCGGTGCCGAAGCGGCGATCGACGCCGGCGCCGACGTCGTGGGCGCGAAGCGCGGTGCCCTGGCCGCCGCCGAGCCGTGGCGTGTCGGTCTCGACGGGGTGCCAGCCGTCCGCCGCGGGCTCGAACGTCCCCTCTGGCGCCTCGACGCGCCGGAGGGCCGCGTCGCGGATGGTGACCGTCCGCCGCGCCGTCAGCACGCCGGTGCGCCCCCGGCCCGCGATCTCCTCCTCGAACGGCTCGCCCTGCCGGTAGGCGTAGAAGAGGCGCGAGATCGGCGCGTCCCGCCAGTCGACGATGGGCGCGTCGCGCAGGAGCCGCGTCGTCTTGCCGAGCAGCACGTCCTGCTCGCCGCCGTCCTCCGCGAGTCGCATGTGGGCGAAGTACGGCGAGCCGAGGTCCACCTCTCCGGGGCGGCGGGCTCCGCGCAGCTGGTGGAGGAGCGCCGACTGGCGGTCCCACTGCTGGAGGAGCGCCGCCTGGTCGTCCGGCCGGGTCGCCTCGGCGATCGCGGTCCGTAGATCCTCGAGGTCGTGGACGATCGAGTCCGCGGACGGCGCTCCTCGTGGAGGCTCCTCCAGGCGTGCGTTCACCTGGCGGAGGAGCGCGAGCTCTTCCTCGACGATCCGATCCGGCATGACGCGAACCATCGAGAGTACCGGGTCGGGGCACCTCGGTACAGCGCAGCCGTTGACCGCGGGCGCGCGCCGCGCCATTGCCTGCCGATGCGACGTCGCTCGATGCTGCTGCTCGCCACGGCATGGGCCGGGTGCCGGCACGCCGACGTGTACCCGGCCGAGGTCGTCAACAACTTCATGACCGAGTGCACGACACGCAGCGACGCAGGCGTCTGCCGTTGTGCGCTCGACGCGCTGGAGCGGCGGTTCACGCTCCAGCAGTTCCTCGACTTCGAGGCACGGCTCCGCGCCGGCGAGGTGCCGAAGGAGATGGTCGACGCGGCCGCGGACTGCCGGGGCTGATTCGCTCAGCCCGCCGAGCGGAACCGGCCGCGATACGCGCTCGGCGGCACACCGAGCAGCCGGAGAAACGCCCGGCGCATCACCTCGGCGCTGCCGAATCCGCACCGCGCCGCGACCATCTCGACGCCGTCCGCCGATTCCTCGAGCCGGCGGCGCGCGCCCTCGACGCGCGCCCGCTCGACGAAGCGCGCCGGGGTGACTCCGACGGCACGCGTGAACACGCGGGCGAAGTTCCGCTCGCTCATCGCCACCTCGGCGGCGAGCACGGGCACGGAGAGGTCGCCGTCGAGGTGATCGGCGATCCACGCCTGGAGCTCACGGAGCGGCTCGCGGTCCGCCGCCTGTAGCGCGAGCTGGGCGCTGAACTGCGACTGGCCGCCCGGCCGCTTGAGGAACATGACCAGCTGGCGCGCAACGCGGAGCGCGAGCTGCCGTCCGTGATCCTCCTCGACGAGGGCCAGCGCCAGGTCCATGCCGGCGGTGACGCCGGCGGACGTGTACACGGTGCCGTCGCGCACGAAGATGGGATCGCGCTCGACGGTGAGCGCGGGGTAGCGGCGCGCGAGCTCGTCGCATCCCCGCCAGTGGGTGGTCACGCGCCGGCCGTCGAGCAGCCCGGCCTCCGCGAGGAGGAACGTCCCGCTACACACCGAGGCGAGGCGGCGGACGCGGGGCGCCATGCGCGCGAGCCAGCGGAGCAGGCGGCGGTCGCGCATCGCGTCCGCCACCCCGCGACCGCCGGCGACGACGAGCGTGTCGATGCGACCCCGGACGTCGCCGATCGAGCCGTCGGGGACGAGCTTCACGCCCGCCGAGCACACGATCGGGCTCGCGCCGCTGGTGAGTATCTCGGTCGTGTAGGCGGCGCGCCGGAAATGCGCCGCCTGCGCGAACACCTCGAGCGGCCCGGTGACGTCCAGGACCTCGACGTCGGGGAACGCGACGACGGTGACCCGCCGCGGTCCTCCGTCCGCCCGGCGTCGGGTCACGCGGCCGGCACCACGTACGCGGCCCGCATCTGCTCGAGTGTCTGCCGCACCAGGTCGACGATGTACGGCGGTGCCTTCTGCGGCGACCCGGTGTCGAACGGCGGCGCAGGGTCGTACTCGATGCCGAGCTGGATGCCGCGCGCGACGTCGTCGCCCGCGATGCGGGCGACCAGCCGGAGCGCCATGTCGATGCCGGCCGACACGCCGGCGGCCGTGATGATCTTCCCCTGCTCGACGACGCGCTCCGAGACCGGCGTCGCGCCGAACTCGCGCAGCTCGTCGAGAACCGCCCAGTGGGTCGTTGCGCGGAGGCCGTGCAGCAGCCCCGCCGCCGCGAGGATCAGCGAGCCGGTGCAGACCGACGTGGTCCACGTGGTCGTCTCGTGGATGCGTCGGATCCACGCGAGCGTGGCGGGCTCGCGCATGACCCGCTCCTGGCCGAGGCCGCCCGGCACCACCAGGATATCGGCCCGCGTGACGTCGGCGAACGCGCGATCGGCCACCAGGCCGAGCGGCTGCGCCTCGGTCCGCTTGATCCCCGCCGTGTCGCCGACGAATACCACCTCCGCGCCCGGCAGCTGCCGGAGGACGTCGTAGGGTCCGATGGCGTCGAGCGCCGTCATCCCGTCGTAGAGGAAGATCGCGATCCGCATGGGTGCACTCTCGCATCCGGGCGCACTGGCTGCAATGACATTGAGCCAACGATTTCTGCCAGCCGGGACGTCGGGGGCGGGCAAGTGCTAAGGGGCGCGCATGGCCACCGAGACGGACGACCTCCAGTTCGTGATCGAGGATCGGGTCGCCATCCTCACGATGAACCGGCCCGACAAGCTGAACGCGCTCTCGGATCCGATGATCGACGCGGCGATCGCCCACCTGCGGCGCTGCGCCACGGATCCGAACGTCGGCGCGGTCGTGCTGACCGGAGCGGGGCGGGCGTTCTGCGCCGGCGGTGACGTCTCCGCGATGGGATCGGGCGGCGGGGGCGGACAGACCTTCGAGACGCACGTCGACCGGCAGCGCGAGAGGCACGAGTTTCCGTGGCTCCTCGCCGACATCCCGAAGGTGACGATCGCCGCCGTCAACGGCGCCGCGGTGGGCGCGGGCCTCGGCCTCGCGCTCTCGTGCGACCTCTGCTTCGCCTCGGACCGCGCCCGCTTCGGTACGGCGTTCGCGCGCGTCGGCTTCGGCGGCGACTTCGGCACCACGTGGCAGCTGACGCGCCGGGCGGGACCGGCCAAGGCCAAGGAGCTCTTCTTCCTCCCGGACCTCGTCCCGGCCGTGGACGCTGCGGCCATGGGGCTCGTGAACCGCGTGTTCGCGCACGACGTGTTCACGGCCGAGGTCCGCGAGCTCGCGCGGCGCATCGCCCACGGGCCGCTCGTCAGCTACCGGTACATGAAGCAAAACGTCGACCTGGCACTCACCGGCGACTTCCGGACGCTGCTCGATCGCGAAGCGATCACGCATCTCCGCTGCGGGCAGACGGCGGACCATCGCGAGGGTGTCGCCGCATTCCTCGAGAAGCGCGAGCCGCGCTTCCAGGGGCGATGACGCGCATCCGGCAGGTGGCCCTCGTCGCCCGCAACCTCGACCCGGTCGTCGCGGACCTGTGCGCGGTCTTCGGTCTCGAGGTCGCCTTCAACGACCCTGGCGTCGCCGAGTTCGGCCTCCGCAACGCGGTGATGCCCGTCGGGTCGACGTTTCTCGAGGTCGTGTCGCCGGCGCGCGAGGGGACAACCGCGGGCCGCTTGCTCGACAAGCGAGGTGGCGACGGCGGCTACATGGTGATCGTCCAGACCGACGACCTCGAGGCCGCGCGCACGCGCCTCGGCGCGCTCGGTGTCCGCATCGTGTGGCAGATCGCGCTCGACGACATCGCGACCCTCCACCTCCACCCGCGCGACGTGGGTGGCGCCATCGTGTCGCTCGACCAGCCGCGGCCGCCCGAATCGTGGCGCTGGGGTGGTCCGGAGTGGCAGTCGCACGTCCGGACCGACGTCGTCGACGGGATCACGAGCGTGACGCTCGAGGCGGAAAACGCCGAGCGCCTCGCCGCCCGGTGGACGGAGGTGCTCGGGCTCTGGACGCCGCGGCGCGCCGGCACGACGTTCGAGCTGGCCCTGGAAGGCGGCGGCATCCGCTTCGTGCCCGCCGCCGGGTCCAACGAGGGCATCGCACGGGTCGGCCTCGGCGCGGTCGATGCGGCGCGGGCCGTCGCCGTGGCGCGCGAGCGCGGCATCCGCACGAGCGCCGATACCGTCTGGATCGGCGGCCTGCGCTTCGACCTCGAACGGCCGGCGGTCAGGGCCCGGGGATGATCCGGTAGATCTCCCCGTCGGACGTGCCGCCGCCGCCGTAGTCCGCGATGTAGAGCTCGCCGCGCGCGTCCTCGCCGAACGACGTGACGCTGTCGAGGTTTTCACATGTCCCCGCCCGCCGGATCCTACGCTCGACGCAACGTCCGCGTGGCCGCTCCGATGCGAGTATGCTACCTCGCGGCGAGATGGCAGACCGGCTCGTCGCGGGCGGCTTCGAGGACGTCGATCGCACGGGCTCGGCGGAGGCCTTCGCCGCTTACCTGGAGCGCATCGGTACCGACGAGCGCGTCCGCAAGCTCAACCGCACGCGTGCCGAGACGGCCGGCATCGGCGCCGGGCACCGCGTGCTCGACGTCGGGTGCGGCGTCGGGTTCGACGCGAGCATCCTCGCCGAGCTGGTGGCGCCGGGCGGCCACGTGGTCGGCGTCGACCAGAGCGCGGCGATGGTCGAGCGGGCAGCGGCGCGCCTCGCGGCGAGCGGGCTGCCGGTGGAGTTCCGGACCGGCGACGCCCACGCGCTCCCGTTCGGCGACGGCACGTTCGACGCCGCGTGGACGGAGCGCGTGCTCGTGCACGTCGCGGATCCGGCCCTCGTCGTGCGCGAGATGATCCGCGTCGTCCGTCCCGGCGGCACGGTGGTGATCGCCGAGGCCGACTACCACGCGTACGTCGTCGACTCCCTCGATCCCACCGTCGCAACGCAGGTGATGGCCCGCCACGCCCGGGGGCTTCGCCATCCGGATATCGGGCGTCGCGTGCGCCGGCTCTGTCTGGACGCGGGCGCGGCCGAGGTCCGCATGCGGCCCGAGGTGCGCCTCGTCTACGAGCTCGAGTTTGCCGACAAGGTGCTCCTCCTGCGCGACTACCTCGCCGCGGCCGTCGCCGCGGGCGAGGTCGACGCCGAGCGGGCGGCGGCCTGGTGGGCGGGACTCGAGGACCTCCAGCGGCGCGGTCGCTTTCTCGCGGCGCTCGAGTTTTTCATCGCTTTCGCCCGCGTCGCGGGATAGATGTCTCGGCACCCCTGGCGCGCGCGCGAAGTCGCGCGCCGGTGCAAGGTTTCCCCTGCGGCGGAGTCACCTCGCATCCGGCATGTCTCTCGCATGGGCGGTGTCCCGACCCACGGCCGAGGACTGCCCGCGATGAGCCCCTCATGAGATACCGCACACTCGTCTTCGGCGTCGACGGGGCGACCTTCGAAGTCATCGACCCGCTCGTCGCCGCGGGAAAGATGCCGGCGCTGGCCGGGCTCATGGCGCGCGGCGTGCGTGCGGGGCTGCGGTCGACGTGTCCGCCGGTGTCGGCGCCGGCCTGGACCACGTTCCTGACCGGCAAGCAGCCCGGCAAGCACGGTGTCTTCTGCTTCCAGAACTTCGACGCGCGCCACTACTCGGGCTTCAGCGAGACGCTGGTGAACTCCTCCCACTTCCGCGGCAAGACGCTGCTCGACCACGCCGCCGAGGCCGCGCCCATCCGGACGCTCTCGTATCGCATCCCGATGACCTATCCACCGTGGGACATCCCGAACGGGGTGGTCGTCTCGGGCTTCCCGCTTCCGGACCGGCGCCAGACGTACGTGCGGCCCGCCGAGGCCGCGGCGGAGCTCGGACCCGCGAGCCCGCTCTCGTACGACGAGACCGCGGCGGCGATGAAGACGCTCGACGTAGCGACGCTCGAGGCGTCGAACCGCGTCGAGCTCGAGGGGCTCGAGCGCGCCGTCGGGCGCTACCTCGCGCGCGGCTTCGAGCTGGTGATCGGCTTCACCGGCATCCCCGACACGCTCCACCACGGCTTCTGGGCGTTTCACGACGCCGCGTCGCCGCTGCACGATCCCGCGGCGCCGTCGGGGGCGCGGACGATCATCGAGCGGGCGTACGCCGAGATCGACGCGACGATCGGCCGGCTCACGGCGGGGCTCGACGACGACACGGCCGTGATCGTGGTGTCCGATCACGGCGGCGGGCCGGCGCCGTTCCGGCACGTGAACCTGAATGCCTTCCTCGCCGCCCGCGGGTACCTCGAGCAGGCCGCCGCGGGCCGCGCGCGCGTCGCGACGACGGTGGGCCGCGTCCTCGAGCGCGGCCGCCTGGCACTTCCCGGCCGCCTGTGGCTGAAGCGCCGCTTGCCGGAGCGGCTCGGCCGCTCGCTGCGCGCGCTCCGCAAGGCGACGGGTGCGATTGCGTGGGAGCGCACGCGGGCGTACGCGATCCCCATCCACTATCCGGTGAGCGGCGTATGGGTGAACGTCGCCGGGCGCCAGCCGAAGGGCATCGTCGCGCCCGGCGAGGAGTACGAGCAGCTCCGCCGGACGCTCGCGCGCGAGCTCGCCGGGCTCCGCGATCCGGACACCGGCGCGCCGCTCGTCGTGCGCGTGGCGCTCCGCGAGGAGGTGTATGCCGGTCCGCACACCGTCGACGCTCCCGACCTCATCGTCGAGACCACGGCGGGGTACCACGGCGGATCCGACCTCGACCGCCTCGTGAGCCCGGTGCCGCCGGCGGTGCTGCGGCGGAACAACGGGTCGCACACGTTCGAGGGCATCCTCGTCGCCGCCGGCGGTCCCTTCCGGCAGGGCGTGGCGCTCGACGCGCCGAGCCTCGCCGACGTGCTGCCGACGGCGCTCCATCTCCTCGGCGTCCCGTTGCCCGACGACCTGGACGGCCGCGTCGTCGAGGAGGCGCTCGACGCCGCCTACCTCGCAACCCATCCGGTGAGCGTCACGGCCGCGCGGCACGCCAACGGCGGCCCGGCGGCCGGGGACGAGGACGAAGAGGAGATGCGCCGCTACCTCCAGGGCCTCGGCTACGTCGAATGAAGGTCTCCGATTTCGTCGCGTTCTTCCCGGGTGACGGCGCCGCGCCGCCGCCCGCGGCGTTCGCCGCGCTGCCGCGCATCTTCGCCGATGGACTCCATGCGCAGGCGGTACGGGCCGAGCAGCTGGGCGGGGCGACGCTCTTCCGGACGGCGCTGCCCGACGGCCGGGTGTTCCGCTTCTTCGCCCGCGACGGCAGCTGGGTCGTCGTGAAGGGCCTGATGGTCGACGTGCGCGCCCGCCAGCCGCAGGTCGACCTCGAGGGTTTGCTCGACGACCTCGTGCAGGGCGCTGAGCCGGATCTCAACCGCTATGAGGGCACGTTCGCGGCCGCCGCGTGGGACGCCCGCGCGCGCCGCGGCTGGGCGTTCAACGACCAGGTGTCGCTGCTGAACCTCTACTACGGCGAGTTCGACGGCGGCCTCTACGTCGCGTCGACGGCGTTGCCCCTCGCCGCCGCGCTCGGCCTCGAGCCGTCGCGCGAAGGGCTCCAGGAGTTCCTGGTCCGCGGCTGCATCCTGGCGCCGGCGAGCGCGTTCGCGGGGCTCGCGCGGCTCGACGTCGGCCAGCACGTTCGCTTCGAGGCGGGGCGCTGCCGCGTCGGCCAGCACTGGCGGGCGTACAAGGAGCCTGCGCCCCATCGGCGTCTCGACGACGCCGCGGCGGCGATCGCCTCGGTCATCGCCGACCGCGTGCGCCGCTTCGACGCGGTGAGCGGCCCCATGGTCTTCGACCTGACCGGCGGCTACGACTCGCGCCTCCTCGCCTCGGGCGCGCACTTCGCGGGCGTGAATCCGACCGTGACCGTCAACGGCCCGCGCGACCTGCCCGACGTCATAGTCTCGAAGCAGGTGGCGGCCGCGGCCGGCTGGCCGATGCTCTACTTCGACACCGACAGGCTCGACGGCCGGCCGATCGACCCCGAGATGCGCCGCGAGCTCACCTTCCGCACGAACGGCGAGATCGTCTTCAGCGACGTCTACAACCAGCAGTTCTCGCGTCCCGTCCTTGCGGAGCGCTTCAATCTCCACGCGGGCGGCGTCGGCGGCGAGTTCGTCCGCTACTACCCGTGGTCGCAGGAGTTCTTCGGCATCGGACGGCGGCGGAAGGCCAACGTCGAGAACGTCCTGCGCTATCGGGTCCTCCAGGGACGCTTCCCGCCGGCCGACCTGTTCGAGCGACCCTGGTATCCGGCGCTCCGCGCGCGTCTGCACGCGCAGATCGACGCCATCTGCGCGTCGGCGCCGGGCACGCTCACGAACCAGCAGCTCGACGCCGTGCACGTCTGGAAGTTCTCCTCCGGCACGTCGCTCTACATGTCGGCGCTGTTCAACTGGTTCCCGACCTGCCTGCCGCTCCTGACCGCCGGCTTCGTCGAGGCCGGCATCGAGACGCCGTGGCGTCTCCGGCTGTCGACGGCGCTCGACCGGCGGCTGATCGGGATGCTCGCGCCGCGCGCGGCGGACGTCGTGACGATCTACGGCGGGCCGGCGAGCCCGCTCCGCCTCGCCACGGTGCCGCTGCATCTGCGGCAGACGATGCGGCAGTGCGGTCACCTCGTGGCGAAGGTCGACAGCGTGCTCGGCACCGGACGTCTCCGGCGCTGGGCGGTGCCGACGCGCGCGCCGGCGCGGAAGGATCACCTGCTGACTCCGGAGTTTCGCGATTTCCTGACCCCGGAGAAGATGCGAAGCCGCGGCCTGTACGCGATGCCCGGTCTCCGGCGCGTGCTCGCCGGCTCCGACGACGAGTGGGCGGCCCGCGGCGGGTTGATCCAGCGGATCGCCACCGTCGAGCAGGTCTGTCGCGAGCTGCGGTTCGAGCCGGGGCCAGAGCTCCTCGGCTGACGCGCGTCCGCTTCGGCATCGCGCGACGCTGACGCTGTGGAGTTGCCAGCGCCGGCACACGGGGTGCCGCGCGTGGCACAGCAGCTGCCGCGAGCCGGCGCGACGCCCACGCCAGCGGGTGGCCACACGACATGACCTCCGCCGCCCCACCCGCCACGTCCGGTCGAGCGGCTGGTCGTTTCCGGGTCAAACCCCGTTCGCGGCATGCATCTTGGACTTCGCCCCCCGGCATGAAAGCCGATTGGGAAACCGCTGTCGTCGTAGACCCGCGCACGCTCGAGTCGCTCGGGAAGGACTGCCGCCGCCTGCGTCGCGGCACGCGCCGGCTGAAGGGGGCGCTGTGCGTCACGCTCGCCGGCGCCGTCGTGTTCGGGGCAAGGCTCGAAGCGTCCTCACGGCGGCTCGGCGAGACCGAGCAGGGGCTTCGCGAGTGCCGCAAGTCCTTCACCCGCTCGAGCGGAGTGCTCTCCGCGCTCGCGCGCAGCCAGGAGAAGATCCTGCTCGCGACCGAGCAGGCTCCGTCGGTGGGCACCAAGTCATGGGGACGGCGCTTCACGGTGACGAAGTACACGCCGCGGAGCGCGGCGTACGGCAAGTTCGACGACGGCCTCACGGCGACGCTCACCAAGGCCGACCCGAAGAACCGCATCGTCGCCGTCGACCCGAAGCTGATCCCGTACGGCTCCTGGGTGTGGGTCGAGGATCTCGGCTGGTTCCACGCCGAGGACTGCGGCGCGGCGATCAAGGGCTTTCGCCTCGACCTGCTGGCTGCCACGGAGCAGGATGCGATGGGCTTCGGGCGCCAGGAGCGGTTCGCGATCGTGGTGCCGACGGACGCGTAGCGCGCGATCGCTACGACGCGGCCGTGACGATCCACGCGGCCGACGCCAGGCGGACGCCTGCCGGCGTGGCGAACGGCTCGAGCGCGGCGCGCACGGCCGCCGCCACCGCCGGGCGCACGGCCGGGTCGGCGTCGCGGAGCGCGGCGCTCGTCGGCCCCACGCCGTGCAGCAGGAACTCGACGACCTGGTCGAGCGTTGCCCGCCCGCCGAGGCTGAGCGTCTCGCGCACGTCGTCGAGGACGACGCGCTCGAAGCCGGCGGCCGCCAGGATGCCGCGGACGCGATCCGGATCGGCGAAGGAGAAGGGCCCCGGCGCGTCGGGCGCCGGAGGGGGCGGCAGCCTCAGGTGCTGTGCGGCGGCTCCGAGCGGCAGAGCGAGCCACGGGTTCTCGCGGAGCGCTTGCCAGCAGATGAAAGCGAGCCGTCCACCCGGCCGGAGCGCCGCGCGGAGATTCGTGAAGGCCGCCGTCGGGTCGGCGAAGAACATCACACCGAAGCGCGAGTAGAGGAGGTCGAACTCCGCGGCCGGGAAGCGATGGGTCTGAGCATCCGCGTTCTCGAAGCGGACGTTGGCGAGGCCGGCCTCCCGCGCTGAGTCGGCAGCGCGCGCGACCATCGCGGCGGACACGTCGACGCCGAGGACGCGACCGCCGGGTCCGATGCGGCGCGCGAGCTCGAGCGTGGCATCGCCGCAGCCGCAGCCGACGTCGAGCGCGCGGTCGCCGGGGCGGACCTGCGCGCGGTCCATCGTTTGGCTTCCGAGCGCGCTGAGCTGGGTGTCGAGCAGCTGCTGGTACGCGACCCACTTCGGGCCGGCCTTCTCGTTCCAGTATCGGATCTGCTCGGCGTTGGGGCCGGTCGGCTCGAGGGTGCCCATGGCGCGACACTAGGGACGTTGCCGCCCCGGGTGCAACCCGCGGCTCATGTCGGGCGTGGACGAGCTTGCAGTGCCCGAGCGGCGATCGTACGCTCCCGCCGCCCATCCGTGGGCGTGCGATGGTCGGCATCACCTCATACGGCGCGTACATCCCGATGCTGCGGATGCCGCTGGCGGTCATCGGCGGTGGCAAGCCCGGCGGCCCCGAGAAGGCGGTGGCCAACTGGGACGAGGATGCCCTCACCATGGCGGTGGCCGCCGCGATCGGCTGTCTCGAGGGCATCGACCGGTCGACCGTCGACGGCGTCTTCTTCGCGTCCACCTCGTACGCGTTCAAGGAGAAGCAGGGCGCGGCGATCGTCGCGAAGGCGCTCGACCTGCGGCGCGACGTCGTGACCGCCGACGTCGGCGATTCGCTGCGCGCGGGTACGACGGCACTCCGCGCCGCCCTCGACGCGGTCAAGGCGGGGTCGGCGGCGCGAGTGCTCGTCGTCGCCGGCGACACGCGAATGGCCGCCCCGCGCTCGCCGCTCGAGGCCAACCTCGGCGACGGGGCGGCGGCGTTCCTCGTCGGCGACGCTGACGTCGCGGCGGGTCTCGACGCCGGGTACGCGGTCGCCGATGAGATCATCGACGTGTGGCGGCGCGAGGGCGACCCGTTCGTGCACACATGGGAGGACCGGTTCGTCGTCGACCACGGCTACCGCCAGAACGTGCGCGACGTGGTGCGCGGGCTCCTGGAGAAGACAGGCTCGTCGGCGCGCGACTTCGGAAAGGTGGCGCTCTACGGCCCCGACGCGCGCAGCCACGCTGCCGTCGCACGCGAGCTCGGCTTCTCCTCCGACCAGGTGCAGGACCCGCTGTTCGGCCGAGTGGGCAACACCGGCGCAGCGTTCGCGCCACTGCTCCTCGCGGCGGCGCTCGAGAGCGCGCGGCCCGGCGAGCGGCTCCTCGTCGTCGGCTACGGCGACGGCGCCGACGCGCTCGTGTTCAGCGTGACACCGGCCGTCGCGCGGCTCCGCGACCGGCGCGGCGTCGGCTGGCACCTCGCGCGGCGCGCGGAGGTCGCGGGGTACGACAAGTATCTCCGCTTCCGCCAGCTGCTCGCCACCGAGCACGACCGGCGCGCCGGCGCGGGCATCTCCGCCACCATCCACTTCCGCGACCGCGATGAGGACGTGAGCCTGCTTGCGCACCGCTGCCGGCGCTGCGGCACGACGCAGTATCCCTTCCAGCGCGTCTGCTACCGCTGCTACGCCCGGGACGACTTCGACAAGGTGCGCCTCTCCGACCGCCGGGGCACGCTCAAGTCGTTCACCTTCGACGCCTTCGCCGGCAGCCCGGACCCGCCGCTCATCGCGACGGTCACCGACGTCGACGGGGCACGCCTCTACCTCCAGATGACCGACGCGAGCCCGAACGAGGTGAAGCTCGACCTGCCCGTCGAGCTGACCTTCCGGAGGATCCACGAGGCGGGCGGCACGCCCAACTACTACTGGAAGTGTACGCCCGCGCGCTGAGGAGCCGAGTGATGGACATCGCCGCCATCCCGGACAAAGTCGCGATCGTAGCACCGCTCTCATCTCCGCGGCCGTGATCGGCAAGATCGACGTCCGCGACGAGGCGGGCGGAAGGCCGAGAGAGAGACTCCGGCTGCCTGACCGCCCTCGCGCGTGCCCCGGCCGCTCTTTTCGAATCGGTGGGTATTCGCTAATAAGGACCGCTTACCTTCCGGAAGATCCACGAGGCCGGCGGCACGCCCACCTACTACTGGAAATGCGCGCCGATACGCTGAGGAGCCGAGCATGAATATCGCCGCCATCCGGGACAAGGTCGCGATCGTCGGCATGGGCTGCTGCAAATTCGGCGAGAACTGGGACCAGGCGCCCGCCGACATGATCGTCGACGCGGCCTACGAGGCCTACGCCGACGCCGGCATCGACGAGCCGCAGCGCCGGATCGAGGCCGTCTTCTGCGGCGCGCAGTACCCGTCGCGCGGCACCGCGGAGGTGGCCGACGCCCTCAAGCTCTACGACCGGCCGGTCAGCATGGTCGTCAACTACTGTGCCACGGGCACGGACGCGTTCCGCTACGGCGTCTTCGCCGTTGCGTGCGGCATGTACGACACGGTCCTCGTCGTCGGCTTCGACAAGCCGAAGGACCGCGGGGTCTCCGGCCCGAGCGTCGCCGTGACCGGCGTCCGCGGGCTTCCCGCCACGCCGGCCGGCTGGTTCTCGCACGTCGCCGCCCGCTACTTCGAGACGTTCGGCGCCGGCCGCGAAGACCTGGCGCGCATCGCCGTCAAGAACCACCACAACGGCACGCTCGCGCCGAAGTCGATGTTGAAGCGCGAGATCACCGTCGAGGAGGCGCTCGGCGCCCGCATGATCTCGTGGCCGTTCGGCCTCTACGACTGCGCCGCCCAGTCCGACGGCGCCGCGGCGGCGATCCTCACCCGGCGCGACCTAGCGAAGGGCCATCGCGACGACTTCGTCCTCGTGCGCGCGGTCGCGATCGCGCTCGCGCCCGACCCGAAGGAGGACCCGGACTTCGATTTCCTGCGCTGGAAGCCCACCGAGTACGCCGCGCGGCAGGCGTACGCGCAGGCCGGGATCGCGGATCCCCGGAAGGAGATCGACGTCGCCCAGGTGCACGACTGCTTCACGCTGACCGAGATGCTCGCGTACGAGGACCTCGGCTTCTGTGAGAAGGGCGCGGCCAAGGAGCACGTCCGGAGCGGCACGTTCGCGCTCGACGGCGAGCTGCCGGTCAACACCGACGGCGGGCTCAAGAGCTTCGGCCACCCGACCGGCGCGACGGGTGTTCGGATGATCTACGAGAACTACAAGCAGCTCCAGGGCAAGGCCGAACGGCGCCAGGTGAAGAACGCGACCGTCGCGCTCAGCCACAACATCGGCGGCGCGCCGCAGGCGTGCGGCGTGTGCATCGTCGCCACGCCATAGTGCGCGCGGTCGCCGTCGCGGTCGGGCTCGTCGTCGTGGCGGCACGGGCGGCGACGGCGGCGTTCCATGCTTCCGTGATCGACGAGGTCGCGACCAGCATCGGCGACGACCCGACTCAGCAGTTCGTCGAGATCACGATGGTCGGGCCGTCGCAGACGCAGGTGACGGGCTCGGTGCTCGCGGCGTTCGACGCCGCGGGCGTGTATCGCGGCGACGTGCTGGTCCTGTCGCACGACGTCGGCCCCGGGACGCGATGGCTCATGGCGACGCCCAGCTTCGGGCAGCGGCAAGGGATCACCCCGGACTTCGAGTTCCCGCCGGGACTGTTGCCGCTCGAGGACGGGATGATCTGCTGGGGCGCGCCGGGCGACGTCGCACCCGTGAATCCCACCAGCTGGGATCACTGCGACTTCACGCGGTACGTCGACTGCGTGGCCTACGGCCGCTTCTGCGGCAGGGCGCCGGGCGAGGTCCCGGTGCCGGCGACGCCGGCCGACCACAGCCTCGTGCGGGTCGCGACCGGTGCCTTCACGGACCAGGCGTTCCGTTGCTCCGCCACGCTGACTCCGGTCAGCGGTGCGAACCCGGCGGGCGTGCAGATCGCCGGCGCGCCATGCGCCACCGTCTTCCCCGGGCCGTGCGGCACGCCCCTGCCGGGCGGCGCGCCGCTCCGGACCGACTGCTACGGAGAGTGGCTCGTCTTCGGTGCGACGGGCTCCGCTCCGGTGTTTACGTGCCCGCGGGGCGAGCCGACCTGCCACGCCGGGCAGAACGGCGACTGCCTCATGCGGGCGCAGTTCTGCTTCGACGACGCCGGCAACCCCCGCTACCGTGGGCGATGCGCCACGGCGCCGCTCACGCGATTCGCGCTGCGCGGCAAGGAGCGAGACAAGATCGACATCGGAAATGCGCAGACGGTGCTCGACGCGGTTGCGAGGCTCGGCGCGGCCACGGCGTCGCGTACCGTCGACGTGTCTTCCGTCGCCGCCCTGACGTGCACCGCGCCGTTCGACCTCGCCGTTCCGCTGATACGCAAGCACGGCGTCAGACGCGGGGTGCGCACCCTGCGGGCCGGAACCGTCGCCCGACACGGCCAGGATTCCGATCGCCTCCGGCTCGTGTGCGCACCGTGACGTAGCGATCCCGCGCCGCAAAATCATGTCGCACGGGGATGGCCGTGCGCACGGGGCAACCGCACGATGCGCGAATGCACCGAACCCGCCTCGTTTTCGCACTCATGCTCACGGTCGGCGCCGCCGCGCCCCCGGTGCCGCTCGCCGTCTGCGGCGACAACCGAATCCGTAGCTCGGGGCTCGGTCAATAGACGGCCAGCAGATTCCGAACCGACACGCTCCCGAGCCCCGTCACGGCATCCCAACCGGGCGTCGCGTCGTAATCGCCGTTCCCGCCGCCCACGATGTCGTGGTACACGCCGCTTCCGCAGGCGGCGTACAGTCGAGGGCCGGGATGGCCGAGGCCGCGGCCACCGTCGCGTTGGTTCAGCAGCGCCAGGAACCCCGCCCACTGCGGCGCGGCCGCGGACGTGCCGCCGCCGACGAACCACGCGCCGCCGTGGCGGTAGAAGATGCCGGGCAGCGGATCCGCGATGAGAGCGACGTCGGGCACGAGCCGTCGCGTCCCCGCCGGCACCCCGCACCCGCGCTGGAACGCGGGGCGCGCAAAGAAGCGGCTGCTGCCGCCCCCGGACTGGCTCCATCCCGTTTCGTAGCCGTACCCGGCGCACGTGGCCGGATCGTCGCAGACCGCGCTCGTGCCGCCCACCGCCACGACGTGCGGCGAGCTCGCCGGGAAGTCGACCGACGGCCGATCCCCGCAGTCGCGGCTGCCGTAGTCGCCCGAGGCGGCGACCCACGACTGCCCGATCGCCGTCGCGTTCGCCAGGATGTTGTCGTAGGTCCGGAGCCACGCCGGCGGCACCGTGTCCTCGCACGTCCCCCAGCTCGTCGTGACGACCCAGCCGGCCGAGCCGCGCGCCGACCGCGCCGCACGGCGGCCGCCGCCCGCGACGACGGTGTTGTAGAGGACCGCGAAGTCCGCCAGCGACGCGGAGGCCGCCATGTAGTTGATGATCCGCGCCCGCGGCGCGGTCGCGTGTGCATACTGGACGTCGAGCGAGATCTCCGTCGAGCCGGCGCTGTACAGGCAGCCCGGGGCGCGCGACGAAGAGCCGGTGCACACCTGGATGCTGCCCGCGGGTAGCGGTGGGAGACCGAAGCGCCGGTCGAAGACCGCGAGGTCGGCCGGGTTCCAGGCGTAGAGGCCGACCACGGCGATCGTCTGTCCGCGGCCGTCGAACGACGTCGCGGCATCGTAGAAGCGCTTCAGCTCCGGCGGACCGAAGGCGCAGCAGGCATCGCCGAGCGGCGCGCTCGCCGTCAGGTGCGGCTTCATGTCGGTGGCGTCGCCGACGCCGAGAACCCCCACCACGTAGTCGGCGAGCTCCGCGGGCAGCGTCGGCTCTTCGAGCGCGGCACGGCGAACCTCGTCGCCGACGACGAGATCGTGGAGCCGGACGCCGAAGGCCTCCTGCGTCGCCGCGACGGTGCCCTCGGCGCCGACGAGGAGCCGGTTCGGTGCGCGATAGGCGACGTGGAGGCCGTGCGCCTCGAGGTATGCGACGACGGCTTGCTCCTGCCGGAGCGTCGGCGCGTGCCGCGCGAGGAAACGCGACGGCGTGAGGAAGCGCCGGTACCGTGGCGACGTCGGGTCCTGGACCTCCTCGAGGAAGCGGGCGAGCGAGGCCTTGTCGCGCAGCGCCAGCGAGACGAGGACGGTGGCCGGGGCGTCGCTCGGTGCGGGGCCGAGGTCGCGGGCCATCGAGAGGCGCGGCGACAAGGACCGCGCCCGCGGCCGCGCTGCACCGGCGCACGGCATTGCCGTTGCGAGCGTCGCCAGCACCACCACCGCCACACGTCGAATCACGCCCCCTATGCACGTGGCCCGCCAACGACCAGGGTCGGATGCCACAACGGGATTCGGGCGCGCAGGGGTCAGGCGCGTCACACCGCCCAGGTCGGCCGTGCCGCCGCCGCCCGCGGATGGCGGCCCGCATGGCGGGGTGCCTGACGCGCGCTACAGGAGACGCAGCTGCTCACCCGCGCGCGGCGGCCGGCGGAACGACGCCGTGCTGAGCGCCGGCAAGTGCCCGTCGACCCCGTACTTCCGCGCCGACACGTCGAACAGCTGGGCGATGTGCTCGGCATACTCGCCCTGGCCGCGGTGGCGGCGAAAGAACGTCGGGTCGCTCAGGCGTCCGGCCCGGACCTCGCGAATGCGCCCCAGCACGCGCTCGCGACGCTCGGGATAGTGCTGCGCGAGCCAGCCATCGAACAACGCGTCGACCGGCTTTGGCAAGCGCAGCAGCACCCAGCTGGCGCTGCGCGCCCCCGCGCCCGCCGCGGCCTCGAGGATGCGCGGGATCTCGGCGTCGTTGAGGCCGGGCACGACGGGACCGATCATGACGCCGACCGGCACCCCGGCCTTTGCGAGCGCCGCCATCGCCTCGAGCCGGCGCTCCGGTCGCGCCGCCCGCGGCTCCATGCGGCGCGCGAGCTCCGGATCGAGCGACGTCACCGAGAAGAGGACGTGCGCCGCGTCGTGGCGGGCAAGCGCCGCGAAGAGGTCCGTGTCGCGCGCGACGAGCGCCGACTTGGTGATCGCGGACACCGGGTTCAGGAACTCGACGAAGACCTCGAGACAGCTGCGGGTGATGCGGAGGGTCCGCTCCGCCGGCTGGTAGCAGTCGGTGTTGCCCGAGAGCGCCACCACCTGCGGTTCCCAGCGCGGCGAAAGGAGCGTCTGGCGGAGCAGCTCGGGCGCGTTCTCCTTGATCATGATCCGGCGCTCGAAGTCGAGGCCGGCGCTGAAGCCGAGGTACTCATGGCTGGGTCTCGCGTAACAGTAGGCACATCCATGCTCGCAGCCGCGGTACGGGTTCAGGCTGAATCGGAAGCCAACATCCGGGCTGTCGTTCTCG
>WNGI01003898.1_pt1 | contig 21332 bp, 17 predicted proteins | sample 5400621 | NCBI WGS metagenome assembly WNGI01 (sample SAMN13153374, study PRJNA577476) | soil metagenome | isolation source: 20 cm soil or saprolite under Garry oak tree replicate 1 | place: USA:California | collected 2016-06-15
TCGTGGTGAGTTGAACGGTCAAGATTGAATCGAGCACGCCAGGACTCTTCGGCGAGCGTTTACGCCAGTTCTACAACGTAGTCTGCTGCGAGCAACCAGCGCGAACAAGGGTGCGGTTCGCCAAGAGACTTGACAGTTCAAGTCAAGTCACCTTCTCTAGCGTTTCGCTTGAACGGTCAAGTTAACCCAGTCGCACGCGAAGGAGACGCGAATGTCTCTCTACAGGTTGGACGCCAGCATCCGGGTCGACGGCTCGCCGTCCGAGTGGCCGTTGAGACGGTTGATTTCGGGCTGACGCCGCTTGACTCAAGCGCGCGGCCCGATTGGCCGCCGGGCCTATCGTCATGGCATGACCGGACATGAGCGGGGCGCGGGATCGCTGCGATCGCGGCAACAGATCGAAGACGTCATGAGGCGCATTGGCATGTCGGATCGGATACCGGAGGCACGACGGGTTCTGCCGGAGGTTGTCGACATCGATAAAGACAGCGACCTGCTTCTCCGACTTGGGCTCAGCCTCGATCGGATCGTCGACGAAATGGGTGGCGGACCCTGGTGAGACACAGCGAGCTCTGAGAGGTTGCCATGTTGTTCATCGCCGAGGGTCGTATCAATCGACCCGTGGAAAAAACCGAACACACCGTGGCCGCAGCGTGGCTCGGTCCGATGGTGGATTCTGGGTTCCTGCAGTCGGGGTACCTCGATGCCGCGGGCCAGCGGGTGTTCATGGTTCTTTCCGCCCCGGACCACGTCGATGTCGAGGAGCGGATCAGGGACCTGCCGATCGTGCGCGAAGGCACCGTGACGTTCTCGATCACGCAAGTCACTGCGCTGCGCTTCACCTGAAGCGGCATCAGGTGCTGCCGTCCAACGGAGGTTCGCGCGCCTACCGACGCCGTGGAGCCACGCGAACGACTGGCCGTCGCGCCGCCAGGTCGGCGGGATCCTCGGCGGGCGTAGATCAGTCGTCATGGCACCAGCTCTTGGTGAGGTGGTCGGGAGGCCAGATTTCAGCCAAGGGTCATGACGGGGATGGCGACGTGCTCGGCCAGGGCAACGGAGAGGTGACCGGGTGGCTCTGGAGGCTCCCCGCGGCGCCATCGGCGTCGAAGCACGGGCCGTTGACCGATATGGTTCCGCCCACGCCGACTGACGGTTTCGGGTCCCCGACGACGCGGAGTGTGCCCGGGATGGTGACCTTCCCCTCCCGTTTACTGAGCCAGTAGGAGGCGGCGGGTACCGCTGGCATCGTGACGGTCCGGGCGGACGGCCGCTGCCGCAGCGTCCAGCCGTCGCCGCGCACCAGGCTGACGACCCGGTTCCGGTACGCGTCAAAGTTGGTGTCCTGGCGGCCGGTGAACGGGAACAGGCGCAGCGTGATGCTGTAGTAGAGCTTCGTCTTCGCCGTCTCGCACGGCAGGTAAGCCCCGTCGAGGACGGTGACAGACCGGGCGCTCGCATTGAACAGCGTCTGATACAGCTCGCGCGCGGCGGGCACCACCCGTGCGCGCGAGCTGGCGGCCGCTGCTCTGCCGTCCGCCGTGCTATGCCCGCACCCGGCCAGCACGGCGGCAAGGACGATCGCGGCAGCCGCGATGGTGCCGCTCGCTGTCAGGCGCACGGTCAGCCGCCTCCGCTGCTGCTCATGGCGCGCGCGGAACCGGACCATCTCGGGCCGATCGGTGTGTCCGCGAACGCCGGGCCATTATCGTATGCAATGACCGGATCTTGGAGCCATGCGTTGTAGGCAGCCAGCGCCTTGGAGAACGTCCTGGATCTCGTCAAGGCACTCGAGCTTGCCGATCTTGTCGTCGACGAACGTCACGCCGCACGGTGCGAGGCCGCAGCCCACCGTGTATCGGTATGGCGTCGACGCGGCGTATGCCGGTCGCCTCCCGTTCCATCAACGTTTGACTAGGTGCCCTGCCCGCGTCAGGTCCTGGCCCTAAGTTTCCTTGCTGGGGATGACGAAAGGGGACGTATGGAGTCAGCCCTCGCAGTCCGGGCTCGCAGGATCACCAAGTGTTTCGCCGATGTCGTCGCGCTCGACGGCATCGATCTGGATGTGGCGCAGGGGCAGATCCATGGGCTGGTCGGGCCGAACGGCGCAGGTAAGACGACCTTGCTCGGCTTGCTGCTGGGCCTGGCCGTCGCCGACAGCGGCAGTCTCGAGATTCTGGGGACGCCGGTCGGGCGGGCGCTGGCTCTTCCCGACGGTGTCACCGGCTTCGTGGACGGGCCGGGTCTGTACCCGTCGCTCACGGCGAGGCAGAACCTCGCCGCGATGGTCGCGCTCCGCGGCCGCGACGCGCGGACAGCGGGCATTGACGATGCGCTCCACGAGGTCGGGCTCACCGATGTCGCCGGCGACCGGGTCCGGGGCTTCTCCCTCGGCATGCGTCAGCGTCTCGGGCTCGCCGCCGCCCTGCTCACCGAGCCCCGGCTGCTGGTGCTCGACGAACCGTCCAACGGCCTCGACCCGGCCGGCAAGAGGCACATACACGGCGTCCTCACCCGGCTTGCGGCGGACGGAACCGCCGTCGTGCTCTCCAGCCACCGGATGGACGACCTCGAGGCGCTGTGCTCGGAGGTCACCATCCTTTCGACCGGACGGGTCGTATTCTCCGGCCCGCTGAGCAAGCTGGCTGCAGAGAACGGCGAACTCGACTACCGGCTGGTCACCTCCGACCTGGAGGCCGCCCGCCGGCTGGCTCTCGACACGGACGGGCTCCGCGTCGTCGACGACACCGGGGCCCGGCAGGACGGCTCGGTTCTCGTGGTGGGTGCGCTGGTGCCGGCCCTTGACGAGCTGGTGGCGCGGCTGGTGCATGCGGGCATCGCCGTACGCGAGCTCGCACCCGTGGTGTCCCCGCTCGAGGCCGCGTTCCTCGCCCTCACCGAGCAGCAGGAGGCCAGCAGATGACCGCGACCGTCGCGGTAAGCGACGCTCCCGCAGCCCGTCGCGTCTCGGTGCCGCGCGGCTACCGCTTCGAGTTGGTGAAGCTGCTCTCGCAATGGCGGGTGCGTCTGCCGGTCCTTGCCTGCTGGATCGCGCCAGCGCTGTTCGTCGCCGCGGTGAGCAAGCAGAGCTCGCTTCCCGTTGACACCCTCTTCGGTCGCTGGATGCACGCCACGGGTTGGGCCGGACCGTTGGTCATGCTCGGCTTCTCGGGCACCTGGGCACTTCCGTTGTTGACCTCGGTGGTCGCCGGCGACGTGTTCGCTTCTGAGGACCGGCTGGGCACCTGGCGCCACCTGTTGGTGACGGTCCGTTCGCCTCGACGGATCTTCGTGGCGAAGGCACTGGCGAGCCTCACCGTCATCGTCGTGCTCGTGGCCGGGCTGGCCTGTTCCAGCGCGGTCAGTGGGGTCCTGGTGGTCGGCAACCGATCTCTGGTCGGCCTCGACGGCCACTTGCTGGCGCCGGGGGACGCCGCCGGGAAGGTGCTGCTCGCCTGGGTCTGCGTGCTCGCCCCGACGCTGGCCCTCGCCGCGATCGGACTACTCGGGTCCGTCGCACTCGGGCGCTCGCCGATGGGGCTGCTGCTGCCCGCCCTGGTCGCCTTCGCGATGCAGCTGGCGCAGATGCTGCCGCTGCCCGTCGCGGTACGCCTCGCCCTGCCCGGCTATGCCTTCATAGCCTGGAACGGGCTGTTCACCAGCCCGGCACAGCTCGGCCCGCTCCTGATCGGCATCGTGGTCAGCCTGGTGTGGGCCGTCACCGCGACCGCCTTGGCCTACCTGTTGTTCGTGCGGCGCGACTTCACCAACCTGATCAACGACGGCTCGGGCCGTCGCGCGATCGCCGCCGGAGTCCTGCCGCTGACCGGGCTCCTCGGCGTCACGGTCGCGGTCGTCGCGTTGTCGACCCCGGCGATGGGCTCCGGGATCGACCAGAACAAGGTGCAGCGGTCGGTCGCCACCGCGTTCGCCCACCTGTACCGCCTGCAGGCCGTGCAACTCAACCGGCCCGCTGTCACCGAGGCGCAGCTGCGGGCCACGGCGACGTGCAACAAGGGCGACGGCCTGGTCGCCGCCCAGGGACCGGGCAATGACTGGCGTTGTGTCGTGTCATGGCACCTCCCGGGCGTCCAGGCCACCGGGACGGCCATCTACCAGCTCGACGTCACCGCAAACGGGCGATACGTCGCCGACGGCGACGGACCCAAGGACGTGAACGGCTACTACCAGGTGCGTACCCCGACTGGGGACGCACCGAACCCGCTCTGGCAGTTCGACGGCAATGTCGAGCTGCTCCGTACTGCGCCGAAGGGATAACCCCAATGCAGGTAACGCGCCACCGAAAGCGGACGGAGAAGCAAGGCCTTCTCAATCGCCGCGGTGACCGCCGAGGACGCGTCGCAAAGCTCACCGCGATCACCTTCGCGGTCGCGGCCGCGGGCAGCGGCATCGGTTTCGCCGACACTCAACAGTTCGGCACCGACCAGGTCGGCCAGCTCACCGATCAGGGCCTGGTCGTCTCCAGCGACCAGTACATCAACCCGATCGGCACTCGCCTCGTCATCAACAACGGCAAGATCATGTCGTCCTCGATCAGCCCGGACGGCACCCACATCGCGGCCTCGGTCACCGACGGCGGGATGGCACTCGCCATCGTGGACCTCAAGAGCTGGAAGGTGCAGCAGCTCATCGGCAACAACGCGTCGGCGAACCTGCGCATCAGCGGCAACGACGTTGGCCAGGAAGGGCCGACGTACTCACCGGACGGCAAGTCGCTGTGGCTGGGCCAGACCGACGGGTACCGCAAGTTCACGGTGAACGCCGACGGCAGCCTCGCCAACCCGACCTTCGTGTCGATCCCGGCGAGCGGGCCGATGCATTCGCTGGCCGCTGCGGCGGTGTTCTCGCCCGACGGTTCCACCGTGTACTCCGCGGTGAACGGCCAGAACCGGGTGGTTGCGATCAACGCCGCGACCGGGGCGATCCAGCAGAGCTGGACGGTGGGCAACGCCCCGCGCGGTCTGGTCCAGGTCGGCAGCAAGCTCTACGTCAGCAACGAGGGCGGGCGCGCGGCCAAGCCCGGCGAGATCACAATGAACTCGTACAACACCCAGATGCCGGCCAACCCGGACACCGGTGCCGCCACCACCGGCACGGTCAGCGTCATCGACCTGGCGAACCCGGCTGCCGCGCCGGCGAGCATCGACGTCGGTCTGCACCCGACGGCCTTGTATGCAAAGAACGGGGCGGTGTTCGTCACAAACACGGCCAGCAACGATGTGTCGATCATCGACACCGCCAGCGACAAGGTGGTCCAGACCATCGCCACCCAGCCGTGGCCGGAGGCCACGGTCGGCTACGAGCCGAACGCGGTGACGCTCACCGACGACGGTCACCTGCTGGTGACGCTCGGCCGCGCCAATGCGGTCGCCGTCTACCGGTACACGAAGCCGCTCGAGCCGGTCAGCTACGTCGGCCTGCTGCCGACGGACTACTTCCCCGCAGAGATCACCACCGTCGGCAACGACGTGGTGGTCTCGAACACCCGGGGTATCGACGCCCGCCGCGCCACCAACAATCGGCATGGCACCCACGACACCACGTCGAGCCTGCAACGCTTCACCCTGCCGAACGACAACGCGATCAACGGCTACACGGCCAAGGTCTTCAAGCAGAACGGCTGGATCGGGAACTCAGTCCAGTTCAGCACCGGTAACGGCAGCGTGCCACCAGTCCCGGTGCCGGTGCGGATCGGCGACCCGTCGACCATCAAGCACGTGTTCTTGTTGGTCAAGGAGAACCGCACCTACGACCAGGTCTTCGGTGACATGCCGGAAGGTAACGGCGAGCCGGCGTTCGCGCAGTACGGCGAGAACGTCACGCCGAACCAGCACGTGTTGGCCCGTCAGTTCGGTCTGTACGACAACACCTACGACACCGGAACGCAGTCCTCCGACGGGCACAACTGGTTGATGCAGGCCGACAACCCGGAGTACACCGAGTCCTCAGCCGGGGAGTTCCTTCGCAGCTACGACACCGAGAACGACGTGCTCGGCCACCAGCGGACCGGCTTCATCTGGACCGGTGCGCAGGCGGCCGGCAGGTCCGTCAAGGACTTCGGCGAGTTCCAATCGTTCGAGAGCAAGCCGGCCGGGGCGACCTGGCAGAACCTGTACTGCGACTACAAGAACATGGCAGCGACCGGGCAGGACACCGCGTACCCCATCCAGGTGGGCTCGGCGATCCCTTCGCTCAACAAGGTGTCGGTGCAAGGCTTCCCGCTGTTCGACACCGATGTCCCCGACGTCTACAAGTACGAAATCTGGAAGCGTGACTTCGAGAAGAACGGCCCCGCGAACCTGAACATGTTCTGGCTCTCCAACGACCACACCGGCGGGCCGCCGAACGGCGCCGCTCAGGTCGCCGACAACGACCTCGCGGTCGGCAAGATGGTCGACACCATCTCGCACAGCCCGTATTGGAAGGACTCCGCGATCTTCGTGGTCGAGGACGACTCGCAGTCCGGCATCGACCACGTCGACGGCCACCGTGCCCCGATCCAAATCATCAGCCCCTGGGCCAATCACGGCGTTGTCGACAGCCACTACTACTCGCAGATCATGATGATTCGGACCATCGAGCAGATCCTCGGCGTCCACCCGATGAACCAGAAGGACAGCGCGGCCACTCCGATGCGGCAGGCGTTCACCCACACGCCCGACAACACGCCGTTCAACGCGGTGCCGAACCGAACCTCGCTGACCCTCGGTCTGTCGAGCCAGCCACCCTGTGGCCCGGACACCCCGGCATCGCAGAGTGCGAGCTTCGCGGCGGCGCCGACGGCACAGGTGCCGGCAGACAAGACGGACGTCGCGGCGAAGTGGGCGGCCTGGAAGGCGAAGCAGCGCTTCACCGGCCCGCTCGCCAAGGTGGACTCGGCAGACCCCGAGCAGATGAACCGCTTCTCGTGGTACGAAGCGCACGACTGGACGAAGCCCTACCCGGGTGACCCCAAGATCTACGCGCCGAACGAGGTGCCCGGCGCCTACATCCCGTCGTCGGAGTCCGACGGCTGACGGCTGACGGTTCGCACCACAAGGCCCCTGGCCGGCTTCACCGCCGGCCAGGGGTCCTCTCTGTGGCCTGCGCATCCAGCCCACCCCGAAACATCTCGGCTTCACGAAGGTCAGCAGGTTGGTGGTGCGGGGGGCACCGCGCTTGAGCGGTGGGATCACCGATTCGGTCCCGGCGCAAGGTGCCGCGAAGATGACTGCGTGGATGTCGGCGCGGTGTTCTTGCTGGTCGGGGTGATCCTGGCCGGCAGCGCCGTGGTCGCGCTGGGCGCCGCGCGGGTGGGTGTGCCGGCGTTGGTGGCGTTCCTGGCGATCGGGATGCTGCTCGGCTCGGACGGTCCGGGTGGGATCGCGTTCGATGACGCCGAGCTCGCCCGCAACGTCGGCATCGTCGGGCTCGCGGCGATCCTGTTCGAGGGCGGGTTGTCGACGTCGTGGCGGCGGCTGCGCCGGGTCGCGGTGCCGGCGGCGGCGGCTCGCGCGCACCCTGGAAGCGGAGACCGGGGTCAACGACCCGGTCGCGATCGCGTTGACGCTGGGTTTCATCGACTGGATCGACAAGCCGCACTTCGGGCTCGCTGACCTGATCGTCATGCTGATGCGCCAGCTCGGGCTCGGCCTGCTGGTGGGGGTCGTTCTCGCCGGCGTGGCGATGTGGGTGTTCGGGCGGCTGCCGCACGCGATCGGGGCGTTCGCGCCGGTGGCGTCGGTCGCAGCGGGGGCACTGTTGTTCGGCGTTGCCGATGTGATCGGCGGCAGCGGCTTCCTCGCCGTCTACCTCGTCGGGTTGGCCGTTGGGAGCACGCCATCGCGCTACCGCGGGCAGATCGTCGCCTTCCACAGCGGGCTCGCGTTCCTTGCGCAGGTGGTGCTGTTCGTGGTGCTGGGGCTGCTCGTGTTCCCGAGCAAGCTCATCACCGTCGCCGGGCCCGGTCTGGTGCTCGCGGCGCTGCTGGTCGTGCTGATCCGCCCGCTCGCGGTCTGGATCTCTACCGCGCTCAACGAGTTCACCGCACGCGAGCGCGTGCTGCTGGGCTGGGCGGGACTGCGCGGTGCGGTCCCAATCGTGCTGGCCACGTTCGTGCTGTCCTCCGGGCTGGGCAAGGCGGAGACGATATTCAACGCGGTGTTCTTCGTGGTCGTCGTGTCGACGCTGCTGCAGGCGAATTCGACGTCGCCGGCGACCACGCAATCGCCGGGGCAGCTGTGCGCGAGCTGGGCCTGCCCCGCAGCGCGCTGGTCGCCGTGATCGCGCGCCGCGGCGAGACGATCCCGCCACGGGGAAGCACCATCGTCCAGGCCGGGGATCGCCTGTCCGTCCTCGCACCACGCGCTGCGCGCCCCGAACTCGAGGACGTGTTCTCCCGGTGGCGACGCCGGGTCTGACATCTCATCGGCGCGCCAACCACGCTGGCACGAGCCGCGGTGCCTCGGCGCGGACACCGCGGCTGCGCCGTTACCGGGTCCGCATGGCGTCGAGGACCCGGTCCGGGGTCATCGGCAGGGTACGGATGCGTGTCCCTGTGGCGGCGAAGACCGCATTGCCGACCGCGGCGGGAATGACTCCGATGGCCGGCTCGCCGGCGCCCCAGGCGGGCTCCTCGGGACGGTCGATGAGGATGACGTCGATGGCGGGCACGTCGTTGAACCGCACGACCGAGTACGGCGGCGTCGGATGGAACGAGTTCTGCTCCCAAAAGACGCTCGTCACGCCGCGCTCGTCGAACTGCACCTCCTCCTTCAGCGCGCGACTGACGCCCTGGATGACGTTGCCCTCGATCTGGTTGCGCAGGCCATCGGGGTTGATGACCAGCCCGCAGTCGTGCGCGACGACCACCCGCCGGACCTGGATCTCGCCGGTGGCGGCGTCGACCGCGACCTCGGCGTAGGCGGCGACGTAGGTGAACTCGGTCTCGTACTGCTGGAACGCGATCCCGGCGCCGGTGCCGTCCCCGCCGCGCGGCCTCGCCGCCCAGGTGTCGGCGAGCGCGTTCAGGACGGCGGTCGCGCGCGAATCGTCGAGTGAGTTCAGCCGGAGCTGCAGCGGGTCGACGCCACCGGCGGCGGCGAGTTCGTCGAGGAACGACTCGTTGGCGAACGTGTTCGACAGGCCGCCGAGCGACCGCAGCGCCGTCGAGCGCAGGAACCGGTACCGCAGCGGCGCCGCCGGAGCGCCCGACGTCGGGCCGGTGGTCTCGAAGCTGCGCACGAGGTTTCCGACGAGGTGGTTGTTGGTGAAGTTGTAGGTGACGGGGGCGTTCCGGCCGGCTGTGTCGCCGGGAGCGCTCGGCAGCGTGGCCGGCAGCGATCCGAGCAGCGACCCGGCGAGCAGCGTGCCGGGGTTGTCGTTCGGCCGGCTGTTGTGGGTGGGCGAGCTCAGGACGTGCTCCCACGCAACGACCTTTCCGCTGGTGATGCCGCCGCGCAGGTCGTGGGCCATGGCCGGGCCGAGGGGTTCCCAGCCGTGTTCGTCCGGGCGCATCCACTGCACGCGCACCGGCCGCCCGACCGCCCGCGACAGCAGAGCCGCGTCGGCGGCGGCGTCATCGGCGCCGTTGTGGCCGTAGCAGCCGGCCGCCTCCTCGTAGACGACCTGGACCGACTCCTCGGGCACGCCGAGCAGGCTCGCCACCGCGCCTCGCAGCGCGTAGACGTCCTGGGTGCCGGACCAGACCGTGACCTGGATTCCCGTCGACTTGTCAGGGGCGCTGCGCACGTCGGCAACCCCGCACGACGGCCCCATCGCCGCGTGCATCTGGAACGGCGTGAAGTAGCTCGCCTCGGCAGTGACGGCGGCCGAGGCCAGGCCCTGCTCGACGTCACCGATCTTGACCATCTCGACCGAGCGGTACTGGTTCGCGGGATCGCGCAACGCGGCCGGCAGCGCGGCCTGCGCGACGAGCGGCTGCCCGTCGTCCCAGTTCACCTGCACGCCCTTCGTCGGGTCGGCGGCCTGGATGGCAGCCCATTCGGTCTGCGCCACCACGCCGACGAAGTTGCCCTGCTGGACGAGCTCGATGAAGCCGGGTATCGCCTTCGCTCGGGTCACCGAGGCGGGGTCGATCGAGACCAGCGACGCGTTGCGCCCGGCAGGCCGGATCGCCCGCCCGTGCACCATGCGGGGGACCGCGACGTCCTGCACGTAGCGGAAGCGGGCGGTCACCTTGTCGGGCAGGTCGGCACGCTGCACCGGCTGGCCCACCACCTGGTAGTCGTCGGGCGACGCCACCTGGACGTTCGGGTCCGCGGTGAGTACGAGGTCGGTTGTGGCGAGCAGCTGCTGGTAGGTGACGCTGCGTCCGCTGGCGGTGTCGCGGAAGACGCCGTCGCTCGCGACGAGTTGATCCCTGCTCACGCCGAGCCGCTGAGTGGCGAGGCCGAGCAGCGCCTGGAACGCCGTCGCGGCGGCCAACCTGAGCTGCGGGCCACCGTTCTGGACGCTCTTGCTTCCAGCCGTCACGCCCTGGTTCGGCGTGACCTGCGTGTCGCCCTGCACGTACTGGACGTGCGCACCGTCGACGTGCAGTTCCTCGACCACGATCTGCGTCAGCGCCGTCTGTGTGCCGGTGCCCAGCTCAACCTTGCCGCTGTGGATGGTGACGCCGGACGGTGTCAGGACGAGCCAGGACAGTGAGTCGCCGTCGGGCGTCTCGGTGACCTGCAACCCGTTGGGTGTGGCCGCCCCCGCCCGGGACGCCTGCCGCTCCAGCACGCTGGGCACGAGGCTGAACGCGACGGCCAGGGTACCCATGCCGGTCAGGAAGCGGCGCCGACTGAGCTCGTAGCTGGTCACGACAACACCTCGCCGGCCGCGCTGCTGATCGCTCGGATCATGCGGGTGTGCGCGCCGCATCGGCACAGGTAGTTGCGCGTGAATCCCGGGGCGTCCCCGGACAGGAAGGCCACGATCTCCGGGTCCGACGGCACCGACGTGTTGCCGGACACCTTGCGCTGCCGCAGCCAGCCGACGGCGCCCATGATGATGCCGTTGACGCAGTACGCGCACTGGGCCGCTTGCTGCTCGATGAACGTTCGCTGCAACGGATGCAGCGAGCCGTCCGAATCGAGGCCGTCGAGGGTTTCCACGCTCGCGCCGTCGCGGACGGTCCGCAGCGGCGTCTGGCAGGAACGGGTGATCTGCCCGTCGACGAGCACGGTGCAGGCTCCGCACTGGGCGACCCCACAGCCGAACCTCGGGCCGTGCTGGCCGAGGTCGTTGCGGAGGACGTAGAGCAACTCCTCGCCGTCGTCGGCGACATTGACCGTGCGATCCGTGCCATTGACGTTGAGAGTTCGGGTCAGGGGCGTCGGCACCGTGAGGCTCCTTTCGGATGGTTCCCCCCATAGAGCTGGCGCTCATGCTTTTCACGGAGTACACGACGGAATAGTTCATTTGCGGTGTCTGTAGCAGCGTGGCCGGTCAGCGGTCGCCAGGGGGTCACGAGGTCATGACCGTCACCGCCTACAGCCTCGCTGGAGATCCGGACCAAGGCACTCTGCGCACCAGCGCAGAGTCTGCGCACAGCAACGGGCTGGTGCCTGCCCAAGGCTGACCGAGACCTCGATCTCGCATCGATCGCGAATATCGAGAGAGCCTGATCGCGTATCACTGAGGCGGCGCAAGCTCTCCTGCAACTACGAAACGTTGTGATGGCCGAAGAACGGGGGGCCGAGATGGACTTCAGCGACATTGGTGAGGTACTCGGCTCGACCACGGATCTGCTCGACAAGACGGGCGACTTCCTGAGATGCGTTCGCGAAGTGAAGGCGCAGTGGCAGGAGCTGCGAACAGGCAAGTCACATCCGGGCGGGGCGCAGCCCGGCTGGGGCAGTGGATTCCCCGCTTCGGCGAGCTACCAGAGCGCGGGTCCGTCGCTGGCCGTCGAGGTCCGCCAGGTCGCCGCGGCGAACGGTGATCCCTGGGTGCCGGAAACGACAGCGGGATTCGGGGGGATCGACCTCACGGGGATCTGGTGTCCGCCGATGAACGCCTTCGACCGATGCGCGATCCGCCAGTCCGGGGCCTACCTCAACGTAGCGGCCATGATCGGCGGGATGATGATCTTCGCCGGCGAGGGCCTGTTCGACCCGCACGCCCGTGCGCTCGCATTCGCAGGCCGCTACGCCAACGGCGCACCTGCTGAGGTTCGCGGGCAGCTGCTGCCGAACGGCATGATCAATGGAGTCCTCGCCGTGCAGAATCCGTGGGGCGTCCCGATGACGAACCCGCTGTTCCTCCAGCGCATGCAGTAGGCGCCTGCTACCGCGAGCCCGATGGAGCACTACGCGGCGCGACGTCACCGCCGCTTCCGGGAGCACGCTCGGAGTGCTATCTATTACCGGACGTGCTGGCGCGTGTCTCGCGTAGAGGAGAGGTCATTGAAGATCATCATGCTCGCGGCGGTGGCACTGTTCGTCGTCGGCGCGATCGCTGAGGCGCGGGACACGCACACCGTGTGGGGCCAGGGCGGCACGTTCTGGATGCTGCTCGGCTTCGCGGCGGTCGCACTCGAGTTCGCGGCGCCCACGTACGCCGCACGGCTTCACCGCCGCTGACGTACGCGGGTTGTGCTGATCAGCGCGCGCCGGAGCCAGTCGCTGCGAGCTTCCGAGCCCAGTACCTGTCGAGGAGTTCGCCGTCGACCATCTTCGACAGGTCGCGGCTGATCGTGACGAGCGCGGCAAGCTCGCGCACGAAGGTCGGGTCGACCGAGACCGTCCCGTCGTCGTTCGCCTCGAGCACCCGAGGCAGCATCAAGTCGATCTCGGCGTCGTTGCGGGCTCGGATCAGCGCGATCGCGTCACGCAGTGCGTCCCAGTCTGGGTTGCGTGTCGTCATCCGTCCATTGTGGACTGTCGAGCGAATCGCGGCACCCGTCGCCGCATAGGCGGATTTATCTCGTATACGGGAATCAAAGTTCGAATTAGCTCGAAGCGTGTGTTGAGAGTTGCGCGCTCCCACGAACGGATCGGCAAATTGTCGGAGGTGCGACCGTCCACTGTGGGCAGTCGGTCGTCGCCGTGTCATCGAACGGCAGCGCGCGACTGTGCGAGAGACTCATGTGCGTGCAGGTAGATGGATCGTTGGCGGTGGGGTTCGCGCCGGTGGGTGAGGCATTTGCCGAGGTGGTGGCCGGGCAGGTCGGGACTGGGGCTGCGGTGGCCGCGTGGCGTGAGGGCCGGTGGGTGGTCGACCTGTGGGCCGGCCGGGCGGATGCCGCGGGTTTGCGAGTGTGGCAGGCGGACAGCATTGTGCAGCCGTATTCGGTGTCGAAGCCGTTCGTGGCGGTGTGCGCGTTGGTGCTTGCCGAGCGCGGTCTGCTCGACCTGGATGCGCCGGTTCAGCGCTACTGGCCGCAGTTCCGCGCGCCGGCGACCGTTCGGCATGTGCTGTCGCATCAGGCCGGGGTCGTTGCTCTGGACCGACCCGCTCCGACCGAGGCGTTCTACGACTGGGACGCGATGTGCGCGCGTCTGGCCGACCAGGAACCGTCTTGGGCGCCGGGGACCTCGCACGGTGAATCCGCGTTGTTCTATGGGCATCTGGTCGGCGAGGTGATCCGGCGAGTCGACGGCCGGTTGCCCGGGCGGTTCTTGCGGGAGGAGGTGTGTGGCCCGCTCGGCTTGGACTTCCAGTTCGGCCTGCCAGACGTCGACCAGCCCCGCGCCGTCGAGATCACCGGACTGCCGGAGCACGAGGGCATGCAGCGTCGAGAGCACGGCGAGGACGCGTTGTACTGGCGAGCGCTCGACAACCCGCCAGGCAGTCGCGAGCCGAGCGTCGTGAACAGCGCGGCCTGGCGAGCGGCCGAGATACCTGCGATCAACGGTCATGGCACCGCGCGTGGCATCGCCGGGCTGTACGCGGCGCTGCTCAACGAAGAGTTGCTCTCGCCGGCGCTGCTCGACGAGGCGATTACCGCGCACTGCTCGGGCGTGGATGCCGTGATGGGGCAGCAGACCACTTGGGGCCTCGGCTTCGGGGTCGACCCGGACGGGTTCGGGATGGGCGGTCTCGGGGGCAGCTGGGCAGGCGCGAGCACGGAGGGTGGCTACGCGTTCTGTTTCGTCACCGGAACCATGGGCGACCACGACCGGGCTACACGAGTCGAGAACGCCTTCCGGAGCTGCATCGGCCTCAGGCCACTGCACTAACTCACGGCGATTGCGCCGGTTCGCCGTCGTCACGCAGACATTCACAGGTTCTGGATTGAACCAAACTCGCGCCGAGGCCGTGCGCTGATATGTCCGACTAGTGAGTTCTAGCGTTCTAGCCCCAGAATTACTTGATCATCCAATTGTTCCGCGACACTGCATGACGTGCGGAGCGGGGTCGCGGGCCGTCGCCAGGAGGTCCCGTGTCGTCACCCATCCTCGACTGCCTCGTTGTCGGCGCCGGACCGGCTGGGCTGCAGCTCGGCCAGCATCTCGCCGAGGCCGGGCGCGAGTATCTCGTCCTCGAAGCCGGCTCGTCGCCCGGCACGTTCTTCCGGACGTTTCCGAGACACCGCCGGCTGATCTCGATCAACAAGGTGCACACCGGCACGGACGATCCTGAGCTCAACCTGCGGATGGACTGGAACTCGCTGCTCTCGCCGGATCCGCGGCTGCTGTTCCGGCACTACTCGTCGCGCTACTTCCCCGACGCCGGCGACCTGGCGCGCTATCTGGCCGACTACGCCGACGCGCTGGCGCTGAACGTCCGATACGACACGAGAGTCGCCCGTATCGGACGGGCCGAGCAGGGCTTCGAGGTCGCGACTGCCGCAGGCGATACGCTCGCGGCGCGGGTCGTCGTGGTCGCCACCGGAGTCGGCAACCCGTACGTGGCGCCGATTCCCGGCATCGAACTGGCCGAGCAGTATGCCACCGTCTCGGTCGACCCCGCGGACTTCGTCGACCAGCGCGTGCTGATCATCGGCAAGGGGAATTCGGCGCTCGAGACGGCCGATAACCTGGTCGAGACGGCGGCCGTCATACACATCGCCGGTCCGAGCTCGATCCGCATGGCGTGGAAGTCGCACTACGTCGGCCACCTGCGCGCGGTGAACAACAACTTCCTCGACACCTACCAGCTGAAATCGCAGAACGCGATCCTCGACGGCACGGTGGAGTCGATAGAGCGTCACCCAGATGGCGGCTTCCTCGTGCGCTTCGCCTTCTCGCGGGCCAACGAGTTCGTGAAGGAGCTGCGCTACGACCGGGTCATCGGCTGTACCGGGTTCCGGTTCGACGCGTCGATCTTCGCGCCGGACTGCCGTCCGGAGCTGATCCACAACGACCGCTTCCCGGTACTGACCTCCGCGTACGAGTCGACGGTCACGCCGGGCGTCTATTTCGCGGGCACCCTGATGCAGCAGCGCGACTTCAAGCGGTCGACGGGCGGTTTCATCCACGGCTTCCGGTACGCGATTCGAGCGCTCTCGCACATCCTCGAGCAACGCGAGCACGACGCGCCGTGGCCGTCGACCGAGCTCGGCACCTCGCCGGAGGAGCTGGCCGCAGCCGTTCTGGTGCGGGTCAACCGCACCTCCGCGCTCTGGCAGCAGTTCGGTGTGCTCGGCGACGTGGTGTCCGTCGCCGACGACGGGTCGGCGTGCTACCTGGAAGAGGTCCCGGTCGACTACGTCCACGACGGCGGTCTCGGCCGCGACGTCCACGAGGTGTTCGTGGTGACGCTGGAGTACGGGCCGGACCACGACAAGGTCGATCCGTTCGACATCACGGTGGCCCGCGTGGCGCAGGACGACACGGAGCGTTCGTTCGACGCCGCGTACCTGCACCCGGTGGTCCGCCACCACCGTGACGGCCGACTCGTCGCCGTGCACCACTTGGCCGAGAACCTCGAGAACGAGTGGGCGAAACCCGCCGCGCACCGCGATCCGCTGATCGCGTTCTTCGGCCGGGAGCTCTCACTCGAACGGACGCAGGCATGATCACGCTCCGCGAGTTCGAGGCCGCCGGGCGCGAGTGCATCGACCCCGTGTACTTCGACTACATTGCCGGCGCTGCCCGCGACGAGGTGACCGCACGTGCCAACGAGGACGGGTTCGCCCGGCTGAGCCTGCTGCCTCGCGTGCTGCGCGGCAGCGACAAGCGCGACCTGAGCGTCGAGCTGTTCGGCAGCCGCGCCGACATGCCGGTGTTCCTGTCGCCGACGGCGTTCCACAAGCTCGTCGACGTTGACGGAGAGCTGGCCACCGCCCGGGCGGCGGCCGCCGCCGGCGCGATCATGATCGCGGCCATGGCGGCCACTGTATCCGTCGGCGACACCACCGCCGCCGGGCACGAGGCGGTGCCCGAAGGGCGTCCCGACGTGTGGTTCCAGATGTACATTCAGCCCGACCGCGACGTCACCGAGATGCTCGTCCAGCGTGCGACCGACGCCGGTTGCACGGCCCTCGTCGTCACCGTCGACTCGCCCGTGCTCGGCGTCAACGAGCGCAACAGGCGCAACGGCTTCCACGACCTGCCGCCGGGTATGGCCTGCGAGAACCTGCGCAACCTGCTCGGCAACGAGCCGGGCAACGTGCGGCAGATCGCGATGTCGGCGGAGCTGCACTGGGAACACCTCGACTGGCTGCGTTCGATCACGTCGCTCCCGGTGATCCTGAAAGGCGTCCTGCATCCCGAGGACGCACGGCTCGCAGTAGCGCACGGCGTCGACGGGCTGCTGCTGTCCAACCACGGTGGGCGGCAGCTCGACACCGTTCCCGCGACGATCGACCTGCTGCCCGAGATGGTCGCGGCTGTCGGGGGACACGTTCCATTGCTGTTCGACGGCGGCATACGCCGGGGCACGGACGTGGTGAAGGCGCTCGCTCTCGGGGCGACGGCGGTCGGCATCGGCCGCCCGGTCATGTGGGGGCTCGCGGTTGACGGCGAGGCCGGCGTCCGCCAGGTGCTCGAGATCCTCCGCGACGAGGTCGACCACACGATGGCCCTGTGCGGTGCCGCGAGCGTGCGTGACCTCACGCCCGACCTCGTGCGGAGCCGGCGATGATCCGCCGGCTGCTGGCGCTGGCACTCGTCTGGACAGTGCCGCGGTGGCTGCCTGGCCGCGTGGTGGCACTGCGCGGGCGGATCTTTGCGCTGATCAACGGCGCCGAGGGGATCGCCGTCGCGTCGCGCGCGAACGGGATCGCGGAGTTCACCAGGCTGTACGCCGCCCCCGCCGCGAACGGACGCAGTCACGGCGCGGGATTGTCCGACCTGTTCTGGTACTGGCTGGCGCCGGGCCCGCACGTCCACCAAGAACACCTCGAGCCCGGACCCCGCTACGACGAGGTGGCGCGGACGACGCGCACGGTCCTCGCGAGTTTGCGCCATGACGAGTGGGACGCCCTCGTCGCACGATGCGCGGCGCGCGTGCTCGCCGAGTACCGCAGCCGGCGGGTCGTGCGGCTGCGCGACGTGATGATGCCGATCTGGGCCGAGGTGTACTACGAGCTCGTATTCCGCGAGTGTTGCCCGCGGCAGGCGCGCGAGCTGATCGTCGCGCACGCCGACGACGTCGTCAGCGCGCTGAAGTGCACCCGGCTGCGGCACATGCGGCGTCGCATCCGCCTGACGCAGTACCTGTGCGGGCGCATCGCCGCGGGCGACGTGCCGTTCGCCTTGCCGAACCTGCTCAGCGCCGACGAGCAGGCGTGGTACCTGCAGGGGACCTTCTTCAACACGGCGGTCGTGCAGATGTCCGAGGCTGCCGCGCACCTGCTGCTGGTGCTGGCCGAGCACCAGGGCGTGCAGGCCAGGGTACGAGCCGGTGACAGCGCGTACTTCGACCGCGTCGTGGACGAGACGATGCGCGTCTACCCGCTGTTCGGCATCGCGCACCGGATCACCACGGCCGACATCGAGGCCACGCCACCGATCCCGGCCGGCTCCGTGCTGCTGTTCGAATACCCGAAGTTCCACCACGCGGGCGTGCCCGACGGTGCAGCGTTCGATGTCGAGCGCTGGCACGCCGAGTCGCCGCGGACTCTGAACTTCATCCCGTACGGCATCAGCGCGAACCGTCCCTGCCCGGCCCGCGGCATCGCGCCAACCGGCCTGTCGGCCGTGACCCGCGAGACGCTGCGCCGGTTCCGGCTCACGTCGTCGGTGCGGCACACCCGCTCGATGCCCAACCGCGCGCCGGCGCTGCTGCTCGACGTCGACGATCTGCGCAGGCGCACGCTGCGGCTGGCGGTTCTCCGTGTCACTGACCGTTGGGCGGACGTCTGGCGCAGCCTCGGGCAGCTGGTGTTCGGCACCTACATGGTGTGGGACGCCCGCCGCCAGGGCCTGTGCCGGCGCTACTTCGCCGAGCATCCCGAGCACCTGCCGCAGCCGCGCGCTCGGGCCACCTACCCGACAGGGAGTGCACGATGACGGCCACCGAACTCGCGTCGCGGTTCTTCCTCGCGGCGGCCACCATCCTGCTCGTGTGCCGTGGCGTGCGGTTCGCGGTCGCACGTGTCGGGCAGCCGCCCGTGGTCGGCGAGATGATCGCCGGCGTGTTGCTCGGGCCGTCGCTGCTCGGAGCCGTCTGGCCAGCGGCCGAACACGCGCTGTTCCCGCAGTCATTGCGGCCGATGCTCTACGTAGCCGGCCAGATCGGGCTGGTCGCGCTGATGTTCCAAGCCGGCCGCGAGCTGCGCGCCTACCTGTCCCGAGGGCTCGCCGTCACGGCGGGAACGATCTCGGCGTTCGGGGTCGCCTGCCCGCTCGGGCTCGGCATCGGCCTGACGTACGCGGTGCGCGGCCACGTTCCGGTGTTCGCACCCGGCGTGTCGGCCGGCGTGACGGCCGCCTTCGTCGGAGTGGCCCTCTCGATCACGGCGTTCCCGATGCTCGCGCGCATCATCATCGAGCGCGGTCTGAGTGCCAGCCGGCACGGATCGATCTCGCTTGCCTGTGGTGCCGTGGACGACGTCGTCGCCTGGATCATGCTGGCTGCCGTACTGAGCGTCGCGTCCAATCGGACGTGGCCGATCGTCGAGGCGATCGGCGGCGCGGCGCTGTTCGCCGCGGTGCTCGTATGGGTCGTGCGGCCGGCCGTCGCCTGGTACCTGCGCCGACCCGAGATGGGCGAGCACAGCATCGTCCTGGCCACCCTCACCTTGGTGTTCATTGCGGCGTGGTTCACCGACGAGATCGGCCTGTACGCGGTGTTCGGCGCGTTCTCCGTCGGGATGATCATGCCGCGTGGCCCTGCTGTCGAGCGCACGGTCCCGACCACTGATGCCGTCACGCGAGTGTTCGTGCCGATGTTCTTCACCTACTCCGGTCTCAACACCCGCTTCGGGCTGCTCACCGACCCGCGCGTGCTGTTGTTCGCGCTCGCGGCGGTCCTTGCCGCCATCGCCGGCAAGTTCGGCGCGTGCTGGCTGGCGGCGAGGATCCGCGGGGAGTCGGGGCAGACCGCCGCCCAGATCGGTGCCTTGATGAACGCGCGGGGCCTCATGCAGCTGATCGCACTCAATATCGGCTTGCAGGCGCACATCGTGACCGGGGCGCTGTTCACGTCGCTCGTGCTGGTCGCCCTGGTGACGACGGTGATGACGGCGCCGCTGCTCAGCTACATCGACCGCCGCGGGGCGTCGGTCCGGGCGGCGACACCTCCGGCCGGCGAGCCTGCGCGCGTCGAGGCCACGGCGGCCGACGTCGTCGACATGGCCTGACGGGGTGCCGTCAGCGCGGCGATCGCCGCCTACCTGGCGATGCCGAGCACGAGCGGGTATACCGCTCCGGCTCCGGCCTGGCGCAGCAGCCGGGCCACGACGGTCAGCGTCCAGCCCGTGGCGGTGTAGTCGTCGACGAGCAGTATCGGGTCGCCGCGATGCCCGTTGGCGAGCTGCGCGGCGAGCTCGTCCGGGAGGGCGTAGGCATCGTGCACGGCGCGAAGGCGCTGCGCGCTGTTGGAGCGCTGCGCGCCGCTCTGGTGGCGGTGCGGGACGCCGCCCAGGTCGGGCAGCCAGCCGATCGCGCTGATCTTCGAGGCCAAGGCGGCGGCAAGCGTCGGGCGGCTGTACGAGCCGACGTGCACGACGGCGGCCGGGCGCGCGTCCCAGTGCCAGCCGGCCAGCACGTCGACGGTGGCGGCGACGAGATCGGCCGGCACCTCACCATCGGCGGACGCCAACACAGCCCGGACGCGCTGCCCGTACCCCAGGTCGGTGAACCGGGCGACGCCTCGGCCGGGTTCGGCCTGTTCGTCGGCGGCGATCTTGCCCTTGAGGTCGACGCCGAGACCGGCCATGGCGGCAGGCCAGAGCCGGCGCGGATCGACGGTCACGCCGGGCCGGCGCAGCTTGTCGTTCGCCGCCGCGACGGTGCCCTCGGCCGTTGCCGCCGCCACGGCCAGCCCGCCGCAGTTGTCGCAGCGCCCGCAGTCGGCCGCCTGCGGATCGTCGAGCTGGTGGCGCAGGTAACGCATCCGGCAACCGGGCGAGGCGATGTAGCCGAGCATCGCCTGCTGCTCGTCGATCCGGACCCGGGCGACCTTGGCGTAGCGCTCGGCGTCGTACGTCCATGGCTGACCGGTGGCCGTCCAGCCGCCCCGGACCCGGCGCACGGCCCCGTCGACGTCGAGCACCTTGAGCATCATCTCGAGCCGGGACCGGGACAGCTCGACGCGCGCCTCGAGCGTCTGGGTGCTCAGCGGCGACTCGTCGGCGGCGAGCACGTCGAGGGTCGCGCGGACCTGGCGCTGTTCGGGGAAGCCGACCGACGCGAAGTAGTCCCAGACGGCCTGATCCTCGCTGCCGGGCAGCAGGATCACCTGCGCCCGGTCGACGCCGCGCCCCGCGCGCCCGACCTGCTGGTAGTAGGCGATCGGCGAGGACGGCGCGCCGAAGTGGATCACGAAGCCCAGGTCGGGTTTGTCGAATCCCATGCCGAGTGCCGACGTGGCGATCAGCGCCTTGACCCGGTTGTTGATCAGGTCGTCCTCGGCGGCGAGCCGCTCGGCCGGCTCGGTCTGCCCCGAGTAGGCGACGACGGTGTGCCCGTGCTCGCGCAGGTAGTCGGCCACGTCGTGCGTGGCCGCGACGGTGAGCGTGTAGATGATGCCCGAGCCCGGCAACTCACCGAGATGGTCGGCCAGCCAGGCCAGGCGATGCGCCGTCGAGGGCAACTGCAGGACGCCGAGGTGCAGGGAGTCGCGGTCGAGACTGCCGCGCAGCACCAGGACGTCGCTGTCGTGGCGGCCGAGACCCAGCACGTCGCCGATGTCGTCGACCACGCGCGTGTTCGCCGTCGCGGTGGTGGCCAGCACCGGGACGCCGGCCGGCAGTTCCGGCAGCAGCGTGCGCA
>WNGI01002685.1_pt1 | contig 21330 bp, 17 predicted proteins | sample 5400621 | NCBI WGS metagenome assembly WNGI01 (sample SAMN13153374, study PRJNA577476) | soil metagenome | isolation source: 20 cm soil or saprolite under Garry oak tree replicate 1 | place: USA:California | collected 2016-06-15
GCACGCTACCACCATCGCGGTTGCCGGTTGCTCCACCTATGGAAAACGGCGAAGGCTGGCGAGCTAAATCGTTACTCCAAATCCCATTGTGACAGTATCTCATCGACCAGGTCGCGCATGTCGTCGTAATCCCAATTGTCTTCTACCTCCTCTTCGAAAGCGGCCTCAAGTTCCCTGCGCGCTCGTCGCGAATCACCTGCATCCCAGTCTACGGTTTGACTCGCGAAATAGGCCTGCGGCTTGAACCAAAGCCGCTGTAGCTTGGTGATTCTTGCTGTAGACTGGTGCTGCTTGATGAGAGTGAGCGATACTGCGTGAGAGGGGAATTCCCCGCTCTCATAATGCCGGGGTCGGGAGTTCGAGTCTCCCCCCAGCTATTAGAAGGAAGTCCACTGCAATCCAACGGCGTCGACATGGAGCGCACATCAGGCCGCTGACATTGAGTTCAAATCTCACCTGCGGCTCTGAACATAGGTGGACTTCCGAACGGCGCCCACGCGCCGTTTTTTATTGGTTTTGTAAGACGCCGCTGGCGCGCGGCGTGTACTTACGAGTGCTCTCTTGACCATGAGAGCTTCGGTGGCGACCGCGGGATTTCGCTTGATCATAAAGACAGCTAACCTCGCCGCCACTGTGCGGGAGAGGGCCTTCTACGTCGCCATCTGCGCTGCACTGTGTGCGCTTCAGAACGCGTGCACCAACGACGCGAGCGCCCGATCGCCAATGCGCGCGGAAAAATCGTCGCATGGGGCCACCGTTGATCCGGATCGGGCCAGCTACGCTGGAACTGATGCGCGCGGAATCCCACACTATGTGAACCGAACGTTCACCAGCGATGAGCGCGCAGTACTCCGCCATGCCTTTGGAGTAGTCAGCCCTTCGCATATCTATTTGTCCGATTCGACGGACGATGGTGTGCTCAAGTACGATCCGGCAGTGAAGCGCTGCAGGTCGTGCTACGTGTATTCATTCCGGCTAGGCTTCGTCTCCGTGAGGAAACCCGGTGAGACATGGGACGACCTCGTAAGACGAGTGAAGGGCATGGATCGGCCGGCGTTCGCGCCTTCCTCGCTCATAGCGAGCAGCTCTGTGAGCACGCTCGATCCCAATGTTCAGGTCGAGGTGACGGAGATGCTAGCAGCGGCGCGTCGCGCGGGATTCCAGCTGCGCATCGTAGCCACATACCGGTCTCCCCAGCGTGAGGCCCTGCTGATGTCCAAGGGAGATGGACGCACCTACACTCTCACCTCGCTTCACTCCTACGGAAGAGCGATCGATATCGCGGTCGGAGACGGAAACCTGAACCACCCTGCTACGCGCTTTGAATGGATCGCATTCCGGCGCTGGGTCACGCGTTATCGCGGAAACGACTTTCGCGTTCTCGGCACGCCTCAGCACACCTGGGATTGGCCTCACGTCGAGCTACCGAGCAGCAAGATCGGTTTTCGAAGCATCGATCAAGCCCTGGCAGCGGGAAGAGCATGTCTTTCAGGAAAGGCGGAGCGCGCCTGCGAGTTCGAGCCACATCTGCCTCGCGCTAACTGATTCATTGCATGGTCGCGACGGACCACGTAGCATGGGTGTAAGCTGACGATATTTACAATGGCCGTCCTCGATTCTCCGCCTTGCTACACGGCGCGATCCATTCCCATCTTTTCGCAATGGCTGACCTGGCTGACCCGGCGTTCACGAATCTGACAGCGCAGCTGGTTAGAACCTTTCGAACCAGTCTCACTGACGATGTGAGTGTACAACCTCCGGATGAAGTAACCCGACTGGCGGGGCAGCTCTCCAGGATGGCGAAGGCGAACGGCATCCCGGCTGAGGCGTTGCTGACACGAATCAAGGCTGCGTGGACCGATGCCGCCCTCACGAGGGGCTATCCGAGTCGTACCGATTGGTACGACCAGCTCGTGATGTACTGCCTTGAGGAGTATTACATGCCGCTCGTTCGGTAGCGTGGGGGTCAGCGCTCGCGAACGGGAGGACTAGGAGCAGCTTCGCTCGCCCGGTCAGAGAGCAGTTTGGTTGTAAAGCGGTGGCCCTCGGAGAGCCGCTTCACCTCAACCCCAATGAAATTGCCGCAAAAACAAAACGCCCCGCCGGCGAACCGGACGGGGCGCTTTCGCTCAGGAGAGCTTTTTACAAACCAGACAGGATTACGAACTCGTCGCGTCTGTTCTTCGCGCGGCAGTCATCGTCGCGTGAAGTCGTGCACGCAGGCTTCTCTTCGCCATAGCTCGCGATCTGGACTCTTGACGCATCAATTCCGCGCTCAGTCAAGTAACGATGGACGATCGCGGCACGGCGCTGACTCAACGCCATGTTGTACTCGTCCGACCCACTGTCGTCGGCGTTGCCTTCTACGCGGATACGAACTGCCGCATTCCTCTGAAGCGCGTCCACCTTCTGATCGAGTAGTCGGATTCCTTCATCGTTGATCTCCGACCGATCGAACTGAAAGAAAATGGGTGTGGTGATGGCGCTCCGATCCGAAGCCAGTGCCTTCTCGGCTTCAACACGGTCAGCACCGGCACGATCTGCATCGGCCTGGAGCCTGGCCTTTTCGCGATCGGCCGCATCAGTCGTGGCGCGATCAGCAGATGTCGCTGAAGGCGTCGGCGCCGCGGCGACCTTGTTACGCGAGCACGCGCTGCTCAAGGCAGCGAATGAAAGTAAGGAAATCGAAAGTATAGTTTTGCTGCGCATGTCCCAGTCTCGGTGAAAGATTCACCATCAGGACGATCATGACGGCGAATTGGCTACGCGCCATCTTAACAATTTTTTTACACCCGGATGAGCGCTGCTGGGGTTAATGTCATGTCGCGGACAGTTAGAGCGCCTATTATCGTCCTAATGCGTTTCACTCCCGGTCTTCTCGTTCTCTTTTTCGCGACTCTCGCGAACGCGCAAGAGTCGGAGCTGTGCTCCATCTCGAGATCGGAAGTGACGCTTGGTCCGCTCTCCGGGCATCGAATCGATTCGGTCGCGGTCATAACGTCGAGCCCGAACCTCGGCAGGCGCGGTCGCGCGATCGCGAAAATGCACGTCCGAACACGCCCCGAAATCATCCGCCGAGAGCTTCTATTTGCCGCGGGTGACACCGTTGATACTCTCCTGGTTGCGGAGTCGCTGCGACGTCTGCGCAAGCTCCAGTTCCTCGAAAATGCCCACGTCGAAGCAGATAGATGCGTGATTCCGACTGGGGAGTCGCTCGCATTGAGAGTGGTCACCCGCGATGCGTGGACCACACGCCCGGATATTAAGGCAGGTGGCAGCTCACCCCGAATCGGGCTTACCGAGCGGGATCTCCTCGGCACCGGCCGTACAGTCTCGCTGAGTCTCGTCTCCCACAATCGCTCGCTCGGCGCGGGAATCTCTACGATGGACACGTTCGGATTCGGCACCGGCTTCGCAACGCGCGCCCAGTATCAGCGCTACTACGAGGGAACCCTCCGCTCGCTCTCCTTCGCGCGACGGCAGGCGAGCCTCGCCGATCGCTGGCGCGGGCAGCTCGATTTCTGGGACCAGCACTACGAGCCGAAACTCTCAAGCAGCGAACAGATCGAGCGGACCGGAGCCGACCTGATTGCTGGCATTCGGCTTTCCCCGCCTGCGGCCAGTCACATCGTCTACCTTCTCGCCGGCGCAGAGTCCGAACTTACTTCGCTTGCGGCGGCATCGAACGCCCAGGTCATAGGGCCGGTTCGCATTGATCGGCGCTTCACCGGTCCACAAATCGGCCTGTCGTTGGTCTCAGGCAGCTATGATACGCTCACCTGGCTATTGCCGGGCGGAGCAGTGATCGATGTTCCGCGCACCTTCGAGGGCGAATTCGTCGTTGGCCTTGGCAGAGGCGCTGTGACATCTCGAGACCTCACGGGACCGGGAGAGACAGGCGGCTCGAGCTTCATGACGCACTATGATGCGTGGGTCGGACGCGAATGGCTCCCGACGCGGAGCAGTCGCGTCGTGGGTGATGTCTGGGCGTCAGGGTATACGGGAGCCACCGACTGGCACTCTGCCAGCATCCGTGGGGCTGTGTCCGCCTCACACGCGGCATCGAACGGTCTCTGGGAGATGACGCTCGCTGCTGAGCAGCTCACCGATCCCGATCCCGACGTCCGTGCCCTCACCATCTTCGATCGCGCCCTTGCGTTCGTCCCGTCTACGGTGCGTCTCGCCGAGTCGGCACTCACGATGTCGGTTGATCGGACGAGACACCTTCGTCCTGTTGGGTCTTCACTGGAGTTGGACGGCTCTTTCTTTGGCGCGCTCTCCAAACGATGGGATCCCGCGGCGTCGAATGCCGGGTATGAGGACGTTACGGTTGGCGTCGTCGGCGTCGGTCTCGGTCTCTCTCCGCGCAAGGCGGGGAGAACGAGCATTCGCCTTGACTACGGAGTACCCGTAATCGCGGCGGCCGGCGTGAGACGCTCGCCACGATTCAGCATCACGCTGACGCCCTGGCTGGAGACCGGCAGACACCGCGACAGGAACGGATCGTTCTAACTTCCGGTCTCGTCCAAGTTCAACAGTAGGATCTATCGAGCGTTGCTCGAGAAAGTAAAGACGCCTCAAACCGTTTTTACTTGCAGAACCTTCCGTTAGGGGGTAAGGTCTTTTCGCGGTCCGCGATATCCTCCCAACGACGAGGTGTTATGCGCTCTCTGCGCCAGCTGTCCATCGTTCTCGCCCTCCCGGTTCTCGCGCTTTTCTTCGCTCCGAAGACCGCCGCCGCACAAGGCGGCACCATCCGCGGTCGGATCGCGGATTCAACCGGCGTGCCCATCGCGCAAGCCGTGATCGTCCTCGATCCCGGGGGTCTCCGCGCGACGAGCAGGGATAACGGCGACTACGTGATCTCACGCGTGCCGAGCGGCAGCTACACGATGCGCGTGCGACGCCTGGGTTACGTCACACCGGCGGCCAACGTGACCGTCGCAGAAGGCCAGACGCTCAGGCAGGATTTCCTGGTTAACCACGCCGCGATATCGCTGACAGATGTTGTGATTGGATCGCGAGCCCGACACACTGCGGCCGAAGAGCTGGCGGTGCCGGTCGATGTATTCACACCGGAACAGATTCACTCGCAGGGGACCACGGAGACATCCCAGATTCTTTCTCAGCTATCCCCCTCAGTCAACTTCCCACGCCAAAGCGTGTCGGATGCGACCGAGATCGTACGACCGTTTACCATGCGCGGCCTCAGCCCCGATCACACGCTTGTGCTGCTGAATGGCAAGCGACGGCATCACACGGCGCTCACGCACTATTACGGGGCTGGTGAAGGCGCGGGGTCGAGCGGTGTCGACATGAACGCGATCCCGGCCGGCGCCATTGACCGGATCGAGATTCTGCGCGATGGAGCGGCCGCCCAATACGGGTCTGACGCGATCGCCGGTGTCGTGAACGTCGTCCTGAAGGAGGGCGTCTTCGCCCCGTTTATCAGTGGCGACCTCGGCCAATACATGACCTCCAAGGAAAATCCGGCCGCCCTTCCAGATGGAAGTGGATCGCGTCCAGCATATCCCCACGACGGACGCACAGTCGATGTGAATGGTGGTTGGGGCATCCCGCTCGGCCGCGGCTCACTCGGGTTGTTCGCCGAGTACCGCGATCGGCAGCCGACGAACAGAGCGGGCCCGGATCCGACGGACATGTTCGTCACCGGCGATGCGGACGCGGTCGTCAACGGCAAGCTCGTCGCCAAGAACAATTCGATCGCGATGCCCAATCATCACTGGGGCGATGGCTCGTCGAAGGATATCATGACTTTCGGCAGCGCCAACTTTCCGTTCAATCCAGCGAACCCGTCGGCGGGTCTGTACGCGTTTGGCGGATACAGCTTTCGAAAGGGCGCCGGCTTCGGATATTTCCGGCCGCCCTCGAGCGCGCGGAACTGGCCCCAGATATACCCGAACGGCTTCCTTCCGAAGTTCGCGCCCGACGTGCTCGATTTCTCGGCCGCGGGAGGAGCTCGCGGGCTGTTCTCCGGATGGTCCTACGATCTCGGCGGCACAGTCGGACACAACGGGTTCAAGTACAACCTCGAGCACACACTCAATGCTTCGCTCGGACCGTGCCTGACGACGGCATGCGCACCCGGAGCCGACGGAATTCTGGGCAACGCCGACGATCCGGGAATTCCCAACAAGACGAGCATCTTCGCGGGGGAGCTCCGGTATACCGAGGCGATTCTCAGTCTCGATGCGAGCCATGAGTACGCGATTGGACTAGCATCACCGGTGACAGTCGCGATCGGGACGGCTTTCCGAAACGAGCGCTATCAGATCGTTGCGGGTGAGCCAGCCTCGTACATCAACGGCTTCCATCCCGCACAGGATGGGAGCATCGCCGCATCCGGCTCGCAAGTCTTTCCCGGCTTCCGGCCGGCAGACGAAGCGGATGCACATCGGAACAACGTTGGCGCCTACGTCGAGCTCGAGGGCGACCTTGTTCCAAAGCTTCTCGCGAACGTTGCTACACGCTTTGAGCACTACAGCGACTTCGGGAACAAGCTGACCGGCAAGGTGGCGCTGCGATTCCAGCCGACGCAACGGCTGACCCTTCGGTCCGCGGTGAGCACCGGATTCCGCGCACCATCGCTGAATCAGAGCTACTTCTCGAGCGTCGTCACCAACTTTGAGGCCGATCCCGTGACCGGGAATCCCGTTCCCTTCGAGATCGGAATATTTCCCGTCAACTCGGTCGAGGCCCGCGCGCTCGGTGCGCGACCGCTGAGACCCGAGTCCTCCAAGAACTTCAGCGCCGGGTTCGCCGCGTCTCCCGTCGAGAACCTCACCTTCACGAGCGACTTTTATTACATCGCGATAGACAAGCGGATCGCAATCACCGGATTTCTGGGCAATGGCACCGACAGCGTCTCCGCGATACTGCGCAATGTCGGCTCACGCGCCACGACAGCGCAGTTTTTCACGAACGCCATCGATACCCGCACTCGCGGCCTCGACATCACCGGTGACTATACGATCCCGACGTTGGGAGGCACCGCCGGGCTCAACGCTGTTTTCAACTTCACGCGCACCACGATTCCGAACGAGGACAACATTCCCTTGCCGCCGCAGCTTCAGGGCACCGGAGTAACGCTGATCAACAAGTACGACGAGGGCGGACTGCTCGCGATCACCAAGGAGCGTCCCGCGTGGCGAAGCGCCGTGACCGGCCTGTACAAACGCGGCGCCTGGAACGGAATGGCGCGCTATTCCTACTATGGGAAGTACACGTCTGCACTCTACAGCTACAGCGGAAGCGATGTCCAGAACTATCGAGGGAAGGGACTCGCGGACGCCGAGCTCGGCTTTACTCCAATGCCGGGATTCAAGCTCTCATTAGGTGCGCGAAACATTTTCGACGTCTATCCAGACGGGATGAACGAGGGGAACGGATTCGACATCTTCCCCTGGCCGCCCGCTTCGCCGTTCGGATACAACGGACGGTTCCTTTACACCAGGGTGGAGCTGACCGGCAGATGACATCCGACTAGCCCATCCTGACGATTTGGCCCAGAACGAAGAGCCGGGGCCGGGCTCTTCGCGTGAGAACCCTTTTTGCTTCAGATATAACCAGTTACCACCCGATGCCTGGAGCAATGCCGTGACGACAGATTCGGTTGTATATCCCCTCGAGCTGGCAGCCACCCTCGCCGACCGTCTGCGCTCTGCCAAACAGGAGCTGGTGACCCAGTGGCTCAACCGCATTAGCGCGAGGGTCGCGATTTCCACGAAGAGGGTTTTCCCGACCCACGAGCTTCTGAACCACGTGCCCCTCCTGATCGAGGGAATCGCTGGATACCTCAAGCGTCCGGAACGAGATATCAACGCCAAGGCTCCTGTCGTTGCCAAGGCGATGGAGCTCGGCGCGCTGCGCCACGCCCAGGGGTTCGACGCCTACGAGATTCTCAAGGAGTACGAGATGCTCGGGGAAATCATCTTCGACTTCCTGTCGGACTGTGCCGAGGAGATCCCGGAAGATGTGTCACGGAGGGATTTTCTGGCGTGCTGGCAGCGCATATCCCAGGCGATCGAGCTCATTCGGCAGGCGACGATGAGTCATTTCCTCCGCCTGTCGTCCGCCCAGGTCAACGAGCGCGAGAACCGGCTGCGCAAGTTCAATCGGACGGTTGCCCATGAAATGAAGAACAGCGTCAACGCGATTGCGAGCGCGTCGACGATACTTGCCGAGTCGTGGACCGGCGAGGCAGAGCGAAAGGAGATCGAGGCGATCATCGCGAAAAACGCGGATGGGCTGAAACGCGTTCTTGCCAATCTGGACTCACTGTCGAGAACGCAAGCGGACTCGAGACATTGCAACAACGTTCTCCTTCCCGAAGCGGCTAACGAAGCAGTTCGGGAGCTCAAAGAGGCCGCCAGGGCAAAGGGGGTCGATGTGCGGATTGCTGACCAACTCCCGGCCATCGACGTGGATGCGGCCACCGTGGAGCTTTGTCTCATGAATTATGTATCGAACGGGATCAAGTACTCTGATAGCAGTAAGGGTGATCGCTGGGTCGGGATCGCAGCGACCGTCGAGGGGCCGGATACTGAAAGAGATAGAGAAGTTGTAATCCGCGTTTCTGACAATGGAATCGGCGTTCCAGCCGAGAGGCGGAACCAGCTCTTTCAGGAGTTCTATCGCGCGCATGGTGACACCGTAACTGGCGCCGAGGGCACCGGGTTGGGCCTCAGCATCGTTCGGGAGACGGTGGAATCGATCGGCGGACGCGCGTGGGCGGAATTTCCAGGCGAGACGGGAAGTGTCTTCGCGTTCGCTCTTCCGGCACGCCGCCGGGACGATGTCGAGGTGACAGAGAAGACTTCGGGGGATTCACCGACCGCTGATTGAGAGCCCGCGGCTTCATTGCGAAGCGTGCGCTGCTTCTCCATACTAGCTGCACTCTCACCCCAGTCCTGTGACACTACACACCCGCCGCACATTCCTCGCGACGCTCGGCGTCGCCGCCCTCGGGATCGCGAGCCGAGATGCCCTGGCAGATGGAATTCTCCTGGCGCCCAAGCGAAAGCTGAAGAAAGTCGGACTCCAGCTGTACACCGTTCGCGACTTGATGAAAGCGGATCTCCCAGGCACGCTTCGCAAAGTCGCGCAGATCGGGTACAAGGAAGTCGAATTCGCCGGATACTACGGCAGAACACCGGCGCAAATTCGCGCGCTGCTCAAGCAGAACGGGCTCACTTCGCCATCGTCCCATATTGGGCTCGACATCCTGGAGAAGGATTCCGTCAGGGCATTCGCCGATGCCAAGGCGATTGGTCACCAGTGGGTAACCATGCCGTACATCCCCGAGGAGAGACGCAAGACGGCGGATGACTGGAACAAAATCATCGGCCTCCTCAATCAGCTCGGCCCACAGGCGAAAGCAGCGGGACTGCGGCTCGCCTACCACAATCATGATTTCGAGATCAGGCCGGTGAATGGTGTGCGCCCTCTGGACATGATGCTCGACAAGACGGACCCGTCGCTGGTCGACTTCGAGATGGATCTGTACTGGGTCGTGTTCGGCGGCGGCGATCCGCTCGACTTCTTCAATCGCCATCCGAAGCGTTTCGCGATGGTGCACGTGAAGGATTCGGCGGGTCCGCCCGACAACAAGATGGTCGATGTCGGTAAGGGTACGATCGACTTCCCCAAGATCTTCGCGCAGAGCGACAAGGCCGGAATCAAGCACTACTTTGTCGAGCACGACCAGCCTGCCGATCCGATCGCCACGATTCGCAACAGCTACAACTATCTGCACGGCGTGAGATTCTGATCGATCCACACTCGAACTGCACAAAATCGAAGGAGTTGCCCCACATGACGGGTAAGAAGGTCACGCGCCGCAAGTTCGTCGCGGATACCGGAAAGATCGGGCTTGGCGTAATGATCGTCCCGCGCCACGTCCTCGGCGGACCCGGCTTTCAGGCGCCAAGCGACACGATCAACTTCGCGGTCGTTGGATTTGGTGGAATGGGCTCCGAGAACGCGCTGGAGCTGGCGAAGACTGAGAATCTCGTCGCCTACTCCGACGTCGATTTCGCCTACTCCGCCAGCAAGGTGGCGGAAAAGCTGAAGGATGATGAGAAGAAGGACAGGCCCGAAGGAATCACGCTCAAGCAGAAATTCGACAAGGCAACCCGCTACGCGGATTTCCGCGAGATGCTCGACAAGCAGAAAGACATCGATGGAATCGTGATTGCTACTCCTGATCACCTGCACGCAGTAGTCGCGAAGGCCGCGATGCAGATCGGGAAGCACGTGTATGTGCAGAAGCCGCTCACCTATTCCGTGCACGAGGCGCGCGTCCTGCGCGATCTGGCGCTGTCGAATCCGAAGATCGTGACTCAGATGGGAAACCAGGGTCATTCGAGTGACGGCGCGCGACTGATCAACGAATGGATTCAAGCCGGCATCATCGGCCCGGTGCGGGAAGTTCACGTCTGGACGAATCGTCCGGTCGTGTATTGGCCGCAGGGAGTTCCGCGGCCTACCGCCGCTCCGCCGCCACCTCCTCCGCCGAGCCCATTCGGAAATCCATTCAGCTTCCGCTACGTGAATCAGCTGTTGGCGTCCGCGTTAGGTTCGTATCCGGCGCCGCCGGGATTGAATTGGGATCTTTACGTCGGGCCGGTCGCAGAAGCGGTCCCCTATCATCCGATCTATCACCCGTTCAACTGGCGCGGCTGGACCAACTTCGGAGTCGGCGCGCTCGGTGACATGGGCGCGCATTTGATCGATCATCCGTTCTGGGCGCTCGGACTCACTTATCCGACGAGCATCGAAGCCACCTCGACACAGTGGGGCACGATGCCGATTCCGCCCGATCCGAAGGCGGCTGCGGGATCGCGAGAGGCGCGGGGATACAACAAGCCCGTGTCGTATCCGGTCGCGACGGCGGTGCACTACCAGTTCCCGGCGCGCGGCGCACAGCCTCCCGTCAAGCTCAATTGGTACGACGGCGGGCTCTATCCTCCTCGGCCCGACGTACTGCCCGACGATGTCACGTTGAAGAGCGAGGGCGGCGTGATCTTCATCGGAGAGAAGGGAATTCTGATGAACGACACCTACGGATCGAATCCGCGCCTCTTTCCGGTATCGCTCGCCGAGGATGCGGCGCTGGTGCCGAAGACCTACGCGCGAATCACCTGGAGCCACGAGATGAACTGGGTGAAGGCCATCAAGGGCGAAGCGAAATCCAGCTCACCTCTCGAGTATGCGGCCCAGCTCACCGAGACGATGCTGCTGGGGGTCGTGGCGCTGCGCACGGGGCAGGGCCGAAAGATTCTGTACGACGGCGATAAGATGCTGGTCACCAATATCGCCGATGCGAACCAGTACCTGACGCGAGAGTATCGCGCCGGTTGGGCAGTCTGAATAATTCATCAAGAGGAATCCATGATGCACCGAGCTTCCGCGCGCGCGGCGATAATCTCTCAGCTGGCGCTGCTCGCCTTTGCCTGCACGCCGATGGGGAACAGTTCGCCAGCTGCGAATAGCACCAGTACAGGAGCCACGACGTTGACAGCTGAGCAGCGTGCCTCGGGATGGCGATCGCTGTTCGACGGAACGAGCACCGCGGCCTGGCGAGGTTACAAGGAGGCATCACTGCCAGCCGGCTGGCAAATCGTGGATGGCACGCTCACCAAGACAGGTTCGGTGGGTGACCTCCTGACGAAGGATCAATTCGGAAACTTCGAGCTGGCCCTCGACTGGAAGCTGGGCCCGGGTGGCAACGCGGGCGTCTTCTATCGCGGCACCGAGGAGTACGATCACATCTACTGGAGTGCACCCGAGTATCAGCTCCTCGACGACGCGGGCCATCCTGACGGAAAGAGCAGGCTGACCTCCGCCGGAGCGGACTACGCACTTTATCCATCGCCAGCAGGTGTGGTGAAGCCGGCGAATGAGTGGAACTCGACTCTGATCGTTGTCAAAGGCAACTCCGTCCAACACTGGTTGAATGGACAGCGGGTCGTCGATTACGAGCTCGGAAGCCCTGATTGGCAGGCGAAGGTCAAGGCGAGCAAGTTCGTGGCGTATCCCAATTACGGGATGGCGCCGAAGGGCTACATCGGAATTCAGGGTGATCACGACGGCACCCTGTCCATTCGAAACGTCCGCATCAAGGAGCTTCCGTGAGCGCAAGGGCGCGGCTCTCGGCAATGATGTTCCTCCAGTATTTCATATGGGGGGTTTGGTTCGTGACGATGGGGACGTATCTCGGTCAGACGCTGCACTTCACTGACCGCGAGATCGGGCTCGCCTACGGCGCGACGGCGATTGCGGCGCTCGTGTCGCCGTTTTTCATGGGAGTCGTTGCCGACCGCTACTTCTCGAGCGAGAAGCTTCTCGCCCTGCTGCATCTCCTCGGTGGAATCCTGATGTACCTCGTCTCGCTACAGACGACATTCGCGACATTCTATCCGCTGCTCATTCTGTACGCGCTGTGCTACATGCCGACGCTGTCACTCACCAATTCGATCTCGTTCCATCACGTGCGCGATCCCGGCCGCGATTTCCCCTTCATCCGCGTTCTCGGAACCATCGGGTGGATAGTCGCGGGAATCCTCGTTGGCAAAGTGTTCCACGCCGATGCGATGGTTCTACCGATGCGGCTTGCTGCCGGCGCTTCGATAGTGATGGCGGTGTACTCACTCGCGCTGCCCCACACGCCTCCCAAAGCGGCGGGCTCGAGCTTCAGCGTTCACGATGCGCTCGGGCTCGACGCGCTTGCCCTGCTCAAGAACCGCGATTTCTTCATCTTCGTGGCGGGATCCTTCCTCCTCTGCATCCCGCTCCAGTTCTACTACACGTTCGCCAATCCATTCCTGAACGAGGTCAAGGCGCCCGATCCGGCGTTCATTCAGACGTTCGGGCAGATGTCCGAGATCGGATTCATGCTGTTACTGCCATTCGCGCTGCGGAAATTCGGCATCAAGGTCATCATGCTCGTGGGCATGGCGGCGTGGACGCTTCGCTACCTCGCGTTCGGCATGGCGGCTGTTGGCCCCGTAATGGCGCTCATCTATATCGGGATCCTTCTCCACGGTGTCTGCTACGATTTCTTCTTCGTCGCCGGGCAGATCTACACCGACCAGCGCGCCGGCGAGAAAGTGCGCGCCGCGGCGCAGGGACTCATCAACTTCGTCACCAACGGTCTCGGATACTTCATCGGCGCGTTCGTGTCCGGCGCGGTCGTGAATCGTTACGCCACGCCCAACACGGCCTGCACTGATGCGGCCGCAGCTGCGCACGAATGCCTCAAGGTCACGCACGACTGGCATTCGATCTGGCTGGTTCCATCGGCCGGCGCACTGGTGGTTTTCATTCTGTTCCTCGTGCTCTTCAGGCCGAAAGGCGGAACCGCGGAACCGGCCGGACAAGGCACGCCGGCGGGAGCACCCGCATAAAACGAATCGCCACCCTGCACCGTAGGGATTCAAAACATCTTCCCAACACCACATATGGATGATCCTGCAAAAGTCTTGGTCGCGGTGAGTTTTTTTGCCACCGTCGCCTATTCGATAAACGCCATCGCCCGGGCGGCGGTCGCACACCGTAAGGAAGAGACAAAGCTCGAGAGAGAATCCAGTCCGCCCCTGTCAGAGGCGCGGCTCGCGCGCATCGAACAGGCTGTCGAGGCCATCGCGATCGAAGTCGAGCGCATCTCAGAGGGCCAACGGTTCACGACCAAATTATTAAGCGATCAGTCCCGCCCAGCGCCAAAACCGATACAGCGACAGCTCTCTACCAACACGCCCACCTGATCGAGGCCTCAATGTCGAAGCGCGGAATGGCACTCCTTGGCGCCGTCCTCACCCTTGCGCTCGCAGCCTGCGACAAGGATGACTCGCCGAATAAGAATCCGGCGCTCACCCAGCGAGAGAGAGATAGCATTTTCGCCAACTCAACAATTCCGGGCGCCAAAGCGGTCAAGAAGAGCATGACTGTGGCCGACTCGGTTGCTGCGAGGCAGGGCCGTATGTCCGACACCGGTCAGCAGAATCCCTGAGCCGGGTTCCGTGGCATGGGGATTACATTGACTGACGTCCGATGTCAGTCGTTAACGAACTCGAACAGGAATCCGAGCCCGACGACGAGCCTCTTGTAGAGCCGCTCGCCGCGCCGACCGAGGGCGCGCCGCACAAATACCTCATCGCGTTCGCGGTTGTGCTCGCGGCGCTGATGCAGGTCATCGACAGCTCCATCGTCAACGTCGCGCTTCCGGACATGATGGGGAACCTCGGCGCCAGTCTCGACGAGATCGCGTGGGTTTCGACCGGATACATCCTGGCCAGCGTCATCATCATCCCGCTCACGGGCTGGCTCGGCGAATTCTTCGGCCGCAAGCGCTATTTCGTTGGCTCGATAATCATCTTCACGATCGCGAGCTTTCTCTGCGGCGCCTCACACTCGCTGTCAGGTCTCGTCTTTTGGCGAATCATCCAGGGGTTGGGCGGCGGAGCGTTGATGACCGTGTCGCAAGCGGTGCTGTTCGAATCCTTCCCGCGAAAGGAAGCGGGCACCGCGATGGCTCTCTTCGGGCTCGGCGTAATGGTCGGGCCAACCATCGGTCCAACCCTCGGAGGGTGGCTCACCGACAACTACGGCTGGCCCTGGATTTTCTACGTCAATCTTCCGGTCGGCATTCTCGCGGCCGTCATGATCATCGGATACGTTCACGATCCGGAGTTCCAGGTCCGCCCCCGCACGATTGATTACATCGGCATCGCACTGTTGGCCGTGAGCGTGGGCTCGCTGCAGTACCTGCTCGAGCAGGGGCAGCGCGAGGATTGGTTCGACTCGCGTTTGATGATTCTGCTCGCCTTCAGTGGAATCGTGACCGGGATATTACTGGTGTGGCGTGAGATGACCATCGATGACCCGGTGATCGACTTCCGCGTCCTGCGCCACCGGCAGATGTGGGTCGGGACTCTCCTCGGCGTCGTCATGGGAGTCGGCCTCTATGCATCGGTGTTCACCCTGCCGGTGTTTCTGCAGGGGAATCTCAGAATGACCGCGCAGCAAACGGGAATAGTCCTCCTTCCCGGCGCACTGGCGACCGCTGTTTCGATGGCGGTCGTCGGTAGACTCACCAACAAGGTCGACGCCCGCGCGCTGATCACGATCGGCGCTCTGCTGTTTGCCGGCGCGATGATCAGGCTTTCGCGAATAACGGGAGAAAGCGGGAGCACCGATTTCTTCTGGTCGCTCATCATGCGCGGCATCGGGCTTGGAATGATGTTCGTTCCGCTCACGACCATCACGCTGGCGGAGCTGAGCCCGCGCGAGCTGGGTCAGGGATCGGGCCTTTACAACTTTTTCCGGCAGCTGGGCGGCTCGCTCGGAATCGCGGCGATAGCCACCCTGCTGTCCCACTACACGGCCCAATTCCGGGCGATCCTTGCCGAGCACATCTCGGTTGGCGATGCCGCGACCATGGGCAGGGTGGAAATGTTGACACGGGCGCTCGTTCAGTGGACCGCTCACGCGCGCGCTCTCGAGATTCTCGACGGCGAATTGATGGCACAGGCCAGCGTCATCGCGTACAGCCGGATCTACGTTCTGAGCGCAGTGCTGATACTCGCTCTCATACCACTCCTTGTTCTCGTCCGGCATACGAAGAGCTCTGGGGGAGCGCAGCACGTTATGGAATAAGGGATGCCAGTGCGCGCAGAGAACGGCTTCGAGAAGCCGGGGAGTGACCTGTGTTGGGCGCGCCTTAGGCGCGACAGTTATGCTGGCGCAGAGTTGGACTCACAGGGAAGGCGGAGGGGGTCCTCGTAGGCCGCTTTGCAAAGCGAGCGCGAGGAGGAGACCCGCGACTGAGCGGAGCGAAGGAGCGTCGTTAGGGGCTCCGACCAAGCGAGCGTAGCGGCCGAAGAGGATCCCCTCTGCCGTATCCCCTCTGCCGTACCGGCTAGGATCCCCTCTGCCGTACCGGCTAGGATCCCCTTCGCCGTACCGGCTAGAATCCAGTCGGCACCATTACCGAGATGCGCCCGCTCGACCCGCGGGCTTCGCAGGCGCTTCGTTCGCTGCCGCAGCCGCTTTCGCATCATCCGTATCCGCGAAGCTGATATCCTTGCCGCGCTGCTTCAGCATGTGGAGGATGCCGATCTTGTCGGTCGCCTTGAGATACGCTTCCTGCGGCTCGACCTGCTTCGAATCGACGAGGTCGATCAGCGCGTCGTTCATCGTCACCATTCCCAGCCGGCGCGATGTCTGAAGCACCGACGGCAGCTGGAAGGTCTTGCCTTCGCGAATAAGATTGGACACGGACGGCGTCGAGAGCATGATCTCGCGCGCCGCGACGCGTCCGCCACCGATCTTCTTGCAGAGGACCTGCGAGATGACTCCCTTGAGTGACTCGGAGAGCATGACGCGGATCTGAGCCTGACGGTCGGGCGGGAACTGATCGATGACGCGATCGACTGTGCTGACAGCGGTCGATGTATGAACGGTGCCGAACACGAGGTGTCCCGTCTCGGCGGTCTCGATTGCCATTGACACCGTCTCGAGGTCGCGCAGCTCACCGACGAGCACGATGTCAGGGTCTTCGCGAAGCGCGGCGCGGAGCGCGTGTCTGAATGACGACGTGTGCACGCCGACGTGGCGCTGTGTGATGAGACACTTCTTGCTCTCGTGCACGAACTCGATCGGATCCTCGATTGTGATGACGTGATCCGAGCGTGTGCGATTGATCAGGTCGATGAGCGCGCAGAGCGTCGTCGACTTTCCCGAGCCCGTGGGCCCGGTCACGAGGACGAGTCCCTTCGTCAGGTGGCAAAGACGCTGCACTTCCTGCGAGATGCCCATCTGCTCGACGGTTACGACTGCCGCGGGGATGGCGCGAAATACCGCGCCCGTTCCCTTGCGTTCCCGGAGTGCGTTGCCGCGGAAGCGGGCAATGCCTGGGATCTCGTGTGCGAAGTCGGTGTCGTTTATCTCCTTGAACTCGGCGCGGTTCTGTTCGAGCATCACCGCGTTCAACATCACGTCGATGTCGTCCGAGGTGAGGACCGCCTCACCGGGAATCGGAGCGATCTCGCCACTGGCGCGCAGCAGCGGCGGAGATCCGGCGCGCAAATGCAGGTCAGACGCGTTGCTGCTCACAAGCGTACGGAGAAGGGTCTCGATCTTGTCGAGCGCACGGTTGCCGGTTGCGGTCGCTTGGGGTGGTTTCACAATCGTGGTTTCGAGAGCAGGAGCGTCGACGCGTGGCGGTGCCGCGGCAGATTGCGGAACCGGCGTCGGCGAAGCTGCCCGGGTCGCGGCCGACTTTGATGCAGCCGCACTGGGCTTGGCGCCATTAGTCGATGCCGCCTTCGGCTGAATCCGGGCGACGATCTTTCCATTCTGCGTGAGCGCCACTTCGAACGTCCCGTCCGCACATGAGTAGTCGAAGCTCACGGCGCCCTTTGCGTCGAGGCCATGTGGCTGGTCGGTCGGAGTAATCTCGCGGACCAATGTGAGAATCTGCGCGCTGGTGAGCGCCTGCTTCATCACGGGCCGCGGCGAATCCTTGATCGTAACGGTCGCGACGTCGCCTTCGGCGAGAATGAGCGCCGAGCCGTTATTGGTCTTCAGGAGGTTGAGAAAGCGATCTAGCTGGGCCATGTCAGTCCAGTGGACGAACGCGGGCAATCAGCGAACGATTGATCAAGCGCGCTTCGTTTGAGGTATAGAGAGTGAGAAACCGCGACGTGAGCGCGTTGAGATAGTCGAGCACGCGGGCACGGTCGGGCGGCGCATCCAGTCGTATGGAGCCGAGTCGTATTTCGCCTCCGACCAGAGCGATCTGGAGAAGCGCCGTTGGAGTTGGTGTTCCGCGAATCGGCTGGTCGAACGCGTCATCGCCGCGGTCGGCTGCGGCTTCAGCGACGCGCTCCTTCGAGACCAGGATGACTTCGGAGTTTTCGAGCTCCAGCGGGAAGAAGGGGGTGTCGGCATTTAGCAACTCGGACACGTCTTCCAGCTCGAATGGCCGGTACGAGGAGAAGTGAATGAACACGTTCCCTCGGAGCACTTCGCCGTCCCGCATCGTGAGAATGACCGCCTTTTGGGTGGTCTCTATGCGGTAGAGATTCGCGCTGTCACTTATATAGGGCTGAGGCACAGGCGCGAAAGGGGGTTGGGCGTGAGTACTTCGCTCAGTGGAAAGACTGCTTCCCGCCCGTCTCCGTCACGTTTCTGACGGGAAAAAACAGCTGTCAATATGGAGGGTAAATACCCAGTTCCGACCACACAAACATGATATCGCCCGGCCCTAGTGCCTTTCCGCGGTGGGTCGTACTTTCTCGTGTCCTCAACTGCGGATTTGCAATGACTTTGGGCTCTTCCTCCTCTCTCCCATTGCCACAGCGGAAGACGTACGACGTTTGTATCGTAGGGTCGGGCGCCGGTGGTGGAATGGCTGCCTACGTGCTGACGCGTGCCGGCGCCAACGTGCTCCTGCTCGAGGCCGGCGGGCCGTGGGACAACCTGAAAGACTCGGTCATGCTCAAATGGCCGTACGAGTCTCCGCGCCGAGGAGCGTCAACGCCGGATCATCCATTCGGTGAATTCGACGGTTGCATTGGTGGGTGGGACCTCCCCGGCGAGCCGTTCACTAACGCCGAGGGCACCGACTTCAAGTGGTGGCGCGCCCGAATGGTGGGTGGCCGCACCAACCACTGGGGCCGCATTTCGCTTCGCTTCGGCCCCGAGGATTTCCGGGCAAAAAGCCGCGATGGTCTCGGTGACGACTGGCCGATCGCATACACGGACCTCGCACCGTACTACGATCGCATTGATAAGCTGATTGGGGTCTTCGGCAACAACGACAATCTGCCGAACCATCCTGGAGGCTATTTTCTGCCGCCTCCTCCGCCGCGCTGCTACGAGCTGATGGTAAAGGACGCTGCCGACAAGCTCAACATCTGGTGCACTGCCGCGCGACTCTCCGTGATCACCAAGCCGCACAACGGCCGCATGGCGTGTCACTATTGCGGACAGTGCGGACGTGGATGCCGGACGAACTCGAACTTCTCGTCCACAAATGTGTTGATAGCGCCAGCGCTACAAACCGGGCGCCTGACGCTCGTCACCAATGCGATGGCCCGCGAGGTCACACTGAACAATCGTGGACTTGCCAGCGGAGTGACGTACATCGATACGAAGACCGGCGCCGAGAGACACGTGAACGCGAGCGTGGTCGTGCTTGCCGCGAGCGCGTGTGAGACCGCGCGCCTGATGCTCAACTCGAAGTCACCACAGTTTCCGAACGGCCTCGCAAACTCGAGTGGCGCCGTCGGCAAGTATCTCACCGATACCACCGGGACCGACGTCGGGGGGTTCATTCCCAAAATGGTCGACCACGTTCCGCACAACGAGGACGGCGTCGGCGGAAACCACATCTACATGCCGTGGTGGATCGACAACAAAAAACTCGATTTTCCGCGCGGGTATCACATCGAGGTCGGTGGCGGATTGAATCCGCCCAGTTACGGCTTCATGGGTGGAATCCAGCGCTATCCCGGCGGTGGCGGATATGGGAAATCCCTCAAGGAAGACTACCGCCGCTATTATGGCGCGCAGGTCTATTTCGCGGGGCGTGGAGAGATGATCCCGAACGACAAGAGCTATTGCGAGATCGATCCGGTCGTGAAGGACAAGTATGGGATTCCTGTGCTGCGCTTTCACTGGCAGTGGACCGACTATGAGTACAACCAGGTTCGGCACATGCAACAGACCTTCCGAGCGTTGGTCCATGAGATGGGCGGCCAGGTGTACGACGAAATGCCGGAGCAGCTGAGGGGGTACGGAATCGCGCGCGGTGGCGAGATCATCCACGAGCTGGGAACAGTGCGCATGGGCGCCAATCCGTCGAAGTCCGTGCTCGATCCGAACTGCCGTGCGCATGACGTCAAGAACCTTTTCGTGACCGATGGCGGCCCGTTCGTGTCGCAGGCCGACAAGAACCCGACCTGGACCATACTGGCGCTCTCAATGCGGACGAGCGAATTCATCGCGCAAGAGCGGAAGCGGGGGGCACTGTGATGTCGGACGAGAAAAAAAATCCAGCGCGGGACTCGTCGCAGGCTGACGAGAACGAGGATCCGATGCGGGGCACCCCCGGACCTGAACCCGGACTGCGGGGGAAGGAAATAAGTCGGCGCGACGCGGTTCAACTTCTCGCCGCGTTTCCAGTCGCCGCGTTTCTGAGTTGGCCCACAGCAGATCAGGAGAAAGCTCGGCGCTTCGTCGACAACGCCATGCGCGCGGCCGCCGAAGGGACTCCATTCGCCCCGAAGTTTTTCACGCCGGCGGAATTCAGGACCGCTCGCATCCTCGCCGACATGATCATCCCGCGCGACGAGCGATCTGGCAGCGCCAGCGATGCCGGCGTGCTCGAGTTCATGGATTTCACGATGATCGATCGGCCGAACTCCCAGAAATGGATGCGAGCCGGACTCACCTGGATTGATGCGCAATCTGGCACCAGATTCGGGAAGCCGTTTGCGGATGTCACGGAATCACAACGCGAAGCAATCCTCAATGACATCGCGTGGCCCGCCCGGGCCAACGCCTCAATGGCGGACGGCGTCGGCTTCTTCAACCGATTCCGCGACCTCACCGCGTCCGGATTCTGGTCTAGCCAGGTCGGCGTCAAGGATCTCAAGTACATCGGAAACACCTTTGCGCCCAACTGGAACGGGTGTCCTCCCGCCGCCCTCGAGAAACTCGGCGTGACGTACGCAAAGTTCGACAGGACAAAACTGCGCCTCACTCCCGATTGACCACTGACCGCGAACTTTCACCGACCAAATGAGCTCAGAACGCCTAGGCATCGGTTTCGTGGGAAGCGGCTTCAACGCGCGCTTCCACATCCAGTCCCTGACATCGGTCCGCGAGATCGATGTCCGCGGAGTGTGGAGCCCCAACGAAAAGAATGCGGCCTCTTCGGCGGCCCTGGCTCGGGAGCTCGACGTCGGCGAGGCGCGCCCGTACAAAACGATCCGTGAGATGGTCGCAGATCCCGCGATCAATGCGATCTGGCTTTGCGGGCCCAATCACGCGCGGATCGCGAACATCGAGGAGATCGTCGGCGCGATCAAAGGCGGCGCCGGCACTCTGAGGGGAATCGCCTGCGAAAAGCCGCTGGCGCGTAACCTCGCCGAGGCGAAGAAAGTGGCCGATCTCGCGCGCAGCGTCGGCCTGAACACCGGCTATCTGGAGAATCAGCTTTTCGCTCCCGACATTACCCGCGGACGCGAGTTGATTTGGGCGCGCGGCGCAGCTCTGACCGGCCGTCCATACCTCGCGCGCGCG
>WNGI01009253.1_pt1 | contig 21327 bp, 21 predicted proteins | sample 5400621 | NCBI WGS metagenome assembly WNGI01 (sample SAMN13153374, study PRJNA577476) | soil metagenome | isolation source: 20 cm soil or saprolite under Garry oak tree replicate 1 | place: USA:California | collected 2016-06-15
CTCGTGGCTACTCGCGAAGATGCGGCACTGGGCGACCTTCCCCGGCAGGTACTTGAGCAGCTCAGTGAGCGGCTCGGCCGTCACCTTGTCGCGGCTGGCGTCGTAGACGTAGATCTGACGGTCGCCCATCTTCAGCGGGTTGAGCGGCCGCGGATCCTGCAGCGCCATGTCGATCTTGAACGGGAAGTCGCGCAGCGACGGGGGCAGGTACGCGCGCACGCGACGCTCCACGGTCTCGGCGTCGAGGAAGCCTTGGCCGAGGCGGGGCTCGAAGAGATCGAGGACCACCTCGTGCGACATCCGCCAGCGCAGCCGGCGGTCGAGGATCTGGCGCCACTCGACCCCGAGCGATTTCTTCTCGGGCTTGTCGGCGTCGTGCCACCGGCCGACCTCCTCCAGCAGCGTCCACTCCGTCAGGTGCAGGTACGGATGGAGCTCTTTGCGAAGGTCGTAGGGGAACGCGAGCTTCATCGTGTCGCGGAAGATCTCCTTCAGGTGGAGGTCGATGCCGCGCGTCGTGCGGTGGTAGTAGACGTTCGTGTACATGTAAAAACGCGCGTTCAGGAACATGATGAACGCCTGCAAGCCGCCGCGGTCGAGCGTCAGGCCCTTCTCGGAGAAGAACGAGTAATAGATGATGCGCTCGATGTCGATCGGCCCCACCGCGACCCCGCACATGTACGAGTCGCGCAGCACGTAGTCCATGTTGTCGGCGGTGAACACGCCGGAGAGCAGGGGCTTCAAGTGCGGCAGCCACTTCGGGTGGGACTCGAGTGGATGGGTGTAGCTCTTGCCCATGAGATAGCAGATCCACTCGGGGTCGATCCGCTCGTCGGCGTTGAAGGCGGCGGTCGGGCTGCGGCGGAGGTTGCGGATGATGTCGCCCAGCTCCTCGCGGATGATGCGCTGGCCGACCAGCTCGTGGGTGAGGTCGTAGTCGATCAGGAAATTGTCGTCGAAGAAATGCCCGAAGGGGCCGTGGCCCACGTCGTGGAGGAGCCCGGCCATCCGAAGCAGCTCCTCCAGCAGCGGCGCCGACGGGCCGTCGGGAAAGATCGCGCGCAGCGACGGATAGAGCTGCTGGGCGAGTCGCCCGGCCAGGTGCATGGCTCCGAGCGAGTGCTGGAAGCGGCTGTGCTCGGCGGCGGGAAACACCCAGCGTGCCGACTGGAGCTGCGGGATCCGCCGCAGCCGCTGCGCCCACGGCGTGTCGATGATGTCCTGCTCGGTCGCTTCCCCCGGGATGCCGCCCGGCCGCGTGTAGAGGATGTACTGGTGGATCGGATCGGCGATCAGTCCCCGGCCTTGATAGGTGTCGGCGGCGCCCTTCATGGCCAGAGTGTAGCCTGACCGGGAACGTCAGGGCGTGAGCGGTCGCAACAACAGATATCGGTCCATCGAGCGCACGGAGATCACGTGCACGCCGCCCCCACGCTGGACGGCCACCTGCACCACGTCGCCGGCCTGGCCCCGCCAGAGCTGTTCGTAGAACTCCTCCTGGCTGACGACGGTGACGCCATTGACCGAGACGATCCGGTCGCCCTTGCGGAAGCCGGCGGTGCGAGCGGGCCCGGCCGGCGCGAAGTCGTCCACGACGACGCCGCCCTTGATGGCGGCGGTGTAGAGCCCGAGCCACGGCCGCGGCCGGCGGCTCATCACACGGCCGGTGGCGATCAGCTCGTCCTTCACGGGCGTGAACTTCTCGATGGGGATGGCCAGGTTCACGTGCGGCGGGTCGCCGAGCCTGAGCGACGCCACGCCGATGACCTCGCCGGCCGCGTTGACGACGGCGCTCCCGCCCCACGCCGGGCTCGACGGCGACACGATGAAGGCGCGATCGAGCATGTATTCCCAGAAGCTCGAGAAGCGCCTCACCGCGTGCACGGCGCCGGTGACCTGGACGAGGTCGTTGTCCTCGTCGACGCCGACGGTACCGGTCAGCATTCCACTGGTCACGTCGCGGGACTCGCCGAGCCGGGCCGCCGGCCACGGGCCGTCACCGGCCAGCTTCACCACGCCGAGCCCGCTTTCGAGGTCGAGCCCCACCAGGCGCCCATCGACGGTGCGGCCGTCACGCATCTGGACCTCGATCGACGCTGCGTCGGTCAGGACATAGGTGACGGTCACCACATAGCCGCGCGTGTCGAAGATGATGCCGGTCGCGAAGCGGCGGCTGCCCAGCCGGGCGCTGGAGGCAGCGTTGGGATCGGAGCGGACGCGGACGGCCACGATCGCCGGCTCGACGCGCTGGACGTACGAGGGGCTGGCCGCGACGTCCTTCGGATGCAGGCGGTACTCGCGTTCGCGTGGCGTGGCCAGCCCGACGGCCGGTAGCACCGCCGTGAGCAGCAGGGTCAAGATCAGCCGTCGCGTCATGGCCCCTCCATGAGCGGGTCAGCGATTGAGCGGATCAGCGATTCTCGTATTGCTGGCGATACCAGGCCTTGAGCTCGCCGGACTTCAACGGCCGCCACCAGGCCTCGTGCTCCCGGAACCACGCCACCGTCGTCTCGAGGGCCTTGCCGAAGGGATGCTTCGGCGCCCACCCGAGCTGCCGCACCTTCTTCGAGTCGACCGAGTAGCGGCGGTCGTGGCCCGGCCGATCCTTCACCGGCCGGATCAGCGTCTCCGGCTTGCCGGTCAGGCGCAGGATGTCGCGCGTGAGCACGATGTTCTCGACCTCGTGCCCGCCGCCGATGTTGTAGACCTCGCCGTCCTTGCCCTTGCGCAGGACCAGATCGAGCGCCGTGCAGTTGTCCACGACGTACAGCCAGTCCCGCACGTTCCGGCCGTCGCCGTAGAGCGGCAGCGGCTGATCATCGAGGGCGTTGGTGATGAAGAGCGGGATGACCTTCTCCGGATACTGAAACGGGCCGAAGTTGTTCGACGACCGGGTGACGACGACGGGGACGCGGTGGGTTTGCCAGTAGGCCAGTGCGAGGAGATCGCCGCCCGCCTTGGACGCGGAGTACGGATTGGACGGCCGCAGCGGATCGCTCTCGCGCGCCGAGCCGGTCGCGAGACTGCCGTACACCTCATCGGTCGAGATGTGGACGAGGCGCGGGATCGAGAGCTCGCGCACCGCCTCCAGCAGCGTGAAGACGCCGAAGACGTCGGTCCGCAAGAACGCGTCGGGCTCGACCAGCGAGCGATCCACGTGAGATTCGGCCGCAAAATTGACGACCGCGTCGGCGCCGCGCAGCACGTCGCGGACCATCTTGGCGTCGCAGACGTCGCCGTGGACGAAGCGATAGCGCGGCGAATCGGTCACGTCGGCGAGGTTTTTCAGATTCCCGGCGTAGGTCAGCTTGTCGAGGTTGACGATCGAATCGTCGGCGTGAGCCGCGAGGACGTGGCGAATGAAGTTGGAGCCGATGAAGCCGGCACCGCCGGTGACGACGAGCTTCACCCGCTAATCCTTCGTCGGTCGCGCGAACTCGGCGCCCGTCGGCGGCGTCAGTCGGCGGCGCATCAGCCTTTGGTGGGTTCCCAGATGTCTGCGCCCGCAAAATCCCACGGCAGCCGTCCCTCGTCACACTGCGACGGCTGCGCGGTGAAGTGCAGGTCGGTGAAGTAGATGACCCGGCCCGTGGTCACGGCCAGGTTGCGTACGCCGTGGGCGACGCCGGGCGGGATCCGCAGAAGTTTTGAGGCGCCGTTGCCGAGCGTGACCCGCATGCGCACGGTCTCGGTCCGCGACTCTTTGCGCACGTCGAGCAGGACGACCAGCATGCGATCGGACGGTGGTACGTACCAGACGTCCGTCTGTCGCGTGTGGACGTGGAACGCCTTGATGACCCCCGGCTCGACCTCGCTGTAGTTGACCTGATGGACGGTGAAGTCGCGGAGCGCCTCGGCGCGCCCGGCGCCGAGACGGACGAGCTCGGTGAAGTTGCCGCCGTCGTCGCTGAAGCGCTTGAGATCGACGAGCTCGACGCCGTCGATCGCCTGCACTGGCGTGTAGGACTGCAGCTGGAAGGCGCGCTTGGCCTCGGGACTCAGATCCATCCGGTCACGACCTCCGGCGAGGATAGCAGATCACGGCTCGGGCTCGAGAAGGCGCACGAGGTACTGGCCGTAGAGGTTCTTCTGCATCGGGGCGGCGATGCGCAGGACGTCCTCGGCCGTGATGTAACCCATCTTGAAGGCGATCTCCTCGACGCAGGCCACCATGAGCCCCTGCCGCTCCTCGATCGTCTGGATGAACGTCGAAGCCTGGAGCAACGCCTCGTGGGTCCCGGTGTCGAGCCACGCGATACCGCGGCCGAGGCGCTCGACGTGGAGCGTGCCCGACGCCAGGTACGCGCGGTTGACGTCGGTGATCTCGAGCTCACCGCGCGCCGAGGGCCGGAGGCCGGCGGCGATGCTGGCGACCTGATTGTCGTAGAAGTAGAGACCGGTGACCGCCCACGACGAGCGCGGCTTCGCCGGCTTTTCCTCGAGGCCGACGGCCCGGCCGTCGCGATCGAACTCGACGACGCCGTACCGCTCGGGATCGCGGACCCAGTACGCGAACACGGTGCCGCCCGCGGAGCGCCGCACGGCGCGGCGCAGGTAGTCAGGCAGGCCATGGCCGTAGAAGATGTTGTCGCCGAGCGCGAGGGCGACCGGATCCCTGCCGATGAACTCGCGGCCGATGAGGAACGCCTGCGCCAGGCCATCGGGGCTCGGCTGCACGGCGTAATCGATGTGGATGCCGAGGTGCTTGCCGTTGCCCAGCAGCCGGCGGAACGCCTCCTGATCCTGCGGCGTTGTGATGAGGAGAATCTCGCGGATGCCGGCGAGCATCAACGTAGAAAGCGGGTAGTAGACCATCGGCTTGTTGTAGATCGGCACGAGCTGCTTGGACATTGCGATGGTGAGGGGATACAGCCGGGTCCCTGAACCGCCGGCGAGGATGATGCCTTCACGATCTTTCGACTATAGCAGCCCGCTGAGCCCGAGAGGAATAAGGAACGGCGTAGGATGTTTGCTCATCAGCAAAGCCCCGCCGCACGAGGCTTTGCTATGGTGGCTCACTAACAACAGAGATGGGGTGAGCAAGGAGCCTCTCACCCCATCCTGTGGTGCTCAGGTGGCGTTAGCCGTCGTGATCAGCCGTTCTGATCTCTCCGCGAATCTCACCTGAGGAGTCGTATGCACGTTGGCGTAAGTGACACCAGCACCGATCGCTCTCACGAATTCGGCAACTCCGCGTCCGTAGAAGCGCCTCCCATTGTCGACGCCGTGCGCGGCGAGGGACCCGGCTCTCCTCCGCAGCCGCGCCCGACGCCCGAAGGATCAGACGATGGCAGCCCCATCTGCCAACCGAATTTCCGCTCTCCTTCCCCCGGGGATCGTTACTGCATTCGTCACCCAGCATTCCCCGGGGATGACGGTCAATACGATCGCTGCTGTCCGATCCTCGAATTACTTGTCGTGATGCTTATCGTGATGATCGTCCCCGTCGCCCCTGCGGACCTGTCCGCGGATCTCACCCGCCGGGAGTGCTGTCGTGTGGATATTCGCATAAGCCGTATTCGAGGTCAGCGCGTCTTCGAGCGCGTCGAAGTCGCCGGCGTTAACGTTCTGCCCTGCAATGGCTACGACACTAGCCGCCGTGAACGTGCCTGTAACGGTCCCGGAATTCGCAGGGCATGACTGGGTGCCCGCGGGTCCGTTGCCCAAGTTCGTGCAAAAGAACACCATGACGCCGCCGCTCGAGTGGACCTTGCCGAAGTGGATATGCGCCTGCGTCACTGTGCCGGTCTTCGGTGATGTGGTGCCCACGTTCGAGTAGGTCAGCGTGAAGGTGGCCGTCTGAGAGGCTTTATCCAGGTCCAGTTGTAGCGTACCCCTGCCGTCGGACAGAATCGCTCCGGTCTGGGCATTTAGCGCTCCGAGTTCCTGGAACCCGTCCAAGCGAGCAAAAAATTCCTCAGCATGGACGTAGCTGCCCGAGAAAGCGACTAGAGCGGTAGCCAGTATGGCCGCGGTAAGCTTGTTCAGGCGCATGGCGCTCTCCTTTACTTCTTGATGGACGAATCTCTTACGACGTAACAGGGAGACGATCAGGCTTAGCTTCATCACCTTCTCCTCGAATCAGGAGAGCCGAACGCACCTCCTCGGTCGGTCGGCTCGGTTGATTGCCTATGATTCGATCATCGCGGGCCGCTTCAGGGGATCACCTCCCCACGGCGAAGTTGAACGCACGAGACAGAGAAACAGCCTCTAAACGAACGGGGCGCGAGCGTGGTTCCCGGATTCCGCCGAACCCGCGATTCTCGATTGGCCGGAATGGGGGTAACATCAGCCCGATGAAGACGCTCAAGGAGATGATTACCGAGGCACGGCAGGGCGTGCCAGAGGAGAGCCCCGAGCAGGTCCAGCGGCGGATCAAATCCCGCGAGCCCCTGGCTGTGATCGACGTCCGTGACCCCGATGAATACCGGGACGGCCACATCGAGGGTTCCACCAATATCAGCCGTGGTTTCCTCGTCCTGAAGGACCTCGGCTATCAGAACGTCATCAACCTCGGCGGCGGGTATCAGAAGTGGGCTCAATCGGGCCTGCCAACCGTGCGTGAGCTGCCGCTCGGCCCCGATCAGATCCAGCGTTACAGCCGCCACTTCCTCCTCCAGCAGGTCGGGGAGAAGGGCCAGCGGCGGCTCCTGCGCTCCAAGGTGCTGCTGATCGGCGCCGGCGGCCTCGGCTCCCCGACGGCGTTTTACCTGGCGGCCGCCGGGGTGGGCACGCTCGGCGTGATGGACGGCGACGTGGTGGACATCACCAACCTGCAGCGCCAGATCCTCCACACGACCGCCGACATCGGCAAGCCGAAGGTCGAGTCCGCCACGCGCACGCTCAAGGCGCTCAACCCCGACGTCAACGTCATTCCGTTGGCCACGCGCATCACCGTGGACAATGTGATGGACATCATCAAGGATTACGACCTGATCGTCGACGGATCGGACAACTTCGAGACGCGCTACCTGATGAACGACGCCTGCTACCTGGCGGGCAAGACCAACGTCCACGGGTCGATCTTCCAGTTCGAGGGCATGGCCACGGTGTTCGCGCCCAACGAAGGGCCGTGCTACCGCTGCCTCTACCCGACACCTCCGCCGCCGGGCCTCGTGCCCTCCTGAAGCGAGGCCGGGGTCCTGGGCGTGCTCCCAGGCGTGGTCGGAACGATCCAGGCGACGGAAGCCGTGAAGGTCCTGCTCGGCATCGGCGAGCCCCTCATCGGCCGCCTCCTCACCTATGACGCGCTCGGCATGCGCTTCCGCGAGGTGAGGCTGCGGCGCGATCCGAATTGCCCGCTCTGCGGCACCTCGCCGACGATCAAAGACCTCTCGATCCACATGACCGGCGGCGCGGCCTGCGAGGCCACGCCGGCCGGGCACGCCGGCTGACCGCGACGCGGACCGTCCTGCTCTGCACGGAGGCGCCGGCGCCGTACGTGCGCGCCGCCGAGTCGGCGGGCCTGGCGTCGGCGTTCGATCTCGTGGTCTCCCACCCGTCCGGGGACGCCGACGATGCTCTGCTCGGCCGGGCCGAGGCGCTGCTGGCGTGGCGGCCAATTCCACGATTGCCGGATCGCGCGCCACGGCTCCGGTGGATCCAGTCGCTCACCGGTGGATGCGAGCACTGGCTCGCCTCGCCCGACCTGCCGTCCTCCGCCGTGCTCACGTGCGCGCGGGGCACGCATCGTCTCTCGATGCCCGAGCACATCCTGGCCGCCCTGTTCATGGTGTCGAAGCAGATTCCCGGCATCGTGCTCGACCAGCGCGAGTCGCGCTGGCGCCGCCGCGTGAACGACACGCTCTCCGGCAAGACGCTCGGCATCCTCGGGCTGGGCGCGATCGGCGCCGAGGTTGCCCGCAAGGCCGCCGCGCTCGACATGCGAGTGATCGGCACCAAGCGCGACGCGGCGCCGATGGCCCACGTCGATCAGGTGCTGGGACCCGACAGGACCGGCCAGGTGCTTGGCGAATCCGACTTCGTCTTGCTGCTCCTGCCCTCGGTGCCGTCGACGCGCGGCATCATCGACAAGCAGGCGCTCGCGCTCATGAAGCCGAGCGCGTGGCTGCTGAATTTCGGGCGCGGTGATCTCGTGGTCGACGCCGACCTGATCGAAGCCGCGGCCTCGAGGCGGATCGCCGGCGCGGTGCTCGACGTCTTCCGAGAGGAGCCGCTCCCCGCCACCTCGCCGCTGTGGACGACGGACAACATCGTCATCTTCCCCCACGTCGGCGGCTTGCATCCACGTCGCGACGAGCTCGTCGCCGAGCTGTGGGTCGACAACCTCCGCCGGTTCGCCAGCGGCCAGCCGTTGCGCGAAGTGGTCGACCGCCGCCGCGGATACTAGAATCACGGGCACCTGATGGGTGCCTACACGCTCCGGCTCTGCGAAGATCGCCTGACGGAAACTGCCCGCCTCGCTCTCACCGCGTGCCCGCGCGTGGTCTACGTTCTGGCCGGCGATATCTTCGTGACCACCGGTGGGGGCCGGGCTCACGTCACCGTCGATTCCACCTGGCACGGCGTGGGCGGCTGTTCGCTGGTCGCGGGTGTGCATGGTGCGACGATCCTTTGCTACGAGCTCCTGCGCGGGGCGAGCGCCGTGGGCGACACCGCCGCCGCCGCAGGCGTCACCAGTCGCCTGCTCAACTCTCCCTTGCTCACCCTCGACGAGACCGGCGAGTACCTGATGCGTTGCGACCGCGTCGACTTCGCTGTCGGCGGCGAGGCGCTGCCGCACCGTCACAAGGGCAGCGGCGTCCGCTGCCTGATCGCCGGCGAGCTCGAGGTCCGCATTGCCGCTCGGCACGGGCGCGTCATGAAGCCCGGTGACGCGTGGTTCGAGAGCGGCATCGAGCCGGTTCACGCGATCGCCTCGGCCACAACGCCGACGAGCTTCATCCGGGTCTCCATCCTGCCGCGCGCCATTCGCGGCCAGTCCTCGATCGTGTACGTCGATCCCACCCACGCCGCCGTGAAGCCGCGCAAGTACACGGTCTTCGTCGACGAGCCGATCACGCTACCATGAGGCGGATCGCGGCCCTCGCCCCCGTCGTTACTCTGTTTCACGCGGCGGTCGTCGGTGGAGCCGACCTCGTCGTGCTGTGCCCGAACGCCCTGGCCACGGCGGTGAGCCGCGTCGGGGACGAGCATCGCGCGGCGACCGGAGTCGGGTTTCGACTCGTGACCGGCACTGCCGGTGGCCTGGCGTCGCACGCCGCGGCGGGAACGGCCGGTGACGTGATCATCAGCACCACGCCCGCCGTCGCCGATCTCGAGGCTCGCGGCTTCACACGACGAGGCACGCGCGCCGAGGTCGGCGTGATCTTCATCGGCGTGGCGGTGCGGAAGGGCTCTCCGACGCCCGACGTGTCAACGAGCGCGGCGTTGCGGCGCGCGCTGCTCGAGGCCCGGTCGATCGGCTACGCGGATCCCGCTCGCGGCGGTACCGGCGGCATCATCTTCGCGCGCGTCCTCGCGGAGCTCGGCATCGCCGACGCGGTCCGTGACAAGACCCGACTGTTCGCGCAAGGCACGCAGGCGCTCGACGCCGTCTCGCGCGGCGAGATCGAGCTGGCCGTCTCGCCGGTGAGCGAGATCGTCGTGCGCGAGGGACTGCAGATGGTCGGCCGGTTGCCGGCCGACCTCGGCGCCCGCCCGTCGTACTCCGCGGCCGTCCTCGCTTCGACAGCGGCGCCCGAGGCGGCGCGCGCCCTGATCGAGCGCCTCCTGTCGGACTCCGGGCGGGCCGCGCTCGCTTCGGTCGGCTTCGACCCACCGGACACCAGATGACGGTGAGTCGAGGCTCGCGGCTGACTCCCGCGCTGGTCGATCGCTTCTCTCAGCGCGACCTGGCGCGCCGGCTCGGCATCGGCATGCCGTTCGTGACCGTGGACGCGGCGGGGCGGCCCCACCCGATGCTCGTGAGCTATCTGGAGATCCGCGCGTACGACGCGGGCACGCTCGGCCTCGTCATCCAGGCCGCGAGCCGCAGCGCGCGCAACATGGCCGAGCGGGGCACCGCCACGTTGATCGCGGTAGAGCCGGACACGATCGTCTACGTGAAGCTGCGATCGCTCGACGGCCCCCTGCCCGTCGCGGGCGGGGAACCCTTCGGCCTCGGCTATTTCCTGCTCGCAGTGGACGAGGTGCTGGAGGACGCGGCGGCCGACTGGGAGGGCGGGATGCGGATCACGCAAGCCATCGCCTACGGTCCGGCGCCGACGTTGGAGGAGCCGTGGGCGAAGGTCACGCTGGCAGCGCTTCAGGCGCCGCGGGCGCGCGCCTAGCTATTTGCGCTCGTCGCTCGCCTTGTAGCGTCCGATCGTCACGTCGAGCTGCTGCTCCCGGCCGTCACGAAGGACCGTCACCCGGATCTTCTTGCCGACCGGCGTGGAGGCGACCACGCGCTGGAGATCGCGCGGGCCCTCCATCGGGGAGCCATCGAGGGCGACGATCACGTCGTTCGGCCGCACCCCGCCCTGATCGGCGGGCTCGCCCGGCATCACGGACCGGATCAGCACGCCCCGCGAATCGCGGAGCTTGAGCCGCGGCACGTCGTCGTCGCCGACCTCGGTGATGCTCACGCCGAGCCAGCCCCACTCGACCGTACCCTTGGCCATGAGCTGCGGCGTCAGCATCTTCACGACGTTGGACGGGATGGCGAAGCCGATCGAGCCGTTGCGCGCAGCCATGCTGTTGACGCCGATGACCTGCCCGGCCATGTTGACGAGCGGACCGCCGGAATTTCCGGGGTTGATCGCGGCGTCGGTCTGGATGAAGTCGAAGCCCGGGGCAGCCACGGTGAGCGGGGCGCCCTTGCGGCTCACGATCCCGAACGAGACGGTGTGCTCGAGGCCGAAGGGATGGCCGAGGGCCAGCACGAACTCGCCGACGCGGACGCGATTGGAGTCGGCCAGCGCGAGGGTGGGCAGGCCCTTGACGCCGTCGAGCTTGAGCAATGCGAGGTCGACGCGACTGTCGCGGCCGATGACCTTCCCGGTGAAGCGGCGGCCGTCGAAGAGCCGGACCTGCGCGGTGGTGACGTCCTCCACGACGTGGGCGTTGGTCACGATCACGCCCTCGGGATCGATGAGGAACCCCGAACCGCTCGCGCGCCGCTCTTGAGGCTCCTGGCTGTCGTCGGTGCTGGTCGGAGCCTCGCGCCGCACGCGCACGTGAACGATGGCGGGCTTCAGCCGCTCGGCCAGATCGGCCAGCAGGTCGTTGAAGCGCGCCAGCTCGGGCGGAGCGGTCAGCACCTTGTCGGCGGGAGCATCGGCGGGCAGAACGGGTCCTACCCCTCCGATCAGAACACCGGCAAGGGCCACTACCGCCACGAGCACTCGGGAACCACTACCTCGCATGGAGCATCCTCCCCGGAAATGCCATTGATCGAGTATAGCGCTGATGCTCGCTCACCCATGCCAGCCGACGGAACTCAGGGCGACTGGCGATTGTCCGGGGCTTGCGGTCGAACGCCGGCGGGCGTCGTGACGCACTGGCCAGCGGAGGTGCAGGCCGGGAGGGGTGGGAGGTAATACTGCCCGTCCGACTGGCGGTTTTCCCAGTGGCCTGGCACGTGGATGTTGCTCCCGGTGGTCGACGGGAAGTACCGATCGGGGACCCAGAGCTGGTCGGAGCGCGGCGCCGGCGCCGGCGGAAGCGTCGGCAGCGGCTGCCGGACCGCGCGATCAAGCTGGTTGAGCGCAGGGTTCGGGCGCAGGCTGCCGCCGAGCTGGGCCACGATCAGCAGCAACCCGGCGAGGACAGCGCTAGCGGCTGACTTCCCGCACAAGGTGACCGAGCTCCGGTATGAGCAGCTTCTCGCAGGCGAGTCGGCAGGCATTCGGGGAGCCAGGGAGCGAGACGACGATGCGACGGTCGCGCACGCCCATCTGGGCGCGTGAGAGCATGGCGGCGGCACCAACTTCCTGGTAGGAAAGCATCCGGAAGAGCTCGCCGAAACCGGGGAGTCGCTTGTCGAGCAGCGCTTCCACGGCTTCGTACGTCGAATCGCGCGACGTGATGCCGGTGCCGCCGGTGAGGATCACGGCCTGCACCTTGGGATCGGCGCACGCGTTCCGGACGACGCGCTGGACGTCGGCCGGCTCGTCACGCACGATGCTCGAGCCCACCACGGTGTGGCCTCCGGCATTGAGCAACTCCCGGATGACGCCGCCGCTCGTATCGGTCTCCGGCGTCTTGGTGTCGGAGATCGTGAGCACGAAGCAGCCGATCGACCGTGGTGCGGTCGCCTTGTGTTCCCGTGGTGTTGACGCTGCGTCGGTCATCGGTATGCCCTGTCCAATATTTCGACGAGATGAAGCACCGGCACATTCGTGCCGTGAGCGCGCAGTCCGGCCTGGATCTGAAGAATACACCCGGGATTCGCCGTCACGACGGCCTCGGCCCCGGTCGCCAGCACGTTCTGCACCTTTCGATGGAGCAGACGGGTCGCCATCTCGGGCTGGGTCAGGTTGTAGATCCCGGCCGAGCCACAGCACCAGTCCGACTCCTTCAGATCGACGATCTTCACGCCGGGAATCTGCGCCAGGAGCGCGCGCGGCTGGGTCCGGATCTTCTGGCCGTGCACCACGTGGCAGGGGTCGTGATAGGTGACCATCATCGGCACGGAGTGCAGCGGACCGCGGAGAGGCTCCCGCGCGAGGAACTCGGCGACGTCCTGTACCGATGCCGAGAACCGGCGTGCTCGCTCGGCCCAGGCGGGATCGTCGCCCAGCAACGCGCCGTAGGCTTTCATGTGAGCGCCGCAGCCTGACGTGTTGACGATGACGGCGTCGGTGCGCTGCCGCTCGAAGACCTCGATCGTGCGCTTCGCCATGTCGAGCGCCCGGGCGTGATCCCCCCCGTGCGCGTTGAGCGCGCCGCAACAACCCTGCTCTTCCGGCACGACCACCTCGAAGCCGTTCCTGGCCAGCACGCGCGCTGTCGCGCGGTTGTGGGCGCCGAAGACGACCGACTGCACGCACCCACTGAGCAAGGCCACCCGCCCACGGCGAGCGCCGTCTGCGGGGATGAGGGCGGGGAGTGGCTGTCGCTCGGCACTCGCCGGCAGAGGCGGCAACAGCGCCTCCCAGGCCGAAAGCGTTCCAGGTAGCAGTCGCACAAGGCCACTTTTGCGGACTGCACTCTGGAGGCCGGACGCCTGGTAGAACCTGAGACCTGCCGCGGCCGCCTTCAGGACGCCGGGATGACCCAGGAGCACCCCGAAGTTGAGCCAGCGAAACGCGCGCCGCACGAGACCGCCCGGACGCTGACGCTCGATCTCGGCCTTCGCGGCCTCGATCAGCCGTCCATACGGCACGCCGGCAGGACAGACGGTCTCACACGCGCGGCAATCGAGGCAGAGCGACAGATGCTCGGTGACCGAGTCGGTCAGCGCGATACGGCCCTCGGCGAGCGACTTGATCAGGAAGATCCGGCCGCGCGGCGAGTCCATCTCGGTGCCGAGTTCGGCAAACGTCGGACAGTACGCGAGACAGAGGCCGCAGTGAACGCACTGGTTCACGCCATCGACGCTCAGCCCGTGAAGGCGGAGCGGCGTGGGCGAGGCCGGGTGCTCGGACGTCGCGTGGGCCATCGCGTTCAGATCCCGGCCACGAAGCGTCCGGGGTTCAGGACGTTGTGGGGATCGAGGATCGCCTTGAGTCGCTGCATGATCCGTCCCGCAGCGCCGGCATCGTCCCACACGGGGACGGCCGACTTCACTGCGAGCGGCGCCCAGTCCAGGGTCGCGTGGCCACCGGCGGCCTTCGCCAGTGCCCGCCACTCGTGGAGGACGCTCGCGATCGGACCGGGCTCGGGAGGAGCGCCGCTGGCGAGAGCCGCCGTGATGACACCGACGCCTGCGTGGCAGCTCCACGCGCTCCTGAGCCCCCGCTGGCGCGCCGCGTTCGTGCCCTGCTCGATCGCCTCGGAGACAGCGGCGGGCAGGACGACGAGCCTCATGACGGCGGCCGGCGCATCGAAGGCGTCACGGGACGCCGACGCGAGCCGTGGCCATGCCTCGGCCGGCAGTGCTCCTGCGGCGTGGCCGCCAAACTGCGCTGCAATGCGCCCGAGCTCACTGCACTGCCACTCGACTTGCTCGCAGACCCCATCGAAGCCGACGACCAGGGTGTATCGGCCGGGGCCCTCCGCCGACTGAAGCCCGAGAGCACGCGCCGCCTCGGCGTCGAGAATCTCGAGCGCATTCGGAATCAAGTCGGAGGCCACCACGGCACGCGCGGCGGCGCCGCCATCCTTCAAGCGATCGAAGACCACCGCCACCAGTCGCTCGTCGTCCGGCAGCGGGCGGAGCTTGACCGTGACGCTGACGATGACGCCCAGCGTTCCGTTGGAGCCGACGAACAGCTTCGGCAGGTCGTAGCCGGCGACGTTCTTGACCACCTTGCCTCCGCCGCGGACCACGACGCCATCCCCGGTGACGACGGTCACGCCGATCAGAAGATCGCGAGCCGTCCCGTACAGATGTCGCCGCGGCCCTGACGCGTTGGCGGCGATGACACCGCCGATCGTCGCCTGCTCGGGATCGGGAGGATCGAGCGAGAGCCATTGCCCGCGGGCCCGCAGCGCCGACTGGAGCGCGGCCATCGTCATGCCGGCTTCGACGGTCGCCGTCAGATCGCCCGGCTCGTGCTCGACCAGTTGACCCAGGCGTTTCAGGTCCAGGACGATTCCAGGCTGCGGAGTCGGTGTGCCGACGGCGGCGGCGGTGCCCCCACCCCAGGGCACGATCGGGATTCCCGCGCCGGCCGCGATCTCGACGACGGCCCGCACCTCGTCCACCGAGCCGGGAACGAGCGCGGCTTCGGGAGTGCGTCCCTCGACGACGTACGGCGCGAGCTCCACGGTGCCGAGGACGTTGGTGGGGCCGACGACGGCCCGGAGCTTGTCGAGAACCGCGATGTCCACGGGCGATCGTCTCGCCCGCGCTAGAAGCGCTGGGCGAGTCCCTTCTCTTCGATGGGGTGCGGCCGATAGGCGACCGGCCCGGCCTCGCCGCACGACTTCCGCGTCGGGAAGACCTTGCCGGGGTTGCACCGGCCCGTCGGGTTGAACGCCTGCTTGAGCCGGCGCATGAATTCGAGATCCGCCACCGAGAAGATGAACGGCATGAAGTCGGCTTTCTCCAGGCCGATGCCGTGCTCGCCGGAGATGGAGCCGCCGACCTCGGCGCAGAGCCGCATGATCTCGGCGCCCGCCTCCACCACACGCGCCTCCTCACCCGGCTTGCGCGGGTCGTAGAGGATGTTGGGATGGAGGTTGCCGTCGCCCATCACCATGTAGGCGGGCGACACGCGGCCGTAGGCTCCGAAGGCCGACTTCCTGCCCTTCCAGAGCAGCTGCCGCTCGGCCTCGTCACGCGCGGCGCGGACCTCGCGGGCGCCGGAGTCGCGACAGGCCTCCACGATGTGGGCGACCTGCGCGTCCATGCCGACGGCGAGGCCATCGAGCTCGACCAGGAGCGCGGCGGCAGCGTCGCGTGGATAGCCACAACCGAAGGCGTCCTCGACGGCGGCGATCGTGAGCTGATCGATCATCTCGACGGCGGCCGGGACCAGGCCTCGCGCGATGATCGCGGAGACGGCGGCCGAGGCCTGCTCGACGCGATCGAACACGCCGAGGACGGTCTTCACCGCCTGCGGCTTCTTGAGAATGCGGACGCAGATCTTGGTGGCCACGCCGAACGTGCCCTCGGAGCCGACGAAGACCCCGGCCAGGTCGTAGCCGAAGCTCTCGCGCGTCTTGCCGCCGAGCCACACGATCTCGCCGTCGGGCATGACGACCTCGAGCCCCAGGACGTGATTCGTGGTCACGCCGTACTTGAGCGTGTGCGGGCCGCCGGAGTTGTTGGCGATGTTGCCGCCGATCGTGCAGGCCTGCTGACTGGAAGGATCGGGCGCGTAGTAGTACCCGCGCGGCCCGACGGCCCACGACAGGTGCAGGTTCACCAGGCCCGGCTCGACGACCGCGATCTGATTTTCGTAGTCGACCTCGAGGACCCGGTTCATCCGCATGAGCGAGATGACGATGCCGCCCTCGGCGGGCAGGCAGCCACCGGAAAGCCCGGTGCCGGCGCCACGGGCCACGAACGGCAAGCCCTCGCGATTGGCCAGCTTGACGATCGCGCTCACGTGCTCGGCCGACGTGGGAAAGACGACGAAGTCGGCGAGCGCCCGGAAGAGCGTCAGCCCATCCGACTCGTACACGAGCAGCTCTTCGGGATCACTGAGCACGGCACCACGCCCGAGCATCGCCTCAAGTTCCCGACGAAGCTGGAGTTTTTGGGCGGCTGCGAGCGGGGCCATGGTGACGGGATTATACCGCTACAGAACCTCGGCCACGACCCGCAGGTCGTCCACGAACCTGCGCATCTCGCGGTGGCGCGTCTCCTCGTCGGGGGCGCGGAGCAGCGCTGAGGGATGAACGGTCGCGAGGACGTATCGCGCCAGCGACGAGGGAACGAACCGTCCGCGCTCCTGAGTGACACGAACCCGTGGCCCGAGGAGAGCCTGGGCAGCCGTCGCGCCGAGGCAAACGAGAGCCGTGGGATGGATCAGGGAGATCTCGGCGTCGAGCCACGGCCGGCAGGCGGCGATCTCGGCCGCGTTCGGCTTGGCGTGAATCCGCCGCTTGCCGCGCGGCTCCCACTTGAAGTGCTTCACCGCGTTGGTGACGTAGGCCTGACGCCGATCGATACCGGCTTCCTCGAGGGCGCGATCGAGCAGCTTGCCGGCCGGCCCGACGAACGGCCGGCCACTCAGGTCCTCGTCGTTGCCCGGCTGCTCACCGACGAGCATGACCCGCGCGTGAGCCTCGCCTTCGCCGAAGACGGTCTGGGTCGCGCGCTGATAGAGGTGACAGCCCGTGCAGCCGGCGGCGGCCTCCCGCAGTCCCTGGAGCGTGGGCCGGACCGCCGGAACGAACGGCGCGGCGGAAGGATGTGGCTCGCGCGTCGCCATGCTCGATTGTACGCACGCCGTCGAGCCAACGGCGCCGAGCGTCAGTGCGCCGGAGCCTCGGCGCGCGCGGCAGGAATTCGGATGCGAAACGATGCTCCGCGGCCGCCGCGGTTCTCCGCGGTGATCTCACCGCCGAGGTCACGGATGATCCCCGCGGAGATCGAGAGGCCGAGCCCGGTGCCGTTGCGCTTGGTCGTGTAGAACGGCTCGAAGACCCGCGGCAGCGTTTGCGGCGGGATGCCGGGGCCCGTGTCGCTCACCTCGACGATGACGTTGTTGGCGGAGACCAGTCCCACGATGTGGATCTCACGAGGCGGCTCGACCTCGCGCAGCGCGTGCTGGGCGTTCGTGACGAGATTGAGCAGGACTTGCTGAAGCTGGAAGGGCAGGCAGCGGACCTGGGGGAACTGCCCGGGGAAATCGACGTGCACGGTGATGGCGTCTCGTCGAAAGTCGTAGGCCTTGAGCTCCACGACCCGGCGCGCCATCTCGGGGACGGACACGAGCGCTGGCCCCGCAGCCGGCTGCCGCGCCGTCTGCAGCGTGTTACGGATGATCCGCATCGCGCCATCGAAGCTCTCTTCGACGTGGGCCAGGTTCCGGCTCACGTCGGGCAGGCTCTCGGCCTTCTTGCGCGCAAGCCCGAGGTGTCCCGACGCGACGGTCAGCACGTTGGCGAGCTCGTGGGTGACGCCGGCCACGACTTCGCCCAGCACGCGAAGCTGGGCGGCGCGCTGGATCTCCGCGTTGAGGAGCTGCGCCTGATCGTTGGCCCGCTCGAGCTCCCGGTTGAGCGTGACCTGTCGCTGGCGGCTCCGGCGGTAGGCCTCGGAGAGGACGGCGGTGAGGACACCGACGACGTTCACGATGAGAAGGTTGAACGCCGCCATCCCGGCGTTGCCCGTGGGCGCGACGGCCGGCCGTGGCAGCCAGCCCGCGTGCTGCATCGAGACGAGGGCGATGTAGCAGCCGGTGGAGAGCACGGTGGCGACAACGCACGCGGAGCTCGAGAACACGAGGCCGCAATAGAGCGGGACGATCGTGTAGACGGCCAGGAATCCGGCCGCGTCGAGACCGCCCGCACTCCCCAGGCCGATGGTAATCATGACGATGTCGACCACCATGCGCACGTACGCCTGGGCCCGCGGCCATCGATTGGTTCGCCCGAACGCGTAATACGGGAGGTTCAGCGCGAGCCCGAGGACCGCCTCGATGCGAACCACCGGGTTGGGCCCGCGACCGGTGCTGAGATCGAAGATGTGATCGAAGACGAAAATGAGCATCGCCACCGCCGCTCGAACCGCCAGCTCCTGGCGAAGCCGCTGGCGGCGACGGTCGAGACGGGCGGCATCGCCCGGGTTGCCAGCCGCAGTCCCTGAAAACCCCACACTCTCCGATAGCACGCCGACCCGGGCTCCGGACCGGCGAAGGTGGTCCGGATATGCGGACCGTCAGGCGGTCGCGTCTCCCAGGAGTCGGCGGGCCGCCCGCACGATGGCGGGCGCGTCGATGCCGTAGTGGCGGTAGAGGTCCCGACGAGCGCCGGACTGGCCGAAATCGTCCACGCCGAGCGCGGTCTGCGGCACGCCAAGAGCCGAACCGAGGAACGCCAGGGCGTGGGAGTGGCCGTCCAGGACCGACACGAGGGGCACGTTCTCCTCGTCGGCGCCGACGAGCCGAAGGAGGTGGGGATCGGGCTCGCGCAGGCCCCGGTACAGCCGGTCAGCGCTGGTGACCGCGAAGACGCTGGCGAGGACGCCATGCTCGTGAAGCTGGCGCGCGGCCGCGACGGCATCGGCCACCATCACGCCCGCGGCGAAGATGTTCACCGCGTTGTCCTCGGCATCCCAGCCTGGCTCGGGACGCGCATCCACCAGCCGGTAGCCGCCCCTCAGCACGTCGGCGCGGTGATCGGGATCGGGGGCTGGCGCCAGGCGCTGATCGAGCGGCCGGGTCGAAAGCCTCAGATACAGGCTGTCGCCCTCCCGGCGGGCGATCTGCCGGAGGCCGGTGAGCAGGATCCACTCGACCTCGCGAGCGAACACCGGCTCGTAGTAGGCGATGCCGGGCAGCGCCACGCCGACGCTCGGCGTGATGACGGACTGGTGAGCGCCACCTTCCGGCGAGAGCGTCACGCCGGACGGCGTCGCCACGACCACGAAGCGGCCACCGGCGTAGAGCGCGTGGTAGAGCGCGTCGAGGCCGCGGTTGACGAACGGATCGTAGAGCGTGCCGATGGGCAAGAGCGTTCGCCCCGACAGCTCGTGCGCAAGGCCAAGCGCTCCCAGCAGCAGGAAGAGGTTGTGCTCCGCGATGCCGAGCTCGATGTGCTGACCTTCGGGAGACTCGCGCCACTGCACGGCCTGGGCGACGTCGGCGAAGAAGTTCGGCCGCGCCTCCGGGAAGTAGAGCCCCTTGCGATTGATCCATCCCGCCAGATGCGTCGTCACGGCGACGTCGGCCGAGACCGTGACGATCGCGTCGCCGGCCGGGCGCCGTGCCAGCGTGCCGAGGACGCGGCCGAAGGCTTCCTGCGTGGACGTCTCGTCTGGATAGGATTCGTCGAGCTGCTCGGGGATCTCGGGCCGAGCCGTGGGCGCCGGGGGCGAGAAGAGCGGAGGCAGCGCGCGAATCCACGCGGCCTCCGCGCTGCCGGAAGGAAAGGCCGCCCACTCGTCGCCCGCCTTCACGCCGAGCGTCGTCCGCAACTCCTCGACGTGGGCCGCGGTGAGCAACGCGGTGTGGTTCAGGGGATCGGCCGCGATCGGCAGGCCCCAGCCCTTGATCGTGTGGGCGAGGATCACGACCGGACGATCGCGGTCGTGGTCGGCTTCGTCCAGCGCGCCGAGCACCGAGCCGAGATCATGTCCGCCGACGTCGGAGACGATCGCCGCAAGCTCCTCATCGGACACGTCGCCGAGCAAGCGATCGAGTTCGGGATCGACGAGCGCCTTGCGCACCGACGGCGCGGGCAGTCGGATGAGTCGCTGGTACTCGCCGTACGGCATCGACTCGAGGCGGCGACGCAGCGCCTCGCCGCCGCGCTGCCCGAACATCGCGGTCGCTCGCCGGCCCCAGCGCAGATCGATCACCCGCCAGCCGAACGAGCTGAACAGCGCGGGCAACTGGTGCCGGCGCGCGTCGGGCACGATGCGATCGAGACTCTGCCGGTTGATGTCCACGATCCACACGACGTTGCGGAGTCGCCCGAACGCCTCCTCGGCGAGGGCCTCCCAGACGTTGCCCTCGTCGAGCTCGGCATCGCCCACCATCACGATCACGCGCTCGGGCGAGCGGTCACCGCCGTGATCCGCGACGTACTGCGCGGCCAGCGCGCCGAAGCTCGCCTGGACGGCGCCCAGTCCCATCGAGCCCGTGGAGATGTCCACGATGCTCGGATTCTTGCGGCGGCTCGGATAGGCCTGCAGGCCACCGAACACACGAAGGTCGCGGAGAGCGCTCGCGTCGAGCCGCCCGCGCAAGTACTGAACGGCGTAGAATGCCGGGGCAGCATGGGCCTTCACAGCGACGGCGTCGCCGGAACGCAGCGCTTTGAAGTAGAGGGCGGTGAGCAACGTCACCACGGAAGCGGACGACGCCTGGTGGCCGCCAACCTTGATACCGTCCTCGTTGGGCCGAATCACGTTGGCGTGGTGCACCATGAAGGTCCCGAGCCACAGTACCCGGCGCTGGATGCGATCGAGGACTTCGAGGTCCGTCATGGCCGAGCTTAGGGTAGCCGGGTTCCAACGCTCGGCAAGTTCTTTCCCACTGCTGCGACGAACTCCGCGATTCGACAATGGGGCATACCCCTTGCACCTGCGGCATCACGACGGTCACATCCGAGGAGGCTTTACTATGCGACTCCGGCACTTCGCACTGGCGACGCTGGGCGCCGCCGCTCTTGTCGCTCTCGTTTCCGGCTGCGCTACGAGCGACGAGTGGGCGACGTGGAAGACCCATCCCACTCATTTCGCCTCGGGCGCTCACATGGGGTTCTCGGTTCGTAACCGCACCGGCACGCCACGCGTGACCCGGCAGGACATCGCTCTCGCCCGCGACGAGAGTTGGTGGGGCCGGCCCATCACCGTGGGTCAGGAGCAGATCCTTGTACGTTAAGCGCGCGCTTCCACTCCTCCTTCCCGTTCTGATCGTGGCCACCGTGCTCGCCGTCGTGGGCTGCGCCAAGCGGCCGGCCCTCAGCCAGGCATCTGCGCCCGCGCCAACAGGGGTGCCACAGTCGGTGGCGCCGGCGCCAGCGCCCGCGGCACCGATTCAAGAGTCGCCCGCCGCGGCCCCTGCACCGCCCGCGCCGGCTCCTCAGCCCGTGGTCGAG
>WNGI01011990.1_pt1 | contig 21323 bp, 18 predicted proteins | sample 5400621 | NCBI WGS metagenome assembly WNGI01 (sample SAMN13153374, study PRJNA577476) | soil metagenome | isolation source: 20 cm soil or saprolite under Garry oak tree replicate 1 | place: USA:California | collected 2016-06-15
AAGTAAATGAGTAACCACAACGTCAAGCCCTTGGAAAGGTCCGTCGACGATTTGAACCGATTGGGCAACTTTGATGGAGCAATCGAGAGTCACGATCTCTTCCGAACCCACTCTCGATTGGAGCGCTGTCACAATATTCTCAGGCAAGGTCGCCAGTCGATCGCCAAAATGGACAATCCCAGAAATTCCATGAGAGGCCTCTACGGCGCGATGTTGCGTCGAATAGGTAAATTTTGCGAACAGATAGCCAGGAAACATGGCCTCTACGAACCAAACCGGGCCCCGTTGGGTCATTTTTCGGAAACGCAATCGAGGGGAGAAACACTCGACGCCAAATTGACGCCGGAGCGCGGTCGCGGCCAAATGCTCCCGTTTTGGCTGCGTCCTTAGACAAAACCATACCGGATGAGGAATCAGCGCGAGTGAGGCGGATGACTGGGTCACACTCCGAACTACGGGATTGACGATTCCAAGTTCCAAAAAATCGTAAAGTTTTCCGTCGAATTTTTGAGCCGTGGCCTGAGGCGAAGGCAGCTGGCCGGGTGAAATCCGCTGGAAGGCCAACACCCGCAGCAAATTATGGGATAATCGATCAAGGAGCGGTTCTGACGTGGTCGACTCACCGTCCGGTTAGCGACTCTGCAAAAGGGAAATTGGTGACCAAGCACCGACCACGGCAATCCACGATCAAGGGCCTGCCTGTTCGAAGTATGCTTGGAGATTCGTGCGCTTCCAGATGCGTGGACTCCAGGCTGAAAAATTCAAAGTCCACTTTTTAGACCCTCAGCGAGCCCCGGAACCCTCTGGCGCCATAGTAAGACTGCGCACCATTGTGATACACAAAGACATGGCCGAAGCGGCGATCACCAAAGAGAGCGCCGTCGAGTTTTCTAATAGCAGCAGGTGCTTTCACCCAGCTAGACGTCTTCGTATCGAAATTTCCAAGTTTCTGCAGTTCTCGATATTGTTCTTCCGTCAAAAGCTCGATGCCCATGGCCGCTGCCATATCGATAGCATTATTTGCCGGTCTATGTTCTCTCCTGGATTCCTGGCCTTCGCGGTCGTAACACACACTTCTGCGGCCGTTAGGACTTTGTGCTGAACAATCAAAAAAGATGTATTCACCCGTCTTCTCATCGTGGCCAACAACATCCGGTTCACCGCCGGTTCTTTCCATTTCACTGAGTGACCACAATTTTTCCGTCCTAGCTTCCAGCTTCTCTTTTACTTTCGCCCATTCGAGACCCTTATGGCGGTTCATATTTTTCTCAAAACGGGATTTCAATGCTCCCAGTAGGTGTTCACGTTGTTCCGGTGACAACTTCTTCCTGGCTTCAGCGCCTTTCATGGAGGTCTCCTTTTATCGCTGTGTTGCGTGGAGATTTGACCCCGATTAGGCCGATCTTTTCGATTGTCGCGCACGAATCACCAACCAAGTCTTCCGCGCGATGAATAGCGCGACCAGACTCAGGATAGCTGCCCCATATCCAGACAGGTAACATGCACCCAGCCATAGCGCCACGCCAATGATGCCGAAGAATACGCCTGCGTACATCCAAAATCCCGAAAGGATAAGTACAGGAACGAAGACAAGCCGAACAACAGGAGCGTAATTTGGAAGTTCTTCAAACGGACTATAAACATAACCGAGTATCGGAATGGTAAAGATGAGATGAATCCAGCGAAGAACCGAACGTTTGCTGGCACTACTAATCATTCAATCCCTTTCCATTGAGAATTTGCTGCATGCATTTTTCAACCCGTGACTCTCGGGTTTTGGATTGTTTAGCTGCGGAAAAATAAAGGATGTACGCTCTTTGCCTTCCAGGCGTCAAAGCATTAAAAGCAGCTTTCAAGGCAGGGATTTCATCTAATTTCTTTTGAAATTCTGCAGGAATAGGTTCTGGATTCTTTTTCAACTTCACTTCCAACCCGGCTTTTTCCGCTTCGATGGCTTCATGAATATAGGTTTTCAAGATGGGTTCCATCTCACCTATTTCTCGAACATTGGTAAACGGAATCCGGCGTGCTGCCTGCCAGCCAAATTTTTTGAGAATACCATTGGGATCCTTTAACAAGGCACCTTTGCAAAACAAGAGCGCACAGAACTCCTTAAATCCTTGTATTATGACGATGTTGCTTTCCTGAAACGTGTAACAAGGTTTACCCCACTTCAATTCTTCGGTCAGTCCACAGACAAGACTGATCTGTCTCAATTTCTCCATTTCTTGCTGCCATTTTTTGGCTTTTCTCAAATATTCATCAACCTTGGGATTCATACTGTTGATTTATTGATACTGTAAAGTGGGATAATATCTTGATTGGTTGTTTGGGAAACTGGCAGAATTTTTAAAATAGGCTGTGGCCTTCGGACGTCGGGAAAGAAGGCGAAGACCCCGCTTCGCGAAATCCTCATTACCAGCATTTTTACAATGGTGCGCGGTACAGGGTTCGAACCTGTGACCCCTACCGTGTCAAGGTAGTGCTCTACCACTGAGCTAACCGCGCGATGGGATCGGAAATCATAACTGATCGGGGACTAGAAACGAGTCAAGCGAGATATCGAGACGACGTAACTCAACAAAATTTTGCGTACGGAGAAGTCGTATCGTTTGTGACACCACTTCGCGACTGGACAACTTCGATGTGCAAGACGACTGTTCGCGTCTCGTGAGTGCCTTGTTTTTCAAACAGTTTTTGAAGCGACCGTTTCGGATCGCATCGATCGTCCCTAGTTCCAAGGCGCTGGTAGAACGGGTCGCCAGCAAGATGGATTTCAGCCAACCACGTGTCATTGCCGAGTACGGGCCCGGCGAAGGAGTACATTCACGCGAGATTGCACGGCGGATGTGTCCGGATTCGAATCTTCTTCTGTTCGAGTTGGACCGAGCGTTCGCGCGCGATCTGGAACGCCAGTTCGCCGGCGACCGGCGTGTCCGCGTGATTCATGGCGATGCGGCCTCGTTGCCACACGAACTGAAACGTCACGGCATTGATTCCTGCGACTATATCCTTTCAGGAATTCCGTTCAGCATCCTTAAAATCGAAAAGAAGCGCGCGCTCTTGCAGAAAACATATGACGCGCTGGCGCCCGGTGGCAGTTTCATTATCTATCAAGTCACCAACGAATTGAAACAGCACGCGACTCACTTCGAACGCGCTGAATCAGAGTACTTCCTGCAAAACATACCGCCTATGTTCATCACTGCTTTTCAGAAGGCTCCTCCGCTCGATCATCGTGAACGTGGGCCGATGCCTGGGGCTAAGTTTAGCGTTAGCGCACACCGTTCGGCATGACGGAGAAGCCGACCCGAACAGAAAAAGATTCGATGGGCGAGATGACGCTTCCGGCGTCTGCTCTCCACGGCGCGTCGACTCACCGCGCAGTGCTAAATTTTCCGGTAAGCGGTTATCGGTTTTCACGGCCGTTCATTCGCGCGCTTGGCTTGATCAAATGGGCTGCAGCGCAAGCGAATCATGATCTGGGTCTGCTTGATGCGGAGCGTTCCGCGCTGATCGTGCAGGCTGCTAAAGAAGTTGTTGAAGGAAAACTCGACGACCATTTCCTGCTCGATATTTTCCAGACCGGTTCGGGCACGAGCACAAATACCAACGCGAACGAAGTCATCGCGAATCGATGCGCTCAACTCGCAGGCAAACCAATCGGCTCGCGCGAATTGGTGCACCCCAACGATCACGTCAATATGGGCCAGTCCAGCAACGATGTGATCCCATCTGCCATTCATATCAGCGCGGCGGAACAACTAAAGAACTGCCTGATCCCGGCTCTCGCAAAATTGCACACGGCGCTTGCGGCTAAGGCGAAGGAGTTCTGGAATATCATGAAGATCGGTCGAACCCATTTGATGGATGCGACCCCGGTTCGCCTCGGGCAGGAATTCTCCGGTTATGCGCAACAGATTGCTTATGCCAAAGAACGCGCGCAGAAGTCGATCGAAGCCTTGCGTGAGCTTGCACTCGGCGGGACCGCGGTGGGCACCGGTCTAAACCGTCACGTTGATCTTCCTGTCGTTGAAGTGAGCGGTCACTTGAAAACGATTGCGGTCAGTTTGTTTAAGATTGCAAACGACATCCGCTGGCTCGGGAGCGGTCCCCGATGCGGGATCGGCGAAATCCAGCTTCCCGCAACGCAACCTGGCAGTTCCATCATGCCGGGCAAGGTGAATCCGGTCATGTGCGAATCAGTGATGATGGTCTGCGCACAGGTGATCGGCAATGACACGACCATTACCTGGGCCGGAGCCAATGGAAACTTCGAGCTCAACGTGATGATGCCAGTGATGGCGCATAGCCTTCTCGAGTCGATCCGGCTGCTGGCAAATGTGGTCGACGCTTTCTGCGACAAATGTGTTCGTGGCATCGTGGCAAACGAAGAGCGCTGCCGCGAATTGATCGAGCTGTCCATGGCGATGGTAACGAGTCTCGCGCCCAAGATCGGCTATGATCGCGCGGCCGAAATCGCGAAAGAAAGCGCAAGAACCGGCCGCACCGTGCGCGAGATCGCCCGCGAGAAAAAAGTCTTGCCCGAAAGAGAACTAGAACGCGCGCTGGATCCAGTCAAAATGACTCAGCCCGGCGGAACCGGCTCGGAGTGAGGAGTCGTGGAGCATTGAAACAAGTTAAAAAGGATCAGAAGAGTTAAGAAAGTTACAACGTATCGGCGGATCGCTGAGCTGAATCTTTACCCCTTTTTATCTTTGTGACTTTTTAATTTTTACCAGTTCAAGAGTATGGTTGCAAAGCTCGAAGGCCCGCAATTCTCCGGCGGAGCGAACATCGCGATCAAATGCCCCAGCCACACGTATGACCAGACGGTATCCTTTTATCGTGACACGCTCGGGTTACCTTTAATCGAGGAAGAAAAAGACGGCTGCATTTTCCAGTTCGGACCAAACCGGCTCTGGATCGATAAGGTACCAAACCTGAGTCATCCGGATATCTGGCTGGAACTGGAAACAGACGACAGCGAAGCGGCCACGTCCTTTCTCAAAGTGCATGGTGTAACGCGACGGGATGAAGTTGAGCAGCTTGGCGAGGACTTCAACGGCTTCTTCATTTCAGCGCCGAACGGTGTGATCCATCTCGTCATCGGCCCCGAAGCTTAGCCGAATATAAAGGCTAAGACCGTTGCAACGTTACGGTGGATGCTATCTTCAACGCCTAAGCTTCTAAGGACCAACTTCAGCGTTGAGGGCCGCGCCAGCGTCCGATCCATGTGCTCCAGCCATAAAAGCCCAGCGGCTGCAAACAACCTTCCGTAGTCAGCGAATCTACGTCGGCTCGGCTCGGACTGATCTTTGCGTTGGCATCAGTGCCGTAATAATCGTCGATCACCATCCAACACCCGTCTGCAAATTTCTTGCCGTAGCATTCGATGTCGCGACGTTTGGCTGCATCGGCGTCAAGAATCAGCAGACCAACTTTGTCTGCACCCAGCATTTCATTGACTGCGGACATTGTTGTCCGATCAAAGGAACGCCCCTTGATAGTATTGACCAATTCAGATATGCCCTGCCTGGCAAGGTTCCGTTCCAAGTCGCGGAAAATATTGCGTGTACCGAGCCGCTTGTGTTTAACGCTGCCGCCTGGTTCGATGGCAATGAGTTTCTTCCGCGTTCCCGAATCGCGTACGCCGAATGCGGCAGCAATCGTGGCTCCACCGATGAAGGCGCCGATCTCGAGAACATTGCCGGAGCAAATTTTCGCAAAGTGGTAAATGAGAATCAGCACGTCCAGATGCAACATGGAATATTTGTCGCGGATTTTCAGTAGCTTCGAATGAATCGGCTCCTGCCGGTACTCCATCAGCGTATGCATCAGGTTCAAGCAGTCGGTGAACTGATTGGCGGTTTGTGATTGAGCGGTTTGCGATTGAATCTGCGATTTCGCTTTTACAGGAGAACGCGCGGGACAATGCTGACCCATCACTACGAGGTCGCGCTGCACGCCATCAAGTTGCGCTACCGCCGGTAAAAACGCCCACTGCTCAAAGCTCAGACGCTGAAATAATTTCAAGCTCGCCTCGTTATGCCCGAAGATGAGACCGACCAGGGCCGTGATCCCAAGCGAAGATGCGCGGGCAATCGCGTGTTCCAACAACCGCTGCCCCACACCGCGACGCCTGAATTTTTCATCGACATAAACGCTGATCTCGGCGGTGCCGCGATACGCACAACGCGGTAGGAATTTTTTGAAATCGAGCCAGCCAACCACGCGACCTTCCAACTCTGCGACCCAAAAGGGATATTGCCCCGGTGAATGTTCGCGGAACCACGGCAGCCGCGCTTCGACGGTGGTCGGTTCCAGTTCAGCCGTCACCATGCGCGTTGGCACAGTAGCGTTGTAAATCTCGATGATGGCCTGCAGATCAGCCTCAACAGCATCACGGATGATCATTCGTAGGAAATAGCGGTTTGAACCGCGGGCAAATTACACAGCGCAGTCGGTATTCGACCTTCACGGCTTGCGTTTCTTCTTGTGCGGGCTTCGCGTGGCGGTGGGCGATTCCGCCGGCGAAAGCGTCGAATTAGGGGTGGCCGTCGTTACTGGGCTGGGAATCGGAAAGGCAAACGCTGGCGAGGGTGGAGTAGAAACTCCCGCCGATACACTTGGTGAAGAAGACGCTGTTCCACTCGGCGTCGCCATGGGACTCGATACTGGACTCGGAGTAGGCGAAGGAGGGATGATTTTTTCCCAGCGATGTAGCGGTACGCTCGCTCCCCCGATTTCTTTAACGAGCGTTTCGCACCGCGCCTGAAGTTTTTCCAAATCCGGAGGACCAAATGGCGTGTCAGCAGTATCAGGAAAGATCAGGTAAGTCACCTTGAGATCGCTAACCGGGCGATTGTACGGCGTTGAAAGCGTGTTGATCTCTTTTGCTATTCTCAGTGAAGCCTCTCCCACTTTGTCATTAGGACCAACATCGCCCACCAGGGCTGGATAAATCGAGTTGCCGAAAATGACCAGCGCGTAGTCACCAAGTTTAACCGGATCGCTGCCATGCATAAACGCACCCGGTACCACGATAAAGGGGTCGGTCGCGCCGATCAGGAAACTAAACTTTTTTAACGTGCCGACTTCTGCACGCAACTGAGTGATGATGTTGCGCAGATCACGTTTGCGGGCAGGGGTCGTAGTTGAAAGCGCAAATTCAGCTTCCGCATGCTTCAATTCATTTTCGGTAGCTGCGAGATACGGATTAGGGGCAGATGCCTTCTTTGGCCATCGATAACTCGTAGACGGCTTGAAATTGGTCGGTGTGCCAGTGCCAATGGGCATCCGATCGGCATCAGAGCCGTCAGCGTCCACGTCCATATCCGCCTGGAGCAGGAGGGTTTTTCGATGCGTCTGGGGATGCTGAAGCTGCAAGACGGTTTGGCAATCGAAAAAGTTATGCCTTGAAAGAAGCATATCGAGGCGGGCGAGCTTTTCGCGTAGCATCCTGACTTTAGTATCGTAGAGCTGAGCGTAGAGCGGCGAAACCGGATCGGGTGCGAGCATCGTTGCCAATCCGGGCAAAAGCGCCGGTAATTGCGGACTGACCTTGGCCAGCTCTTCAATGGTCTTGTTTGGCGAAGGGACCCGTGCCTGCAATTTAAGGTCAAGTACATAGCTGTCTGCCTCGTCCCGCTCCGTCGTCGCATCGGGGCCAGGTGTCGTCTCGACTGTTGAATGGAGTGTGATGCCGTTGAATAATTTTGCGGTGTCCAGTTTTCCAGTGATGAGGGGCGGCCTCGTCGGAGTGGGAGTTGGTGTAATAACGACTTCCAACGGCGCAATGTGCTGCAGGCGTTCGAGTGAGATCCAGCGATAAACAATGGCAGCGAAGAGCGCGCCGAAAATCACCAGCACCAGCCGCCGCCACGTCCGCAGACGAATTCTTCCCACGCGATTACTTTTTTACCCAGGCGACAATCGCCGCGACAAGCCCGATCACACTCAGGATCGCCATCATCCCTGCAGGCATGACTCTCCCGGTTCGTATGAATTTGGGAACAAACTGCGCGGCGAGTAAAAGTGAGATGACGAATGCAGTTGCCAACCCGACTGCGCGATGTTGGGGAAGCAGAAATGCGGCAACAAGAAGCAGTATTCCGGTGATTGACCCGGCAATGATCGACGCCATGCTACCTGCCTTGACGTAACCGACAATGCCTCCGGCGATCGTCAGAACCCCGAAAGCAATAAAATAGATTTTCGCTGCTTCCATTTAGCTACGGCTGGCGCATTGGTAAGCTAACAGCTCTGCGCTGTCCAGTGGTCGTTGTAGTCGGCTACCACGGGCCCTGGCTTGGGTCATTGTAGAATTCGATCTGCCGCCCCCCGAGACGACGTATCACACGCCAACCGTGACTTTTTGCGAACTCGCTAACATCCGTCTCCGACATTTCTCGAAGAATTCGCAGCTCCGCAGGCTGCGTCACCAGGTACTCCGGCTTGATCGACAGCACTTTTGCGATCTTCACGGCGAGAGCTGGCAGATGCTCGTGCATGGCGATGATTTTCTAACCACTCGACGCCGGGTCTGTGGTTGCGACAGTTTTCTTGGCAGGCAGACGTGGTGGTCGTTTCGGTTTTCGATTCAGAACCCGTCCCAGCGCGCGATGCGCCTTGCGACTCGGCGAAGGACCGCGCGCGCTCGGTTTTTCCATATCGGAAGAGAAATTGAACCATGAATCGGAAATTGCGAGCAGGCTTTGTTGCGCAACTGGCGCGGTCACTCTGATCGGCTAAGTTTACAAATGGTTTCGGAAACGATCGAGTGATCAAATTCTGACCCATGGCGCGAATTTCAAAATCGGCGAAATCAAGATCGGGGAACGACGAGCGGACCAGAGCTTCGCTCGGATTGAGGTGTCGGCTGAGACAAGCGACGCGCTTGACGAACTGATGCTGCGCCTTCGACAGCACGGTGCCGAAGTGATTGAGCGTGCAAATGTGCAACTCACCAGCGCGCGTGTGGACGGAGTTTTTCCCAGCGATTTCTACGTAACGACTAATCAGCAGACGTTTGTTCGCTTCGATGGCAAGGAAATCGAGGTGCGCCCTGCCATGAGCAACAGTGCGATTGCGCTTGATCGAAAAAAAGAATCGGCCCGGGCAGTCAAGTTTTTCGACGTTACCAAGGGAGACGAAATTGTGGTCGGTCACCAAGGGATCCGCGTCGTGCCGGTGCAGCGTTCAACTACGCGCACCGATATCTTTCAATTCATTAATACGATTGTTGATGCCGACGAACCAAAATCGGCCATCATTCGCGAACTTGGTGAAGAGCTACGGCGCGCACACACAGCGAAGGGTAAAATCGCGATTGTCGCAGGCCCTGCAATTGTACGAACCGGCGCAGGCCACCACTTGGTGCGACTCATTGAAGGAGATTATGTCAATCGCCTTTTCGCCGGAAATTCATTTGCCGCGTACGATGTGGAACAGGCTCTGTACGGAACCTCACTGGGAATGAATCCGGATCTCGCCTTTGCGCGAGGTGGACATGAGAACCATCTGCGTGCCATCAATACCATTCGCGAGGCCGGCGGAATTTCCGCGGCCGTGCGGCAAAAACTCCTCACTCGCGGCGTCATGCATGCCTGTGTCCGCCACGACGTTGATATTGTACTGACTGGCGCGATTCGCGACGAGGGACCAATTCCTGGGGTAACGACCGATGTAATTGAAGCTCAAAAAGTCATGCGACAAAAGCTCGCCGATGTAACCCATGTGATGCTGCTGGCAGCCGTCCAGCACTCGCTTGCCGTCGCCAGCATGCTCGCACCCACGGTAAAAACAGTATGTGTCGATATCGATCCAACTGCAGTAGAGAGAGCGGTCGAACACCAGCCCCTTCAAGCGGTAGGTCTGGTCACGGATGTGGAACCGTTTCTGCGGGAGTTGGCCGATTATCTTACTGAGTCCCGCATTCGCGAGTAAATTGCCAGTCCTATGCGCGAGCTGCTTCTCTGTCCGCCCGATTACTACGGTATCGAGTACGAGATCAATCCCTGGATGAACCGCGCCCGCGGCACCGAGGCAGCCTTGGTGCAAAAACAGTGGAAACAATTGCATGCGCAACTCTCGGGTCTCGATTGCGAAGTTCATTCGATTCCACCTCAGCGCGGACTTCCCGATATGGTTTTCACGGCGAACGCAGGGTTGACGGTTGGCCGCAAATTTATTCCCAGTAATTTTCGGCATAAGGAGCGCGCGGGCGAACAGCCGTTCTTCGCGAAGTGGATGGAACAACGCGGTTATGAAGTGAGTTGGCTGCCAGAAAATCTCTATTTCGAGGGTGAAGGTGATGCGCTTTTCGGCGGGGATGCACTATTTTGCGGGTACAAATTTCGTTCCGACATTCAATCTCACCATGTCTTGGCGGACATCCTTGGCTGTCTCGTAATCTCAGTCGAATTGGTCGATCCGCGGTTTTATCATCTCGACACCTGCTTTTGTCCGTTGCCGGACGGCTCGGCGTTTTGGTTTCCGTCCGCGTTTGACGATTACGGCCAGCGCGCAATCCGCGAACACGTCACTGATTTGATCGACGTTTTGCCAGAGGAGGCAGTGCACTTTTCATGCAATGCGGTCGTCATCGGGCAGGATATTGTTTTACCCGAAGGCGCTCCGCGGCTCGTCGCAACGCTTCAAGATCGCGGTTATCGCTGCAACGAATTGCCGATGAGCGAATTCATCAAGGCCGGCGGGGCCTGCAAATGCCTCACCATGTTTATGCCGCAAAGAGAAAAGTGTTAGCCTAAAGCCCAAGACTTTTCTCGCTTCGCTCGCAGAGCGCTCTCGATCCTGGCGAGCGGCAAGCAATTCATCACATCCGTTTTGGTCAGCCAGCCTTTGCGGGCGACGCCGATTCCAAACCACAAATCTTGCAATCGCTCCGTGCGATGAGCGTCCGGGTTAATCACACATTTAACACCTTTTTGTTTCGCCAGCGGCCACCACCGCCAGTCGAGATCGAGGCGTTTTGGTGCAGCGTTGAGCTCGATCCATGTCCCCGTTCGCGCAGCTGCATCGAGGATTTTGGGGATATCGATTTGATAGGGGTCTCGTTTCAGGAGCAACCGGCCAGTTGGGTGCGCCAGCATTGTAACAAACGGATTCTCCAAAGCCCGGATTACGCGCCGGGTCATGTCAGATTCACTTAAGTTGAAAACGGAATGAACGGACGCCACGACATAATCGAGCTCTGACAAAATTTCGTTTGGAAAATCAAGCGAACCATCGCGCAGAATATCGCATTCGACACCCGCAAACAGGCGAAAGCCGTGCAGCTTCTTGTTCAGTGTCCGAATGCTGGCCATTTGGAAGCGCAGCTTCGCTTCGTCGAGTCCGTGTGCCTGAGTCGAGCTGCGGCTATGGTCTGCGATTCCGAGATACTCGAGTCCCAGTTCTTGAGCAGCGCCCGCCATCTCTTCGATGGAATTGTGCCCGTCGCTCGCAGTGGTGTGACAATGAAATGCGCCGCGCAAATTTTCCTTTTCAATGAGTTTCGGCAACGCATGGTTTTCGGCGGCTTCGAATTCACCCCAATTCTCCCGTAACTCCGGAGGAATAAAATCGAGATCGACCGCGCGATAGACATCTGCTTCATCGTGCACCGTTGGAATTTTTTTTACCTGCTTTTTCTTTTTGGCTTTCGGATCCACCGGAAGCGGAGCGAACCGGTATTCATTAAGGGTCCAACCACGCTGAAGCGCTCGCCTGCGCAATTCGATGTTGTGTTCCTTGTTTCCAGTGAAATAAGCCAGCGCGAAAGGGTATTCCATCGTGCTCACCACTCGCAGATCGCACTGCACTCCCGATCTCAGTCGCACGCTCGATTTGGTGGGCCCTTGGGCAATAATCGATTCCACCAGTGGATGAGAAACGAAAAATTTTGTGAGGCTCTCTGGCTTCTTCGTCGCGACCAAAAGATCCAAATCGTGTACGATTTCTTTTCTCCGCCGATAACTTCCAGCCAGATCCACCTGCAAAGCGTCGCTGTGCGCTGCAAGGTCAGACCGCAACGTTTCCGCTTCCGCTGCGATCTGTCCAAATTGAAATGAGCCGGCGTGCGCCGCGCGTTTTGCAATGATATCACAAAGCTTTTCCTGGGTTGTCTCACCAAAGCCGGGCAATTCAGCGACGCGTCCGGTTTCGCACGCCTTTTGCAGCTGCTCGATGGAACTGATCTGAAGCTTGTCGTGGAGAGCCTTGATCTTCTTGGCGCCAAGCCCGGGCAGTGAGAACAATTCGAGAATTCCGGACGGGAATTCGGCGCTCAATTCCTCGAGATATTTCAGCGAACCATTTATCGCGAGCTCCTTGATCTTAAGAGCGATGCTCTTCCCGATTCCTGGAATTTTCGCCAGCGCTTCTTCATCCTGAAAATTTGTGACATTCCCCCCAAAAGTTTCGATCGCACGCGCTGCATTTGTATAAGCCCGGATTTTGAAAGGATTTTCGTTCTTCAATTCAAGCAGCGTCGCGATTTGCTCCAGCACGCCGGCGATTTCCTCCTTAGTCATTAACAAAACCGTTAACCCAGATTGCGCCGTCGTCGACAGTTAAGGGTGCACGACTCCACCAGGACGCGCAGTCGCTGAAGATGGAAACGCTTTGAACTAAGGAGCCGGCCTCACGGTGGCACTAAGCCCCAGGGCGCCCCGAAGAGTTGGGCCGTACGCACCACTGACGTAAAGATTGTTATTCAGATACCAGATTGCGCTTTGGCGAGTCGTCGCATTGAACAGTGCATAATCGGGCTTGTCGTATCCATTGAAATCGGCAGCACCGCTCAATGCTTACTGCCCGACCAGGCTCCAACCGGCTGGCAGAGTTGGGCCAAACGCAGCACTGACGTAAACGTTGTTGTTTAAATACCAGATCGCTGTCTGACGACTGGCGGGATTGTAAAGCAGATAATCCGGACGCCCGTCACTGTTAAAGTCGGCCGTAGCCACTAACGCCCACCCACTGGCAATGGTCGGCCCAAAAGCGGTTCTGACCAACGTTCGCCCTGATAAATACCAGATCGCTGTTTTATGATTACTGGAATTGAACAGCACATAATCTCTATGGCCGTCGCGATCAAAATCTGCTACTCCCGCCACGCTCCAGTTGACCGGAAGAGTTGGCCCAAAACCGCCACTCACGTAAACGTTGTTGTTCAAATACCAGATCGCTGTTTGACGCGTGCCGGCGTTGTAAAGCACGTAATCGGGCTTGTTATCGCCGTTAAAATCGGCAGCGCAGACCAATTCCCATCCGTTCGGAAGGGTCGGCCCGTAAGCGCCTGCGATATACGTTGGCCCGGACAAATACCAAAGTGCCGTTTGATTCGTGTTGGGGGCGAATAGCGCATAGTCTGGATGGGTGTCGCGATTGAAGTCCGCCACACCGTCCAGGAGCCAGCCAGCGAAAATGCTTGGACCTAGAGCGCCACTAATAAACACGTTATTGTTGAGATACCAGATCGCTGTCTGGCGTGTACTAGCACTGCGGAGCACATAATCCGGGTGGCCGTCGTTGTTAAAGTCAGCCACCGCACCCCTGGCAGTAGTTGCCAAGTCGTAACCGACAACGTCAAGACGGGCACCGCTGCTAGTGATATTTCTGACGCCGGGCGACGACCAACTGAACAAGTCCTGCGGATGAAGATCGTTCCCGTTATGGCCAAGGCGGGAACCAAGGCCAATGACCTCGTCCACTTCGTGCTCTGTCGAGCGCTGGGCATCCAAGTTGCCGGCGCTGGGAGGCCGGGTGAATTGATAAGGCACCGAGGAATTTAGTGTTACGATCCCATCGTATGGTCCGCCTTGGCCGATGGTGCCGTCGGCGAGCATCGCCGGTGGCGTGTCCAATCCAACTGCCCGTCCGCCAGCACTTCGTGGTCTGATGTTTGGCGATAATGCTGTCCCTGGGAGACTTGCGTTTGCGACACTATCGTTACTCGTTCTGGCATCCGCTCTCAATGCGTCGATGTAAATGCTCCAGGGAACCGGATAAATGACAAAGAGACTTTGAGCGATAGCGCCGGCCGGCAGAGGATGACCGTCTGGACCAGTGGTCGAGTAGCGGAAACGGATCTGGATCGTGATCGGATCACTAAAGAGCGCTTCGTGAAATGAGATAGAGCGATTGATCATTGCTTCGATGGCTGCCGCGTTCGGATTGCCGGTAATCGAGCCATCAAAAGTCGGATTAATGACCAGCCCGGCAGTGGTCTCAGTCGTAATACTCATCACCGCGGAGTAGACGGCGGGTCCGGTGCCACCATAAGCGCGCACCCGATAGTAGTAAGTGGTTCCCCAGTTCAACCCGGTCACAACTCGAGCGGACACGTTTCCGACATCCAGGTCGTGGTACCCATCGACGTAACTACTGAACGACTCGTTCGTGGAAACGTCCAACAGATAGCCGACTGCACTCTTCACACCGGGCCAGCGTGCCATAAAGGTGCTGCGCGTTGGGGCCGGTATTTCAATTTCACCTTGTGCCGTCATTTCGGTGGGGCCTGGAAAACCCGGGGCTGTTTGCGACTCTACGCCTGTTTGGTGTGTCGCAATGCTTGCCTGGAACACAGGCGACGCGCCGGGAGAATGACTTTGTCCCAGCAAGTTTGTGTTGGCCGTGCCGAATGCCAACACAACGCCACCAACAAGAATAATCGTACGCCTTATGGAAAAACCTATATGCTGCATTGTGGAGCTATGAAAGGCGCGACTTTAGATGGACAGTTCTTACCGCACAAGCCGAAAAATGTGTCACGGCAGGCTTTCGGAATCTGGCTGAGCGTGCGCGTTCACGTTCGTCACATTTGCCCTCGCCGCTGATAAAATTGGTAGCGCTCGATAATTGAATCGACGTACTTCCGCGTTCCGGGAAAGTCGATGTTCTGCAAAAATTGCTTTACCGGGATGTCACTGGTGCTTCCGCCGCTCCACCGTTCGGCCCGACTGGCGCCCGCGTTGTATTCGGCCAGCGCAAAAGGCGTGGGATCTGATTGTGCTGCCCACCGTTCAAACGCGCGATGCAAATACCATGTGCCAGCCTCCAGATTGGTTTTCGGGTCAAAAAGCTGGTCCACTTGGAAACTGGTAACCTTGTTTTCACGTGCCCATTCGCTGGCCGCTTTTTCGCTCACCTGCATGAGTCCCCGCTCTTCGTGGGTCCCATGTTTTCGAGGGTCGAAGCGGCTCTCACGCCAAACGACCGCTTTCACAAGCATTGGGTCGAGATGATGTTCGGCTGCAACAACGCGAATCATGCGATCGTACTGATGAAACCGCGCCGGACTCATCCATTCGTAGAACGTGTAGACCGGATCGCCCGATCGGATGCCGAGATAAGCGAAACCTGCGGCCAGCGCCAGCATTACGCAGAGGAGCAGTTTGAACAGGAATTGTATCACCTCGGCATCAAATCTCGTGCTCCTGCTCTCCCGAGCAATTAAATTAACGGGTCCCTATGACGAAACCCAGTTACGTTCGCGTCATCATTGATCGGGCAATTCACCGCGAGCTCGATTATTCCGTGCCGGAAAGCTTGATGGGCCGTATCGGAGTCGGCTCCCGTGTGCGCGTGCCGTTTCGAGAGAAATCTGCTCTTGCGACGGTGGTCGCTGTCACGGATCACAGCGAAGCGAAAGGCATCCGGCTGATCGAAGCGGTCGTGGGCGAAGCGCCGATCCTGAGCGAACAATTGCTCGAGCTAGGCAGATGGATCAGCACCTATTATTGCTGCCCCATCGAAACAGTGATGCGCAGCTTGTTGCCGCAAGTCATCCGGCGCGCGGAAGTCGGATGGAAAAAACAATTGTTCGTCCAGCCCGGATCTCAGATCGACAACGGACAACTTGAGAAGTTGCGAAAACGCGCGCCCAGGCAGGCAGAACTTCTGGAAGCCATCCTGCGATTGGAAGCGCCAATCCGCGCATCGCAACTTCTCCGGCAAACTTCTCTCGATAACCAAACGCTTCGCGCGCTGGTGAAACGCGGTCTGGTGGAGTTGCGCGAAGAAGCAGTTGTCAGGGATCCACATGCCGACGAACAATTCATCGCGACGTCGAACCTGATTCTCAACCAGGAACAAACGCATGCCGTTAAAGAAATCGCATTAGCGCTCGATTCACCGGAAAAGTCGCGCCCGATTTTGCTCCACGGCGTGACCGGTTCCGGCAAAACCGAAATTTATCTCCAGGCGATTCGTGCTGCGCTTAATCGCAGGTCCACGGCAATTGTTCTCGTTCCTGAAATTTCGCTAACACCGCAAACGGTTGAGCGTTTCAAAGGCCGGTTCGCCGATGTGCAGGACGCGGTCGCGGTGTTGCACAGTCATTTATCCGAGGGCGAGCGTCACGATGAATGGCACAAGATCCATTCTGGCCGCGCGCGCATCGTAATCGGCGCACGCAGCGCGGTCTTCGCACCGCTGAAAAATCTCGGACTCATTGTCGTCGATGAAGAACACGAGACCACATATAAACAGGAAGAAGCTCCCCGATATCATGCCCGTGATATCGCAATCGTGCGCGCGAAGATTGAGAAATGCGTCGCGGTCCTGGGAAGCGCGACGCCGTCACTGGAGAGCTATCACAATGCTGCGATCGGAAAATACCGGCTGGTGACACTGACTCAGCGGATAGACGAAAAGCAGATGCCGCTTATGCGCGTTGTCGATCTTCGCCAGGAGCGCCGGAAAGAGAAGTCGGCAACGATCTTGTCTGAAAAATTGCGCACCGCGATTGCCGTTCGGCTCGAAAAACGGGAACAGACCATCTTGTTCCTGAACCGGCGCGGTTTTTCCACATCACTCCTGTGCAGCGGTTGTGGCGAAGCGCGCAATTGTCCCAATTGCAGCGTCGCGCTCACCTTTCATCGGCATCCCACGGTCGTGGGACGGTTGACCTGCCATTTGTGTGGGCACACCGCTGCGGTGCCTAAGAAATGTCCGGCCTGCGGAAAAGATGCACTGATTTACGCGGGTTTCGGCACGGAGAGAGTCGAGACGACCGTGTCGCAAATTTTTCCTAAAGCTGTTGTGCGCCGCATGGATGCAGACTCGATGACGCGCAAGGAAGCGTATCGCGAAACTCTGAGGAATTTCCGCACAGGCAAAATTGACATCCTCGTTGGCACACAAATGATCGCGAAGGGTCTGCATTTTCCAAATGTGACGCTGGTCGGAATCATCAACGCGGATCTCGCGCTGCATCTGCCCGATTTTCGCGCCGGCGAACGCACGTTTCAGCTTCTCACACAGGTCGCCGGACGCGCGGGACGTGGAGAAACATCGGGCGAAGTCTTTGTGCAAACTTACACGCCGTTCAGCCCGTCGATTCAGTTTGCGCGGCATCACGATTTTGCCGGCTACTTTCAACAGGAGCTCGAATTTCGCGAACGCTGCGATTTTCCGCCGTTTAAACACGCAATTCTGATCACTGTGCGTTCTCCTCACGAAGGACGCGCAAAATTGTCGGCGGAAACATTACAGCGCCGCTTGAAAGAAGCGCTGCCGCAGGAGTTCATTTTGGGCGAGGCAACCCCCGCGCCGCTCGAAAAATTACAAAGCCAATTTCGATTCCACATCCTGCTCCGCGGCGAAGCTATCATGCATCTGAGCCGCCTCGTGCGCGAAACCCTCGACAAATTGCCCTTCCCCGAAGACGTCACAGTCAACGTCGACGTCGATCCCTATCAGTTGCTGTAATCTGCAGAACAACACCACTTCTTTCAGGGTAGTACTCGGATTTTCGCGTGCGCTCCGGCGAACGTCCTCAAGACGCGTTTGAAGTAAACAGCTCGCCAAGTTCCACTCGCGCCCATTTAGCGAAACCTTGAGCAAAGAGTTTCGGATTGGCGGAATGCAATTTGAAGCCCGGGATCAGGCACCGCTGCGCGCGGTTCGTCTTACCCAGCATTCGACGTTTGCGACGACGACGTGCAATCTCAGCAAAACGGCGGTTATAGGTTCGCATAAAACGAAAAATCGGGCCGACGCCTCTAGCCGAAAACGGCGGAACCAGCAGAGCGTTCTCGCCATACTTGAATATTCGGGATACTACGCCCAGATAGTAAAGGCAAAGATCGAAGATTAGGGCAGTGCTCATCAGGTCAAATTCGCCCATGTATTCATACTTATCCTTGTAAACGGCCTCGAACCAGCAACGATGAGATTTTGCCAAATCGCGATTGTGCTTCTCGACTAACGCACTCATCGCTTCGCCTCTTCGTTGCGCTCCGATCAGCGCTGCCGCGCGCGAGGTCGTGAATGAGATCCAATCCATGCCTGGGCTGTAAAATGGATCCATGAACGCCGCCGCATCCCCGACCAGAACAAAGCCGTCGCCTGCAAAAGTCGTGCTGTAATAAGCGAGATTCTTCCGCCAGTGGACATCTTCCTCGTCAAATCGTGCGTCAACGAGAATCTCGCGGCCAACCGGATGCTGCATTAGAAATGCTTTGAGCCGTTCGCCGAGTTTCCCGCCATCCTGGGGCCAATCGACCAGCCTCTGGTCAAAAACCACGCCGACACTCACGTCACCACCTTTCAGGGGAATCCACCAACTCCACCAGCCGTCGCCGATCACATGGTTAGTGGCCGTGTTACGAGTCGCGTAAACGGCGCGCGACCAGAATGGATATTTCTCGGCAAATTCGCGGCTGTCCCAGTCTTTGACGCCTTTCCATCTCGACCACGCCGCTGCGGTTGGATGTTCGGTGTTGGATTTCCACCAGCCTTGCTTGCGGGCGAGAATTGCAGCCACCCCCGACGCATCAACAATCCAGCGTGAACGAACGGTTCTGGTGCCGTCGCCGTAGCGAAATGTTACCGTTTGTTCTTTTCCGGGCCGCAACTGCACATCGATTATCGTTGCAGGACGCAGAATCTCCGCGCCAGCGACACCGGCGCGGCGTAATACCTCTTCGTCAAACGTGGCACGATCCAATTGATACGACGGCACGCGCACCTGATAGAGCGGACCGAGCTCGCTCGCTTCCGCGAGCGTCTTTACTTCGCCGTTTGTAAACCAAAACCGCAATCCTTGCTTCGCGAGATGCGATTCGTTGAGATATTGCGTTAACCCTAACACTCGGCCCATGAAATATGCGCTGACCTCGACCGTTGCTTCGCCGACGCGCCGCGAAAGCTTTGTCGATTTCTCCAGGATCAAGATGCGAATTCCCGGATTTTGCCGCAATAACAGCGTAGCGGTTGCTCCCCCGGAAAGCGCACCTCCCATGATTAGGACGTCATAAAAATCCACATCGTCGGATTGAGGCTGATTCAAATGGGCTTCCATTTTACGAACAGATAGTTTTCTTGGCCCAGTCTTATTACGTCAAGTGCGCAATTGGTCGCCAACTGAGTGGCACAAATTGTAAGAAGCAAATCTTCACCTTGTTCGATTCGGTCTCACTCCGCTAAAGTCGAGGCTAAGTCAGTCCATGAACAACTTGCATCTTGCCGTCCAGTTTTTTATTCAGCTTGCCGTTATTCTTCTATTCTGCCGATTGGTCGGTGCCATTGCTTTGCGCCTCGGCCAGCCGCAGGTCGTGGCGGAAATGCTCGCCGGCGTGCTTCTCGGACCATCGCTCTTTGGTTTGCTCTGGCCTGATGCACAGCATTGGCTCTTCCCATGGGACACCACGCAGAAAATGCGCGACACCCAGAGTTATTTGTTTCCAGCGTCGCAACTCGGTCTCGCGCTTTACATGTTTGTGGTTGGAATGGAATTCCGAGTCGACATCGTGCGCCGCAAATTAACAAGCTCAATCGCCGTGTCGGTGGTGGGAATGTTGACACCTTTCGTATTGGGCGCCGGCCTGGCTTGGATTCTATTTGATTACACCGCGCTATTTCCAGCCATCACTTCGCGCTCGGAAGCAATGCTCTTTCTTGGCGCGTCCATGTGTATCACCGCCTTTCCAATGCTGGCGCGCATCATTCATTTCAAAAAACTGACCGGCACAACCATGGGGACTGTGGCGTTGGGCGCAGGGGCAATCGACGATGCAACGGCGTGGTGCCTGCTCGCAGTGGTGCTTGCCAGCTTCGAGAAAAACTGGACTCACGCTGTGATGAACATCGCCGGTGGCGTCGCTTACGTGGCTTTAACACTATTAATCGTGCGTCCGTTGCTGCTTCGTGCCAAAGCTTGGCTGACAAAAGACGGGACACTCACCGAAGCCGGCTTGGTTATCGGACTTGCGCTCATGGCCTTGGGTGCATGGTTCACCGATCTCATCGGTTTGCACGCAGTATTCGGTGCGTTCGTCATGGGCGCGGCGATGCCGCGTGGAGTCATTGCGCGTGATCTAATTGGCCGCATTCAGCCGCTCACGGTCGCGCTGCTGCTCCCGCTCTTTTTCACCTACTCAGGCTTGAATACAAAGATCGGTTTGCTCAATACGAGCTTCCTTTGGGCCATGTGTGGCGCGGTGTTGATCGCGGCAATTCTCGGCAAAGGCGTCGCCTGCTGGGTAGCCGCACGCGCCACTGGCATTCCCAATCGCGAAGCGCTCGGCATCGGCACACTAATGAATGCACGTGGATTAATGGAACTGATCATTATTAACATCGGACTGCAGCGCGGGATCATATCAGAGGGACTTTTCGCCGCGCTGGTGATCATGGCAGTCCTCACTACGCTCATGGCTTCGCCGCTCTTCGAACGCTTTGTCGGAAGCGGGACGCATCAACCCATTCCCGAGCCCGAGGCAGAAGAAGCAAGCGAACCCAGGTTCGTCGGCTGACCTTCCTCTTCCACGTACTCCGTCCGGAAGAGCACGACCAGCGTGCTAGTGGTCGTTTGGCGGCCTATGGACCTCGCCAATCGTCAAGCACCATTCGCAATGGAATCTTTGGAAGACATCTCGCGAGGGTAACCAGCATTTCGGTCGCGTCGAAAAACGGGTCGCGTTATGTTAAGTCTTTTCTGAATCGATATAATACCGAAAAACAGCTGGTTCAGAAAGCGGGTCCACAAACTCGAGTCCCACTTGCCAGCAAGCACAGTGGTGACTGACCGAAAGATGAGTTTCGGTGGCTCCGGGCTGAAAAAGACGTCGCGAAACTGCGGTGTGTAGAATCCCACAACAAATCGGCGAAACCTCTCGAATCGTTTTCGTTGGCGACGAGAGAACGCCGCGAAGCTCGAAGCTGAGAAGTCATTTCTCATGAGCGCGCGATGGAGCTCGCCGGCGGCTTCAATTCCTGATTCCATGGCAATTGAGACTCCGGTCGAGAACACGGGATCGAGAAACGATCCTGCGTCGCCCGCCAGGATCCAGCGATCGCCAGCGTACGCCGAC
>WNGI01001173.1_pt1 | contig 21310 bp, 17 predicted proteins | sample 5400621 | NCBI WGS metagenome assembly WNGI01 (sample SAMN13153374, study PRJNA577476) | soil metagenome | isolation source: 20 cm soil or saprolite under Garry oak tree replicate 1 | place: USA:California | collected 2016-06-15
AAAGAGTTCCCCCTTCCGAACGGAATCCATCGCGGCAGGCTCTTCGGAACCTTCACGCGCGCGAATCTCACCGCCTTCGTCACCGGATCGTGGATCTGCACTGCCAGCGAAAGCGAGAGGTTCGAGATGTACGGAAACGGATGTCCGGGATCGACAGCGAGCGGCGTCAGCACCGGGAAGACCTGCGCTTCAAAGAATTCGTCGACGGTCTGCCACTCGCTGGAACTGAGGTCGTCGATACTCACCAGACTCACTCCGTGCTTCGCCAGTGTCGGCAACAGCGTGTCGTAGAGGAGCGCGCGTTGAACGTGCATCAGCTCGTTGACGCGAGCGGTGATCGCCGCGAGCGTTTCGGAGGGAGACATTCCGTCCGGCGAAACGACGTGCACGCCCGCCGCGACCTGCCGCCGCAGTCCGGCAACGCGCACCATGTAGAACTCGTCGAGATTAGTGTTGAAGATCGCGAGAAACTTCAACCGCTCGAGCAGCGGATTTCTCTCGTCAATTGCTTCGTGCAGGACCCTGCTATTGAACTCCAGCCAACTCAGCTCGCGATTCAGGAAAAGGGCAGGGTCTGACATGCTTTGGGAAGTCTTCGGTGTTCTGCTACACGCCTGTCGTACGGCGGACAACTAAGCTGCGATTCTCGAAGAATTTTACCAGTAGTACTCCTGTAACAAATCCGCCCAAATGCGCCCAGACCGCGACTCCCCCAGTCAGGTCTGCGCCGTTCTTGAGCTCAGGTAGCGCGGCCACCAGCTGCCAGAAGAACCACCAGATCAGCACCAGCCAGGCGGGGATGGGGATGATCTTGAAGAAGAAGATGAAGAAGAACAGCATCCTGACGCGAACCTTGGGATAAAGCACCAGATACGCGCCGAGGATGCCTGAGATCGCCCCCGACGCGCCCACCGTGGGCAGCGGTGATGCCGGCTGGGCGATAATGTGTGCTGCCGCCGCGGCGAGTCCGCACACAAGGTAGAAAACCAAGAATCGGAAGTGGCCGAGGCTGTCCTCGATGTTGTTGCCGAATACCCAGAAGAAGAGCGCGTTGCCGAGGATGTGCCCCCAGCCCCCGTGCAGGAACATCGAGATCAGAGGAGTGAATTTGTTGATTGGGTCGTTGTCGATGACGCACGCCACGTTTCTGCCGAGGGGAACAGCCTCGCCGATCGGCGCCATATGGGTGATCTCGCCCGGAACCATTCCGAGGTTGCAGACGCTGGCAGCCAACGCCTGCTGGTCGAAGCCGGCGCCCTGGACGAAAATCCAGACGAGAAGCATCGCCAGCAGGATGGCGTAGGTCATCCATGGCGTGCGAACTGTGGGTAGCTCGTCGCCGAGCGGGATCATCTAGCTATTGACGGAAAAAGGGGCGCTGACGGAATCGAGAAAATTAGCGTCGAGCGGTCCCGCAGGTGCCCAACGGTGGTGAAACGTTCGACCCTTGAAGGCTGCCTAAATCCCTCGAGGGCATGGTAGCATGGCCTCACCACAGGATGATCGAAGTAAGGGAGCCAAGATGGCGCACCCTGTCCTGAACGGCAACTTGGCACCCTCAATCCCGCGAAAAGCACATAAAGTCAGCCGTTATGGCAGAGATTTGCGGCCTTGCCCTTGCCTCTGACTTGACGCAACGCAAGACCCCGAACCGGAGCCGGTGTTGGCTCCAGGGAGAATCAAAGAATGGCTGACAAAGTAATTGGAATCGATCTGGGCACTACGAACTCCGTCGTTGCGGTGATGGAGGGCGGCGACCCCGTCGTGATCCCGAACGCCGAAGGTGGACGTACTACGCCCTCGGTCGTCGGCTTCACCAAGGACGGCGAGCGCCTCGTTGGTCAGATCGCAAAAAGACAGGCAGTAACAAATCCGCAGAACACCGTTTTCTCGATCAAGCGCTTCATGGGCCGCAAGATTTCCGAGGTGCCGGACGAGATCAAGCGCGTGCCGTACAAAGTCGTCGCCGGACCGAACGATCTGACGATGGTCGAAGTACAGGGCAAGCGCTATTCGCCGCCCGAGATCTCGGCGATGATCCTGCAGAAGATGAAGCAGACCGCTGAAGACTACCTCGGCTACAGGGTCGAGAAAGCAGTCATCACGGTTCCCGCATACTTCAACGACTCACAGCGGCAGGCGACCAAGGACGCCGGGAAGATCGCGGGCCTCGATGTGCTGCGCATCATCAACGAGCCGACCGCCGCGGCCCTCGCTTACGGTCTCGACAAGAAGAAGGACGAGAAGGTCGCTGTGTTCGACCTTGGTGGTGGAACCTACGACATCTCGGTTCTCGAGCTCTATGACGTCGAAGGGTCGCGTCAGTTCGAAGTGAAGTCAACGAACGGTGACACCCACCTTGGCGGCGACGACTTCGATCAGCGCGTCATCGATTGGCTCGTCACCGAGTTCAAGCGCGACCAGGCGATCGATCTGTCCAAGGATCCAATGGCGCTGCAGCGCCTCAAGGAAGCGGGCGAGAAGGCGAAGATGGAGCTGTCGACCACTCAGTCGACCGACATCAACCTTCCGTTCATCACCGCGGACCAGAGCGGACCGAAGCATCTCAACTATACGCTCACCAGAGCGAAGTTCGAGCAGCTGGTGGACGACCTGATCCAGCGGACGATCCCGCCCATGGAGCAGGCGCTCAAGGATGCCGGCATCAAGCCGAATGAGATCGACGAGGTTCTACTCGTCGGCGGATCGACTCGTATTCCGAAGATCCAGGACATCGTCCGCAAGTTCTTCGGCAAGGAGCCGAACAAGGGCGTGAACCCGGACGAAGTCGTGGCGATCGGTGCCGCAGTTCAGGGCGCGGTGCTCACCGGCGAGCAGAAGGACGTTCTGCTGCTCGACGTCACTCCGCTGTCGCTAGGTATCGAGACACTTGGTGGAGTCACCACGGTGCTCATCCCCCGCAACACCACGATTCCGACGAAGAAGAGCGAGACCTTCTCGACGGCTGACGACAATCAGACAACAGTGGAGATCCACGTCCTTCAGGGGGAGCGCGAGCTGGCGACGTACAACAAGACCATCGGCAAGTTCCAGCTGACCGGAATTCCGCCCGCACCCCGCGGATTGCCGCAGGTCGAAGTGACGTTCGACATCGACGCCAACGGAATCCTCCACGTGACAGCGAAGGACAAGGCCACGGGCAAGGAGCAGAAGATCCGCATCGAGGCCTCGAGCGGACTTTCCGACGCCGAGATCGATCGCATGGTGAAGGACGCGGAAAAGAACGCGGCGGAAGACAAGAAGCAGCGTGAGGCGATCGACGCCCGCAACCGTCTGGACTCGATGACTTACGAAGTCGAGAAGAACGTGAAGGAGTGGGGCGACAAGGTCTCAGCCGACACCAAGGCGAAGATCGATGCCGCCATCGAGAGAGCCCGCAAGGCACTCCGTGGCGACGATATGACCGAGATCCGCGCTGCCCAGGAGGAGCTGACGAAGGTGTTCAGCGAGGCCGGCCAGGCGTTCTACCAACAGCAGGCGCAAGCTGGAGCACAACCTGAAGCCGGGCAGCCAGCAGGAGCAACAGCTGGCGCCGAAACGGGCGCGAAACAGGACGATGTCGTCGAAGCAGACTATGAGATTGTCGACGACAAGAAGTAATTGAACGAAACAAAATGGCCTGACGGGAAGATCCGTCAGGCCATTTTTCTTAGTGCTCTCTTAAGGGCGTATGCTCACGGGGCGTCAGGGACGGCAGGACCGCTGGCCGGTCCGCCGCCCCCTGGCAGACCGCCGACCGTCAGACTGTCCAAATCGGCTGGCGGGCTGTCCGCCTTCGGATCGCTGTCCTCACAGTCCTCAACGCACATCCACGCGCCGGAAATCAGTATGTATCGCGAATATACGGCACCGGTCGGGGCCGTCGGATTGGTCTTTTTCTGAGGGGGGCTCGTGGAGGCGGTATAGTCGCCACATGCGGCGAGACCAGCGACGGCGCCCATTACCGCTAGGTACCTCATCCACCGACTGCGTGACATCGTAAACCACCTCGGCAGAGCGTTTGATTTCAGTAGAACACCCTAGACCGCCAAGCCGCCGCGTCGGCATTCGCTGTGCCTCGCGGTAAAGCGCTTTGTTGTCGATAGTTAGGTTTTTTGGTCTCCGGCGAAATGTGTGTTTTGCGCCACAGTTTCGCGTCTTACCGATGCGTCAGCGCATCATCCGCTTCGGAGATAGTCAATAGGGTTTTTCTTCCCTAACGCTCTTTGACGCTCCAATCAGCCAGCTTCGCCCACCACGCGTCCGGACGTATGCCGACCGGCTCGATCCGCTTCGACGCCCCCTGCACGCTGCGCAGCTCGTAGATCCACATCGCCGGCGCATCGTTCACCAGAATTCTGTACGCCCCCCGGTATAGCTCCACGCTCCGCGCCGGGTTCATCTCTTTCGCGGCGCTGTCGATTACCGCGTCGAACTCGGGGCTACGGTAAGAGGTTTCGTTGTATCCTCCCTTTTTGATCTCGGAGCTTGCCCACTCCTCACGGACCGAGGAGGGAGTCGGATCTATGTGCCAGCCGTTGAGGAGAGCATCGAATTTCCGGTCCTCCATGCGCCTGCCGAACGCGTTCAGCTCGATCGCATCGATGCGGACGTTGGCGCCCGCTTTTTTCCACTGATCCTGCAGCAACACGGCGATCTTCATCCGGCTCGCACTCGAGGTAGGGACCATCAACGCAAAAGCGAGCGGAGTTTTTCCGCGCGTGCGGAATCCATCGGTGCCACGTTTCCACCCGAGGGAATCCAGAACCCGGGCAGCCGCCACCGGATCGTATGGAATGTCGATCGTGGTATCTGACGTGGGCATAATGCGCGTGGCGGGCCCGTGCGCCACCAGCCCCAGCGTGTCGAAGACGTTGCGCACAATCGCGCGCCTGTCGACCGCCATGACCAATGCCCGGCGAGTTTCCCGATCGCCAAAAACCGGATTCGGAGCTGTATTGGCAGCGTTGCGCAAATTGAACGCGACGTAGCCGTAATCGAGGCTCCCCGGCGACACGATGAGATTCAGGCCTTTGGCTTTGACCTGCGGAATGAGCTCGGGCCTGACGACGTCGAGAAAATCGGCAGTCCCGTTGAGAAAACGCAGCGACGCTGCTGTGTAGTCGGCGCCGACGAGCCATATCGCCCGGTCAGCATTGGGCCTGCCGCGATAGTTGGCGGTATCACCCTGGAGGACGATCCGGGAGCCCCGCTCCCACACGGCGAACCTGAATTTTCCGCTGCCTGTCGGAGCGCGCGCGAAAGCGCTCTCACGGAGCGTCGCGGGCGCGGTCTTCGCCAAGACGTGCGCCGGCAGAATTACAACCGGACTCGCCGCCTTGTAGAACGAGTCCGGAGTACGTTGGTGGAACCACACTACCGCCGTCAGGGAGTCGGGCACTGTTACCGAGTCGACGTTGTCGAGATTTGCCGCCAGCGGAGACGCGAGGCTGGTGTCCTTCACCAGCGCAAAGGTGAAGCGGACATCCTCTCCGCCCACCGGAACCCCATCGTGCCATTTGGCGTTGGGATTGATGTGGAATGCGACGTACGACGAATCCGGACTCCACCGCCATCTGTCGGCGAGACGCGGCGCGAAGCCCGCGTCACCGACGGTGTTCAGCGCCGGACCGATGTCGGCGAGATTGTCGAAGATCTGATCGGTCACCTGCTTCCCAATCAGCGAAATCGTCAGCGGTGGGAAAAGCACATCGGCGTCGGCAGCCGAAGACATCACGATGGTCCCGCCCACACGCCTTTCGCTCGAACACGCGCTGAGAAGAAAGATCATCGAGAGCGTGATCGAGTAAACGCGTCTGCCAGCTGTCATGCAGTATTTCCTATGGAGAAAGCGGCGAGACGTTGTGGGGTATGATGGCCGCCGGCGTTGGCGCCGGCTGCCCAATCTAGAAATGTCTCGACCAATTGCGGATCGAATTGACCCTTTGATTCTCGCATTACTCGTGCGGCCCGATTGTGCGACAGGCTGTCTCGATACGAGCGCGCCGTCGTCAGCGCATCGTAGACGTCGGCGACGCAAAGAATGCGTGCCGCAAATGGGATATCCTCGCCGGCGAGTCCGTCCGGATAGCCTTGCCCGTCCCAACGCTCGTGGTGATTCCGAATGATCGCGCGCACATCCCCAGGGAAATCGATGTCGGCAACGAGCTCGAGTCCCGCCTCGGGGTGACGCCTCATGATCGCCCACTCTTCGTCGGAAAGGTTGCCGGCTTTGTTCAGAACCTCGGTCGGCACGATAATTTTCCCGATGTCATGGAGCAGAGCACCGAGCCGGAACCAGAATAGCGACCGCGAATCCATGCCAGTGCTGTCAGCGAGCACGCACGCAAAAAAAGCCACGCGCTGACAATGGCCCTGCGTGTAGTGATCCTTGCTCTCGACCGAGTCACCCCATTGATGCGCTATCTCGAGAAACCGCGCTTCGAGCGCGGAGTTGCGGCGCTCCACCTGAGCGACGCGATGCTGCGCCTTGAGACGCGAGTAAAGCGCGTGAGACTCGTTGAGGTTAGCCAACATTTCGCGGTGCCGTTTCTGAGTCCAGTAAAGCTCGGCCAGTTGTTCGGTGACGTCGGCCCTGAGTAAAAGATCCTCGGCTTCCTGAGCGCACTCACTGGCCCGTCCCAGATACTCGGCTGCCTTCATGTAGTCGCCGGTCTCTCTGGCAATGACACCGACGTGCCTCAATACCTCCCCTCGCCATGATGGCGCGATCCCGTCGGTCAACTCCAGCAACGGCTCGACACGCTCCTGCGCTTCCTGGAAGCGCCCCGTAGCGATGCAGAGCTGGACCTGGTTCAGCGCGACATTCAGCTGGTTGGTCTGGTCACGCTCTTCGCCGAAAGTGCGCTCGGCTTCAGCAAATGCTGCCTGGGCGCGGTCAAGCTCACCCAGGTCGCTGTAAGCGAGACCAATGTTGTTGAGTACCTGCGCCGCCTCATCCGGCATCCCGAGTGCGCGGTAACCTTCGAGGCTGAGACGGAATGCTTCGAGCGCCCGAGGCACGTCTCCGCGGATGCTGGCCACGGTGCCCAGATTCTGATCGATCATCGCCAGCGCTTCAGCGTCTCTGATCGACTGCGCTGTGATGCGCGCTTCCATGTACATCGACTCGGCGAGATCGAGATCCCCGCCGGTCTGATGGATGATCGCAATGACGTTGAGCGCTTGCGCGATCGCCGAAGCGGAGCCAGCCTGAGTGGCCGCGGCGACAGCTGCCTCGAGGACATCCATTGCCGCACCGCGATTGCCTTGCTCGAGGTAGGCCCTGCCCAGCCAGCGTAGCGCCGAGAGCCGGTCGTCATCGTCAGCGAACGGATTGCGGACCAGACCTTCGTAACGGGCGGCCGCGTCACTCCAACGCCCTTCCCGCTCCGCCAGCTTTGCTTCGTCTATGAGTACTCTAATCCCCCGAGAATCCACCTCGTCATCACGAAAAGTGGAGCTCTGGCTCATGAGGATGCCAGGATGTTCCGCCGCACGGATCCTTCGTCGCGCAGTTTTCTGGTCAGGGTCGGGCGGGAGATGCCAAGTATTCGCGCCGCGGCGCTGAGGTTGCCACCGGTAAGCCCGATGGTCGTATGAATCGCTTCGTCGACGATCGCCTGGAGAGACTTTCCTTCGGCGGGAATGCGAATCACGCCACCAGTCGGCGTCTCGACGAGCGGTATGTACGAGCGCCGCTGCAGCGACAAGTGGTGCGGCTGGATGACGTCGCCGGCGCACACGACTACCGCGCGCTCGATCACGTTCTTGAGCTCGCGAATGTTCCCCGGCCACCGGTGCCTTTCCAGCGCACTGACAGAATCCTGTCCCAGGTGCAGGTTCTCCCTGCCCTCACTCTCAGCGTGACGCTTTACGAAGTAATTGGCGAGAATTGAAATGTCCCCGTCGCGTTCGCGCAGCGCCGGAAGCTCCAGCCGCGCGACGTTCAATCGATAGAAGAGATCGGCACGGAAACGGTTGTCAGCCACCGCTGTTTCCAGAGACGAGTTTGTCCCCGCAACGATCCGCGCGTCAAGAGCGCGTTCTTCAGACCCTCCCAGCCGGCGGAAACGTCTGTCTTCGACCACCCGGAGAAGCTTCGCCTGAAGCTTGAGGGGCAGTTCGGCAACTTCGTCCAGGAAGACGGTGCCGGAGCCGGCTACCTCGAAGAGGCCCCGCTTGAGCGCCCGCGCGTCTGTGAACGCGCCCGGCTCGTGTCCGAATAGCTCACTCTCGAGCAGTGTCTCCGGAATGGCGGCGCAATTGATGGCGACGAAGGGCTCCGCGGCGCGAGCGCTGGCGGCGTGAATCCCGCGCGCAAAGAGCTCCTTGCCAGTTCCCGTTTCGCCCACCAGCAAAACGGTGACACTGCGGCTCGCGGCAACCTGAGTCGCTAACGCGATTACTTCGCGGATCGCCGGGCTCGCGCCGATGACGTGAGCGTCCCAACTGTCCGCCGTCCCCTGCTGCGATCGGACTGAAATAGTTACACCGTTCCTTTGTCGCGCGAAGGTCGAGCCCTTCCGCGCGCGGAATGTGAGTTCCTCGAGCGATTTTGGGCCCAGAGGTGTTACTGCTGGGCTTACCTAGCAGACGACAGGACAGGGAGCCAAGTCACCCGTTTTTCAGCACTTATGGTCAAGGTCGATGCGCGTGACGGTTGACTTTGTGGGGTCGAGTCTAAGCGGGAAGTGACGCCAGAAGGGCGTTGATTTCGGCTGCCTCGCGCTGCGCGCCGACGTCCTCGAATGACTCGGCTGCCTCACGCCATGCAAGGCGGGCATCGGCCGAGTTTCCAAGGGCTCTCGAGGTCTGACCGAACTCACGAAGCATCTCGGCCTGTAGAAGCGGATCTTCCAGGCCTTCCGCCTCGAAAATCCCGATACGGAGGGTTGCTATGCTGGCGTCGTATGCGCCTCTCTCCCGCTCGATCCGTGCACGGGTTTTGAGAGCCTCGGCGATCGTAAGGTGATCTCCCCTTGTGCGAGCCGTCTCGAGAGCAGCCAGACACGCTTTTTCGGCGGCGTCGAGATTTCCGCTGGCGACCCAGACCTGGGAGAGGTTGAGCGTTACGATGCTCTCGACGAGCGAGTCGCCGCGCGATTGCGCAATTCCCAGCGCCCTGTTGAAGGTCTCGATGGAGAGCTGGTAATGGCCGATCTTGGTGTACAGCATCCCCAGATTATTGAGCACCCACGAAACAGCCTCCTCGTCACTGGCTCGCTCGAATGCGCCGAGGCTGGTGGAATAACGCGCCTCGGCGGCGACGAAGTTGCCGCGCATGTTGAAGAGCACGCCGCGATTTTGCTCGATCATACCCAGCAGGCGAACATCGCCTGCTCTGCCCGCGAATTCGGCGCCCTGGGTATAGAGTCGCTCGCTCTCGGCAAGGTTGCCGCGGCGCTGCGCGATGATGGCCAAGCAGTTGAAAGCGTGGGCTTTGGAGCCCACTGACCCAGATCTCTCGGCCTGAATGAGACTTTGGGTATAACAGCGGTATGCGGCCTCGGTCTCACCCTGTTCGCGGTGAACCGTGCCTTTCCACCTCAGCGCGTCGGCGAGAACGACCAGGTCCTGCTCACGCTCAAGAACCTCGATCGCATCGTCGTAGAGACCAAGCGACCGTGCCGTTTCGCCGCGCCTATCGGCGTCGCGTGCCTGCTCGACGAGGCGACGCGATCCTCCCTTGCCAGTCTGCGTCATACCGGCGCGACTGTCCATCGATGCATGCCTGCCCTCGAGCGTGAGATGCTGAACTACAAAGTGCTTCTACTTCGCGATTTCGCAACCCTCAACACAGACCAATGCACCTGAGATCAATATGTAGCGGGAGAATGAAGCACCGACGTTCGAAGTCGGGGAAACGACCTTCTGTTGTGGCGGACTTGTGGGGCCAGTGTAGTCTCCGCACGCAAGACCAGCAGCGGCGCTCACAAGCGCGAGGTACCCTAGAACTCGGTTACCTGACATCGTGAACCACCTCGGATAAGAGACTTGAACTAAGCTCATCCAAGGCATAGGGTGTGCCTTCCCATAACCCATTGTGATACAAAGGGTTACCTGTTAGGTGCCCAATCAGGCGTCTATTTTGGTGTAAAGCTTCTTTACGAAGTAAACGATTTTTTAGCGGTGTTTGTTCGGAGACTAATCGGTGCCGCTGGGCGCAAAAATCGCCTGCCGCTGCGGGGTCGGTCGGCCCGGAATGTCAGCGGTTTCCGCCCAATCCAGAAACCTCTCCAGCAGCTCCGGGTCGAATTGGCCCGTTGATGACCGCATAATCTCTGCGGCGCGAGCGTGGGTCAGCCCAGGACGATAAGAGCGCGTTGTCGTGAGCGCGTCATAGACATCCGCGACGCAGAGAATTCGGGCGGCGAATGGAATTTCCTCGCCTTTCAGGCCGTCGGGATACCCCGTTCCGTCCCATCGCTCATGGTGGTTCCGGATGATCGCGATGATGTCGCCAGGGAAGTCAATGTCCGCAACCAGCTCGAGCCCCGCCTCGGGATGGCGCTTCATTATCGCCCACTCATCGTCGGTCAGCTTCCCGGGTTTGTTGAGCACTTCAGTTGGCACGATGATCTTGCCAATGTCGTGGAGCAGCGCGCCGATGCGGAACCAAAAGAGTGAGCGACTGTTGAATCCGGCGCTGTCGGCGAGAACGCACGCGAAGAACGCGACGCGCTCGCAGTGGCCCTGGGTGTATCGGTCTTTGCTTTCGATCGAGTCGCCCCAGTGCTTTGCCATCTGGAGGAAGCGAGCCTCGAGTGCGCCGTTTCTCTTTTCGACCTGGGCGACGCGGTGCTGCGCCTTCAGTTGTGAGTAGAGCGAGTGTGCCTCGTTCAGGGACTGCAGCATCTCACGATGACGCTTTTGCGCCCAGTACACTTCCGCCAGCTGCTCCGCTACATCGGCGCGCAGCAACAGATCTCCGCTTCCGAGAGCGTGCTCCCCGGCTTTGCGCAGCTTCTCCGAGGCCTGACCAAATTCACCGCGCTCGCGGGCGATGACTCCGATGTGCCGGAGAACCTCACCGCGCCACGGAGCCGGATCGTCTCCGGCAACGGCCAGCAGTTTATTGCATTGCGCCAGCGCCTCGTCGAAACGGCGGCCGGCGATGTAGAGCTGGACCTTGTTCACCGCGAGATCGAGCTGTCGCGCGTGATCCCCTTCTTCCTCAAACGCCTCGGCTGCCAGGTTGTAGGCGGCCTCGGCGTCGGCCAGCTCGCCGAGCTCCATGTAGGCCAGGGCAATGTTGTTGAGGATCTGGGCTTCGTGATTGCGCATTCCCAGCGTCTGGTAGCCAAGATGGCTGAGGCGAAAGGCTTCCAGCGCGCCGCGCAAGTCGCCGCGAATCATCGCCACGGTGCCCAGATTCTGGTCGATCATGGCGATGCGGGCGCCGTCCCCCGCCAGCTCGGCCTTCGCCCGGGCCGCTTCGTAGATAGCGGCGGCTTGATCAAGATCCCCACTGACCTGGTAGACGATTCCGATGACGTTGAGCGCCTGCGCCACGGCGGACGGAGAGCCAAGGATGTCGGCGGAAGCAACGGCCGCCTCGAGCACGTCGAGGGCCGCGCCTCTATTTCCTTGTTCGAGGTAGGCGCGCCCGAGCCACCGCAGCGCCGCGAGGCGCGTATCGGAGTTTGCGTCGGGATCCCTGATCAGACTCTCATATATCGCGCACGCATCGGCCCAGTGTCCTTCACGCTCGGCGTGTTTCGCGCGATCGATGGCGTCTCTGACAGTGGATGACTCCAGCGCCTTCAACTCGATTGTGGGCCTGTGATTTGTCATGACAGCGCAACTGCGATCCGGAGAACGGCTGTCGCGCGGTGTCGCGAATCAGGGGCTCCGGCCGGCGCTATGGAGACGAGGGAGCGCGGCGCGCAGCAACCGGCGCCGAACCTGTCGGGAAAGCTGACAGAAACTAGTTTGGGAGCGAATGCAACTGGGCCTGCACTTCAGCGACTTCCTGATTGGCGCCGATGTTCTGGTACGAATCGACCGCTTCTCTGAAGGCCGAGCGCGCCGCTCCGGGGTTGCCTACCGCGCGAGAGATCTCACCCAATTCGCGCAGCATCTCGGCTTGGAGTAGTCGATCCTCAGCATCTTCAGCCTCGTAGATCGCGATCCGTAGAGTCGCGATGCTCTTGTCGAGAGCGCCACGTTGGCGCTCGATCGCCGCGCGAACCTTGAGAGCGCCGGCCGCCGTTAAATGGTCGCCGCGGCGCTGCGCCTGATCAAGCGCCTCGGCGCAGCACTCGTCCGCGCTCTCGAGGCTGCCGAGGCCCATCCACACCTCGGCCAGATTGAGTCGGATGACGTTCTCGACGACGGAGTCGCTGCGGTTCACCGCTATCGCCAGGCCCCGCTCGAGATATTCTCGCGCTTCGCCGAAGTTTCGGATTTTTGTGTGGAGGATCCCAAGATTGTTGAGGACCCAGGACATGGGTTCCGGGTCGCATGCCATTTCGAAAGCGCCGAGGCTGTTGGTGTAGAACGCGGCTGCCTGGGCGTAATCTCCGCGCATGCTCGCAAGCACACCGCGGTTCTGTTCGATCATGCCGAGCAGTCTGGAGTCGCCTGATTTTGTTGCCAGTGCGGAGGCTTCTGCGTAGAGACGCTCCGTCTCTTTGTGCTCGCACCGTCGCTGCGCTACCGTGCCCAGGCAATTGAGCGCCTTTGCCTGGGCCTTCTCAGAACCGAGGAGACGCGCTTTGTCCAGACTCGTCGTGTAGCATCGGAACGCAGCTTCAGTCTCCCCCTTTTCCCGCAGCACCGTTCCCTTCCACCGCAGCACATCCAATAGAAACGGGTCGAGACTATCCTCGCCGAACTGCGCCAAGGCGTCGTCGTATAGACTGACCGCCTTCCCGTTTTCCCCGAGCTGCTCTGCCACCTTGGCCATTTCGACCAGAAGGTGCGCGCGTTCTACATTATCGGATTTCTGAACCATGTAGACCGGCCTGGTTAAAGGATTTCATGCCTCTCCGATAGGAGGCTTCGGAAGTGTGTCGGTCAGTCCGAAGCGAGCATATATCGGGAAAAGTGATTCAGCAGCCACGTTTCAACGTCAGCCTTCCCGTCGTTCTTTGACGAGAAGATGGTCGTCGTCTCGATTTCGAGAGCGTTGATCGTCCCGCTGTAATCCGTCGGATCCTGCGGGAAATAGGCTCCCGCCGCTTTTAGGGCAAGAGAAGTTCCATAAACCGCGGTATTCTGAAGCCGCTGGGTGACGATTACCGGTTTCGCGAACTTGAGACCGTGCGGCTTCATGTCATACGAGACATATCCGGTGCCGTCGGAGACGATCGTGATCAGCGTCGTCTGTGACAACGCGCCCTGCGGGAACGTGATCGTGAAGTCCGAGCTCGGGAGGGCGAGTGTACCACCGTTCTGACCGATATACGCCGAGACGGACCGGGTCTGATCGACGTGCGTACCAGTCCACCGGACAGCGTTGACTGGGATTCCGTTGGGGTCGTATTGGAAGGTGATGACGTGCAGCACCGTGCCGAGGAGGTTCGTCACGATACCGACAACTCCGCCGAGGAGACCAGAGATTAGTCCGTCCTGCACCTGGGTCGGCGCCTGGATCGTCGGGGCGGTCGGAGAGTACTCAGAACACGAGAGCGCGACGAAAGTCGTTAGAACGAGGACCGACGAGCGCAAGAATCTGGAGCGAATCATGGTGTGGACCCGGTGGCGGTGGACTATTGAATCAAATTGCAGGTAGCAGACCCGAGAAACGCATCAGCACTTATCAGTCGGACGCGAGCATGTAGCGCGAGAAATGTCTGATGATCCAGACGTGTGCCTGGGGCAGTGAAGAGTTTGGGTAGAAGACCGTCTTCGACGGCTCGATTTCGATTACCGGGACGCGCCCCGAAAGGCTTATGCTGTCGTCGGCGATGTAAGTGGCGTAGATCTGGCTTTGGAGCGGCTGTCCGGAGATTGTGGTGTTGGACAGCGATTGCGTGACGGTGACATCCTTAAGGAACTGCGTGCCCGCCGGATCCATTTTATACGCGACGTATTGCTGATCGGCGGTAACCGTGACCGTGATCGGTCCGCTGACGGCGCCGGCAGGGAACTCCATCGTCAGGCCGGTCTCGGGAATTGTAAGAACTCCGCCCGATTGATCGATCGTTTTGGACACCTGGACGATCGCGCTCAGGTCGTGGTCCCACCACAGTCCTTGGAACTGCCGCCCCGCCGCGTCGATCGCGGGACCCGCCAGGCCGAGGCCTGACGGGGCCGTTACGTCCGGGGTGCCTGAGTCCGTCCCGCAGGACGCGATCAGGATGGCGCCGGCTAGCGAGGCGAAGGAGCGAAGGAGTCGGTTGCGAATCATCGGTCAGCGGCTGATGGTGGACGTCCGGAGGGTCACGCTAAGGCAACCAGTGTGCCCGATGTGAAGTTGTTTGTTTCCAAGGACTTGCGTTGCGGACTTTACCAAGCTCATCAATAACGGTGCAACGTTTTATTACACCGGCATAGTTTCGTTACAGGGCGAACGGATATGCCCGAATGGCGCTTCGCCCAAGCCGGGTGTCACTTGGGCAACGAGTGAATCTCGGCCTCTACCTCGGCTACTTCCTGGCTGGCCCCGACGAGCTGGAATGAGTTGACTGCTTCCCGCCAAGCGGAGCGTGCGGCGCCGGCATTTCCCGCGGCGCGGGAGATCTCGCCAAGCTCGCGCAGCAATTCGGCATGGAGTAGCGGATCTTCCGCGCCTTGAACCTCGTGGATGGCAAGGCGGAGCGTGGCGATGCTCTTGTCCAGACTGCCGCGTCGGCGCTCAATCGCAGCCCGAATCTTGAGAGCGCCCGCCGCGGTAAGGTGATCTTCGCGTCGCTGCGCGTGGCGGAGCGCCTTGGCGCACCACTCATCGGCTAGCTCCAGACGTTCGAGGCGCATGAATACGTCGGCAAGGTTGAGTGTGATCACGTTCTCAACCGCTGCATCTCCGCGATTTACGGCGATGCCGAGGCCGCGCTCCAGATATCCGCACGCGTCATCGAAGTTGCCGATTTTTGTGTGAAGGATGGCCAGGTTGTTGAGGACCCACGAGATGGGCTCGGCATCGCGCGTCTGTTCAAAAGCGCTGAGACTGTTGGAAAGAAACTCCGCCGCGTCTTCGAAATCGCCGTGCATGCTTGCCAGCACGCCGCGATTCTGCTCGATCATGCCGAGTAGTCTGGAGTCGCCTGCCGACTTTGCGAGCTTGGACGCCTCGGAGTAGAGGCGCCGGGTTTCCCGATGGTCACCTCGTCTCTGTGCGATCGTCCCGAGGCAATTCAGCGCGTGTGCCTGCGCCTGCTCCGAGCCGATCAGTCGTGCCTTCTCGAGACTTATCACGTAGCACCGGAAGGCACGCTCGGTCTCGCCGATGTCGCGAAGCAATGATCCTTTCCAGCGCAAAATTTCGGTTAGGAACGGATCGAGGCTGTCTGTGGAGAACTGCGACAACGCGTCGTCGTACAGTCGGATCGCCTTGGAGTCCTCCTTCAGCTGCTCCGCCAGGCGAGCCATTTCGACAAGCAGATGCGCGCGTTCTACGTTATCGGATTTTTGCATGGGCATCCGCACGTTGGTGACGATACCTGCTGTCGAGTCCATTTCCTGGGTTCTCCGGTCAGCCGGAGGCGAGTATGTAGCGGGAGAAGTGTCTGATGGTCCAGACTTCCGCCTGCGGAAAGAGTGGAGAAAGCAAAGAGAAAATCGTTGTGGACGGCTCCAGCTCCAGAACGGGGAGAGCTCCGCTCAAATCCAGACTGTCATCCGCGATGTAGGCGGCGTAGAGCGCGCTGCTCAGGGGCAGGCCGAAGATCGAGGTCGTGTTGAGGAGCTGAGTGACACGCACGTCCTTCCCGAATTGCGTACCAGTGGGCTCCATCTTGTAGGCGACGTACTTCTCGTCAGCGGTGACAGTTATGGCAACCGGCGACGTCACCGCGCCCGCGGGAAACTCGATGGTGAGTCCGGTCTCTGGGATCGAGATGGTGCCGCCGTCCTGATCGATCGTCTGGGAAACGGTGATCGGGCCATCCAGCTGCCGCTTCCACCTTACGGCTGTGAGCTGGAAATCCAGGGTGTCAGCGACAGACGAAATGGTCGCAACGGGCGCCGTAGGGTTGGCGAAATCCGGTGCCGCGCACGACGCAATGAGGAACGCGCCGGCGAGTGGAGCAAACGAACTGAATAGTCTGAGGCGAGGCATCGGAGACCGTCTGGGGGTTGGATTCTGAGTACTGAAGAAGGCTCCCTAAAGCAACCGGCGTGCCCCACGGAAACACATTGTGTTACAATGACTTGCGTTAAACGGGTTACCGGACTCATCAATAACGGTGTAACGTTTCTTTATACCGGTATCGTTTCATTACAGGCGAGTGGACCCACTTTCGCTGCACGCCTTCGCTTTGGCGGCGGACACCGGCGGGGCCAAATCGGATATCTCCTTTGTCTCTTTCGGGAGTTTTGCCTGAACGGAGCTCGCAAACCGTTACGCCGGCCGAGCTCAGCCCGTCGGTTTCTTATCGAAGTGGTGGAGCAAATACGGCCGTCGCGCGTATAAGAAACGTTGGACCTGGTTTCTTAACATCCCACCCGCAGAAAAAATTTCCGGACTGGCGTGAAACCTGAAGCTCCAGCAGCGTGTCTCATAGTTACACCCTTTAGCCACATAGTCGTATGTCGATCGGTACTCAGAGAGCGCGGCTCTTCGTAGCCGCAGTCACCGCGTTCATAGGCGGGTTGATCATTGCATCCGGGCTCAACTGGACCAAGCTCGGATTTGCGCAGAGTCGAACCAATTCGGCGATCGTCCAGCCAATCGCCGAAGCAAGCAACGCATTCGTTGCGATCGCGAACAATGTGACGCCCGCCGTTGTGTCGATCGAAGTTTTCAGCGCACCACGTACGGGCAACACCAGCTCACGCGGTCGCGCGCAGGGTCAGCAAGGCGTTCCACCCGGAATGGAAGATTTCTTCCGCCAGTTCGACATTCCGCAGCAGTCGCGTCCGATGCGCGGACAGGGATCGGGCTTCATCGTCACGTCGAACGGATACATCCTCACGAATAACCACGTCGTCACCAATTCCGATCGCGAGACGATCGCCGACAAGGTGACGGTGCGCATGCTCGACCACCGCGTCTTCACGGCGAAGGTCGTCGGCCACGACAAGACTACCGACGTCGCGGTCATCAAGATCGATGGCAACAATTTCCCAACCGTTTCGCTCGGCAACGACGTTACGTCGCGCATCGGTGAGTGGGTGCTGGCGATCGGCAATCCGCTTGGCCTCGAGAACACGGTAACCGCGGGCATCATCAGCGCCAAAGGCCGCAGTCTCGCCGAGCTGATGAATCCGACCGGCAACAATCAGTACGCGATCAGCGATCTGATTCAGACGGACGCGGCGATCAACCCCGGCAACTCGGGTGGTCCGCTCGTAAACTCGAAGGGTGAAGTGATCGGCATCAACAGCGCGATCGCCAGCCCGACCGGCTACAACGCGGGCTACGGTTTCGCGATTCCAATCACGCTCGCCAAGAGAGTGATGGATCAGCTCATTGCTATCGGACACGTTCGTGTTCCAGCCCTCGGCATCGGGATCGATGACGTGAGCCCCGAAGACGCGGCGGTCGCGGGTGTCAAGGACATTAGGGGGGTGCTCGTTCGTAATTTCCCGAGCGATGATACACCGGCGAAGAGAGCAGGCCTGCAGCCGGGTGACGTGATCATCACGGCGGATGGTCAGCCGGTCGATCGCGTCAGCACTCTCCAGAGAATCGTGCGCAACCACAACCCTGGCGAAATGATCGAAATCGAGGCAATGCGGTACGGTCAGCGCAAGAGTTTCCGCGTCACACTGATGGAAGCGCCGACGGATAAGGAAGTCGCAACCAACAACACGCCGGCTCCGGTGAGCGGCGGTGGAATGGCGCACCCGGCGCTCGGCATCTCGGTCGCGCCGGTGAGTCCGGAAATCGCTGCGCAGGCGAGGGTTTCGACTCCGGTGCGCGGTGTCATGGTATCGGATGTCGTTCCAGGTGGACCGGCCGATGAGAAGTTATCCCGTAACGACGTCATCACGGAGGTGCTGTTCCCGACCCCGCGGCGCGCGATCAACACGCCGAGTGATCTGCAGCAGGTACTGAGTCGACTGAAGCCGGGCGACTACGTCAGCCTCAGCGTCTACTCCCTAGCGGAGCCGACGCATGCGCCGAGGATAGTGAATCTGCAGGTTGGTAGATAGCGTCGATTGGCGCTCATAAACAAAAGCCCCTGCGGACAATCCGCAGGGGCTTTTGTTTGCGGAGGCGGTTCGTTCGCCGCTCGCAGCTTCTCGCTGCTATTTTTTGATGAATTGCGGAAGTGGCGGAATTGGTAGACGCGCTGGACTTAGGATCCAGTGGAGCAATCCGTGGGGGTTCGAGTCCCCCCTTTCGCACCTGATCGGAACTTCGAACACGAGAACCCTATGAAACGAAAAAATCAAATCCCCGATTTCTCGAAGAAGAGAAAGGACGAGAAGCCGCACGGTGTGCCGGTGCCTGACAACACCAAGGTTCCGCAGCAGAACGTTCCAAACCCGCCGGTGCACGCGGGAAAACCGCCGGCAACATCGATGAAATCGGGACGGCGCGGGTCATAGTTCGCCACAATCAATTTCAGGCCTTGCTGAATGAGGTCGATGCAATGATTCGGTCCGGCCGCATCTCATCCGGGAATATCCACGCGTGGTCACGATGGTCAACCGTGTGATCAGGTCGATTTCGCCGCAGCGGCAATCGAGAATAAGAAAAAATCCTGCCTCGTTATCTGAGGCAGGATTTTTTTGAAATTTGGTACCTAAACTTCCGCCTCGACGTTGATGCCCGACTCGGCGAGCGCGGTTAGCAGATGGTCTGTCTGCCCTTCTTCGTTGAGCGTTTGTTGGAGCAGCTCGGCGTGGCTCTCGAATCCAAGCTGCCGGGCGTAGGTACGAACGGTCCCGTAACCAGCCATCTCGTAATGCTCGACGCGCTGAGCCTTCGAGATCAGACCTGCGTCCAGAACGTCGGGATTCGGACTCTCCTTGATAAGCTCGCTTCCTTCTTCGATCAGCCCTTCCATGCCGACACATTTCTTGCCGCGCGGGCTGACGCCCAAGTCCTTGCAAATCTGCTCCAGCCGTACCGCGTGCTCGGCGGTTTGCCTGAGATGCGTTCGAAACGCCTGCTGCAGCTGCTTGTCGGTCGCGGCTTTCGCCATTTTCGGCAGCGCCCTTATCAGCTGCTTCTCTGCGCTATAAAGGTCTTTGATTTCGTCTACGTAAAGATCTTTGAGTGTATCGAGCTCCATCGTCCCACCTCCGCAAGAAATCTCTTTTTTTGATTGATTATTCTGACAGGTAGGAAGGGCAATAGGAGTGCCGCTTCGGGGCTTCGTCACTCTGTTATATTGCTGGCATGAAAATCGAGTTCACGCCCCGCGCATCCGAGGGGGTCGAGCGATACATCCAGGTTTCCGTGCCGGCAGAGGCGGTCAAGGACGCCGAGGAGAAAGCAGCTCGGCGTTACGCGTCGACCGTGAGGCTTCCCGGATTCCGGCCCGGAAAGGCGCCAGCAACGGTGGTGAGAAAGAAGTTCGGCGAGGCCATCCGCCAGGAAGCACTCGAGTCGCTGGTGCGCGAAGCTTATCAGGAATTCGTGGAGAAGGAGAGCATCAAGGTTGCGGCCCAGCCGCACATCCACGATCTCAAGTTCGAGGAGGGTAAGCCACTTACTTTCGAGCTGCATCTGGAGGTGCGTCCGACGATCGAGCTCGCCCGCACCAAGGGCTTCCGCATCGAGCGTTCCGCGGTAACTGTGACAGACGAACAGGTCACGCATCAGCTAGAGCACGTCCGGGACGAGAAAGCGACATGGGCACCGGTGACAGAAAAACCCCAGCCGGGAGACATGGTCAATGTCCAGCTCGCGACGGCCACGGCGGGCAGCGACGCCGGCGAAGGCAAGAGCTATCCGCTAGTGCTCGGCGCCGGGCAGGCCATCCCGGGCATAGAAGAGTTGATCATGTCCGCGACTCCAGGCGAGACCGTCGAGCGACCGGTGAAGTGGCCGGAAGATTTCCCGGACGAGGCGCAAAGGGGTCAGACAAAGACCGTCCGCATCACGTTGAACGAGGTGAAGCGGAAGGCGGCGCCAGCGCTGGATGATGCGCTCGCTCGCGAGGTCGGAGACTTCGAGTCGCTCGACGCACTCAGGACCGCGGTGCGGACCGACCTCCAACGACACGCCGAGCAGGAAGCAGAGGCCAACGTGCGCCAGCAGTTGATGGACCAGATCGTCTCCGCCAATGCGTTCGACGTTCCGAAGAGCTGGATCCAGCAATTCGTGCAGAACTACGCCGAAGCTTATCAGATTCCGGAAGATCAACGTGAACAATTTGCCGGCGAGTTCCGCTCGATGGCCGAGCGTCAGATTCGTCGCGACCTGGTGATCGAAACGATCGCGGAGAAGGAAGGTCTGACCGCGACCGAAAAGGACCTTGATGACCGCATCGCCGAGCAGGCGGAAAAACGCGGAGCCAATCCCGGCCAGATCTACGCTCAGCTCGAAAAGAGTGGCCGGCTGAAGGAAATGGAGCGAAGCATCACTGAGGAAAAGGTCTTCAAGTGGCTGCTGGACCGAAACGATGTATCGACTAATGCCTAGACGGCGCGAGGAAGAAGACGAACCAATGCCGACGATTTACACGCCGTACGTCATCGAGCGCTCCAGCCGCGGAGAGCGCACCTACGATGTTTTTTCCCGGCTTCTGATGGACCGGATCATTTTTCTTGGCACGCCTATCAACGACGACGTCGCCAACATCGTGATCGCCCAGCTCCTCTTTCTGGAGTCGGACAATCCCGAGCGGGACATCCACATCTACATCAACTCGCCGGGCGGCAGCGTCTCGGCGGGTCTCGCGATCTACGACACGATGCAGTTCCTCAAGTCTCCCGTGAACACGAACTGCATGGGCCTGGCGGCAAGCATGGGAGCCTTCCTGCTGGCGGCCGGCCGGCCGGGCAAGCGATCTGCCCTGCCCCATTCCCGCATCATGATCCACCAGCCATCCCAGGGCGGCGGGGGCGGAACCGCTTCCGATATCGAGATTCAGGCGAAGGAGATCCTCCACCTCCGCTCAGAGATGAACAAGCTGATGGCCAAGCACACCGGGCAGCCTACCGAGCGGATCGAGCGCGACACCGACAGGGACCGTTTCATGTCGGCGACCGAGGCCAAGGAGTACGGCCTCATCGACAACGTCAT
>WNGI01001473.1_pt1 | contig 21305 bp, 19 predicted proteins | sample 5400621 | NCBI WGS metagenome assembly WNGI01 (sample SAMN13153374, study PRJNA577476) | soil metagenome | isolation source: 20 cm soil or saprolite under Garry oak tree replicate 1 | place: USA:California | collected 2016-06-15
TTCGGCGTCGAGGGCGGCGAGGAGCGGGCGGGCGAACACGTCGCCGACGATCGTGAGCACCTCGACCGCGTTGCGTTCGACCTCGCTCCACACACGGGCCGGGTCGAGCCCCGGCGCGTCGATCAAGACCACCGAGCCGCCGCCGCTGAGCGTCGACAGCGCGATGAACAGGCCGGTGCCGTGCATGAGCGGGCACGCCGGCAGGCACGTCCCCGCGCGCTTGCCGTCTCGCACGGCCGCGATCGGGTCGGGCGGATCCGTGCCGGGCCGGCCCATCCGCCAGAGCGAGACGTATAGGTCGTCGTTGCGCCACATGACGCCCTTGGGCATGCCGGTCGTCCCGCCCGTGTACAGGAAGATCAGGTCGTCACCCGACGGTTGGTGCGCGGGCTCCCATTCGGCGGACGGCGGCGCGGCCGCGAGCGCCGTTTCGTACTGCTCACCGGTCTGCAACCGGAACGGCCGCCACGGCTTCTGGATGCGCTTCAGCGCCTTCTTGACCGTGTCGGTGAAGTCGGGGCCGTGCACGACGGCCTTGGCGTCGGAGTTGTCGACGACGTAGTGCACCTCGTCGGCGAGGTAGCGGTAGTTGACGTTCACGGGCACGCAGCCCAGCTTCAGCGCGGCGAAGAACGTCTCGAGGTACTCGGGGGAGTTGAGCACGTCGATTGCGACCTTGTCGCCGCGCTCGAGCTCGGCCTCCTGCGCGAGGTGCCAGGCGAGCCGCCGGGCCCGGTCGTCGAACTGGCCGAAGGTGACACGGCGGTCGCCGCAGACGACGGCTTCCCGCTCCGGCGCCGCGGCCGCGATGCCGCGCCACACGGCCGCGAAGTTCCAGTCCGTCATGGCCGTGAGCGTATCGGCGTCGGCGGCTCACAGGATCGGAAGGATTGCGATCTGCACGACGCCGTAGGCGAGCGTGAGGGTCGCGAGCACGAGCACCGTGATGCGCATCTTCCGCCAGACGAACCGCATGGAGATCCCGGCGAAGAACAGCACCGACGCGAAGAACACCGTCGACAGCACGTACGAGTCGGTGCGCTCGGTCGCCTCCTTCCCGTTTTCGAAGTGCTGGCTGCCTTGGCGCTCCAGTCGGTCCGACCTCTCGAGATCGGCGACGTGGTACTCCGGCTGGAGCAACGGGCTGGGCGTCGCCGCCGGGTTGTTCAGCGGGTCTTGCGCGAGCCACGCCTGGAACGCAGGCAGGAACTCGGGCCGGAAGCGGCGTTCGTAGAGATCGGCCAGCGCCGGCTGGTTGCTGGTCGTGACCTCCAGCCAACGGTTGAAGTTCAGGAGGTCCTGGGTGCGGAACTGGTCGCCGGTCGTGGCGGCGCGGTTGGCCTGCGAGCGGGCCGTGTTCGCCTGCGCGTACTCGCGCGCTTGCCGTCCGTTCCATCGCGCCGCCTGGTACCCACTCCACGCGATGCCCAGCGTCGCGAGCGACAGGAGGATCGTGGCGACGAGCTCGAGCACGCGCTCGCTCCTGCTGGTCGACTCCCCGTGCGACTCGGTGAGCTCGTGCGGCGCGTGGACGTGAACGTGCTCGGACATGGCAGTGGAGCCTAGGGCGGCGGCTTACCGAAACGGTGTGTGCAACCTACGCACCTCTCACGGACGGGTCGCTAGCTTCTTCGCGAACCACCCGTTGCCGCGGTCGTGAGTGCGCCTGTCGAGTCGAGCGCGAGCGGCGGGAGCCACATCGCGACGGGCGTCCGCGCCCACCACGCCCCCGTCTCGCGCCGCTCGGCGCGGCTCGTGAACCGGTATTGGTACAAGCGGGCGCGCACGAGCGCCGGCGGCGCGTCCGGGAACGGGTTGTGGCGCAAGAGCTTGAGCGTCGCGTTGTCGCCCTCCAGGAGTCGTCCGACGAGCTCGACGACCCACGGGTAGCGGCTGGGAGGGCCCATGGCGGCGAACCACATGAGCCAGTCGAGACGGAGGTGGTACGGCGCGACCTGGGGAGGCAGGCGCTTCGGGTCGCCCGGCTTCCCTTTGAACTCGTACGCCTTCCACGTCTCGGACGGTCCTGCGTCGCCGGCGCCCTCGAGGATGATCTCGTAGCGCTCCTTCGTAATGTGGCCGAACGCGCCGTACGTGCCGACGAAATGGAGGCGGTTGAAGCTGAAGTTCATGAGCTGGCGGCGCGACAGCATGTTGCGGATCGGCCAGTAGCTCAGCGCGGCGACGAGCACGGTGAGCGCGATCACGAGCCCCTCGTACCAGTGCGGCGATGCGACGAGCTGGGGACGGTCGAACGGCAGCACGTGCCCGAGGGCGGCGTCGCTGAACGCGAAGATCGCCAGCACGATCGTGAGGAAGTTCAGCCACGAGAAGTTCCCCGACAGGATCAGCCAGGACTGCGTCAGGACGATGATCCCGCCCGCGACGCCGGCGACCGGCTGCGGCGTGAACAGGAAGAACGGCACGACGAGCTGCGCGAAGTGGTTCGCGAGGACCTCGACCTTGTGCGCGCGCCCGGGGAGGTGGTGGAAGAACCAGCTCAACGGGTTCGGCATCGGTTGGGTCTCGTGGTGGTAGTGGAGGCACGTCAGGTCCCGCCAGCACCGGTCGCCGCGCAGCTTGATGAGCCCGGCGCCGAACTCGAGCCGGAACAGCAGCCAGCGCATCAGGAACACGAGCAGGATCGGGGGCGCGGTGCGCGCGTCGCCGAGCAGGATCGCGAGCGCGCCGACCTCGCACAGCAGCGACTCCCAGCCGAACGAGTAGAACGTCTGGCCGACGTTGACGATCGACACGTACAGGGCCCACAGCCCCAGCCACACGAGCATCGACGTCCAGATCGGCCCCGCCTGCGGCAGTCCGACGATGACGGACGCCGCCAGCACGACGCCCGTCCACGCGACGACGGAGAAGAGGCGGTCCGAATAGCGGAGCTGGAACAGGCTCGGCGCCTCCCGGAATCGCACCATGCGCACGAAGCGCGGCACCGGGAGCAGGCCGCGCTCGCCCAGCAGGGGGCGGAACTGGTTGACGGCGACGAGGAACGCGACCAGGTAGACGACGCCGAGCGCGCGCTCGAACACGAAGCGGCTCAGCCAGTACTCGGGCGCCTCGAACCAGTCCATGGTGGGGATCCGGCGTGGTGCTGCCCTCGTGCCCTCCGGGGCGCAGCGTAGGCCTTGGGCGAATGACCCTGCGCTACTGCGCGCGCAGGGCCAGGTCGGCTTCGGCTTCGGCGTCGACGAAGGGCTGGCCGTCGACGTCGACGACGACGCGGTGGAGGCGGCCCGTGAAGCGGAACGGGGCGCGGTAGTCGTCGACGACCGGCATCGCCCAGTCGTAGCCGCAGGACAGGCCGGCGTCGGTGATCGAGAAGCGTGCCGGTGTGAACCGCGGGATGTCGCCCGCGCCGACCTCGTCGCCGTCGACGAGCAGGATGCCGCGCCCCTGGTGCTCGCCGGTCTTGTCGAACCGGAACGCCACCGTGTGCGGTCCCGGCGTGAGCTCGGTCGAGGACGTGATCCGGTGCTCCTCGAGGCCGACGAAGTTGTGCACATATCGCAACCGGCCGCCCAGCACGAAGAAGACGTATCCGCCGAGCACCGACCCCTGCGCGAGCAGGATCCCCTCGGCGCCGCCCTCGGGCACCTCGACCTCGGCCGTGATGCGGTGCGAGCGGTTGCGCACGTTGACGGCCGCCTCCTCGGTGACCGGCCCCGCGAAGGGGTAGTACACGTAACGGCGGCGTCCGTCGATGCCCGGCCGATCGTCGCCGAAGATGCGGTCGAACGGCGAGTTGTCGAGCGGCAACACGTGGTTCCTCTCCGCTTCGCTCCACCAGCGCGCGACGAGCTCGCGCAGCTTGTCGGGGTGCTCGGCGGCGACGTCATGGCATTCCGACGCGTCCTCGGCGACGTGGTACAGCTCCCACGCGTCGTCGTCGGCGTACGGCGCCGACTGGTCGAAGAGCGGGTGGTAGACGACCGCCTTCCAGCCGTCGTGATACAGGGCGCGGCAACCGAACATCTCGTAGTACTGCGTGTCGCGCACGCTCGGCGCGTCCGGGTCGTCGAACGTTCTCGTGAAAGGCACGCCATCGATCGGCGTCTGCGCGACGCCGTCGATCTCGTCGGGCGCCTCGACGCCGAGCACGTCGAGGACGGTCGGCGCCAGGTCGACGGCGTGCACGTACTGCCGGCGCATTTCGCCTCGCGCCCCGATGCGGGCGGGCCACGACACGATCAGCGGATCGGCGACGCCGCCCTCGTGGACCTCGCGCTTCCAGCGCCGGAACGGGGTGTTGCCCGCCACCGTCCAACCCCACGGGTAGTTGTTGTGCGCCCGCGGTCCGCCGATCTCGTCGATGCGGGCGACCGCCTCGTCGACGGGGCGGCCGGCGAGGTTCCATGGCCGGGCGTCGTTGATCGACCCGTGCTTGCCGCCCTCCGACGACGCGCCGTTGTCGGAGAGCGCGAAAACGAGTGTGTCGTCGAGCCGTCCGATCTCGGCGAGGAAGTCGAGCACGCGACCGACGTGATGGTCGGCGTGGCTCAGGAAGGCGGCGAAGCACTCCATGTAACGCGCCGCCACGCGCTGCTCGTCGGGCGGGAGCGAGTCCCACGCCGGCACCCACTCCGGGCGTGGCGACAGCTCGGTGCCCTCCGGCAGCAGGCCGAGCTCCTGCTGACGGCCGAAGGTCGCCTCGCGCCACACGTCCCAGCCGGCGTCGAAGTGGCCCCGGTACCGCTCGATCCATTCCGGTGGCGCGTGATGGGGGGAGTGACACGCGCCCGTGCAGAGGTAGAGGAAGAACGGCTTGTCGGGATCGACCGCGTCGAGATCGGCGACGAACTCCATCGCCCGGTCGGCGATGTCCTCACTGAGGTGATAGCCGTCCTCCCACGACCGCGGCGGCGCCACTCGATGGCTGTCGTGCACGAGCGACGGCGCAAACTGGTGCGTCTCGCCGCCGAAGAAGCCGTAGAAGCGGTCGAAGCCCCGCTGCAGCGGCCACCGGGCCCGGGACGCGCCGAGATGCCGCTCGTCGTCCGGCGTGAGATGCCACTTCCCGACCGCGTACGCGCCGTACCCGAGCGGTCCGAGCACCTCGGAGAGGAAGCCGTGCTCCTTGCCGATGCGGGCGTGGTAGCCGGGGAAGCCGGTGGCGAGGTCGGTGATCCGCCCCATGCCGACCTTGTGGTGGTTGCGCCCGGTGAGGACGCAGGCGCGCGTCGGGGAGCACAGCGCGGTGGTGTGGAAGTTCGTGTAACGCAAGCCGTTCGCCGCCAGCCGGTCGAACGTCGGCGTGGCGATGTCGGAGCCGAAGCAGCCGAGTTGCGCGAACCCCACGTCGTCGAGCAGGACGACCAGCACGTTCGGCGCTCCCGCCGGCGCCCGTACCGGGTCCGGCCACCACGGCGTCGACTCGTTGCGGTACCTGCCGATGACACCGCCGAACTCCGCCCATTCGTTCATGGCTCACCCCCGTGATCCAGGCGCAGGCTAGGCCCGCCACCGCGGGGCCTTTTCGTCGCGAGATCCGGCATACCGTGGAGGCGTGGAGGACTTCGATCGGGACGAGCCAGAAGGCGTCGACCACGACGGCGAAGAGGCCGTACCGGAACAGGCCGAGGGCGAAGCGGACGGACGACCGGTCGACCGCTTTCGACGCTCGGCCACGGGAGCGGTCGTGGCCGCCGGGCTCCTCGGCCTCCGCGACGCGCTCGAGGGCCGCCCCGAGAAGGAAGAGGTCACGATCGTCAACGAGGCGCCGGGCGCGCCGCCCCGCGACCTCGAAGTCGTGATCGACTTCGACCATCCCGAGCGGTCGGTGGCGGTCGTCCGCCACCCGGATGACGAAGAGGGCGAGCCCGACCGCTAGAACACGCTAAGCGTCGAGACGCGCCGTCAGCAGCTCCAAGAACGCGCGCCGCTCGGCCTTGAACGTGGCGTCGGTCGGGAGCTTGCCCGTGACGAGCCGGGTGATCTGCGGGAACGCGAACGGGAACATGACCAGCGCCAGCTCCGACAGGACGAGCTGCTCGGCGTCGAGGTCGTCAGGCAGGTCGCCGCGGCGCTGCGCCTCGCGTACGTCGTCGCACCACTCGGTGAGCGAGTCCTGACGCAGGAGCTCCTGCTCGACCTGGCGACGGCGACCGCGCTCGAGCCCCTCCCACATCAGGAGCCGCACGTAGTCCATCGAGCCCTCGAGGCGGTCCTGGAGGTCGACGATCCGGGCGGACCCGGTGCGGTCGCGCTCCCGTGCCGTCGGCGCCCGCTCGGCCAGCCGTTGGGCCAGGACGGCGCGGAAGAGGTCGTCCTTCGACCCGAAGTAGTAGTAGAGCATCCGCTTGTTCGTGCCCGCCCGCTCGGCGATGGCGTCGACGCGGGCGCCGTCGATGCCCTTGGCCGAGAACTCCTGGAGCGCGGCGGCCAGGATCCGCTTGCGCGTCCCCTCCGGGTCCCGGAGGCGGGACCGCCCGGGCTCATCGGCGCCGGCGTCCGGCTTCCTGCGGGCAGTGGTCTCTGACATGTCCGGCTTTGCCTCGGCTCTGCAGGGCGGGTAAGCTGTACTAACTAGATAGTTAACAGTACCACCCTTTCCTCCCGGGAACGCAGCTGACCACCACAGCCGTTCGGCCTCCCCAGACCCCCGAGCCGGGGCGCCCCGACGCGCCCGACGTGACGCACGCCCGGCGGTGGTGGATCCTCGGCGTGCTGTCGCTGTGCGTCGTCGTGATCGGCGTCGACAACACGATCCTCAACGTCGCGCTCCCGTCGATCGTGCGCAGCCTCGGCGCGTCCGGATCGCAGCTGCAGTGGATGGTCGACGCGTACACGATCGTCTTCGCGTGCCTCCTCCTCACGGCGGGCTCGCTCGGCGACCGCTACGGGCGGCGCAAGATGCTGATGTTCGGGTTGGCGTGGTTCGGCGTCTTCTCCGCGCTGGCCTCGACGGCAAACTCGCCGGGCATGCTGATCGCGGCCCGGGCGCTCATGGGCGTCGGCGGCGCGTTCATCTTCCCGACCACGCTGTCGATCCTCACCAACACGTTCCGCGAGCCCGGCGAGCGCGCTCGCGCGATCGGCGTGTGGGCCGGCGTCGCCGGCATCGGGATCGCGATCGGCCCCGTCGTCGGGGGGCTGCTCGTCGAGCACCTCGGCTGGGGCTCGGTGTTCTTCATCAACGTGCCGGTGTGCGCGGTCACCTTCGTGTTGGCGCGCTGGCTCATCCCGAACACGAGTGATCCCGAAGAGAGCCCGCTCGATCCCATCGGCGCGGTCCTGTCGATCGTCGGGCTCGTGACGCTGCTGTTCGCCATCATCGAGGTGCCGAATCACGGGTGGGTCGCCCCGGACGTCGTCGCGAGCTTCGTGATCGGACTGGTGTTCATCGGTCTCTTCGCGGCATGGGAAGCGCACACGCCCCGTCCGATGCTCGACGTTCGCTTCTTCCGCAACCCGCGGTTCTCGGCCGCGTCCGCGACGATCACGCTCGCCTACTTCGCGCTGTTCGCCTCGACGTTCCTCCTCACCCAGTACTTCCAGTTCGTCCTCGGTTACAGCCCGCTCGAATCGGGCCTGATGCTCACGCCGGTCGCGCTCGGCCTGATGATCGGGTCACCAACCGCTCCGCGCTTCGTGCATCGCTTCGGGACGAAGCGCGTGGTCGTCCTCGGGCTGCTCGTCGTGGCGTCCGCGATGGCGTGCTACGCCTCCGACACGATCATGTCGTCGTTCGCGCTCGGGTTCGGCGTCCGGCTGGTGTACGGGATCGGCATGGGGATCACGGTCTCGCCCGTCACCGAGTCGATCATGGGCTCGCTCCCGCCGGGTCGCGCCGGCGTCGGATCGGCGGTGAACGACACCACCCGCCAGACCGGTGGAGCACTCGGTGTCGCGGTGCTCGGCAGCATCTTCGCCTCCCAGTACCACGCCACGTTCGATGCGGCCCGGGGCCTGCCCACCGGTGTCGCCCATTCGGCGCGCGACTCCATTGGCACGTCGCTGCAGGTGGCGAGGCACCTGCCCGCCGGCGCCGCGACGCAGCTGCGCGACGTCGCGAACGGCGCATTCCTGTCGTCGATGCGGATCACCTATCTGTGCGCGGTCGCGGTCGTGCTCGGCGCGGCGTTCGTCGCCGCCCGCTTCCTCCCGGCGCGGGCGAGCGAGCCTGCCGAGGAGCAGCAGGAGCACGAGGTGGTCGAGGCGCTCGCGCTCGGTGCCGAGAATGCCGCCAACTGAGGGCGCCCGGGAGATACCTCTGCGACAGAGCTATACTTGGCCTCATGCCCCGGACCGACGCCCCGCCCGCCGAGCCGCCGGCCGCGGTCACCGACGAGGCCGACCGGCTCGCCAAGGCCGTCAGCGACCTGCGGCGCGTCACCCGCCGCACGATCCGCAACGACTGGCCGTACGCCCCGCTGTCGCCGTCGCAGGTCGAGCTGCTCCGAACCGTCGTGGACAACCCGGGCATCGGTGTCCGGGACGCGGCCGAGCACCTCCGTCTCGCGCCCAACACGGTGAGCACGCTCGTCGGCAGCCTCACGGACGCCGGCCTTCTCACCCGGACCCGCGACGAGCGCGACGGCCGCGCTGCCCGGCTCGAAGCGACGCCGGCCGCGTCGCGACGGCGCGCCGCGTGGCGCGACCGGCGGGCGCACTTGATGGGGACCGCGCTCAACGACCTCGAACCCGTCGACCGTGAGGCGATCGACCGCGCCATCCCGGCGCTCGAGCGGCTGACCTGGGTGCTCGGGCACGAGGAGTGAGCGCGGCGCCCGCACCCCGGCCGGCCATCGAGTGCGCCGGCCTGCGCTACCGCTTCGGTGATCACGTCGCGATCGACGGCATCGACCTCGAGGTGCGGACGGGCGAGATGTTCGGGCTCCTCGGTCCCAACGGGGCCGGCAAGACGACGACGATCCGTATCCTCACCACGCTGCTGCCCGTCGTCGAAGGCGAAGCGCGGATCCTCGGCCTCGACGTGTCGCAGTCACCGATGCAGGCGCGCCGCCTCGTCGGCTACGTACCGCAGCAGCTGTCGGCCGACGGCCAGCTGACCGGTCGCGAGAACGTCGCGATGTTCGCCCGGCTCTTCGACGTGCCGCGACGAGAGCGTGCCGACCGCGTCGCCGAGGTGCTCCACGTGATGAACTTGGACGACGCTGCCGACCGCCTCGCGTCGACGTTCTCGGGAGGCATGGTTCGCCGCCTCGAGCTCGCGCAGGCGCTGGTCAACCGACCCCGGGTGCTGATCCTCGACGAGCCGACGATCGGGCTCGATCCTGTCGGGCGCGACACGGTGTGGGATCGCCTCCGGTTGCTCCAGGCGGACGGGATCACCGTTCTCATCACGACGCACTACATGGAAGAAGCCGAGGAGCTGTGCGATCGGGTGTCGCTGATGCACCGCGGCCGCATTCGCGCCATGGGAACGCCAACGGAGCTGGAAGCGCGCCTCGGGCCCGAGGCGACGCTCGAGGACGTGTTCCGCTTCTACGCCGGCGACTCGCTCGAGGAAGGAGGGGAGCTCCGTGACGTTCGTAGCACGCGGCGCGTCGCGCGCCGACTCGGTTGACGCCGCCTTCACGCCGCCGCCCAGCCCACCCGCGTGGAAGTGGCTCGGCAGTCGCATCGCGACGTTCTGCCTCGCCGAGGTCCAGAAGATCCGCCACGACCGCACCGAGCTGCTCACCCGGGCGATCCAGCCTGCGCTGTGGCTGCTGATCTTCGGCGAGACGTTCGACCGCCTCCACGCCATCCCGACCGGGCACATCGACTACCTGGACTTCTTGACGCCCGGCATCCTCGCCCAGTCGGGGATGTTCGTCGCCGTCTTCTACGGCATCCAGGTGATCTGGGAGCGCGACGCCGGCGTGCTCGCCAAGCTGCTCGTGACGCCGACGCCGCGGGCCGCGCTCGTGACGGGAAAGGCGTTCGCGGCATCGATCCGCGCCTTCAGCCAGGTCATCGTGATCCTGGTCCTGGCGCGGATCCTCGGCGTCCACTTCACGGCCAACCCGCTTCTGCTCCTCGCGGCCGCCCTCGCGGTCGTGCTCGGTTCGGCGTTCTTCGCCACCCTGTCGCTGACGATCGCGGGGCTGGCGATGACCCGCGAGCGTCTCATGGGGATCGGCCAGGCCATCACGATGCCGTTGTTCTTCGCGTCCAACGCGCTGTACCCGGTGAACCTGATGCCGCCGTGGATCCGCGCGTTCAGCGTGATCAACCCGCTGAGCTACGAGGTGAACGCGCTGCGGCGCCTGCTGCTCGGCACGCCCGGCAACCTGTTCATCGACTTCAGCGTGCTTGTATTCGCGCTCGTGCTCGGCGTGACGGTGGCGGCGGCCATCCTGCCCCGACTCGTTCGCTGACACGGGCGCTTTCAGTTGGTAACATAAGAAAGCTTGTGTTGCGTGGTATCGGACCGCGTTACTCAGTTCTTTGGTCATGCCACGCATCTTCTTCGCCACCACCACCGCCGTTGTCGTCGGCCTCGCGCTGAGTGCGTGTGGCGGCGGGAGCCCACGGGTCTCCGCTCGCGACGAGAGCACGACGACGACGTCAGCCTCGACGACGACCACGACGTCGACGGTGCCGCCCTCGACCGCGCCCGAGACCTCGTCTGCGCCGACCTCGACCGCCCCGCGCACGATGAGCGGCTACAAGGCGGTCGAGTACCGCGGCCTCCGCTTCCAGGCGCCCGATGACTGGCCGGTCTACGACCTGGCCAAGGACCCGACGCGGTGCGTCCGGTTCGACCAGCACGCGGTGTACCTCGGACATGCCGGCACGAACCAGAAGTGCCCCGCGCAGCTGGTCGGTCGCACCGAAGCCGTCCAGGTGGAGCCGATCGACGCCGTCTCCCAGAACACGGCGTCCACAGCCACGACGCCGAGTGCCATCAACGGCCTGACCGTCCGCATCAATCCGTCCCCTGCAATCAACGGCAATCTGATCGCGGCGTTCGACGAGGTCGGTCTCGTCGTGACGGTGACGTTCCGCCAGGACGACGCGCTGGCCCAGACGATCCTCGGCACGTTCGAGCGCGCGAGCTGATGAAGCGCTGGGCAGCCGCGTTCGCCGTGACGCTCGCGCTCGCGGGCTTGGTGGCGTGCGCGCCGACCAAGCAGCCGCCCCCCGGCGGCAGCGGCAGCGGCTTCGACGCCTGTACCGCGCCGTCGACCGACACGATGCAGTCCTGGTTGCAGTCGCCGTACCGCTTCGTTGGCGTGTACATCGGCGGACGTAACACCGCGTGTAACCAGCCCAATCTGACCGCGGACTGGGTCAACACCGTGCACAGCTGGGGCTACGGGCTCATCCCGACCTACGTGGGGCTGCAGGCGTGGTGCACCTCCGCCGGCGGCGTCGCTGTCATGCCGTTCGATCAGCACGACGCTCAGGGCGATGGCTATATCTCAGGGGCGGACGCGGTGAACCAGGCGAACGCGCTGGGACTTGGGGGTGGCACGCCCATCTACTTCGACATGGAGGCCTACGACTCGAGCAACGGCGCCTGCGTGGACTCGGTGACGGCATTCATGTCGGGATGGATCGCGAGTCTCCGCGACAGAGGCTACGCGCCGGCCATGTACGGCAGCGCGGCGTCGGGCGTGCGCGACATGGCACAGATCCAGGGCGACCCGCCGTACACACTCGACGCGATCTGGTTCGCCCATTGGAACGGCGACCCCGGCCTCTACGGCGACCAGTACTTCTCCGACTCGGTTTGGCAGGGCGCCCGCATCCACCAGTACCAGGGCGGGCACGACGAGGAGTGGGGCGGGGCCGGCATCAACATCGACAACGACTCGATCGGCGGCCCGACCGGGTAGGTCCTAACCGGACAGGGCGCGCAACCCCAGCTTGTCGAGGTGCTGCACGAACAGCTCGGGGTCGTCGAACATCCAGTCGTGGTCGATGGGGCCGTATCCGGGCGGAGGCTCGGCCACCGTGAACGTCGCGTGCAACCGCCGCGCGAACTCCTCGCCGTCCTTGCGCGACAGGATCGTGTCGCGCGCTGCCCACATCACGTGGCACGGCAGCCTCGCGGCGGCGATGGCTTCGATCTCGGTCTCGCGGTTGCTGCGGAACGCCCACAGCGCCGCCGCCGACAGCTGCACCGGGTGACGCACCCACGACCGGACGAACGACCGCGCCGCCGCCGGCGTCGCCAAGCGCAGGATGCCGATCGGATGGACGGCCTCGCGAGCAAGCGAGAACTCGCGGTTCATGCCGAGCGTGTCACTGAAGACGCACTCGGTGACCCGCGCCGGCGATCGCGCCGCCAGCCCGAGCTCGAGACCGCCGCCGAACGAGTGGCCGACCAGGGTTGCTCGGTCGATCTCGAGGTCGTCGAGGGTGAGCTCCAGGCAGTCGAGAGTGTGGTCGAAGGTCCACCGTTCCGGGAGCGCGAAGAGGTCGGGGATGACTATGCGCACGCGGTCGGCCAGAAGGCGCGCCGTGCGCAGATACGTGTCGGGCTCCATTCCGTAGCCGTGGAGGAGCAGCATCGTCGGCCCGGAACCGACAGCCTCGTACGGCAGCGGACGGGCGCGCGGGTCGTTCGTCACCTGGCCGTGATGTCGACCGGGAGGCGGCGGGGCCCGATCTCGAAGAACGTCGGCACGTTCTCGAACTCGTAATCGTCGGCGAGGTGCACGGAGCCGGGCGGGAAACGGTCGAGGAACGTGGCGATCCCGATGCGGGCGACGATCCGGGCCATTGCCGCGCCCGGGCACACATGGGGTCCGTAGCCGAACGTGAGGTGCTGGTCGGCGTTCGGGCGGTCGAGCCGGAACTCGTCGCCGTCTTCGAAGAGGAGCTCGTCGCGGTTGGCGGATCCGGTCCCGACGATCACGCGCTCGCCGGCGGCGACCGGCGAGTCGCCGATCGACGCGTCGTGCACGCAAGCGCGGGCGACGAACAGGACCGGCGGTGCGATCCGCAGGCTCTCTTCGATTGCGTTCGCGAGCGCGCTTCCGTCGGCGCGCACGACTTGCTCGAGCTCGGGCGTGCTGAGCAGCTGATGGAGCAGGTTGCCGAGCAGCTGGCTCGTGGTGGTGAGCCCGCCGGTGATGAGGTTGCGGGTGAGCGCGCGGAGCTGATTGCGGGTGAGGCGAACGCCGTCGACCTCGAGCTGGACGAGCCGGGTGAGCACGTCGTCGGGAACCGGCTTGTCCCGCTCGATCGCACGCATGCGGTGGTCGATCTTGTCGTCGATGTATCCCGCGAACTCCGGGAACGCGCCGGCGAACCCTTCGCCGCGTTCGGTGCGATTCGTGCGGGGGAACTCGCTCACCATCAGGTCGCCCGCCCAGGTCGCGATCGTGTCGGCGTCCGAGGCAGGGAACCCGAGGAGGTGCACGGTGACGCGATTGGGCAGGGGCACCGAGTACGCCGCGACCAGATCGGCCCTCCCCGGCACCGTCATGCCGTCGAGTAGTCCCTCTGCCGTGCGCCGAATGAACGGCTCGGCGGCGTGGACGACCTTCGGCGTGAGCGCGGTGACCATCACGCGGCGGACGACGCTGTGCTGCGGCGGATCGAGCTCCCCGAGAATCCGATCCTCGAAGGGAATCTCGACGCCGGGCGCCTTCATCCCCGACGCGTTCGAGAACGCCTCGGTGTCGCGCAGCACTTCGCGGCATTCGGCGTGCCGGGTGACGTAGTGCATCCCGCCCGCGATCGGGGCCACCGGCCCCTCACGGCGCAGCTCCTTCAGGAGCGGCCACGCGCGCTGGGCCTGCCCCGGATCGAACGGATCGAACCCCCCCGGCATCGGTCGGGAGCGTAGTGGCGACCCGGTCTAGGCAGGCGGTCCAGAAGCGAGCGTGACCTGGGCCGTGTGGTGGCCGCCGGAGTTGTCGGTCCAACCAACGTCGATCTTGTCGCGCGGGTGGTGTGGCGCCAGTGCCGACGTGAGGTCGTCGATAGAGCTGATGCTCTTCCCGGCCAGCGAAGTGATGGTGTCGCCCTGTTGGAGGCCGGCGTCGGCCGCCGGTGAGCCGGACTGCACGCCGCCGACGATGGCGCCCGAACGCGTGCTCGGGCTGCCGCCCCGCGGCCCGCTCTGTGAGCCCGCGGTCCTGATCGAGACGCCGAGGAAGGCGCGCTGGCCGACGTGGGTGTCGCCGCTGCCCTGGCCCGACTTGATCTGGTCGGCGACGGACATTGCGGTCTTGATCGGGACCGCGTAGCCCTCGCCGGAGCCGGAGCCGGTGCGCAGCCGGAACCCTCCGCCGGTGCTCGCCGCCGTGTTCATGCCGACCACGTCGCCCTGGGCGTCGACGAGCGGGCCGCCGGAGTCGCCCGGCTGGAGCGAGGCGTCGACCCGGATGAGGTTGCGCAGCGTCTGGGAGCCGGAGCTGTCGGCGACCTGGATCGTCTCGCCGACCCCTCGCACGGCGCCCGTGGACGCGTCGGGCGTCCCGCCGCGCCCGCCCGCGTTGCCGAGCGCGACGACAGGCTCGCCGACGGAGACGGTGTCATCGGTGTGGACGGCCGGGAGGCCGGAGACGCCGTCGATCTTGAGGAGGGCGACGTCCTCCGGGACGTTGTAGCCGAGCACGTCCGCCGAGTAGCTCCGTCCCGCGCCTCCGATCTGGACGCGAACGCTGCTCGCGTTCTCGATGACGTGGTTGTTGGTCAGGATCTCACCCGACGACCCGATGACCATCCCCGTACCGGCGGCTTGACCCTGACCGCCGGCCAGCGTCGTGTTGACGATGGCCACCGCCGGGTCGACCGTCGATTGGATTGAGCCGACGTTCAGGCCACCACCGGAGGTCTGGGCGCCGGCTTCCGTCGCGACGATGCCGACCAGACCGGCGCCGACGACGAACGCCGTGAGCGCGGCGAGGCGGCGGGACCATCGCGGCGAGCCGTCGTTTGAACGCGGGGACCAGGGGCGCGTCATGCGGGGATTCTCGCAAGCGAACCTTTGAACCCGCTGAGGAATGGCTGAGCCGGTGCCGAGACTCGTGATCCGGGATCCCCGCCGGCGTGGGATACTGCACCGTTCGCGCGATCCAGGAGAGGCAAGAGAGGGCAGGCATGGCTGACGTCCGCACGGCACGTTTCGAGATCCCCGGCTTCGGCGGCGAGCTCGTCCATCCGGGCGACACCGACTACGACGACCTGAGGGGCGTCTTCAACGGCATGATCGACCGCCGTCCCGCGCTGATCGCCCGGTGCACGAGCGCCGACGACGTCGTCGAGGCCGTCGATCTCGCCCGGCAGGACGGACTGCCGCTCTCCGTGTACGGCGGTGGCCACGGCGTGACCGGATCCGCGGTCGTCGACGCCGGCGTCTGTGTCGACCTGCGCACCATGAACCGCGTGGACGTCGATCCCGACCAGCGCATCGCCCGCATCGAGGGCGGGGCAAGGTGGGGTGCCATCGACGCCGCCACCCAGGAGCACGGACTCGCCGTCACCGGCGGCCGCATGTCGGACACCGGCATCGGCGGGCTGGCCCTGGGGAGCGGCAGCGGTTGGCTCGAGCGGAAGTTCGGCTTCACGTGCGACAACCTCGTCAAGGCCGAGCTCGTGACCGCCGACGGTCGTCAGGTGATCGCGTCCGAGGACGAGAACCCCGACCTGTACTGGGGCCTGCGGGGCGGCGGCGGCAACTTCGGCGTCGTCACCGCGTTCCATCTCCGGCTGCACCCCGTCGGTCCGATCGTGCTCGGCGGCCAGCTCATGTACCCGGCGCCGATGGCGGGCGATCTGATGCGCTTCTACCGCGAGTTCATCCTCGCTGCGCCCGACGAGGTCTGTGGCGGGATGGCGTTCATCACCGCACCGCCCGAGGAGTTCGTGCCCGAGCCCGTGCGCGGCCAGCCGGTCGTCGGTGTCGTCGTCCTCTACGCCGGCGACCCCGCCGAAGGCGAGGAGGCGTTCCGTCCGCTGCGCGAGTTCGGTCCGCCCGGGCTCGACATGGTCCAGCCCATGCCGTACGTCGCCGTGCAACAGATGATCGACGCGCCGAACCCGGGCGGTCGTCTGAACTACTGGAACGCAGACTTCTACTCGGAGCTGCCGGACAAGGCGATCGACACGTTCGTCGAGCGGGCCACGAAGCCGATCTCACCGTTCACCCAGGTGATCGTCATGCCCGGCGGAGGCGCCGTCTCGCGCGTTCCCGATGACGCCACCGCGTTCGTGGAACGGAACGCGGAGTGGAACCTGCACTACCTGTCGATGTGGGAGGACCCGGCGGAGACCGACCGGAACATCGCGTGGACGCGCGAGTTCTCGGGGGCGATGAAGCCCTGGGCCACCGGGCGCCAGTACCTGAACATGCTCGGCGACGAGGGCGTGGACCGGGTGAAAGCCGCCTACGGCCCCGAGAAGTTCGCCAAGCTGCAGGACCTCAAGCGCGCGTGGGACCCGACGAACCTGTTCTGCCACAACCAGAACATCCCGCCGGCGACCTGACTAGCGCGCCTCGGTGACCCGGACCGTCATGTCGGCGGGGACGGCGGACGCCTGCCAGCGGCCGGAGGACGCGGTCCAGATCCGGCCCGCGAAGCCCACCTCGCTGATCCCGAACTGGTGCGCGTGCCCGATCAACCATGCCGACACCGTCCAGCCGCGGGCCTCGGGCAGGGGTACGTCGAGCGTCTGAGGCCCGAGCTCCTGCGTGAGCGCGTCCCGCACCGGCTTGCCCGACGCCTGGCTCGGCGCGACGTCGACGCGACAGCTCAGCCCGGCCGGGATCTCTCCTGTTGTGGCCTGGGCGATGGCGCGCGCTTCGGCCTCCCAACTGGCGTAGGCCGACGGCGCTGCGCTGCGCTGCACGCGTTGCGCCGCCGTGGTGACGGGCAGCGTCTCCCAACCCGGGACCCGCGCCAGATGACGGTAGAACGCGCCCGCGGCGTAGGTGGGTGTCATGAGCTGGTTCGCCGATCCCCAGCCCTGGGACGGGCGCTGCTGGAAGAGCCCGACCGAGTCGCGGTCGCCGTGCGGGAGGTTCTGCAGCTTCGACTCCTGGAGCGCGGCGGCGAGGGCGACGGAGACCGCGTGATCGGGAAGTCCCATGCGCTTGCCGACGGCGGTGATCGTCGTCGCGTGGGCCGCCTGGTCGGGGCTGAGCGTGTAGGTCTGGTTGTTCAGGGAGACGTGACATCCCGGCGGCACATTGGCGCCCTGGTATCTCGTCGCCGCGAAGACGGCATAGCCACCGGCCGCCGCAACCACGAGGACGGCGATCGTCACGACCCAGCCACGGCCCCGGAACATCTCGTTCCGAACGTAACCGCGTCCGGCCCGGACGCCGCGTCAGCCCAGCTCGCACGAGGCGGAGCTTGCGACGGCGACCGGACCGACGGACTAGAACGGGTTCCCATGTCTTTCGTCCTCATCGAGAAGCCCCGGCCTCACGTCGCGCTCGTGACTTTGAACCGGCCCGAGCGCATGAACTCCATGGCCTTCGACGTGATGATCCCGCTGCGGGACGCGCTCGAGGAGGTGAGCCTCGACAACGACACGAGGGTCGTCGTCCTCACAGGGGCGGGGCACGGCTTCTGCTCCGGCGCCGACCTCGAGGACGCGGGGACGATCCCGAACATCGCCGGGCTGACGCGCTCGTCCATCGCGCAGCGCTCGATGGAGCTCCTCCACGACGTGATCGTGGCGCTGCGGCGGATGCATCAACCGGTTGTCGCGGCTGTCAACGGCGCCGCCATCGGCGGCGGCTTCTGCCTGGCGGTTGCCGCCGACATCCGGCTGGCGGCGGAAGGCGCGTACTTCCGTGCCGCGGGCATCAACAACGGGCTGACGTCGACCGAGCTCGGGATCAGCTACCTGCTCCCGCGCGCCATCGGCTCGTCGCGCGCGTTCGAGATCATGCTGTCGGGACGCGACGTCGACGCCGCCGAGGCCGAGCGCATCGGTCTCGTCTCGCGCGCCGTTCCGGGCGACCAGCTCCTCGACCAGTGCTACGAGCTCGCCGAGCGCATCATCGGCTTCAGCCGCGTCGGCGTCGAGAGCACGAAGCGCATGCTGTGGTCGAGCCTCGACGCCGGCAGCCTGCACAGCCAGATGGACGCCGAGGCGCACGCCCAGCTGTACGTGCGCCTCACGACCGAGAACTTCGAGGAGGCGGTCCGGGCCCGACGCGAGAAGCGTGCGCCCGTCTTCCGGGACTGACCGCCGCGCAGATTCACAACCGGCATTCAGGTACAACTCAGTTTCGATTCGTACGCTCCCGCCATGGGTGGTCCGGTACGACGAGTCAGTCGACGGTCGTTGCTCAAAGCCGGCGGGGCCGGCGCGGCATTCGGGGCATTCGGGACACGCTGGCGCGGTCTGGTCGATGATCCGCCCGACGATCGGCCGCGCGGTACCAGCGGAGATGGCGACGCGTCCACCGCCGACCCCGAGATCGACCTGGCCAACGTCCAGGGCAACGTTCTCGCCGGATTCAACAAGGACCACCAACGACTTCTGTTCTTCCGCCTCGGTGACACCGAGCGCGCCCGCACCTGGCTGGCGACGATCGTCGACGAGACCGCCACCTCCGAAGAGGTGCTTGCGTTCAACGACCTCTTCAGCCGCGCCCGCGCGCGGCGAGGACAGGAGACGGGGACGCCCCAGGCCAGCTGGCTCAACGTGGCGCTCACCCACCCCGGGCTTGCCGCACTGGGTGTGCCCGATGCCGAGCTGTCGATGTTCCCGGTTGCGTTTCGCCAGGGCATGGCGGCCCGAGCGCAGCTGATCGGCGACGTCGACGAGAGTGCCCCCGCGCATTGGGTCGGCCCGTTCGCCTCGGCGGACGTGCACGGTCTCCTCCTGATCGCCGCCGACGCGCCGTCCGCTCTCGACGAGTTGGCGAGCGCGCACACGCAACGGATGGCCGCCCACGGCGTGCGGGTCGTCTTCGACGACACGGGCCGGGTGCGTGCCGACCAGCCCGGCCACGAGCACTTCGGCTTCAAGGACGGCGTGTCGCAGCCGGGTATCCGAGGGTTGACGCGCCGCCAGAATCCCGCCGACGATCAGCAGGGTCTGCCCGGTCAGGACCTGCTGTGGCCCGGCGAGTTCGTGCTCGGCTACCCGACGCAGATCCCGACGCCCGATCCGAAGTCGGGCGAAAGCGCGAACGGCAATCCCGGACCGATCTCCCGGTCGGGCCCGGCGTGGACGGCCGACGGCTCGTACCTCGTGTTCCGGCGCCTGCGCCAGGACGTGGCCGGCTTCCGCGACTTCCTGGCCGGCGCGGCCGCCGACCAGGGTGTGAGCGTGGAGCGACTCGGCGCCAAGCTCATCGGCCGATATCCGTCGGGGGCGCCGCTCGAGCGCACCGCGGATGCGGCCAAGAGCTTCGACCCGTCGAAGGCCGACCCGTCACGCAAGGACCCGACCATTCTCGACGCGCGCAAGATCAGCAACTTCGAGTTCGCCGACGACGACGCCGATGGCAAGCTCGTCCCGCGCGCTGCGCACATTCGGAAGGCATACCCGCGGAACGAGAACACGCCAACGGGCGGCGAGGCGGACACGCAGACGCACCGGATCATGCGGCGCGGCATCCCGTACGGCGAGTCATTCCGCGAAGGCTCACCGCCCGGGTCGGCCGCCGGCGCCGATGCCGACCGCGGCCTGTTGTTCCTCGGCTACCAGGCGTCGCTCGAGCGGCAATTCGAGTTCGTGACCTCGCAGTGGTTCAACAAGGTCGACGCGCATCAAGCAGTTCAAGCTGCCCGGCGGCAGCCCGGTGCACCTGACGATGCAGCGCTTCATCTTCACAACCGGCGGCGCCTACCTGTTCCAGCCGTCGATCACCGCGCTCCGGCGGCTTGCGCGCCCTGCGGCGCAACCATCTCCGGCTCCGTCGCCACCCGCGCCCGAGCCGCCCGTTCCAGAGCTGCCGCCGCGGCGTCCCGGACGCGAGCGCGGCGTCGTCTAGTCGGCGCGCTACGTCTCGCCCAAGGCCTGGGCGAGCTCGTCACGCCCCATCTTCGAGCGGCCTTCGAGGCCGCGCCGGCGGGCGATCTTGATGAGCTCGGCCCGCGTCTTGGGCGTGGATGCGCCCGTCCGGTTCCGCTTGCGTACGGCGGACGCCTGCTTGCCGAGCGCGGTGCGGGTCTTCTTCGGCATGTGGGCGATCGTCTTCTTGCGCTTGGCGGTGCTGATCGCCTTGCGGACGTTCTTCTTTGCTGCCTTCCGCTGCTTGGTGGTGACCACGGCACACCTCCTTCGTGCGCTGCGTGATACCTACCCCGCGCCGGCGGACGGGATGCGGCCGGTCACGCCTCGGCGGCGGCGACCCGTTGGGCGACTGCGTTCACGATGTCGGGACCCTGTGTGATGCGGGCGTCGACATTCGTGAACGCGAAACCCAGGACGGAGCGTCCGGCCCGCACGACGATGAAGTCGATGTAGAGCGTCGCCTCTCCGCCGTTCTGCGTGAAGGTGGCCGCGATCTCATAGCCGACGGCCTCGTCGCCGACGCCTTGGAGATCCGTCACCGGCGACACCGTGGGTGGCGCGGCGGCGGGCCGATTTCGCTCGACCTCGGTCCCGAGCCGCTGGAAGCACGCCGTCGCCGCCGATCCCTTGTACGCCGACACGAACTTGCCGGCGTCCTTCTTGTTCTGGAAGGCGTACACCGCGTTCTCGGCCGTCGTCGCGTGCTCCTGCACCGGATCGGCGAACTCCCGGGACCGCGCCCGAGGCTCGTCCTTCTTCGCGGCTGCGACGGCGGTGTTGATCTTCTTGCATTCCTTGAGGCCCTTGAGCGCGTCGCTGCTGGACTTGCTCGGCTTCGACGTCCACTCGGGAGGGACATCCGTCTTCGTGATGACGCCCGCCTTGAGGATCGCCTTGTCGCCATTGGAGTCCGCCGCCGCCGCCGCCGGCCCGGCGAGCGCGAGGGACGCGGCAACGGGGACGGCGAGGATCAGCAATCGCTTGCGTTGGGAAAGCATCGGGGCACCATACCGTCCGGCCCGGCGCGGAATCGTTCGGGGCCCGAGGGGGCAACCCGCGAGCCGATTCGCGCCTGAACGACCGGCGGAGTGGGGCGGGCGCGCCGCCGTCGTCGCCGCGAACGTCCCCGAGTGGCGTGACCCACGCATTCCACACGTCGTTGTGGACGGCGTGACCAGCGCAAACGTTCACCGTCCATTCACCGTTCGCGCGTTGATCGTCGAGCGTCAACACGCTTCGCTACACGCGACCGATTTGGGCCCATCCCAGGAGAGCACTTGGCCAAATCGGACCCCAGGGAGCGGGAGTCGCCCCACACGTCTTCCCCCGGGGCGGCTCCCGCTTCCACTCAGGTCGGCACTCTCGGCCTGACGGCGGTCGACGGCGGTAGGCGCGACTGATCA